>JAEEGK010003316.1_pt1 | contig 40201 bp, 26 predicted proteins | sample 8958771 | NCBI WGS metagenome assembly JAEEGK01 (sample SAMN16246547, study PRJNA631951) | gut metagenome | biome: gut microbiome; feature: rumen; material: SC-attached | host: Bos | place: Iran: Karaj | collected 2018-10
GCACGTATAATCTCGCCGAAGAGTCCCTGCTGTGCCATGTTCAGGGCGCACATCTCATAATAGTCGTAGCAGCAGTTCTCCAGCATCATGCAATGTACGCGGTATTTCTCGCTAAGGTCTATGAGTTCCCAGCACTGCTCCAGGTTCATGGCGCTGGGCACCTCGATGGCTGTATGCTTGCCGTTTTCCATTGCGCATTTGGCGATGGGGAAATGATGGTCCCAGTCTGTGGCGACATATATCAGGTCTATGTCATTGCGCTTGCACATATCCACGTATCCTGTTTCTCCGCTGTATATCTCAGCAGGGGGCAGACCCACCTCACGCAGGTATTTCTGCGCATCTCTGGCGCGAGACTCCTCGTAGTCGCAGAGGGCTACAATCTGCACACCGGGTATGTGGCAGTACCGCTTCACGGCCCAGGGGCCTCGGCTGCCAAGTCCGGCAAATCCTACCCTGACGGTCTCTAACTTGGGTGAGGTCAGACCCAGGGCTGACTGCTGTCCGGCAGGACGGGCCGGTGTTTCCAAAACAATAGTTCCCTTGTCCCAATGCCATTTGGTACTGGGGCTTGTGCTCTGCGCACTGACTGATGTGCCGGCAGTGAGGGCCAGCATAAACGATAATAACGCAATGATTGTTTTTTTCATAATATACTTCTATTAACAGGTTTTGAGCTACAAAAATAGGCATTTTCCTGTAAATCCAATGCAAAACATACTATTTTTTTTCACCATCTGCTTAAAAATAATTTTCGGGAGTTATTAGATGGAGTTAAATAGGAAGTTATGCGCTTTTTAATGACCTGCTTGGAATCAGCAAAAAAAAAGAGATACCCGTTTGGGTATCTCTTGTTAGTTCCTTCGCGGAGAGAGAGGGATTCGAACCCCCGGTGCCTCTCAGCACGCCGGTTTTCAAGACCGGTGTAATCGACCACTCTACCATCTCTCCGAACTCTCATATGAGAGGCTTTTGGTCTTAAAGCGCTGCAAAGGTACGTACTTTCCGCGAAACTGCCAAATTACCGGCTACTTTTTTTGTATTTTTTTACCGCCTACAATATAAATACCCTTAGGCAAGCTGTTAAATACCTGTCTGAGGGATGTGTCCATCAGTTGTCCGGACAGACTGTAAACACCTTCAGCGGTCGAATTCTTCTGCTCAACCAAATCTACGACAGGCATTTCAACATCCTCACAGGGCTCCAGGTAAAGCAACTGCAACTCGCCAATGTGCAGCTGTGAGCCGCCATTCACGGCATTTACGGTAAGGCGGTACTGGCTGTAGGCTACAGGTTCGGTCTGTTCAGGCAGCATATACACCTGGGTGGCATAGCGGTTAGAGAACACCTCACCAGCACGTCGGTCCAGCACTTCCCAGCTGTTCCCGTCAAGACTGGCCTCAAATACCCAGTCCTTGGGATCGTTGGTGACTCCGTCCTTAGCCGCTGTTACGGTATAGCAGTGAACGGCTACAGGCGTATCGTATGAATAGGTAATGGTAACGGGCTCTGTGAAGTTGGTGCGGTAGCGGGTAGTCCTGCTGCGGTCCGAGAGTTTCTCCACCGCTTCAGTGGTGCTGACTGCTGCGGCAGATGCCGTAACGGATGCGGGCTGCATGAGCATACCGTCCTCGGTGTTCTCATCAATAGCGGTACCGAAGAGCTCGAACTCGGCCAGGCGGCACACATTACCGCCGGAGGCTGTCTCGTTCACCACCAGTTGGAACTGGCGGAAAACCTGCGTTGAGGCAATCGTAGCCGTAGCCCTGCCCGCCCTGCTTGCAAAGGTTACGTTACGGTTGGTTATCTGTGTCCTGACACTCTGTTCGTCAATTCCGTAGAGGGTGACATTGGCAGGATCCAGGGCAGCGTCATCGGCACTCAGCATACTGAATCCCAATACCCTTACAGGTACGGGCACCACGAAATCCCACTGCATGAAGGGACCTTGAACGGTAGAATAGGTATCGCCCCTGTTATCCGTAAGATTTTTCTGGTCGGATATGATGGGGAATGAGGTGACGTCTGCATAGAAGGTTCCGTAGTCATAGCCGCCGAACAGCTGCCACTGAGTCACCTCGGCGCCCTCCTGCTGCACTTTCAGGCGGAAATACTGGTAGGCGGGCACGTCCTTCACCCTGCATACGACTGTACTGCCGGGGTATGGGAAGTTCACATCAGCCTGCTGGTCAATGGTCTTCCAGGTGGTGCCGTTTACGGAACCCTCCAGCGTCCAGGCGTCAGGAGCCTGCCCTGCTGTACTAGTTACGGAATAGGCTGTAAGGGTATAGTTTCCGTTGGACTTATAGACTGCTGTAAAGGGGGTGGGAACCGCTGTCTCTCCCACATGGTCCGTCAGGGACTCCAGCCCCTCAGTAATGCTGCCGCCGTCTGCTGTAATGTCTGCCTGGGAGATGCCGCGGCCCAGGAGCTGCCACTCGGAAAGCGAGAGTGCCGACTTCCCCTCAGGAAGGGTGAAGCTGAGCCTATAATATATATAAGGTACTGAGGATGCCACATCATAACGCATCTGCTGGGCACGCGCCGCAACGGTTACATTCTCCTGTGTGTGAAGGACGGTCCATGCGTTTCCGTCATCAGAACCCATAAGCGTCCATCCCACAGGGTCATTTTCCTGCAGTCCGGCAGACAGGGAGTAGCCCTGCAGCAGTACGGGGGCTGATGAGCGGTACTGGACATACACTTCCGAGGCGTCATCTGCCGTTCCGGTAAAGCCTGTCAGCAGATCATCATCCGTCAGGTCACCGAGTGTGCCGTCAGTCACCTGCAGCGAGGTGGAGAGTGTGCCGCCGTTGTTGGTCATATCACCATAGACGGACAGGTCTGAGTCAAACCGGAACCAGTTGGCTGATGCCAGATTGACATTGGAGGTGCCCGCTGCCACCAGATAGATACTGCGGTTACCCGTCACGGGGACATTGAGGGTTCTGGTATAAGTGCCCCACTGATTCACCGTCACATCTTCATTAGTGCCGGATATGGTGCACAGCAGGGTCCCCTTCTTGGTATCAGGCGCATCCGCATACACATACAGGCGGCCGGCGGAACGCAGCAGGTTAGCCCTTACGGTAATCTTGTTGGCAAAGCGGGTTCCGAAGTCCACATTACGGTACCCTACATTATTGGTATTACGCATGTTATAGGCCATACCGGTTCCGTCATCGGGGTTTCCGCTGTCCTGGATACAGGCATTCTTAATAAAATTAAAGTCCTCTACCTGGATTGTCTCAAAGCCGTCATGACGGTCCACCGCACCCAGGTGGGCATTGAAGGCGGCAGACAGACAGGTGCTGTTACCGAAGGACTCGAACGTCTTGTATTCATCGCCCTCCTTATGCCGGAAGTCCTCCTCGGCCTTCGTCAGCCAGGCTGAGGATGTGATTCCGCTGGAGTTACGGTTGTTCCAGGCATGATAGGCATTCCGGGCCAGCCACTCATAGTACTGGGGCTGTTCCATATCCTCGGCATACTTGCGGATGTAGCGCATCAGAATACCCTTGAAGCCGCACAGGTCACCCCGCACGGTCTGACACACCTTGATAATCCCATGGCTGTCCGTCATATCCTGCAATGTCCATTTGATGATGGCGTCCGCATCTGACTTGAACATTGGGTCCTGATAATAGTTGTACAGCATAATGGCTGCACCCAGGCTGGTGCCCTGGTTATAGGTTGATGCCCAGTAGTTATAATTCTTGGAAGCCTGATCGTAAGAGTCCCATACCTTACCGGTGGGCTTTCCGCCGGAGAACTCATACAGCAGGCCGCGGTTGGCCATATACGTCTTACGGGCCTTCTCGTAATAGGACATATCCGCCGTGGCAATAGCCAGATAGCAGGCGCATACGGCAGCCGGACCGTTGATACAGGCATTGGTTCCCTGGCCGGAGCCGTGCTTCCACTGCAACAGGTCATTGCCATAGCAGTCAGCACGCTTGAACATTCCGTTGAAGTTGTTCCTGGCGGTGGTGAGATACTTGGTGGTTCCCGTCAGCAGATAGGCACGTGTACAGGCGATACACATCCAGGCGATATCATCATTATATTCATTGTATCCGTCCACGCCTTTCTGGTACCAGGTGCTCTTGTTACGGGCTATAAAGTTAGTGTACAGATTCTCGAACATTGTGGCATACTCTTCCTTACCGGTGGTCTCATAGGCGTCCAGTATGGTCTCGAACATCTCGGCATCGCCCCACCATCCGCCGTTGTCAATACTGTAGCCTGTGCTCTGCTTGCGGTAATGGCGCGAGTTAAACTTATTCATCATATCATCACGCATGGATTTGGAGAAGCCGTAAGGCTCGGCTTCATTATCCACCTCCACTGTCCATTCTATCAGGGCAGGATCAGCGGTGGAGGCCGTCAGCAATGTCACACCCGTACCGTCAGTAATATCGGCAGCGGAGGCTAGCGCATACTTACGGGCTGTACCGATGAAGATGTTGTACTTTCCCTCAGCCCCCTCTACGGGAACCAGTTCCCATGAACCGCGGGAATTGATATTCGCCTTGGCTATCTGCCCTACTACGGACTTGTTCACAGCTGCGGAGATGCCGCCCAGATAAAGCTGCGAATACACATTCTGCAGATAAAAGGATCCGTTGGTCTTCTGAACCAGCATCCAGCGCTGCGAGTGGGTATTCGTCTCGGTCCACAGAAGCGCGTTCTTGCCGGCATCCAGCGAAGAGTTCTCTACTAACAGTGAGTATCCGCCTTGCATCAGGCGAACCACCTGTCCGTCTTCAAAAGCCATCGCTGCCGTTCCCATGCACAGGTACAGCAGGATAAAAGTAATTAGGTTACGTGAATAGTTGAACATTGTTAAAATTATTAGCCCCTCTCCGTCCTTGCCCGAGGGGGAGGGTGAATTTTGAATTTTGTATTTTGTATTTTGAATTCTAAACATTAATCGTCTTACACTTTGTGCATCGGCCCTTGGCATGCATCCTGGCTCCGCACTTGCCGCATATACAGCGGGCACGGAAGCAGCGCAGATACCGCCATACCAATATGGCGGACATTACCGCATACAACACATATCCTGCCCATCCCAGCACCGCCAGCGAGAATACCAGATAGCATGCTACGCACACCCCTGAAAGGGAGAACAGATACAGCATGGCCTCGGGAGGCGGTAACAGGCTCAGCACCTCGTCCAGCGTGGCGATAATCAGTACTGCCAACAGCCAGATACTGGCAATGAACAGTCCTAAGATCATGGGCAGGTCAAAGGGATTCAGCGTGGGATGATAGTAATATAACACCCAGGTGTCCGGGATCAGACGCTGGATACTGGCATACAGTACAGCCGAGCCGGATAGCGTAAGTACCAGCAGCGTGGGATAGAACGAGCTGATGTCACGTACAAAAATCATATAGAAGTGCCACCGCCTGGTCTGCCGCCACACCAGGAGCACGCCTACGGCGAATACCACCCCCAGGAAGTACCACAAATGGCGCTGGCTGAACAGGTATATAAACTGTGATATAGGGTCATCCGGCACTACACTGGACAGAAACGTCCCCTGATGAATCCATCCCTGGGAATACTGGTCATGCGCCACTTTTACCCAGACGCTGTCAATGGAGTCCTCTGGTATCACCATAATCTGCGCCACTACCAGGGCGTCGTTATGATACAGCACAATGCTGTCCGAAAGGGTATCAATGGGCATATTATGGAAAGGTTCCTGCCGCTGCAGGGATATGGAGTCCACCGCCAGCAGGAAGTTGTCATTTACTGTGTAGAGGGTTGACTCTTCAGCCGGATAGTAACAGGCCGAGAGTAACAGCAAGGGCAGAAGAAAGACTATTAACCTACGCATGATGTACCTTCATCTCACAGTTTTTACAGTCAAATTCCAGGCGGAACCTTCTGCCGTCCCTGGAACACAGGTAATAAGGTTCCTGGTACGGACTCCCGGAGCCGCGCTGACGCGGACACCATCCCAGCTGATAGCGCAGACAGAAGCGGCACGTCATGAGTGCCTGCCCTTCGTTCAGGCGGCCTGTCACCTCCAGGGCATTCACCCCTTCGGCCCCACCCTGTCCGGCCACAAAGGCACCGGACTGGCGGTTGCTGATATTGAAGTTGAAACAGGATGCCGGCACGTTAGCCGTCTTACGGACCGGCGTTACCCTTTCATGGGGCTTGCTCAACGCTGCCATCAGTTCCTCCACCAGTTTCCTGCGCCACTCAGCCAGCTGGCTGCGCGGTATAAACCAAGGCTGCGAGAAAGAAATCTCCACCGCCTCGGCACAGAATATGGTATCCCCCAGTTTGCTCAACAATTCCATAATGCCAGCTTGCTGATTGGTTCGCGCTAACTGATGTTCCGCTTCAAATCGCAGAGAAGCTTCATTTCCATCCTGCAACGTAGCCTTCAGCATGAAACCATCCTCAACCTCACTTAAAGAGAGTGTAACGGGGATGCGTCGCTCCGCCGTCCTGCAAGCCATAAGCTTCTCCCACTGCTGGTCATAATTACGCCACAGCGTATCACCCTTCTTAACATCAGGCATCTCTGCCGGGTACAGATGATTCCCCTCTACCCGGTTTACCCTGAAGCCCTGCAGCTTTCCGTAGCTGTCCAGAAAGCATAACCCGTCTCCGTTGCTGAAAGGCGTTGTGCCTGCCACAATGACGCAGCCACGCCTTACCTCCTTCACACGGCCTACCATCTGTCCCCTGCTCTTAGGCGTATCCGGCGATGCGATGTCATCCGTCCGCCCGTGCAGGAAGTAATCAGTAAAACCGCGTGAGAAGCTGCGTTCAGGATCAGGCGTAAAGTGGAATTCCTCCCTGCCTGCCGACGAACGCACGTATTCCGGCCTGCGCCGCAGGATAGCATCTATCCGCTGACGGTAATAAGCCGTTATATTCTTAACGTATGAGGCGTTCTTCAGGCGTCCCTCTATCTTAAAGCTCCTGACTCCGGCATCCATCATTTCCTCCAGGTTGCGGCTACGGTTCATATCGCGCAGCGAGAGCAGGTACTTATCCTCCACCACGGTCTCTCCGTTACTGTCCTGCAGTGTAAAGGGCAAACGGCAGAACTGCGCGCACTCTCCTCTGTTGGCAGAACGGCCGAAACAGAACTCTGAGGCATAGCATCTGCCGCTATAGGACACACACAGGGCTCCATGGACGAAAGCCTCCAGAGGGACATCGGGCACAGCCTCATGGATAGCACGTATCTCATCCAGGGAGAGCTCGCGCGCCAGCACGACCTGCTCATAACCCAGGTCTCTGAGGGCCCGCACCTTCTCAGGCGAACGGTTATCCATCTGCGTACTGGCATGCAGGGGGATAGGCGGCAGATTCATCCGCAACAGCGCCATATCCTGCACAATCAGCGCATCCGCACCGGCCCGGTACAGTTCCCATATCAGGTCCTGTGTATCCTGCAGTTCCTCATCATACAGGATGGTATTCACCGTGACATATACCTTCACTCCGAAGGGATGGGCATAGGCGCATAACCTGGCAATATCCTGCACGCTGTTACCCGCTGAGGCACGCGCGCCGAAGCGTGCGGCGCCTATATATACGGCGTCGGCTCCATGATCTACGGCAGCTATGCCGCATTCCAGGTCCCGGGCGGGTGAGAGCAGCTCAATGGATGTCATCTATATTGTACGGAGTTTCCTGATATACGTAATAGTTCAGCCAGTTCTGGAAAATCAGATTGCCGTGAGCCCTCCAGGTTACCAGCGGTTCCCTGGAAGGGTCGTCATCGGTATAGTAATTATACGGCATCTGAATGGGCAGGCCCTTGCCCAGGTCACGCTTATACTCCGTGTCCAGTGTATAGGGCGAGTATTCCGAGTGGCCTGTAATGAAGATTTCCCTACCCTCACGCGCCCTCACCATCGACACACCGCTCATCGGGCTTTCCGCGATCAGGGTCAGCTCGGGTACTTTCAGGATATCCTCCTTCCGTATCTCGGTATGACGGCTGTGAGGCATGTAGAACACGTCATCACAGCCACGGAAGATGGGCAGCTTCTTGTCCAGGGGATACTGGGGGAAGATGCCGAACATCTTCTGCGGCAGGGGATGCTTGGGCACGCCATAATGGTAATACAGGCCTGCCTGAGCTGCCCAGCATATATATAAGGTACTGGTAACATGGGTACGGGCCCATGCGAAGATATCGCTTATCTCATCCCAGTAATTCACATCCTGATATTCCAGATGCTCTACGGGGGCACCTGTAATAATCATTCCGTCAAACTTCTCATTGCGCATGAGCTCAAAGTCACGGTAGAAGGCTTTCATGTGCTCAACAGGTGTATTCTTGCTCGTATGCGCCTTCACCTTCATAAACTGAATCTCCAGCTGAAGGGGACTGTTAGAGAGGATTCTGATGAGGTCAGTCTCAGTAGTTATCTTCAGGGGCATGAGGTTCAGGATTACAATCCGCAGCGGACGTATATCCTGTGTATTCGCCCTTGAATCTGCCAGGACAAAGATGTTCTCATCTTTCAGCAAGTCAATGGCAGGCAGTTTATCGGGAAGTCTTAATGGCATCTTACCAAATGGTTACTCTTTCTGATTCGGGAACAAACATGGGGTCACTCTCGGTAATGCCAAAGGCATCATACCATGCGTCAATATGGGGCAGCTGTCCGTTCACACGCCACATACCCAGCTGATGGGGGTCAGACTTCACGCGCTTACGGATTTCCTCGTCCCTGATGTTCTGCGCCCACACATTGGCATAGGCCAGGAAGAAGCGCTGCTCAGGTGTGAAGCCGTCAATATCCTTCAGCGGAGCCTGAGCCGTAGCATTCTTAAAGGCCTGGAAGCTTACCATCAGACCTCCGTGGTCAGCCATATTCTCGCCCAGTGTCAGAGAGCCGTTCGCATACAGGCCGGGCAGCACTTCTATCTTATTATGGTACTCGCGCATGACACCTATACGCTCCTCAAAGCGCTTGGTATCTTCCTCGCTCCACCAGGTCTTCAGGTTACCTTCCTTATCATACTTACTGCCCTGGTCATCAAATCCGTGTGTCATCTCGTGACCGATAACCACGCCTATGGCTCCGTAGTTGAAGGCGTCGTCTGCCTCCATATCAAAGAAGGGAGGCTGCAGAATACCCGCAGGGAAGCAAATCTCGTTCGTTGTGGGATTGTAGTACGCGTTTACTGTCTGCGGCGTCATAAACCACTCATCCCTGTCAACGGGCTTGTTGAGCTTTGTCTTGATCATATCCTTAATGGCCCACTCGTTGATGGCAAGCATGTTACGCAGATAGCAGCTGCCAATCTCCAGGTCGCTGTAATCTTTCCACTTGTCAGGATAGCCTACTTTCACATAGAAGGCATCCAGTTTCTCACGCGCTACTTTCTTCGTTTCGTCGCTCATCCAGTCCTGAACATCAATACGCTCACCCAGGGCAACCTGCAGGTTACGGATCAGCTTCTCCATGCGCTCCTTGGCAGCAGGGGGGAAGTATTTGGCTACATACAGCTGGCCCAGAGCCTCACCCAGGCCGTCTTCCACACTCTCTACTGCACGCTTCCAGCGCGGACGGTCCTCGGTCTTTCCGCTCATCACGGTTCCGCTGAAGGCAAACTCCAGCGCACGCGCCTTATCGTCAATGTAGGAGGCTGTCATATCCTGGGCATGCCACAGATACAGGTTCTGGATAGCCTCGGGCGTCTCTTCCTTCAGAATCTTCTCAACCTCATGAATGGCATCCGGCTGGCCTACAATAACCTGCTTCACCTCACCCTTCTTAATACCGAAGACTCCGAAATAGGCGTCCCAGTCTATGCCTGGGAACCGGGCCTTCAGCTCATCATAGCTCAGCTTATTGTAATTGGCCTCAGGGTCACGCAGTTCTGTCATACTCTTGCTGGCCACAGCAATGCGTGTCTCAATACGCAACACATCCTGCATGATACGCTGTGCATCCTCCTCGGAGAAGCCGTTGTGCATACACAGCTTTACAATATACTTACGGTAAGCCTCACGGATTTTCAGCGTAGCCTCATCATTCTCTACATAGTAATCCTTCTGACCCAGTGTCAGGCCACCCTGTGAGATATTGACGATATTGTTCTTACTGTCCTTCTCGTCAGCTCCGATCCACATGCTGAACATACCGCGCACGCCCTGACGCTGCATACGGGGCCAGACCTCGGCCAGCCAGTTCTGTGTAATCTCAGGCGAGCACTGATAACCGTCACACAGCAGGAATTCCTCAAAGGCGCCCCACCAGTGCTCGTTCAGCTCCACGCTGTCCATAGCTGAATTATACAGGTCAGCTATCTTCTGCTCAATGCTGCCGGGCTGCAGTTCCTTCAGTGTGGCAACACTGTCTATGATTCCCTGCAGCTGCTTGATATTGTTCTCACGCAGCACGTCAAAGCTACCGTATCTGCTGTATTCTGCTGTCAGCGGATTAGCCTTCTGCCAGCCACCTGTGGCATACATATAGAAATCCGTTCCTGCCTGATAGGTTGTGTCAAGGTTAGCGAGGTCAATACCAGATGCCAGTTGCTTGCCGTCATTTGTGCAAGCTGTAGCCATTGCCATCAAGGCAAAAGCCGAAATCATGTTCTTTGTTTTCATAACATTATATTATTTATTTAAGACTTTACGTATTGTTCCATCGGAGCGTCGGATAAGATTCACACCTCTCTGTAAGGATGGTTGAGGTATGCCTTGTATATTATAGAACTGCATTTCATGCATATTTTCCTGTACCGACGGGGAACTGATGTCTGTTGGATCCTCCTTCACCATATACGGGTAATCTGTGCATGTTCCTTCTTGTGTATTCGGAACACACTCGTATCCCACAGCAAGGAATTCGGAATCAACTATGTCTGAGTAGAGTCCGCCCCTGCATATAATCTGTGCATCACCATCCATATAAAACAAGTATGGGGCACTTAGTTTGCAGTCGTCTATGACAACTATTGCAGAAGAGAATGCCAAGCAACCATAATATCCGTTTACGTTGTTGATGTCAGCCCCGTTGATAGTAGCATCTCCATTGAAACATAGCGTTTGGGAGCCATATTCATTGGTGAATGATGCTTTTCCTATGTAGGTCTTGCTATCCTGTGTCGTCCAAAGGCATCGCCGATAATCAGTGCCGCTGACATCAACACAGTTGTTTAGGAATGTTCCTCCTTCAATTGTCAATGTACCTATTTTATTATTGTTGGATATAACCGCATCATTGCCAATACTGGTAAATGATCCGGATTCGATGGTCAGATCTCCATTCGTACAGATAACCTGCATAGGGGATTGGAAGGTTCCATCGCTGATATGCGTATTGCTGCCTTCTGTTGTCCATACAGCACGTCGGTAATCAGTGCCACTGACTTCTGTACAGTTGTTTATAAAAGTTCCTCCTTCAATTGTCAATGTACCTATAGTACTATAGTTAGTAATAACTGCACTATTGCCATTACTGATAAATGTACCACCTCGAATAGTAAAAATATTCGAAGTAGCAGTGTTTCTTACAACAGCGCTATTGCCAGTGCCGGTAAATGATCCGGATTCAATGGTCAGATCTCCATTCGAACAGATGACCACCCCGGAAGTCTTGAAGGATACGTCACTGATATGTGTCTTGCTGCCTGCTGCACTCCATACACACCGGCGATAGTCTGTGGAGTCAACGGCTGGACAAGTATTAATATATGATCCACCCTTTATTTCCATCTCTCCATAGTTTGAAAATACAGCATGGTTACCTATTGTGGTTACATGAGAATTCTCTGTTCCATTTACGGTGAGGTTGCCATAGTTGTAGAAACCTGTTAACACGTCAATGGAATGATTACCGATGTTCAGTATGATTGTTTTCCCAGCCGGAATGGTGAACGAATCCTGCTGTACGTCGGCCAGCAAGTTGATGGTAGTGGGTGTCTCGTCAATAGAAGACTCGCAGATAGCAGCTGTCAAGGTTGGATAGGGCTGACCGTTTCTCTCTACAACAAAGTCCGTATCACTTGATGGCATGGGTAAAGTATTAAGATAGGCAATGTGTTCACTATTATAAAACCTGCTGCCAGGTGTCAATGCATCGAGAGTGAAGAATCCGTTATAATCTCCTGCCCAGCCCCAGTTGACAGAGAAGTAATCATTGTCTGTATAGCCATCGAGTAGGAAGCAATGACCTCCACCTTCTGTGTTATCAGCAGAATAGATAATGGGGCGACTTTTGTCAAGTTCTTCACGCATCATCTCGTCCCATTCGTAGGCCGAATATAAATCTTTTATTCTGGCTGTTCCTGGATAATAATCGAAATTGGAAAAGAGCTCACCGCGGCCCTCCCATCCGCCGGTAGCATTACTTGTATAGTTAACTTGTAGGGCGGCACCGATGTCGGCCACCAATCTTGCAACGTTGTTGGCTTGGGTCGTGTTGTATTGACCACTGATATATTCCATGGGCATGTTATCCCAGTCATAGGTATGTTCAAGATTTCTTGAGGCTACAGATATTCCTTCCGAATCAGTAACATACGCTTGGGTCTTTCCCCTACCAGCCCGCGGATATTGGTAGTATTTCATCAGTATGGCATAAGCCATGGGTACGCAGCCAGCAACACTTCTTACACCCTGATCGTATGGACATTGGTTGTTGAATGGTGCATCTTGTCCCCATTTTGCTGTTTGGAGCGTAACAACAATATTACCCATACTGGATGCCCTCCATTGTTCTGCAACATCGGCAGACTGTTGGATACCGTTCTCCTGTGCCTGTCTTATTTGATTGCCTATACTTGTCAGCCACTGTTCCATAGGAATGGGCAGTTCACCGTCGGGTGTAATTTCTGCATCTGTCGAGTAACCCAGAACAGGCCGGGCAATATCATCGGCGGAAATAATGACAAACCCCTTTCCGTCATTACCTGTAAAAATATAATACAGAGACTGGTCGGATGTTGCTGCCTTAATTTGATGCTTTCTCGTGAGTTTTTTCCCTTGAACATGGATGAGACGTTCTGCAATCATAGCAGCTTGGTTTTCTGTTACAACTTTCGCCTGAACCGTGACGGAACATAACAATACCACCAACATGGCAAGAATTGTGGATTGAATTGTTGAACTGTTCTTTTTCATACATCTGGAAATTATTAGTGAATTTAACTTTCGGGAGTTATAAGATGGAGTTAAATAGGGAGTTACGCCAGCGTCGTTGGCTGGAAGTTATGCGCTTTGCGCAGGACGATAGTTTTGGATACTGCATACATCATTTAATTTTTTAACCTTTTAACCTTTTAATGTTTGAATCTTACATCGGTATTGATACTTCAGTTAGTGAAAAATATTCAAATCAGTGCCTCCCATTCCTCTTCGGCTTTCTTGAGTTGGTCCTTTAGGCGACCGTACTTCTCGTAGAGCGACACATCCTGACTGCCTTCCGGAGTAGAAAGTTGCTCTTCCAGAATCTTAACGGCGGCCTCCAGTTGAACTACCTTCTCCTCGGCCTCCTGCATCGCTTTCTCCTGTTTTTTCTTCAGTCGGGCAGCCGCTTTTTGCTGTTCGTATGTCAAGGCCGATTCCTTCTGTGTTCCTGCCAACTCCTCTGTTGTAACATTATTCTTTTGCTGAGAAATATTCGAAGTATTCAATTCAGAAAGCTCCGTTATCTGTTTGGTTTTCAAGAAGTCATAGATACCGCCCAGATGCTCACGTACCTTGCCGTCGCCAAACTCATAGACCTTCTCCACCAAGCCGTCCAAGAACTCACGGTCGTGACTGACCAGAATCTCCGTCCCCTCATAATCGCGTATAGCCTCCTTCAGCACATCTTTGCTGCGCATATCCAAATGGTTGGTGGGCTCATCCAGTATCAGGCAGTTCACAGGTTCCAGCAGCAGTTTGATCATTGCCAGGCGGGTGCGCTCGCCTCCGGAGAGGAACTTCACCTTCTTCTCACTGGCCTCACCGCCGAACATGAAGGCACCCAGGATGTCACGTATCTTCAGACGCATATCACCCTTTGCCACGCGGTCAATGGTGTCGAACACGGTTATCTCGCCGTCCAGAAGCTGGGCCTGGTTCTGCGCGAAATAGCCAATCTGCACGTTATGGCCCACGGTCAGTTTGCCGTCAAAGGGAATCTGCCCCATGATGCACTTCACCAGCGTTGTCTTACCTTCACCGTTACGTCCTACAAAGGCTACTTTCTCACCCCTCTTGATGGTCAGGTTCACTCCGCTGAACACCAGATGTTCCTCATACTGCTTGGCCACATCCTCACAGATAACGGGATAGTCACCGCTGCGCACCGAGCATTTGAACTTCAGCCTCAAGGCTGAGGTATCCACCTCATCCACCTCAATGGGCACAATCTTCTCCAGTTGCTTAATACGGCTCTGCACCTGAATAGCCTTCGTAGCCTGATAGCGGAAACGCTCTATAAAGGCCTTGATATCCTCAATCTCCTTCTGCTGGTTCTCATAGGCCCGTAACTGCTGTTCACGCCTCTCGGCACGGAGCGTCACATACTCATCGTATTTTACCTTATAGTCATACACCTGGCCGCAGCTAATCTCCAGAGTGCGGTTCGTGACGTTGTTAATAAAGGCCCTGTCATGACTTACCAGCACCACGGCTCCCGCCCTCGTACTCAGGAACTGCTCCAGCCATTGGATACTCTCAATGTCCAGGTGGTTGGTCGGCTCGTCCAGTAACAGTACGTCAGGATGCTGCAGCAGCAGCTTCGCCAATTCTATACGCATACGCCAACCGCCTGAGAACTCACTCGTCGGGCGGTCAAAATCCTCGCGCCGGAAACCCAGGCCCTGCAGCGTACGCTCCAACTCGGCATGATAGTTCATACCGCCCATCAGCTGAAAGTGCTCGTTCAGGTGCGTAAAACATTCCACCAGGTGCATATACTCTGCGCTCTCGTAATCCGTACGCTCTGCCATCAGATTGTTCAGGCGCGTGATTTCGGCCTGCATCTCATGAATATGGGCAAAAGCTTTCTCTGTCTCCTCCCTGACAGTACATTCGTCTGAAAGTACCATCACCTGAGGCAGATAGGCTATAGTAGTATCGCGTGGAATGGAGACCACTCCGTCGGAAGGTTCCTGCAGTCCGGCTATAATCTTCAGCATTGTACTCTTACCCGCTCCGTTCTTACCCACCAGGGCAATACGGTCTCTGTCATTGATGACATAGCTCACATTCCTGAACAGGGGGCGGGCACTGAATTCAACGCACAAATTATCTATTGATATCATTTAAAAAATCCGCTTTTGACCGCAAAGTTACAAAAAAACTGACTTTTTCCCGTGATATTTTATAAAATATAAACAATGTAATCCGATTTTTCATTATCTTTGCCTTGGAAAAAGGTACATAAAGTGCCTGTAAGCCCAACAGAAGAAGCAAACCACAAACATAATAACAACAACATGAGACTAAAGTATTATCTGCTTGGCATGACCGTAATGGGAATGCTTACAGCATGTTCAGGAGAGAAGAAAGAAAGTGCTGACAACGGTGTAAAGGACTCAACCGAGAAGAAGGTAGAGGCTGACCAGCCTACTGGTGACGTTTTCATTTACAACGGAGAGCACAGGCGTAACAACACCCAGCCGGACAAAGCCAAGGTTCTTATCAGCAAGACGCTGGCCAGCATCAACACCAACGAGTTTGCGGGCAATACCACCATGGAGGAAATCTGGATTGGCGAACAGGTACAGCACATCGCCAACGGCGCTTTCGAGAATTGTACTAACCTGAAGAAGATTCACTTGGCAGGTCCCCTGCCCGTAATCAATGACGGTGCCTTCACCGGCTGTACCTCACTGAAGGAACTGAAGGGCGACGTATATACCATAGGTATTGACGGCTTTAAAGGCTGTACCTCACTGCAGAGTGTTATCCTGGGCGAGCACGCTTACTGGATTCGCGTAGGAGCCTTCTTCGGCTGCAAGAACCTGAAGAAACTCATCCTGGCCGACACCATGAGCAAACTGGAGGACGGCGCCTTCGAAGGCTGCACCTCAATGGAGGAGCTCAGTATCCCCAATGACTTTAAGAACCGTATGTTCGGTATGTTCTCCAACCCTGAGAAGCTCCGCAAGGTGTATCTTCTCACCACCGAGTTCTACCCCATGCCTAAGAACTGCCAGCCCAACAAGCAGTGCACCCTCTATGTGCCCGACGCTTTCGTAGAGCAGTTCAAGGCCGATGCAGAGTGGAGCCAGTTCGGCAGCATCGAGCCTACAAGCAAGAGCGCCTATTATACCGCTGAAGGATTCTTAAAGTAAAGAAAGGACTTTATAAGGCCCCCGCTTGGGGGCCTTTTTCAGTTTAAAGGGTAGAGTGGAACATAGCGGATTTGAATCGGCATGGCGTATGAAGGAGTTTACGGATAAAAAGAAAACTCCTTTCTGGAAGATTTCCAGAGAAGGAGATTTCTGTTTCCTGCCGTAAAGGGGCCGTTAGAAAGGAAGGTCCTCGCCTTCGGCCTGAGGAGCAAAGGGAGCGGCTTCGGCTGCGGGAGCAGCTGCGGGAGCCTGTGTGGGAACAGGAGCGCCGCCGAAGGGTGCTGTGTCAGGAGCAACGGGAGCGGCTGCAACGGGAGCGGCCTGTACGTTACGGTCAACGCGGAATGCACGTACCGTGTTAAACCAGCGGCCCTGATACTCACGGGCATCAATGTCAAATGACACAGTCATTATCTCACCCATCTGAATATTGAACTGCTGCATACGGTCTGTACCGAACACCTCGAAGAAAAGCTTACGGGGATACTGGTCCATGGTCTCCAATACATACTGACCGCAAATCCATTCATTACCTGTTCTGCTGGATGTACCCTTGCGTGGCTCGAGTACAGCAATAATTTTACCTGTTATTTCCATTATTTATATTGTATTATTTGAAATCGTGGCACAAAGGTATGAAAAAATAACTTACTGCCGTTTTTTTCGGCATGTTTTTTTTGATGAACGAAAAAAAAAGACTAATTTTGTACCATAATAAATAACACTTTAACAATATGGAATTCAAAGTATCAAGTTCAGCTCTTTACAGCCGCCTGACCGCGGCCAGCAAAGTTATGGGGTCAAAGAACTCCATGCCCATCCTTGACTGCATCCTTTTTGATGTGAAGGACGGCAATATCACAATCACCGCTTCAGACAGCGAGAAGTATTATATCACGACCGTTCCTACTATTGAGCAGAGCGGTGAGGCGCGTTTCTGCATTCCGGCCAAGACGATGATAGATTCTATCAAGGAACTGGCTGAACAGCCCCTGAATATCAGCTTCAATGCCGATACAATGGAGATTAAGGGCGTTCATAGCAGCGGTTCATTCAGCGTAATAGCCCAGGATGCCGCTCCCTACCCCATGGCCAAGATGGTCAGTGACAACGCTACCCGTCTGACAATGCCTGCCGAGGTGTTGCTGAACGGCATCAACCGTTGCCTCTTTGCCACTGCCAATGATGAGATCAGACTGGTGATGAACGGTATCTATGTGGATATCAACCCTGACTATATTATCTTTGCAGGCACGGACGGCCGCAAACTGGTACGTAACACCAACCACACAATCAAGAGCGGCATCACTGCAGGCTTTATTCTGCCCAAGAAGGTATGCGCCATCCTGAAGACTGTCCTGAACAAGGATGAGGAGCAGATAGAAGTCCTCTTTGATACGGACAAGGCTACCATCAAGTCTGAGGATATGACGATGCACTTCCGCCTGATAGAGGGCCGTTACCCCAACTACAATGCCGTTATTCCCCAGAGTAATCCCTTCAAGGCTACAGTTGACCGCATGGCTCTGGTCAGCGCACTGAAGCGTGTATCCGTATTCTGCAACCAGAGTAGCGGCCTGGTTAAGGTGGAACTGAGCAACAACAGCATGAAGCTGACCGGCCAGGACAATGAGTACGCTACCAGTGCCGAAGAGTTCCTGGTATGTGACTACACATCCGGCAGCATCAGCATAGGATTCAGCTGCCAGTTCCTGTTGGAGATAGCAAACATCATGGAGAGCGACACCATCTCACTGGAGGTGGCCGATCCCAGCCGTCCCGGTATCATCCGTCCCGCTGAGGACAACGCCGAGGATGAGGTTCTGATGTTGCTGATGCCTATGCGCGTGGAGGATTAAGTGAAACCGAAAGGACACAGAGCGGCATGAAACTGAACCTAAAGAATCCGATTATATTCTTCGACCTGGAGACAACGGGTCTGGACGTCACAAAGGACCGTGTGGTGGAACTTTGCTACATCCGCATAGAGCCTAACGGAAACGAGGAGGCCAAAAGCATGCGCATCAACCCCGAGCGGCACATCTCCGAAGAGGCCAGCAAGGTGCACGGCATCTATGACGAGGATGTTAAGGACTGTCCCACCTTCAAGCAGATTGCCCGGACACTGTGGCAGACGTTTGAGGGATGTGACCTGGCAGGCTTCAACAGCAACAAGTTCGACATACCGATGCTGGTGGAGGAATTCATGCGCGCCGGGGTGGATATAGATTTGAGCAGACGCAAGCTGGTGGATGTACAGAACATCTATCACAAACTGGAGCGCCGCACGTTGATTGCCGCCTACAAATACTACTGCGGAAAGGACCTGGAGAATGCCCACAGCGCATTGGCTGATACTCAGGCTACGTATGAGGTGCTGCAGGCTCAGCTGGACAAGTACCCGAATGAGCTGAAAAACGACATTCAGTTCCTGGCCGATTACTCCAAAATGAGCAACAACATAGACTTTGCCGGCAGGTTTGTCTATGACGATAACGGGGTGGAAACGGTCAACTTCGGCAAATACAAGGGCAAGCCTGTTCAGGAGGTGCTGCAGAAGGACCCCGGCTACTACGGCTGGATTATGCAGAGCGACTTCACGATGAACACAAAACAGGTATTAACCAAACTGAGATTCAAATATGCTGCAGGGTAAGAAAATTGTACTGGGCATAACCGGAAGCATTGCTGCCTACAAGGCCTGCTACCTGATCAGGGGACTGATAAAGCAGGGTGCCGAGGTGCAAGTGGTCATCACCCCTGCCGGAAAGGAATTCATTACACCGCTGACCCTGAGTACACTGACGGGGAAACCTGTGGTAAGTGAATTCTTTGACCGCCGGGACGGCTCGTGGCATTCACACGTTCAGTTAGGTTTGTGGGCAGATGCCATGATTATAGCGCCGGCCACAGCCAGCACCATCGGCAAGATGGCCAACGGCATTGCCGACAATATGCTGATAACAACCTATCTGAGCATGAAGGCTCCCGTATTCGTGGCACCGGCTATGGACCTGGATATGTATGCCCACCCCAGCACGCAGAAGAATCTGGATACCCTGCGTTCCTACGGCAACCGTATCATTGAACCTGCTACCGGATTCCTGGCCAGCAAGCTGGAAGGTAAGGGCCGGATGGAGGAACCTGAGAATATCATAGCGGAACTGGACCGCTTCTTCGAAGAGAAGACCGACCTTAAAGGCCGGAAAATCCTGATTACCGCAGGCCCTACTTACGAGAAGCTGGACCCTGTACGCTTCATCGGTAACTACAGCAGCGGAAAAATGGGCATCGCCCTGGCCGAGGAATGCGCTCTCAGAGGCGCTCAGGTGGAGCTGGTATGCGGACCGGTAAGCATCCCTACTACACATCCCGGTATTCACCGGACGGATGTGGAGAGTGCGGCCCAGATGTATCAGACGGCCACTACCCTGTTCCCGGATACCGATGCTGCCATACTCTGTGCTGCCGTGGCGGACTTTACGCCTGCTGCCGTAGCTGAGAACAAGATCAAGCGCGAGGGGAACCGCCTGACGTTGGAACTGGAACCCACACAGGACATTGCCAAGGCATTGGGACAGATGAAGAAAGAGGGCCAGGTTATGATAGGATTCGCCCTTGAGACAAATGACGAGGAGAACCACGCCAAAGAGAAACTGCGGAAAAAGAACCTGGACTTCATTGTCCTGAACAGCCTGCAGGACAAGGGCGCGGGATTCCGGCATAATACCAATAAGGTTACCTTCATTGACCAGGAAGGTGAAACACGTTTCCCCCTGAAGTCCAAGAAGGAAGTGGCACGGGATATTGTAAACAAACTGGTAACTATCATAAAATGAAAAGACTGACCCTCCTGTTCATTTTCATAGCCACAGCTTTTGCCGGCGCCCATTTGAACGCTCAGGAGCTGAATGCCAAGGTGAATATCAACTACCAACAGTTGGAGAACACCAAGACGGATATCTTTCCTAAACTGCAGAAGACTATCGAGGAATTCCTGAACAACCACAAATGGACCGAGATCGCTTTCCGCGAGAACGAGCGGATACAATGCACCTTCAACCTTACCGTCAACGAATACAATATTGGCGAGAACACCTTCAAGTGCACGCTGCTCATGTCCAGTAACCGTCCCGTTTTCAACAGCAACTATAACACGGTTTGCTATAGCGTGAACGACAGGGAATTCGTGTTCCGATTCTCGGAGTTCGACCAGCTGGAATATCAGGAGAACCAGATTGACAACAACCTGGTGGCACTGCTGGCCTATTATGCCTATATGATAATAGGGATGGACCTGGATACCATGACGCCCAAGGGCGGAACAGTCTGCTTCCAGACGGCTGAGAACATTGTATCTGCCGGCCAGAACCTGGACTATCCGGGATGGAAGGCGTTCAGCGACAACGGCAACCGGTTCGGACTGCTGAACGACTATCTGGACGGTTCCATGGAGTCCCTGCGTGAATTTCAGTACATCTACCACCGCAAAGGGTTGGACCAGATGGCCGAGAACCCCGATACAGCCCGTGCGGTCATTACAGAGGGGTTGGACCTGCTGCTTCAGGCTCACAAGGGCAAAAACATGAACAAGATTGCTCAGCTATTTACCGAATACAAGCGTAACGAGCTGGTGAACATCTATTCCGGAAAGGGTACCAGCGAAGAAAAGAACAAAGCCTACGAAATACTTTTTGCCATAGATGCCTCACAAGACCAGGAGTGGCAGAAAATAAAGAAGTAAGACTTACATGTTAAGACATCTTTATATCAGAAACTTTGCCTTGATCAGGGAGCTTGACATTGACTTTCAGTCAGGTTTCTCAGTCATTACAGGCGAAACAGGAGCCGGAAAATCCATCATGTTAGGTGCCATTGGCTACCTGCTGGGACAGCGGGCTGACACGCGGAGCATTCTGCCCGGAGCAGAGAAATGCACCATCGAGGCAACCTTCGGCATTGAAGGGTATAACCTGGAAGGAATGTTCCGTGAATATGACGTGGACTATGATGGAGATGAGTGTATCATCCGGCGCGAGTTTACGGCCAGCGGAAAGAGCCGGGCCTTTGTGAATGACAGTCCCGCCAACCTGACTTTCCTGAAGGAACTGGGCTACCAGCTGATAGATATACACTCACAGCACCAGAACCTGCTTATTGCCAAGGAGGACTTTCAGCTGCACATCCTGGACGTAATGGCCCAGAACAGCCGGCAGTTGGAGGAATACCGCGCCTGCTTCAATGCCTACAGGAAGGCGCAGCAGGAACTCAGGGAAGCACGCGAGATTCTGGACCGCTCAAAAGCCGAGGAGGATTACCTGCGTTTTCAGTTGGAACAGTTGGAGGAACTGAATCCCAAGGCCGGCGAGGACGAGGAGTTGGAGGAGGAACAGAACCAGCTGAGCCATGCCGAGGAAATCAAGAGTACACTCTACAAGGCGGACTCACTCTTCAGTAACGATGAGGAACCTGGCGGCGTAATTGAACAGTTGAAACACATCAGCCAAGCCATACAGTCCCTCATTCGTGTCTATCCTGTGGTAGAGGAATATGCCGAACGCATTGACAGTGCTCTGATTGAACTGAAGGACATCAGTGCGGAGCTGAATGACTTGGCCGAAAGAATTGAATACAATCCGGGCCGGCTGGAGCAAATCAACAACCGGCTGGACAGCATATATACTTTGGAGAAGAAACATGAAGTTAAGTCGGCAGCCGAGCTGGAAGCCTTCATGACGTCACTTAGGCAGAAACTGGACGTAATAAGCAATGGTGAAGACCGGATTGACCAGTTGGAAAAGGAAGTTCAGGAGAAACTGACACAGGCTACCCGTCTGGCCGAGGCACTGACAAGGACCCGAAAGCAGGCCGCCCGTGAGGTGGAGGCCAGCATCGGACGTATGCTTACCCAGTTGGACATTCCGAATAACAGATTCGAGGTTAGATTCGATGCCAGCAGTCAGCTGAACGAAAACGGAGCCGACCAGGTAATCTACTACTTCTCGGCTAACAGGAACATGACCCTCAGGCCGATATCCGAGGTGGCCAGCGGAGGTGAGATTGCCCGCCTTATGCTTGCCCTGAAAGCTATCACAAGCCAGAAAGAGAACCTGCCCACCATTATCTTTGACGAGATAGATACGGGTGTAAGCGGCAAGGTTGCTTCCTCTATGGCTGCCTTGATGAAGGAGATGACAGCCGGGAGCCGGCACCAGGTGATAGCCATCACTCACCTGCCTCAGATCGCATCCTGCGGCACCACTCACTACTGGGTATATAAGGAAGACACGGAGGAACAGACTTTCAGCCATATCAGGAAACTGTCTGCCGGGGAAAGAGTCACCGAGATTGCCCATATGCTCAGCGGTAATGAAATCACAGATGCCGCCATTCTGAATGCCAAACAATTACTCAAACAATGAAGAAAATACTGATTTTACTCATCTATACATTATATATTATACCCTGCCTGGCCCAGTCCCCCAAGTGGCTGAAAAAAGTCAGGGGAGCACAGGTAGCCATCATGGTTTATAACCGTAACGGAGAGATGACCGAAACACAAGGTGTATTCTCGGATGAGAATGGAACCGTCCTGACGGAATATGATGCGTTCAAACATGCCACCCGTGCCGTAGTTACAGATGCCTCCGGCAAGGAATATCCCGTCAGGGAAATTCTGGGTGCCAACGCTATGTACAACGTGGTCAAGTTACAGGTAACTTCAGACAAGGGCAAGATTACCAGTTTGCGTCAGGCAGCAGCACCCGGCTCAGCCCAGCGAACGGTCTACATCCTGCCCTATGCCAAGGCCGGAAAAAACGCGCTCTGCACAGAAGAGACCATTGCGAAGGTGGATACTTTCAAAGGCGAATACAGCTACTACACCATCGGCAACCCCAAGAACGAGCGCCTCAGAAACAGCGCTGTCCTGAACGAAGATGGCGAGATGATTGGTCTGATGCAGCTGGCTTCCAAGGAAGAAGGAAATGCCTATGTAATAGACAGCCGCTTCATCAATAGTCTGAAGATAAAACCCATGGATGCCGGCAACAGCGACCTCAAGGCCATCTACATCCCCAAGGCATTGCCTGAGACGGAAGAGGATGCCCTCACCTACCTGTACCTGCTGGACAGAAAGGACAGCAGTTCCTATATGGCCTGTATAGACAACTTTATACAACGCTATCCCCGGAACAGTTCGGGCAGGGTACTGAAGGCAGAATACCTGATTGAAGCCGGCAACTATCAGGAGGCTGACCGCATTTACACCGATGCTGTCGGCACAGAGGGCATCCATCAGGACGAAATCTTCTTCTCCAAGTCCAGGGCCATCTACGCTCTGAACCTGAACAAGTCATACACGCAGTACAATGACTGGGATATGCAAAAGGCACTCACAGAGATACAGAACGCCTATCATTCTAACCCGTTACCCATCTATACACAACAGGAGGCCAACTGTCTGTTCGTTCTGAAACGCTATGACGAGGCTCGTGAGAAATTCATCTCCCTTGCCCAAACCAACCTGCGCTCGGCAGACAATTTCCTCAGTGCAGCCCAGTGCAACATCGTTCAGAACAAGGAAGAGGGCGTATTGGAGTTGTTGGACAGTGCTATGGCCTTCTACAGCACTCCTTATCCTGCCGCTGCCGCAAATGTCATCCTCATCAGGGCAAACGAACTGGCCAAGGTTGGCAGAAACAAGGAAGCCGTCCTCGGTATGAATGACTATGAGCGCCTTTCTGGCGGCAACCTGAATGCCAACTTCTATTACAAAAGGGAACAATTGGCCATCAAGGCCCGGATGTATCCGCAGGCGCTTGCTGACATCGAGAAGAGCATTATGTTAGAACCACGTGAGCCCCTGTATTATGCCGAGGCTGCTGCCCTCAATTACAGATTAGGCCAGACGGATGTCGCCATTGAATATGCCAGAAAAGCCATAGAGGCAGACCCGGCCTTCCCGGACCCCTACCGTATCATGGGTGTCTGCTACAACCAGAAGGGAAACAAGGCAGAAGCCCGCAAATACCTTCAGAAAGCCATTGACCTGGGTGACACGCTCGCCTCAGGTATCATCAACGAGATAAAGTGAAAGAGACCGTAAAGAAATACATACAGGCCAACCGGATTCTCAGCCCAGACGGGCCGGTACTGGTGGGAGTAAGCGGAGGAGCGGATTCTGTTGCACTGCTGATTGTCCTGCAGGAACTCGGATATCCGATACAGGCCCTGCACTGTAACTTCAGTCTCAGAGGCCAGGAATCAGACCGTGACGAGCAGTTCGTCACTGAACTGTGCCGGAAACGGGACATCCCCCTGACTGTTCAGCACTTCAATACCCGTGAATATGCCGCCGCTAACAACGTGAGCATAGAAATGGCAGCAAGGGAACAGCGCTATGACTGGTTCCGTCAGATGATGGAGGCTACCGGAGCCCAATGCATCGCCGTAGCCCACCACCGGAACGACCAGGCGGAGACATTGCTGCTGAACCTCATAAGGGGAACCGGAATCAGAGGGCTGGCAGGGATGTATCCCCTGAGCCATAATATAGCTCGTCCCCTGCTCTGCGTCAGCCGGGAAGAAATCCTCTCTTACCTAAGCAGCATCGGACAGGAGTACATAACAGACAGTACAAATCAGGAACGGGAAGCTGTCAGAAACAGAATACGCCTGGATATACTGCCCTTGCTGGCCGAAATCAATCCGAATATCATTCAGACACTCTCTGACACGTGCAGAATTATCAGTGCCAGCATTCCCTTCTATCAGAAAGGGGTAACAGAGGAACTTCATCAGATGACCATAGGGGACAATACCCTTGACACTACAGCACTGACCGGAAGTGGCAAAGCCGACGTCCTCATCCACGAGTGGCTTAGAGGAAAAGGATTCAATCCTTCCCAGCAGCAGGAGATGGCCAATTCCCTGACAGGCTGCCCCGGGCGCATTTGGGAAAACACAACACATAGAGTGTTGAAAGACCGGAACCGCCTGATTCTGCAGCAGAAAGACCAGCTGCCCCAGCTACCGCAGATTATACAGGAAAACGTTGATAAGATTACCGTAACCGGGCCTGGAATCGCCTATTTTGACCAGGACAAACTCACCGCCCCCATCACCTATCGCACACCACGTGAAGGTGACTGGTTTATCCCCTTCGGAATGAAAGGAAAAAAGCTGATAAGTGACTATCTTACAGACGTTAAGGCCACTCGGTTTGAAAAAGAGAATCAACTCCTGGCCCTCTGCGGTGAAGATATTATATGGGTAGTAGGACGAAGGTCCGATAACAGGTACCGGGTAAATCAGAATACAAAGCGGATTATCAGGTTGGAAATAAAAGAGAAAAATTAAAAGTCATTAAAACAATAAAGATATGAGCATGATTAAATGTCCTGAATGTGGAGAGAAAGTATCAACAATGGCAGGTACATGTCCACATTGCGGAATCAATATTGCAGACAATCTGAGGCAATGCCCCAGCTGTAGCGAATATTGTCTTCTGACACAAGACACGTGTCCTCACTGCGGCGCTCCGTTGCCCGCTGAGGCGGCCGAGGAAAATGTGCCGGAGGAACAGACTGTTCAGGAAACACCGCAGGAGAAACAGCCTGCCGGGCAGAAGAAAAAGAATAAGTCTCTCATCTTCTCCGTTTCACTTGTCTTCATCATCGTAATCATTGTCTGCGGTGTGTATTATCTGGACTATAAGAACAATGCGGAACGCGAAGAACGCGAGTATAACATGCTGGAGAACACCTCTAACCCCGAGTACTACAACGACTTCCTTGCTAAATATCCCAAGAGCATACATTATCAGGAAGTAAAGGACCGCCTGAATGTGCTGCTGGACGAGACCGAGGAATGGAATACGATGCTGCAGAACATCAGTCGTGACGGGATTCAGAAATTCATGAGCGACCATCCCTATTCCAGAAGACTGCACGAATGCGAGGACATGATAGACTCCATCGACTGGAACGAGGCCAGGTCCAAGAATACCGAGGAAGCCATTGTACTCTATCTGAATGACCATCCCAACGGCAAGTACGCCGAGGAAGCATCGGAGCGCAAGAACGAGCTGAGCCTGATGAAGATTACAGCTCAGGACAAGGCTTTCATAACTGGTGCCCTGGAGAACTTCTTCACCGTAGCCATGAGCAAGCAGGATGTTGCCCTTATTTCAGAATTCATCCCTGAGAAGATGGAGAACTTCTGCGGCACACAGGATGCTACTCCCGAGCAGATCATATCCTTTGCCAAGAATAAGATGGCAGCAGATGTCATGGGACTCCACTACACCATCGAGAATGACATGGATGTACGCAAACAGACGCTCTCAGACGGCACAACCGGCTTTGCCGCAACCTTTACCCTGCAGGAAATCATCTCGCGTTCAGATACCAACCAGCCAGGCACCAAGTCCTATCAGGTAACAGCCCTGCTGAATGCTGAGCATAAGATCTGCAGAATGGCAATCCGATAAAGCCGCTAAATGAAAAATAATAAAAAAACAACATAACAAAATGAAAAGAATTAGCCTATTACTCCTCACATTCTTTGCCTTGTGGCAAATGACATTATTGGCAGAGCCCGTTATCAAACCCGTATCCGGTGTATATGCCGGCGGACATATCCGAAGGGGCAGGCCCGGGACCATAGAAAAGTTGCGCAAGTCAGGATTTACCTACATCCTGCTGTTTAACGTTCACGTTGAAGCAGACGGCACACTGATTACTGACGGAGAAACCATCTGCAAGAACGGAGAATATGTATTCGGCAACACCCAGCCCTACTATCAGGAGGATATCAAGGCACTGAAGACGGCTCCCACCAGTATTCAGCGTGTGGAGATTGTAATAGGCGGCTGGGGCAATGACTCGTACAATCATATAAAGGACCTGATCAACCAGAATGGAACCGGTTCTAATACCATGCTGTACAAGAACTTCAAGGCACTGAAAGAGGCTGTGCCTGAGATAGATGCCGTGAATAATGATGACGAGAACTGCTATGACGCTGAAACCGCAGCCAAGTTCCATATCATGATGTATAACCTTGGGTACAAGACTACACTGGCACCATACACCTACAAGTCGTTCTGGCAAGACCTTTGCAACAAGATACGTGCCAGCAAGCCCAATGCGGTGGACCGCGTTATGGTGCAGTGCTATGACGGCGGTGCCGGCAACCTGAATCAGGTGGGCACTTGGACTTTCACCGGTGTAACAGAACGTCACGCCGGACTGCTGGATTACTCTAACGACTGGGATGTGGACAGGAATGTGGCACAGTTCCAGAAGTGGGCCGATGATGGCGTAGCTACAGGCGGATTCGTATGGCTGTTCAATGACGGCTATGACGAAAGCTGGGATATGAACGGATGGGCTTCCGGCATGAACCGCATTTACAAGGCGGTACAGGTACCCGAGGAGGAAGCCATGGTAGAGGTATTCAGTACAAGGAACTATGAAGGATACAGCGTAAAACTGCCCGTGGGTAAGTTCAGTGTAGGCGAACTGGCCATGTATGGTATCAGGAAAAATGACATTGAGTCTATAAAAATACTGAAGGAAGGCGCCTCGGCCCGGATGTATACTTCGGAAAACAACACCTTATCCAATACTTTGTGTAAGACTGACAGAAAGCAATTAATCTCCAGCTACCTGAACAAGGTGAACTCCATTACGGTAGAATATACCGAGCCCGAACCGTCCGCCGCTCCCGAGATTTCATACCAGAATGGTAAGCTGTACTTTACCAGTGCCACGCCGAAGGCTGTATGTACCTATACGATTACACCGATTGAGGCACAAACAGGCACGGATTCTGTTACCCTGGATGCCAGATACACCATCACCGCCACAGCCAAGGCTACTGGCTACGGTACCAGTCCGGTTACCACGGCCACACTGATCCTGAACCTGGCGGACCATACACAGGATGTGGAGGACGGCGTGTTCCGTGTATTTGCCACACCGGTACTGGTCTTTGCCACTGAAAACGGCGTTGTAAAGGTGAAGGGACTGACGGAGAACGAGGACATAACGGTAAGCAGTGTTGACGGCAGACTGTTAGGCAGAGGAAAAGCCTTTAACGGCGAGGCATCGGTTCAGACAAGTGCCGTACCAGGTACCACCATTGTGCTTACGGCAGGTAAAAGAAGTGTGAAAGTAATTTTATAATTCATCATTTAAGCCTTTAGGGCTAACGGGGACGGGGACAGTCAATGTTCAGGAATGGTAAGCTGATAGCGCTGGTGCTGTATGGTATAATCAATCTGCTGTACATTGCCAAGTATGGCGCACGTGTTATGCCAACCGGATGGTGGATGAGCATATACATTATATATATAGTGCTTATATGGGTGCTGTACAATTATCGGGAAAGTATCCTGGAACATCTGAACCGAAAAACAGGATTTGCCCTGACGGCCGTTGGCATAGCAGCCCTTGCGGCCCTGCAGGTGCAGATTGATCCGATGAGCCTGCAGGTGGACAGATGGTCGGCCATACATAACTTTCTGGAGCATCTGCTGCACGGCGAATATCCTTACGCCGCCCAGACACATTTAGGGGGATACGGGTCACCGTTCCCTGTGTGGCAATTACTGCACCTGCCCTTCTACCTGGCAGGAAACGTGGGGCTCTCCTTTATCGCATGTCTGTTATTGTTCATGGATGCCATGCGCAGACTGTCTGGCTGGCAGACATCCGAAATAGCGTTAGCACTGCTGTTCCTGTCACCGGCATATATCTATGAGGTATGTGTGAGAAGCGATCTGGCCTCAAACTTCCTGCTCAGTGCAGCCATCATCATGTACCTGCATCAGTATCACGTAACATTCAGCAGAAACTGGCTTCTTCTGGCCATCCTAAGCGGACTGATGATGAGTACCCGCCTGAGTGCTGTGATACCAATGGCGATTTACTATTGCATGGACTTCTGCCGGGGAAACATCAAACAGCAGGCCGGTTTCATGGCAATAACGGCATGTACCTTTGTGCTGACCTTCCTGCCATTTGCATTGTGGGACGGAAATATGCTGCTTTTCCACGAATACAACCCATTTATCCTGCAGACAAGGCAGGGCAATCTGACGGACCTGCCGCTGCTGTTAGCCGCAGGCCTGGGGGCATCCGTATGGTGGAAGGGCTGCTGGCACCGGTACCTGTTATCGGCAGCCGGTTATCTGCTGATACTGGTGGGGGTAACGTTCATCCACAACATGTGTACGGACGGAAGCTGGAATCAGTTATTCGGTTCACAATATGACATTACTTACTTTAACATGGCACTCCCCTTTGTAGTCGCATTATTGGCAACCGGGGAGGAGGAAGCGATGCATTAGCGGTCCGTTTCCCTTACGTCATATTGTCTCTGTAGTTTCAGCAGCTCACGGTGCAGACGTTTCTGCAGTTTCTCCCTACCCTTCTGGCCATATATGTTGTGCATTTCATGAGGGTCGGCATTGAGGTCGTACATTTCCCATTGGTCGATGGCATCCGCAGGTTCTTCCCCTTCACTGGGATAGAAATGGATAAGTTTATAACCGTCAGCGGTACGCACGCCATAGTGCCGGCGGACGCTATGCTCTGCCGGATATTCGTAATAATGATAGTACAGACTCTGACGCCAGTTCTTAGGATGCTGCCCTTGTAAGAGGGGAAGCAGGCTTACCCCCTGCATATCATCTGGGACAGGAATTCCTGCCAAATCGAGAAACGTGGGGGCGTAATCTATATTCTGCACCATTTCGGTAATGATTCCCTTGGCAAGGGGGCCCTCATAACTGGCCGGCATGCGCATAACAAGGGGTGTGGAGAAACTCTCTTCATACATGAAGCGTTTGTCAAACCATCCGTGCTCGCCCATATAGAAGCCCTGGTCACTGGTATAGACAACAAGGGTATTCTCTGAAAGCCCCGTCTTATCCAGATAGTCAAGCAGTCGGCCTACGTTATCATCAAAGGTCTTCAGCACTTTGGCATAATCACGCATGAAACGCTGGTATTTGTATTCCTTCAGCGCCTGTCCGCTGAGATTCCGCTGACGGAAATCTACAGCCAGGGAATCATAGAACATATCATACACAGCCCTCTCCCTGCTGTTCAGTCTGCCAATATATCCAAGGTATGCACCGGTCAGACGGGTAGGATGCAAGGGATCATACACCTTACAGTCATAATCCATTGTCATATCCACATCAGAGGCAATATCCATCTCCTGACGCTGAGCAGCAAGGCGGCCAGCCCAATCGTCGTTGAAATTCTCTGGCAGAGGGAAGGTTACATTCTCATACTCATGCAGGTATTTCAGTTCGGGCAGCCAGTCACGGTGGCAGGCTTTCTCATGCAGGAACAGAGCAAAGGGTTTACCGCTCTGCTGCTGATAGGAAAGCCAGCTGATAGCCTTGTCCGTAAGAATATTGGTCAGGTATCCTTCCTCGCGATGGGAATTGCCGTCCATGGTGATGAAGGTGGGATTGTAGTATTCGCCCTGACCGGGTATAATCTCAAAGTGGTCAAAGCCTGTAGGGGTACTGACCAGATGCCATTTACCTATCAGGCAGGTGCTGTAACCTGCCTGCTGTAAGAGTTTGGGCATGGTCTGCTGACTGCCGTCAAAGACTCCGTGTTCATTATTGGTAAAGCCGTTCTTATGACTGTGCTTGCCTGTTATCATACAGGCCCGGCTGGGTCCGGACAGGGAGTTGGCGACAAAGCTGTTCACAAAGCGTACGCCATCCTGTGCTATACGGTCCAGGTTCGGAGTCTGAACGTAAGTGTTATCATAACAGGACATCATCTGAGCCGTATGGTCATCAGTCATAATATACAGAATATTAGGACGCTGCTGGGCATGAGAGATGAACGGGAGTAAGAGGGAAAGAAACAGTCCCCCACTAACCCCACCGATGGGAGGAATGATTTCATGTTTCATGGTTTGATTCTATTTTTCTGGCCGCCCGCCTTAATTATAAATTGAAAAAATAACGAACTATTGAATTAACGGTAAAAGGAACGGTGCTGTAGCTCCCTTACCGCTGCGGGCAAGGTCTTCAGGGGTTCCGGAAAAGAGAAGCTGACCACCGTCCCGCCCGCCTTCCGGTCCCATATCTATCAGCCAGTCGGCACACTTGATTACATCCAGATTGTGCTCGATTACGAGGACAGTATTGCCTTTTTCAACCAGGCGGTTGAGCACAGAAAGCAAGACGCGGATATCCTCGAAATGCAATCCGGTGGTAGGTTCGTCCAGGATATAGAATGTCTTGCCGGTATCCCGTTTACTGAGCTCGGTAGCCAGTTTGACACGCTGGCTCTCGCCACCGGAGAGTGTAGTGCTGGGCTGACCTAACTTGATATAGCCCAAGCCTACATCCTGCAATACTTTTATCTTGCTGAGAATGGTGGGTACGTTCTCAAAGAATTCCACAGCCATATTGATAGTCATATCCAGAATATCGGCTATACTCTTGCCCCGATACCTGACTTCAAGGGTTTCGCGATTATATCGTTTACCGCGACATTCCTCGCAGGGTACGAGAACATCGGGCAGGAAATTCATCTCAATGGTCTTATAGCCGTTTCCGCTACATGCCTCACACCTGCCGCCCTTCACATTGAAGGAGAAACGGCCCGGCTTGTAGCCGCGGATACGGGCTTCGGGCAGTTCCACGAAGAGGTTACGGATATCATTGAAGACGCCGGTATAGGTAGCGGGATTGGAACGGGGAGTACGGCCTAAAGGACTCTGGTCAACATCCACTACCTTATCTATATACTGCAGTCCCTCAATCCTGTCGTATGGAAGGGGATCACGCAGGGAACGGTAGAAATGCTTGCTCAGGATGGGATGCAGGGTATCATTGATAAGTGAACTCTTGCCGCTGCCGCTAACTCCTGTTACGCATATCAGCTTGCCCAGAGGGAAAGTCACATCCACGTTCTTCAGGTTATTACCATGTGCCCCGTAAAGGACAAGGGACTTGCCGTTGCCAGTCCGGCGGGCGGAAGGTACCGTAATACTGAGTTCTCCGTTCAGGTATTGGCTGGTAAGGGTATGCTGCTTCAGCATATCGGTGTATTTGCCCTGGAAAACAACCTCACCTCCCTTACGGCCCGCCTTAGGGCCGATATCGACAATATAGTCGGCATTCTCCATCATCTCCTGATCATGCTCCACTACAATGACAGAGTTTCCGGTATCACGCAGTTTCTTCAGTGAGTCAATTAGTTTGATGTTGTCTTTCTGATGCAGGCCTATGCTAGGCTCGTCCAGGATATAGAGTACGTTCACCAGCTGGCTGCCTATCTGTGTAGCCAGACGGATACGCTGGCTCTCTCCGCCGGAAAGACTAACGGAGGTACGGTTGAGGGAAAGATAGTCCAGTCCCACATCCAGCAGGAAGCGCAGACGGGTGCGGATCTCCTTCAGAATTTCAGATGCAATCTTACGCTGCTGTACGGAGAGTTTGTCATCCAGATGGGAAATCCAGTCATACAGTTCCTGCAAATCCATCTGACACAGCTCAGCTATATTCTTGCCGGCTATGCGGAAATGCAGGGACTCGCGGTTGAGGCGCTGGCCCTTACACTCAGGGCATTCAGCTGTGCAGCTGAACTGTTCAGCCCACTTCTGGGCACTGGCAGACATCTCGGCATCCTGCATCTGGCTGACAAACTTGCCCAAGCCGTCATAGTCAGTATACAGGTCATTGGTGGTCCGGGCAACATCCGAGGGTATCCTAAGCCGTTCGGAACTGCCGTTGAGAATCTCCTGCAGCGCTTCGCGCGGAACTTGTGAGAGCGGTGTCTCAAGGGTACAGTCGTAAGTCTTGAGCAGGGCCTCAATCTGCCAGAATATCATAGCGGAACGGGCCTTGCCAAGGGGAGCGATTCCGCCTTGCTTCACAGACAGAGTTTTATCCGGGAAGACCTTATCCTCATCAATAAGACTGACATACCCCAATCCCTTACATCGGGGGCAGGCACCCTGAGGACTGTTAAACGAGAAGTCATGCGGCGCCGGTTCCTTATATGAGATACCGGTGGTGGGACACATAAGCCGCTTGCTGTAATATCTGACCTGCTCGGTCTCCATATCATAAACCAGCATCAGACCCTCGCCCTGTTTCATGGCAGTGGCGACGCTCTGTACCAGACGCTTGTCATCCTTGTCCTGCACTTTCAGGCGGTCAATCACTACCTCTATGTCATGGTTCCTGTAACGGTCCAGTTTCATGCCGGGCAGGATCTCCTGTATCTGTCCGTCCACACGGACATACAGGTAGCCTTTCTTCTGTATGCTTTCGAACAAGTCCTGATAATGCCCCTTACGGTTCTTTACCAGAGGGGCAAGAATACAGATTTTCCGGTCATGATAATCCTTCAGGATAAGGCCGATAATCTGTTCCTCGGTATAACGTACCATCTTCTCGCCCGTAGCATAGGAATAAGCTTCTGCGGCACGGGCATAAAGAAGGCGGAAAAAGTCATAAATCTCGGTGGTGGTACCTACGGTACTGCGGGGATTCTTATTAGTGGTCTTCTGGTCAATACTGATAACCGGGCTCAGACCGGTTATCTTATCAACATCAGGACGCTGAAGATTACCCAGGAAGTTACGGGCGTAGGCACTGAAGGTCTCGATATAGCGGCGCTGTCCCTCGGCAAAGATAGTGTCAAATGCCAGGGAGGACTTGCCGCTGCCGCTAAGGCCCGTTATAACCGTCAGGCTGTTCCTGGGGATGGTTACATCTATATTCTTAAGGTTGTGGACACGGGCACCCCACACAGAAATCTTACTGTCACTCATTGCCGGTATCTGTATTGCCATCCTGCCTGTAACCGGAGATAACGGATATCGTCTTCTTGAAGCTGAAACTCTTGCCATCCGCACCCTTGGCGCTTACTACCAGAAAGTAAACACCGTCCTTTACCGGCTTTCCTTTGTAATGTCCGTCCCAGGAACCTTCAACATTGTCCCAGGAATAGATTTTTGTACCCCAGCGATTGAAAACGGCTGCATGGAAATCCACGATACTCTGGTATCCGTCTTTGGGTTTAAGTTCGTCATTCCATCCGTCACCGTTAGGCGAAATGGCATTGGGGAAATCCAGTATGCTGGTGCTGATGGAGAAGATAATGGACTGCGGGTCCTCACCTTCCTCGGGAAATTCGTAATAAACACTTCCGTCCGCATTGTAAAAGGTCACATACAACTGGGCTGTAAAGGAACCGCTTTCAGTAAAAGTATGCTGGGTATCCTCCTCCGAACGGTAGATCAGGATCTCAGAGGGGTCCTCATTGTTCCAGATCTTCCATTCATATCGGGGTATTCCATACCCTTCCAACCCTGAAGGATTGGCTTTGAACTGAACAGTCAGAGGAGCACTCTGGGGCTTGGCCGGATCAACTGCGGTGGTATCAACAGAGCCGTCTTTATTAGTAATAATAAAGAACGCCTGCGGACTAACCTTGGGGCCAGTCTGTGCAAGAACACAGAAAGGGCATATCAGCAACAGAAATGTTATAAAACGGGTCATAGTTGTAATTATTTCTGCAAAATTACGATTTTTATTTGGATGAAAGACATTTTTATATCCCAAAAAGTCTAAAATGGACGGAAAAAGTGTTATCTTTGCGCTTATGAAAAGGCTCATAGTCATATTACTGATGTGCGTTCCGCTCATGGCGAGTGCACAGAATACCATGTCGGTGCTGAACCGCCTGCATCAGGTAAACAAGGGAGAGACACTCAGCGCAATAGCCAGCCAGTACAATGTTACCGAACAGGACCTGCTCTCGGCCAATCCCGAGATTGGCAAGAAGAAGAAACTCAGGAAAGGAACCTACCTGACAATACCTCTCCCGCCGACACCACCTCAAGGCAAGACAATCGTGAGGGAGGAAGCAGCCAAGCCGTCAGAATCAACCCTGAGAATAGGTATCATCCTACCTTTTGTAGAGAAAAGTGAAAGAGCCGGAAAGATGGTAGAATTCTACCAGGGATTCCTGATGGCTGCGGACAGTGCCAGGAAGGAAGGCCTGAATATGGAAATCCACGCCTACAGCAGCGGACATACCGAAGCTGATATCATGCAGGTACTCGGAAAACCGGCACTGGCCCGGCTGGATATCCTGTTCGGCCCCGTTGACGAACAGCAGCTGCCGGCAACGGTTAACTTCTGCAAACTGCATAACATACGGCTGGTACTACCCTTTAATAACAGCCTGAGTACCACAGGCAATCCCCACCTGTACCTGGCCAGCCCCGACAACACCGTCACCGTTTCCGAGGCAGCCAACCTGATTACCAAAGCCTATGCCGACAAGAATTATATTATCCTGAAGACAGACAAAGGAGACAACAAAGGCTCACTCTTCACAGGCACACTGACTGACATACTAAGCCGGAAAGGGAACAACGTACATATTGTGAATATCAACAGCGATGACTATACATACGAGACTGCCATGAACCGGCTCAAGGACAATGTCATCGTTCCGGACAATACCGGCATAAAGACGCTGAACATCCTCATCTCCAAACTGTATGCCTTCAGAGAGAAACATCCCGAATACAACATTTCCCTGTTGGGCTATCCTGAATGGCAGACATATACCGCTACACTGCTAAACAGCTTCTTTACATTTGACACATATATCTACAGCCCGTACTACTACAACCCACTGGCAGCCGGTACAAGGGATTTTGAACATACATTCATAAAGAATTTCGGCAGGCCTGTAGCCATGAACTATCCCAGGTATGCCATGATGGGATTTGACCTGGCCCTGTACTTCCTGCATGAATTGAGGGCAGGAGGCTCCCCGGGAAACAGGCAGCAAATGCCCTACCAGAATATGTACAGGTTTGTACAGGATTCTGACAACAGCGGATATGCCAACAGATTCATGCAACTGATACACTACACCAAGACAAAAAAAACAGAACTGATCAGATGAAAAGATTTGCCCTGCTTACATTATTATATATACTGTTTTCCGGAAATATACTGGCTCAGGTAGGAGACCATCGCAGAGATCTGGCCATAGGTATAAACGGCGGCTATGCCCTGAACCAGGTAAGTTTCAGCCCACATGTAAACCAGAAAATGCATGGCGGCATCACCATGGGTCTGACAACGAGATACACATGCGAGAAATACTTCAGCATGATATGTGCCATACAGGGTGAACTGAACTTCGCCCAGTTAGGCTGGACCGAGGATATCACAACCAGCACCGATACCTATAAGCGTGACATCAGCTACCTGCAGATGCCAATCCTGGTGAACTTAGGCTTCGGCAAGGAAAGAGGAGGTGTAAAGGGTTATATCATTGCAGGCCCTCACCTGGGATTCTGTATCGGTGACAAAGCAGAAAAAGGAGGAGAATGGAGCGACTATACCCTGTCCTTACGTAACCGTACAGAGCAATATGACAAGGAGATAGAACAGAAATTCGACTATGGAATAACCCTTGGCCTGGGTATGGATGTCAGCACGAAGAGCGGACATCACTTTACGCTGGAGGGAAGATACGGACTGAGCCTGAGCAACATCTTCAACAGTACAAAACAAGATACCTTCAGCCGCAGTGCCAATAATGTCATTACGGTGAAGGTAGCCTATTTATTTGATATTCTTAAGACGCGTCATTAACGCAGACGGTCCAGGGAGCGGACCAGCCTTTCATCCTTGAGTATGCCGCGGAATGCCAGATATAGCAATATCAGGCTGACAAGCGGCAAAGAAGCCCATGCCGTAACCCTGAAGGATGCTACCGTCTGGAATGTATCCGGTAAGTACCATACAAAAAAGGCATATACAGGATACCATCCTGCCAGCAGAATCATGCAGAAACTGCAGACACGCATCTGAAGGGCCCTGTACTTGAACACGAAGATATTCAGGAACGAAAGGGTTGACTCAATGAGCAGAATAACAAAGAGTGCCCATGAACCGCCCTGGGCCGACAGCACATAACGGCCGTTATCAGTAAGATACCGGCAGCCCAGATTGTACAACTTTCCTACCAGCTCTCCGTCTTCGGAAAAAAAATACCCTATACAACTGGACATACAGACAACCGTCAGAACGGTTGCTATAAGCAGGTATAGGGACTGAATACGCTGAATCATTATTTCTGAGGAGTAACGACTTCCTTACTGGGGTTTCTATAATAAACCTTACCCTCAATAAACTCCTGTGTTGCCATAAGAGTGGGCTTGGGAAGTTTCTCATAGAAACGGCTGATCTCAATCTGCTCACGGTTCTCGAACACCTCGTCCAGGTTGTCCTGAGAGCTTGCAAACTCCTGTAATTTCTTGCTCAGTTCGTTCTTGATATCAGCAGCAATCTGATTGGAACGCTTCGCAATAATAGCAACGCTTTCATAAATATTTCCTGTTTCCTCGCACAATTCCATAACATTGCGGTTTACTGTGTTGGTGGGAGCAGTTGATTTTTTGTAATCCATCATATCTTTTATTGTTTGTATATTATTTTGTCTTCTTAATCTTGGTCAGGTCCTCATCCTCCTCCATGAAGCCCTTCTTGGCTATTACACGCTCGGCATAGTTGAAGATGGACTTAGCCTCCTTCAGATGCTGGCTCTCGGGGAACTCGTTCATGAAGGCATAATACTCATCAATCGTATCACGGAAACGTTCCACACGTTTCTCAATTATGCTGTGACGGGCCAGGTGGTATTTGGACCTTAGCACCATAATAGAGAGCTCTTCCTTACGTTCAGGTGAGGCATAGGGATAATCCTTAAGCGCATTCTGGGCAGTAACGATACAGGCCTCGTAGTTATTATCGTCGTATGACATGCAGTTACCGGTGTAAGTACCCAGGTCATAGTACAGTTTGGCCGCCAGGTATTCCTTTTCCACCAGTTTGTCCTGCAGGTTGAAAATCATATCCTGGGTATGGGACTTCAGCCTGGTATCAGGGTATAATTCCAGGAAATCCGAGAACTCGGTAAGGGCATTCATCGTAGAGCTCTGATCAAGCCTGGTATCGCCCACGCTATTGTAATTGGACATCGCACAGAAGAATCTGCTTAATTCCACATACGTTCCCTTAGGATAGCTCTGATAATATTTCTTGAAGAAATCCCTGGCAGACTCGTAATCGCCGGAGCGGTAATTACTCATGCCTAACAGGAAAAGGCACTCGTCGCCGTATTGCGTTCCTCTCAGGACAGACAGAACCTGCATGAGAACCTCAGAAGCCTTCCGGTAGCTGCCATCTGCGTAATAACCCTTTGCGGCCTCGTACTTATACTCGTAATCAGCAGTCTTGATGACCGAATTATAATCACCGCAACCCGTCAGAAACGGCAAGACGAACAACAATATGAGACTGTATCTATGCATGTATATACTTTTACGGGGTGCAAAGGTAACACATTTTTCCGAGAAAAATACCATACTGATTCCAATAAATATTGGATAATTGATTTTTTTAACACAAATTCGCTTTCATTCGCAGCATTTCATCCCTCAACAGCGCAGCCTCCACAAAGTCAAGCCGCTTGGCCGCTTCATGCATCTTCTTCTCAATACTCCTGATACGGGCCTCCTGCTGCTCCTTCGTCATCAGGGACAGATCCTGCTCGGCAATCTGCGGCATACGTACTTCAGGTTCCACATAGGCCCTGCTCTCAGACTGCTGCTGAGCCTGTACCAGATTATCCATTGTACGGTCTTTCTTAATCTGCCGGGGAGTAATGTGATGAGCTTCGTTATAGCGCATCTGTATTTCCCTGCGGCGATTGGTCTCATCAATAGTCTTCTGCATGCTTTCGGTAATGGTATCGCCATACATGATAGCCATACCGTTCAGGTTACGGGCCGCACGGCCTACAGTCTGCGTAAGACTTCTGTGACTTCGGAGGAATCCCTCCTTGTCAGCATCCAGGATAGCCACCAGGCTTACCTCCGGAAGATCAAGACCCTCACGCAGCAGATTCACACCCACCAGCACATCATATTGCCCTTCCCTGAGGTTATTCAATATCTGCACCCGTTCAAGCGTATCCACATCACTGTGAATATAGGCTGTCCGGATACCGTTACGGAGCAGGTATTCTGCCAGTTCCTCTGCCATCCTTTTGGTTAAAGTTGTTACCAATGTGCGTTCGTCCCGTTCTATACGCTGCTGGATCTCCTCCATCAGGTCATCAACCTGATTCTCAGTAGGACGCACCTCAATAACAGGGTCCAGCAGACCCGTAGGACGGATAAGCTGCTCCACCACAACACCCTCGCTCTGCGCTAACTCATAATCTGCCGGTGTGGCACTGACATAGATCACCTGATGTGTCAGCTCGCAGAATTCCTCAAATTTAAGGGGCCTGTTATCCTTTGCGGCAGGCAGGCGGAAACCGTACTCCACAAGATTACGCTTCCTGGCCTGATCACCGCCATACATAGCGCCAATCTGAGGAACGGATACATGGCTTTCATCAATTACCATCAGATAGTCTTCCGGAAAGAAGTCAAGCAGACAGTACGGACGGGTACCCGGCTCCCTGCCGTCAAAATACCGGCTATAGTTCTCAATTCCAGAACAGTGTCCCAATTCGCGAATCATCTCCACATCATAAGTCACCCGCTCATGCAAGCGTTTGGCCTCCAGCGTCTTACCCACTTCCTCGAAGTAGGCCACCTGGTCCCGAAGATCGTCCTCAATCTTACGGATGGCCTGCTCCTGCATATCGTGGCTGGTCATAAAGAGATTTGCCGGATATACTTTGTACTCATCATAGGAGGAGATGCGTACCATGCTGACGGGATCTATCTCTTCCAGGCTCTCTATCTCATCATCCCAGAATGTGACACGCAACAGAAAATCACTATAGGCTAGCGCAATATCCACCGTA
>JAEEGK010003317.1_pt1 | contig 40198 bp, 26 predicted proteins | sample 8958771 | NCBI WGS metagenome assembly JAEEGK01 (sample SAMN16246547, study PRJNA631951) | gut metagenome | biome: gut microbiome; feature: rumen; material: SC-attached | host: Bos | place: Iran: Karaj | collected 2018-10
ATTATTTAGGGGGTTTGGGGATTGGGGTTTGGGGATTGGGGATTGGGGATTGGGCCCACTCCCCAATCCCCAATCCCCAATCCCCAATCCCCAACTTATTTTATTCATTTCTTTTTTAATATTTTCATTTTTAAAATTTTTTTCTTTTTATTCAATATATTTAAATTTTTCTATTTTTTCTATTGATTTCATTTATATTTTTATAAATTATTTTTATTTTAATTTACTATATTTCTTTTAATTATTTATATTTTTTTAGTATAAAAATTATTTTTTTCACAATCTATATTTTGAAGTACTCTCATCTTCAATATCTAATATTTTATTTTTCATTTTCATTTTCTTTAATTTATTTTTTTTTAAATTTAAATATGTTTTATTTGATTTATAACATAATAATCTACATGAATGATAACCAAAAAATAAATTAAAAGGGTTAAAATTAGGAATTTTTTTCCACTTTTTTTTGTGGTGTTCATAAAATGTTGTATTTGTTAATAATAACCAAGATTGTATAATAAATAATTTCATTAAAAAAAAAGTTAAAAATATTATTTCATAAAATAATATTCCAGAAAATATAAAATATACTATACATTTTTTTTCTTTATTTCTATTTTTTTTATTAGAGGCTTGAAATATAATAATGGATATTGAATAAATAATCTGGAAAAAACAATTTAAAATTAAAGATAATAACAAATAATAGAAAAATTTATAATTTCTTTTTCCAATACAATTACCCATCCAATAACAATGATGATCAAATCTATTTATACAATTATCACATATTGCACAATGACTACATCTTGGAGGTTTAATAATATTACAAGAAATACAATAATTTAACTCATGAATATGACCATTTATAATACATTTAATTTTTTTTTTTTCTAAGTCAGTATTATAATAAAATTGACGTTCTAATATTCCTGGATCGCAAAATCCAGTTTTAAATAAATTAAATATTGAAAATATATATATTATTGAACATGTTATAATTGGAAACAAAGATTTAGAAAATTTCCTTTCTAGCTAGATAAATTTTTTTAATTATTTATTTTACTTTTATATTTATTCCTATAAAAGTTATATTAGGAATTGAAATAAGAAATAAAGATACGAATATTCTTTTATAATTTTTACCAGATATTATCTTATTATTACACCATAAATAGTTATTTCCAAATCTTTGAAAACTTTCTATTCTTGCCTTTTCTTCCTAAAATTAATTTGTATTTTATACTTTCATCACTTTAATCATATATTAAAAGAAAAAATAATAAAATTTTTTAAATATAAAAATTTAATAATAACTTAACTCACAAATTAAATTCACGAATATATTTATATTTTAATAAGATTAATTTTAATTTTCACTTTCATTTTTTTAGATTACAAATATTTATATATATATTATTTTCATATCTCAAATTATTTATAAATTATTATTGTTAATTTTAATCACATTTTTAGAATTTATAAAAGGATTAATTCTGCCAATGTTATGTTTCTCGAATAAAAGTTCTTTATTTTCTTTTTCATGATTATAATTTGAAAGATTAAAAGAAATTTTTGATTCACTGTTCCTAATTAAATTTTTCGAACTTTGATAAGATTCATTTTTATAAAAACTTATTCCATGGTTTCCTTCAATACCAGAACTATATATTTCTGAATTTTCTGTTATAGTTTCATCAAAAAATTCTTTTTTATTTTTAAAATGCGTTAAAAAAGTGCTTTCTTTTTTTTTAGGTCTTTTTATATTTGCAAGTGTTTTAAATTGACTATTTTTATAAAAAGAATTTGCTTTTTTTTTTGGTTTTCTATATTTAAATATAAAACTTTTTGCTTTTTCTCTTAAATAGTTTATTGATTTATTGAACAATGAGTTTTTATTATTTTGAAATATTATTTTATGAGATTTTTCAGCATTTCCTGAAAGTGTTGTATCTGCTGTATCTTCAGAATATTTTACTTTTTCATTATGATTAAAATTTTTATAAAAATATTTATTCTTTTTTTCTGAAATTATTATTTTGTTTATTTCTTTAAACATTTTCTTATAAGATTTTTCAATTTTTTCTTCATGAATAACCAATTCATTGAATTGATTTTCAATTCTTTGATTAGTTGAATGTTCATATTGATTTTCAATAGTAATTTCAAAATTATTATAATTATCATATAATTTTTTCGCTGATGTTGAATTAATTAAAATTTTTGATTTTTTAAAATTCAATATTTCATTTGATATTTTCAGTAATAAATTTGTTCTAATTTGATTTGCCCTTTGAGATTTATTCATTAATAGAAAAACAAAAATTTAATAAATATTAATAGTTTAAAAATAATTCAAAATAAAAAGTGAAAAAAAGAAATTAAAAATAAATTTTATGTAAATTCTTTTTGAAATAATTATAAGTAATTTTTTAAAAACATAATATAAACAACTAATAAATTTTAATTTTGATTAAAATAAAATATGGGATGTTCTCCAACAACAACAAATCAAACTCCAATTAAAACTTCAAATATTCAAAATGGAGAAAATAAATCAGAAGAAAATGAACAAAATGAGGAAAATGAAGAAGAAGAAAACAGTAATGAAACACCTGAAAATCATTTATCTCAAATAGAAGAAATTTTAGATGAAAATTCAAATACTAGAAAAGATATAATTACAATTCATTTAAATAAAAGTAATACAAATTTATTAAATTCAAATACTCAAAAAAGTTTAATTATCGAAGAAGTAACATTGACTAAAGAAAATGAAAATAATTCAGTCAGTCAAAATAATAATATAATGAATAACAAATTTATAGAAAATACTATTATTTCAATGAATTCAAATTATAATAAAAGAATAAAAAATATAAATGAAATGTTTAAAATCAATGAAGAAAAAACAAAAGATGATAATTTAATAATAAATGTAATAGTAAAAGCAAATAAATATGAAATAATGTATCCTATATGGATTGAAAACAATAAAAAAGTTAAATTTAATGTAAGCGGAAAATGGAAAATAGATGATAAAAATGAATGTGATTGTAGAGGAATAATCCAAAATAATAAAAATAAATTAAATGATTATAATAATGGAGCTTTAATTGGAAGAATATTTAATGGAGAATCATTTGAAATAAATGATAATTTAGAATTTATAAGTAAAAATTCAGGTCCTCTTTTTTTAAGAATGAATGTTTATAATTTTATAGATAAAAATTATCCATGTGGTGAATTAAAATTGAAAATAACAGGAGCACAATATATTAAATCATATGAAGAAATAGATTCAAAGATTGGATGGAATAAAAAGATAAATACTATTGAGTGTTGTAATGAAAGTGATATTAATATTATGATACCAAAATTTGAAAGAGATTTAATTATTATTATTAACAAAATTAGAACTAATCCATGTTTATTTGCTATTCAATATTTAGAAAATATAAAAAATTTAACTAAAACAAGTAAAGATCTATATCAATATACAATTACTCAAGGAAAGAATAAATTTGAAAATTTAAAAGTGAATGTAACAATATTTAAATTATTAGAAAGTTTTTATAAAGAAATAATGAAAAATGAAAATAAATCAAAGGATAAAAAGGATATAATCATTAAGTCAGAAAATGAATTGCTTAATTTTATCAATAAGAAATTTGAAAGTAAAAAAGAATTTAAAATAATAATGAAAAAGCATTATTGTAAAAACCCAATATCATTATCTATAAAATTATTATTTGATAATCAAGTTAAAAATGAAATATTTAAAAAAGAAAATAAGGAAATAGAAATAATAACAATAAAAATAAAAAAGTTAAATAAAGTTACTTTTTTCACAATATTAATATTTAGTGAAGAATATGGAAACTGTGGAATAGATTTTAAAGATTTTTTATTACAATTTCAAGAAGAAAAACAAGAAGAAGAAAAAGAATTAGAAAAAACAATAAATGAAGAAAAAACAAACAGAATAAAAAGTTCAGGATTTACAAAATATACAAAAAGTTCTAAACGTATTTTAACAGAATTTGATATAATAAATAATTTTGACAATAAATCAAATGTTAGTAATGAATTTGGGAAAATGAAAAGATATTATACAACTAAAGTAGATAAATCATCTAATTCATTTGATTCAAATAAATCTTTTAATAGTGAAGAAGAAGATGAAAATTCTGAAAGAAAAGAAGATGATGATTCTGAAAGAAAAGAAGATTATGATAATTCTGAAAGAAAAGAAGATGATGATAATTCTGAAAGAAAAGAAGATGATGATAATTCTGAAAGAAAAGAAGAAGAGGAAGAAGAAGAACATGAATCCTCATCTCAAATAGGTGTTTCAGTTGATTTTAAATCTCATGCCAATTCTTCATTATAAATTCATTTAAATTTTTTATGTGTAATTAAATTAAATAATTAATTATATGTATGATATGCTCAATAAAATTTCATCAAAACTGTATATGTTTTGAAATGTAAAAATTACTTTAGACAAATAGTTCAAAAATAAATAAATATAAAGGATGATAAATTAAATTTCTAAATTATTATAAGCTTTAATCTATATAATTTCATAAAAATGATAAGAATTCTTTATTAAACAAATTGGTTGATATTAGAGTTCAGTTAAACATCTTTATATTTCTTTAATTCCACTTAAAAATACACCTCAAAATCAAAATTAATTAAAAAAAGATAATACAGATAATATATACTTCAATAAATTTTAATTTGTTGAATTATATAATTAAATTTATAAGAAATAATAAACTTAATTCTAGATTTTCTTTAAAAACTTAAACTCATTCATCTAATTATTTTTCAGCCTTAAGTACATAAATAATTTAGAAAAATTAAAAAAAAGAAAGTCCTAATAAAATAAAAAAAGTTTTATTGATGAAAAAATGTTTATTACATAATAAAATAATAAATATAAAAATGAAAAATTAATTTATTAAAGGAAAAAGAAAAAACAAAAGAAGATAAAAATAGAATCATATCTTTAAAAGAAGATTTAAAGAAATATGAAATTCAAATAATTTTAAAAAAGAATATAAAGATTTATGTTTTCAATATACAAATTTAAAAAAACAAATAAAAAAAATGTGTAAAAATATATTTAAAACTTATGATTTAAAATTTTAATTGATATATAAATAAAAAATATAAATCTTATAATATTTATTTGATTTTTGTTTTTTTACTTGAATATATTCTATTTAATCTAATTTATCTTTTATATTTTAAAATTACTTTGTAACAATAAATTATGAGCTTTTTCAATTTGTTCCATTAATTCATTTCTATCTTGTAAAATCATTCTTTTTAATTTTTCAAAATCTAATTCATAAAGCATTCCAGTAATTTTTCCAGCTTGATCTTTATATTTTCTTTCAACAATATCATAAATATAATCACATGCTGCATTCTTATCTTTAATTTCAGGAATAGTTTCAGGAACAGTTTCAGGAGCAACATCAAAATTATTATATTGAACAAATCTTGTTGGTATTTGATTAATTGGAACTTGATTGAAAGTATTATAAGTATATTTTCTTTCTTCTTGAATTTGAGGTATCATATTAAAATCATTGTAATTTTTAAATCTTGCATTTTTCCCACTTGATAATGATGATGTATCTGAAAATTGATTATATTTTTTGTAATATGTATTAGTTATTCTATCTATTTTTGATTTATATAAATTAAAATAAATATCTGTTTCATTTAATTTACTATAATCTTGATATGCTTTTATAAAATTTTTTGCGTCTTCTTGACTGTTCATTGTTATAAAAGCATTTTTTGTTTCATATCTTACTTTAATATGTTTTGGTTTATAATTTTCATTTAGTAATTTTTGTAAATAATTATTTATTTTATCAATGAAATCTTTTTCTTCATTGAAATTATTTTCATTTTTAATTTTTGCATAAACTGTCATTTTTTGTGATAATTTATACAATTCTTCTCTTCTTTTTAATAAAGCTTCTCTTCTTTCTCCTTTTTTCATTGCAAAAGAAACATATAAATTTTTTTCTTGATTTTCAAATATTTTTTTATCATTCATTTCTTTAAGAGCTTTTTCTGCATCTTCTGCTTTATTAAAACACACAAATCCAAATCCTTTACTTTCATTTTTTTCATCTTTTAAAACAATTGCACTTTTAATTTCCCCAAATTTCGAAAATAAATTTTCTAAATCTTTATTATCAAAATTCTGTTTTGGTATTTCTTTAACATAAATATTATTTTTTTTAATTTCACGAATTCTTCCTCTTTCAAGGAAATTAACTTTAATTTTTTTTCCTTCAATTTCTTTTCCATCTAATTCATTTTTTGCTTTTAAAGAATCATCAATTTTATAAAAAGAAACAAAACCAAATCCTTTAGTATTACCAAAGAAATCAACCATTAATTTACTTGATCTAATATCACCATATTTTCTAAAAGTTTTAAAAAGAAGATGAGCTCCAACATCTTTAGATAGATTTTTAACTAATAAATTACATCTTTTATCAACTTCAGTGTAATAAGCTTTAGTTTCATATTTACAAATTCTAACAGGTTTAGCAATTTTATCTTTTGAATACTTAGGACAAATTTTAACACCATTTAATTCATTTCTTGCTTTTTCTGCATCATCTTTAGTATTAAAATTGACAAAGGCATGTGTTCTCATTATACTATGCATTACTTTTGCCCATGAAAAATTATAATCTTTAAAAAATGCTGCTAAGTCTTCTTCACAACATTCATCTGGTAAATCTGCCACAAATAATGTATTACTTACTGAATTTAAATATTGTTGCCTTTGCTGAATGTTCATTTGATTCGCATAATATGATTGCATATCATTTCCTTGAATTATATTTTGGTTTCCTATCATTTTTATTTTGATAAATAATTTTTTTTTTTGATAATTGAATAAATATTTTTTTAAATAAATAATTCTTTATTTTTTTTATTAATTAAATATTTATTAAAAAATCTTATATTTATATATTTATTTTTTCTTTTTAAATATTATCTAATGTTATCATTGTTGTTTCATCTTTTCCATCTATACTATATGATAATTTAATTTTTATAACTATTTTTTTATTTGGGTCATTTGATTGTAAAGTAAAAGTTTTTTTTAAACCTAAAGATTGATTTGGATCAAGATGACTTCCTGAAACTTCTCCAATTTTCAGTGTGATAAATTTTAAAACTAAAAAATTTATTTTTATATTATCTATTGGGCTAGAAGAATTATTTGAAGCAATAACTTCTCCATTATAAAAAAGAGGATTTTCTTTCGGTGGAGTTATTTTATAAAACAATGATATATTATTGTTTGAAAAACATTGTTTTAATTGTTGATCTGTTTGAGGAATATTTTGATTTTGATTTCCTAAAATATTTGAAGGTTGATTTATAATATTTAAATCAAGAGGATTATTATTATTATTACCTTCAGAAGGGCTTAAATTACCCATTAAATTAATTAAATTATCTACTTTATTTTCTTGGCTTGTTTCATTATTATTTAAATTACCAAGTAAATCTATTGGATTATTACTAATAGGATTATTATTTGTATTTCCTAATATATCTATTGGATTATTATTACTTTGACTTCCAAGTAAATCAGTTACTGGATTATTATTTGAATTTCCAAGTAAATCTAAAGGATTATTATCATTTTTATTTCCAATTAAATCTATTGGATTATTACTTATTGGGTTATTATCTGTTGAAGGATTATTTCCAAATATATTATTTAAATCTAATAAATTTAATCCATTATTATCATTTTCAGTTTTATTCATATTATTATTATTATTATTATCATTTCCTGGGAAAATATCATTAACAACATTACTTGATGGAGATTGAATTGGTATTGAATTAAATTTAATTGAATTCAAAGGATCTTCGTCTTGATTTTCTTCTTCATCTTTTTCATTAACTATTTCTCTATTATAACTTTCTTCTTTTATTTTTGGAGTAGGAATTGAATTAACTACATTTCTCTTTAAATCGTCTTTTTGAATTTTATTAAAAATTTCATATTCAACAGCTCTTTGTTGAACTTCATAATGAAAACTCTTTTTATATTTTAAAATATCTCCATCGATATCATCTCTTTTATTAGGAAATTTCAATAATAATTTTACATAAGCATTTAATAGATATTCAAGAACTTCATAATTTCCTTTTTCATTATTAATTTTACCAATTTCTTTAAATAATTCAATTATTTCATCTTCACTTACTTTAATTGTTTCATTTTTAGAATTTAAAACTGCATTATCAACTAATAATCTTCCATTTTCTCCAATAACATAAAAAGTAATTATACTCAAAGCTTTATTTTCTTTATTATTTTTTAAACAAATATATAATTTATGAACACTATAAATGAAAAGTTCTTTAATTGACATTATTATATTTATTATTTTACTAAGAGCATCATCGTATAATTTACTATCTGAGACAATTACCATTTTTATTAAAGTATCAATTTCCCATTTATATGAACTTGCAAATTTTTCTATTGAATCAACTAATTTTGAAGTTAATTCAAATTTTATTTCAATAGGTGCATTCGGTAAATATTTTATACATTCTTTTGCAATACTCTTCAAATTATTTTTATTAATAATCAAATAAATTAAATCAAGTGCTCTTTTTTGTAAAGAAATGTCTTTGTCCTTTAAAAACTCTAAAATTAAATTTTTATGTTTAGTCACACTTCCAATATCATATCTAGCAACATCTTGTAAAGTATTTAAAGCAATATATTTTAAATTTAAGTCTTTACTTCCCAAAAATTTTCCTAAAATATTATTAGATAAACTTTTCATTCCAGCATTTGCTTCTAATTTATTAATAGTTCTAACAATTTCATATTGTAAAGCATAACCTGTTTGTTTCGACGCTTCAGTGATTGATTGAACACTCACAAATAAATCACCTAATTCATCACTTAAAACCTTATTATTTTTAGCTGTAAATTTCATAATTTCTAAAATTTTAGCTTGTAAAAAAGGATCTGTTATACCATTAACATCAAATTCAGGAGCATAAGTAATACTTAATAAAGATTTTTCATATTTAACAAACATATTATGAAATTTTTTTATTTTAGATATAAATTCTGGTTTTTGTCTTATTATTTCCAAAGCTAAATTAATTCCAGTTAAGCAAACAGAATGAGTTTTATCTTCTAATAAATTAGGAACTTTATCAATATAATTATCAATTAATTCAGGGCATTTCCTAATAATATAAGTAGCAGCACAAGCAGCTTTTTTTTTAATATTAGCATCATTAGAAGAAGATAATAAATTAGCTACAGTAATACCTAATTCATTACACATATCCTTAGTACAGATATCTCCTATTGCATTTAATGCTAATGCAATTGATTCTGGACTTTCTGTATTTTCTAAATCTTTTTTTATTGAAGCTGTGGCTAGAAGTAAAACTTGACTTGAATAATCACATACTAATGATAATGCTGAATATGCTATTCTTTTTTCTTTAAATTCTTTACTTGCCAATAAATTTATACAACTTAATTGCATGAAAGATGTTTGATATCCCATCATTTGCATATATATTGCTTTACATAAATCACGTGCTTTATGTGGATTATTTATATCTTTTGATGCATTTCGAATTTCTGCACTTTCTTTATTTATTACACTTCGTTCTTCTTCTGCTGTTTTACATGCTCTTACTCTTTTTATTAGTTGACGGATTTTTAACATTTTTTTGGGATTTAAAATATATTTTTTATTATTTTTTAAATATAAATTATTTTTTATTTTCTTTTTAAATTAAATGATGATATAAAAAAAACAATAATATTGAAAAGAAATATTAAAATTAATTCTCTTAATGATTTTCTTTTAAAATCTTTATATTGATTGTTGATATAATTATTAAAAAATGAACAAATACATTTTTTATAATAAATTGTTTAAAAAGTTAAATGTGAATAATATCCAAATAAACTCAAAAAAGACAATCAATGTTAAACAAATAAATCATTTCATTAATATAAATATTATATAATAATTATATTAAATGTATTGAACTAAATAAAATAGTTTTAAATAATTAGATTTAACAATTCCTTAAAAAAATACTAAATATAGTATATAGATCTAAAATAAATAAATAATTATAAATAATATGATGAAAAATATAATAATCTGCTTATGAAATTAATTACATAAAAAATTTTAGATAAAAATAGTATAAACCTTGAAACCGAAAAATATGAATAACGAGCACATATATAAAACGATAAAAAAAAAAAATAAAAAAATAAAAAAAATGAAAAACTTAAAAAATAAATTAGGTTTAAAAGTATCAATTCCAAAAGAAATTCAGGAAAAACCAATATCACTATCATGTAGTGTATCATCAACAGATTGTAGTCATATAATAGATAATATATATATAAGTGGATATAGAGCTTCACTTGATTATGCATTTTTAATATCAAATAATTTCACTCATATAATTAATTGTGCTGGAGGAAGTAAAACTTTTTTTCCTTTATATTTTAAAGAATTTAAATATTATGAAATTGAATTAAGAGACGATGGTAATATTAATATTACTGATTCCATTGTTAAATTTATTTCTTTTCTTAAACAAGTTTCTGAGGTAAAAAAAAATAAAATTTTAATTCATTGCTCAGAAGGTATTTCTAGAGCACCTGCTTTAGTTTGTACTTATTTAATGTGGAAATTTAATATGAATTCTGATGATGCTATTAATTTTGTTAAAGAAAAAAGACATTGTGTTGATATTAATTTTGGATTTCTATTTCAATTAAAAAATTTCCAAATGAATAAAGAAATGTTAAAAGGAATATAATTTATTAGTAATGTGTTAAATTATTTTTTTAATATATGTTATATATATTTTGACATATTTGAATGACTAATAATAATAATTTAATAATTTAAAAATTGAATTTTTAATAAATTTTTTAAAAAAATATTATTCATATAAATGAATTAAATAATGATTAATAAAAATATTTTAAACAATAAATTTCTAATGAGAAATGAAAAGGCAAATATTATTAGAAGTATTCTTTTAAATAAAATAAACAATGAAATATTAACAAACTTAAAGAAAAAAGAACAAATGAGAATAAATGGTAAAAATGTAGAAGATTTATATAAAATGAATTGTGGAAATTTTGAAGTTTGTATAATTCATAAACTTACAATTGGAAAATCAATAAATCATATTTGTAAAATAAGAAATGCATCAACAGTTAATCTTGACTTAACTTCTTCACTTGAAATGTATGAAAAATTAGAAAATTTAAAAGAATTAGAAAATTTATTTAAAGGAAAAACTGTTATTTCTGAAAAAAAATTAAAAATTATTCCTGAAATAAAATTAAAAAAAAGAGAAAGTATTTTTATAAATGAAAAAAAAAAAGCAAAAGATGGCTTTTTAAAATTAAGGAAAATAGAAAGACATTTAATAAATAAATTTCCATTAATTCCACAATTAAATTTAGCAAAAAATAATTTAGAATCTAAAACAAAAAATTATTTAAAAAGAGCATCACTTCCATTAAAAGATGATTCTGAATTTAAAATAAAATTAATAAATATGAGTCATAGGGGACCAACTCATCATTATAAATTAGAAAATAATAATGTAAAGAAAAAAAAGAAAAAAATAAATCCTTATTCATCACAATTAGTAAATAATATAATTTTTGAAAATAAGGTTAAAAATAATAAAACTTATAGAAATAGTATTTTATTAAAAAATAAATTAGATTTAAATAAAATTTTAAATGATTCAATTGAAGAAAATATTAATAATCAATCTTTATTAACTACAAGAACAAAAAAAAATTCTCAGTTAATGCTATTATATGATGATAGTTCTTAAAAAATATATTTTGTATTATTGTCAAGTAAAAAAAATGATGTTTATTTGAATATAAATAAAGAAACTAATAATTATAAATTTTATTATAATTTCAATTTATAAAAAATAAACATTGAAAAAAAAATTTTTTAAATAAATAAAAAAACAAAATATGTCATTTTTTATTGTAAAAGAAATTATAACATATATAGCCATTTTGTTGTTGTGTAGAAGAAAGAGACAAAAATACAGATATAAACTTAAATAAAGATTCTAAAAAAACAAATCCAATAATAATAAAAGCATCAAAAAAAAGTAGTCAAGTATCTTCTTTATTTAAAAATAAAGGACAAAATAATTTAATAATAACAGGAGATGATCTCATTAATAATAATCATTTTTATCAAAATTTTACAGAAGATGATGAAGATTATTATAATTCAACAATAAAAAGTCCTATTAATAAATCTATAATAAGTATGATTGATATTGAAGGTGATTTACTTGATAATAAAAAATTATTTATTGATTATAATGGATTAAAAAATGGTTTAAGAAATAATAAAGATGGATTTGTTTTTTTTGGAACAATTACTCATTTTCAAGGAAAAATTATCAATGATTTTGTTTTAAATATTAAAGATAATAATAATGAAATTAATGATGGTGGAATTTTTTCAAAAGTTTTTTTTGCTATTTTTTATGATAAAATTCTTGGGAAATTCTTCTTTAAAAATATCAAAAAAATAAACAGTGAAAATAGAGAAAAGATTAATTTTAATTTACTTACTTTTCTTATTCAAAAAGATGAAATTAAAATTCAAAATAATATGATAATTCAATTTGAATGTTCTTTAAATTATTATATATTAATTGAATTAAAAGAAAATACAATTGAATTATATATGATAAGGAAAATAATTGATAAAATTGATGAAAATATATTCATTTTTAAAAAAAAAGAATCTCCTATTACTATTGGAGAAAGTGGAAAATTAAAAATTCCAGGAAAGAAAAAATTATCTTTGTTAATTTATGATAAATTTTTTAATTATTGGATTTTAAAAGACCCAAATAGTGAAATGTGGGTTTATTCCGATAATAAAATTGAATTAAATAAAACATTAATATTTAAAATGGGAAAAGAAATGTTCCAAATTAAAACAGAAAAAAATTGTTAATTTAGAATAACTTATAAATAATAAATAAAAAATAAAATATAAATAATCAAAATTTATTTTTGTTATAAAAATCATAATTTTAAATAAAATTCATTGTTTTTAAAAAATAATTCATTCATTAGTTTTAGTATTATCAAAAAGAAGATAAATTTTATTAGCAATAGAATTAATCAACTCAATAATTCCAATATTTCCTTTAGCAGAAGTTTCAAAAAAAATATCGATTTTTTGTTTTTGAGCAAAAATTTTTAAATCTTCAAAAGAAACCTGTTTTAAATTATTATCAATATCGCATTTATTTCCAGCAATAGCAAAAACAAGAGGGAAACCAAAAGGAGGATTTCCTTTTTCTTTTAATTCTTCAATCCAAAAAGTTAAAGCATCCAAAGTTTTTTTATCTCCAACATCAAAACATAAAATAGCAGCAGAAGCATCTTTATAATATAAAGAAGCCATTGAACGAAAACGTTCTTGTCCTCCTGTGTCCCAAAAATGAAAAATTAGAGAATTTCCATTTTTTAAAATTATTTCCTTTTTTAAATACGCTCCTCCTATTGTTATTTTATATGATTCAGAAAATGTTCCTTTGCAATATCTATTAACTAATGATGATTTCCCTACTCCTGCTTCTCCTAATAATACTATTTTTACTTCTTGTTTGGTTTTTAATGTTTCTGGCTTTATTACCTGTCTTGTTGACATTGTCAGTTTTTTTTTATTTTTCTCTTTCTCTTTCTCTGAGTCGTTTGCGCAACCCATTTTTTCTCAAATTATTTTTTTTAACTAAATAATAATTAAAAAAATATTTATGTTGAAAAAATTGTTATATTTATATAAATTATATCATAATATAATAAGTAAATCATTAATAATTTTATGTTAATATAAATAATAACTATTTATTGAACTCTTCTCATAAGTTCTCTAAAATCATTAAAATTAATAATACCATCATTATCCTTATCAACTTCCTTAATACTAGTTTTGAAAATTTCTTTTAATGTATCATTGCCTTTTTTAACAAAAGCATTCATAATTTTATCAACGGATAAAGTTCCTGAATTATCTTTATCAAGAAATTTAAAAGCATATTTTAAATTATCATTATTTAAAGCAGTATTTTTATCAATACAAGCTCTTAAAAATTCTTCATATTCAATATAACCATTATTATCACCATCTAACATTAAAAAAATATCATCAATGGCATTGTCAACAATATTTTTTTCTCTAAATTTATATAATCCAGTAGTTAATTCTTCTTTTGTAAGTTTACAATTTCCTTTAGTATTAAAATATCTAAATAATTTTAATATTATTTTAGTTTCATTACTCTGAGGAATATTATGTACAACAAAAGCAAGAACCAATTGCTGGAATTTACTTTGAAATTTATAATTAAGTAAATTACTAAGATAACATTGAATTTCATTTTCGTTAAAATTACAAAAAAGTGCTCTTCCATTAAATTTAGTAAAAAAAGGATGATTTAAAGCTTCATTAGCAGATAATCTTTTACTAATTTTTCTTTCTAATAAAGAAGAAACTAAATTTTGAACTTCTTTACTTCTTGCAAGTAATTTAGGATGTGTGTTATTATATTGTCCTATTTTAATACTTTCAATAATTTCTTCATCATTTTTTCCATCAAAAGGAGCTCTTCCAACAATTAACATATATAATATAACTCCAACACTCCAAGTATCACATTTCTCATTATATTTCTGTTTTAATACTTCAGGTGCTATATAATATGAACTTCCAACAACTGCTTTTTCTATTTTATTTTTCTTAAATATTTTTGCTGTTCCAAAATCTATTATTTTTATCCAAAAATATTCTTCTTTTGAAATTAAGTCTTTTTCTATTTCTGATATCATTATATTTTCTAATTTTAAATCTCTATGGAAAATATGATTTTCATGTAAGTAACTTAATCCAGAAAAAACTTGATAAAATAAAACAGCTAATTGATTTTCAGAATAATTTCTTTTTATATAACCATATAACTCTCCTTTTTTACAATATTCAGTAACGATAAAAAAATTAGATAAAGTATCATAAAATTCATAAATTTTAACAATATTAGGATGATCTAATTTTTTTAAAATATCAATTTCATTTTTAATTTCTAAATCATCAATTTCATTTTCCTTAACTTTCTCAATTTTTTTCATAGCAGCAGAAATTCCTGTTTGATTATTAATAACAGAAAAAACAGTTCCATAACTTCCATCTCCTAATCTTTTAATTACTTTATATTTTTTAGTTGGATCTCCTTTTTGTTCTTCTATTAAACTCTGACTTAAAACACATAATTTCATTTCTTCTTGAAATTTACTTTCTAATCTACTTTTTTCTACTAATGTTTTTGTCTTTTTCTTTTTTCTTTCAAATTTCTTCTTTTCTTTCTCTTCTTTATTCTCATTTTTCGATAAGTCAAAAATCACTTTTTTTATTTCATTTAATTTTTTATTCTCTATGTTTTTTTCTTTATTATCAATTATTTTATTTATATTTGTGTTACTTATACTTCTTTTTCTTTTATCATCTGCTATTATTTTTAAATTTTTATTATTATTATTATTTTCATTATTATTATTAATATTATTATTTTCATGGTTCATTATCAAATTATATAAATTTGAATGATTTGAATTTATACTTATATTTGTATTACTACTATCTTTTTTTTTATCTGCTTTTTTTTGAGTATTAAAAATAATTCTATCATGTTTTTTATTTTTTATCTCTTCATGTTCTAATTCATTATTTCCTTTATTTAATATATTACTTTGATTCGCATTTGGAATTGGATTTTGTTTATTTTCACTATCAACATTTATTGTAAATTTATTAGGAACTATTGCTATATCTGGAGAAGAAGAACCACAAATTCCCATTTTATTTATTTTTTTTTTTTCATTTTTTATTACAATAAATTGTTTTCAATTTATAAATTAAATAATTATTATTTTAATTATATTTTATTTTAAAATTGATTCTATTATTTTTTTTGTTTTTTCTGTCAAATTTTGAATGTAATATTTTATTGATTCTTTATTTTGTTTTTTTGAAAGTCCTTTTATTATATTTATTAAATTTTCTTTTTCATTTTTATATGTTTGAATTGAAATTGAATTTTGATAATTTGTATGATATAAATTTTCTAATTTTTTTTTTTGTTCATTTAAACTATTTTGTAAAAATTCTATTGTTTGTGAATTATTTAAATATTGTGAACATTTATAATCATATTCATTTGTTTTTTCTTCTAATTTTAAATTTAATCCTTCTAAATTATCTTTTAATTCTTCAATTTGTTTCTTTTGTTCATTAATTATTTCCTTTAAATTTTTAATATCATTATTTAATTTTTCTTTTTGTTTTTCATAATATTTATTTAATTGATCTAAAGAATCTTTTTGAGACAATAAATCAAAAATATTAGAATATTTCTTTTCCATTTCAAAAAGAGTTTTTTCTATAAATATATTTTTAAGAACAATATCTTCATTATTTTCTAAATTATCAAAAATTGATTCATATTTAATTAATTGATTATTAATTGAACTTAATTCATTTTTAGAAATATATTTTTGAAGTTCTTCAATTTTTGATAAACTTTTTTCTCTATATTCTTTTTGTGATTCTTCTAATTTAATATATTTTTCTTTTTCTATATTTATTAAATTATTTAATTCTAATTCTTTTTCTTTAAAATATCTTTCATTATTTTCAAAATTTAATCTTATATTATTTATTTCTTGATCTTTAGAATTAAGTATATCTATTATTTCTTTTTGTTTTTGCTCATTTATTTTTGTTAATTGTTTATTTTTGTTTATTAAATCTTCAATAATTTTATTTATTCCATTTGAAAGACTTTCTATATATTTGTTTATTTTTTCAATATAATTTTTAATAAGAATTTGATTTACTCCTGTTAATTGATTATCTAATATAAAATTTGCCATTGAAGTTAGATATGAATTTAAATTTGAAAAATTTTCTTGAATTGTATTTTGATTTAGTCTAGAAATTTTAATTTCTTTATTTATATTATCTTCTAAATTTGTCAAATAATCGTTTTTTATATTAGTTATTTCTTCATCGAAAATTTCAACAACTTTATCAACAATAGATTCAAAAGGAGTAATAATTTCAATTGATTTTATTTCTTTAACAATATTAATTTCTCTAAATTTTTCTAATAAACTTTCTATTAAGCTTAAAAAATTTTCTTTCAGATTTTCATAAAAATTATTTTCACTCAAAAGTAATTTTTCATGAATTTCTTTTTGATTTATTTCAGAATTTATTTGTTCAACTACATCAGTTAAATATAATGAAATAACATCTGACATTTGTTCATCTAAATATATTAATTCATCTCTATTTAAGTAATCAATAAAAGTTTGAATTAATCCAAATATAAAAGTTCCATTTAAATTTATTCCATTTATTTTTTTTGGATTTAATTTACTAATTAAACCTTTCTTTAACTCTTCAATTAAATTAGAACTATAAATATCTATTTGAGATGAATTTTTTGGAATTACACTTATATTATATTTTTTAAAAGTTTTTTGAAATAATTCATTTGTAGATAATAAATTATTTGCTTTTTTTAATTGTTCATTTACATTTCCTGATACATTTTGAAAAAGAAAATGAATATTTGGAATATTATCTAAAGAAATTGTATTATTTTCTTCTCTATTATTCTTTATTTTCAATAAAGAATCTTTTGCTAATTTACTAAAATTTTGAATAGCATTTTCAGGAGTTTCATAAGTATTATAAATTATAGTAGAAGAAATTAATAAACATGTAATAAAAATATTATTATCAATTTTAGTTAATGAATTAGATAATTTTAAACCTTTAGTATCTAAAATTAATAAATTTAAATCAGAATTTTCAATATTTTTAGAATAAATATTAATTCCTTTAGTTGGTTTTTTCCAATTAAAAATTGTATAATCATTAAATAATGAATTTGCTAATTTCGATTTCTCAGTTTGAGTTGGGCCAATTATACTTATAATAGATATTTTTTTATCATTTAAAGAAGATAAATACTCTATACTTTCTGATGTTAATTCCAATGAATATGATTCTTCAGAATATGATTGTTCAATTGAAATTAAAGGAATTGATTTATATATTATTTTCTCAGACATATTTAATTTTATTTTTCTATAATAAAAGGAATAATTCTAATATTAATATTTTTATTTAATTTTAATTATTTTATTACATCTCTAAAATTGGTTCGAAATCACCGGTTTTAATCTTCTCTCCTTTCCTTTTTTTAATTAATAAAAATCCTAATATAATGAAAATTATTGTAAGAACAATTGAAAGTATGCAATATATATCTTTATAAAAAGGTATCTTTGAAGAATCTTTAAAATTACAATATTTTTTAACATTATCATCAGATTTTATTTTTTCGTTTAATTTCTTTTTAAAATCTGGATAAGGTATACTTAGTTTATAATTACCATTAAAATTATATTCAAATAAATAATCTTCATCTTTAATTTTTGAACCAGTATTATTATTTATATTATATAAATCTAAATTTAAATAAGATCCAAAATCAGCATATTCAATAGAAGCATTAAAAACCATTTTCATAATAAATTGAAAAGGTTTAATAATAGTATCATCTAATGAAATACCAATAAATTTAGGTAACTTATAATCTAATTCAATTTCTTTTCCTTCTTTATCTTTTTTAATTCTTGAATCACATAAAGAAATAATCCATCTAATAAAAGGTCCAATTGTATTTTCAACATTATCATTATTTTCATTTTCATAATCAAATTGATAAAAATCTAATATATCTTTTATTAATTCTGTTTCATTTGTACCATTTTTTTTAAATTTTTCCATACTTTTTCCATCATAATATTCACTTAATATAGTGTCAAAAATATTTTTACTTTTCAAATAATCATTAAATAATGTTTCTTGTTTTTCATTTAATAATTCACTGATAATTTTAGAATATTTATCATTAATTTTTTTTTTTTGGTTATTCATATTCTCACTCCATTTGTTTAAATATTTCTTTCTTCCTTCACATAAATTATTATCAAGAGCATTAATTAAAAAATCATTTTCATAAAGAACAACAGTAGCGGCAATATTAATTTTTTCAGGTAAGGCATTTACATCTAATTTTTTTTTTTCTTCGATGTAAAAAGAATCATTAATTGGAGGAACTCCATTTTCTTTTTGTTTTTCTGTTAAAATTAATCCAGTATTAGGATAAAAAAATCCTTGTGATTGAGCATATGAAGAAACTATACTTTTATTAGAATTAATTGAATAAAATAAAGTTTCCCTTGGATCATAATTTTCATTTAAAAAACTTAATTTTTTTATATATCTAATATAATTTATGTATCCTATTAAATATTCTTGTCTTAATCCAACTGCTGTTAATTCATCTTTATTTTCCCAATTTTCTCCAAATATATCTTTGTTTTCTTTGGTTAAATTTTTTGGAGAAGATACTCCATGTTTATATAAATTTATTGCTAGTCTTATATTCTTTTCTAAACTTATTTTTTGGAAGATTGAAAATAGAATTAATATTATTTTATTCATTTTTTAAATAATATTAATTGCTAATATTATTATTTATTATTTATTTAAATTTATTCTATTTTTTAATTTTAAATTATTTTCAATGAAAACTTTAAGGAATAATTATAATAAGGTATTATCCATTATATAATAAAAATAGAAGAATAAAAATAAAGAACTTCAATTATTTCTTCCATGTTATGATGTAATAAATAAAGAAATTTATTTTTTTAATTTTTTCACAGAAGATTATATAGATTTTCAAAGTTTAAATCAAAAAGAAGATGAATATGGAAATATAATATATATGCAAGAAACAGATTCCCAATATAAAAAATTATCAAATATAAATATATATTTAGAAAAAGAAGAATATAAATTATATGAAGAAAACATGGAAAAATATAATTCAAATTGGGAAAAAATGAAATTAATAACAAAATTTAATTCTATAACATCATTACCAGGAGAATATATCAATTATTTCAAAAGGCCATTTTATTCTAGATTTCTTTTAAGTGAAAAACTAAAATTATATAGTTTTAATTTTTGTTCATCAATTCCTCATGTATTAACAACATATCCAATGAATATAAGAATATTATTTGATCCAGAAACAATAGAATCAAAATTAAATGGTTATCATAGTCACAAAAATAATTTTATAAGAGAAAGAGAACAAAAGAAAACAAATGAAGAAAAACCAAAGCCATTTATTTTACCATATGAAACGACAATATCATTAATAACAGTGTAAATAATAAATATTTATATAAATAATAAAGTGTAGATTCTTTAATAAAAGAAGCAGTAGATTATTTATCGACAAAAATAGATGATGATGATTTAGCAAAATTAAAATCAGAAATTGAAGAAAATCATAGTATATATATATTAAAATTTATGGAAAATGAAGAATATTTATATGGAGATTATTTAATAGGAGCTTATAATTCAGTAAGAGGATTTTTAAGACAACATGAAACAGTAATTTTTTATTTAAAAATTATTCCTCTTTATATTGTAGAACCTCCTTTAATGGCTTTTCCTCCTATTTTACCTATTAAATATAATGAAAAAAATGATTATATATATTTATTAAAGAAATATATTAAAAATTATGTTAATAAAGAAATTATTTATCGAATGTTTAAACCAGGAGAAAAAGAAAAAACTAGATTTATTAAACAAAAAGTTAAAAGAGCTCAATATTTATGTAATTTTACTGAAAGTTGTGATTGTTATTATCCTTTATATATTAAAATTATACAAGTTAATAATTTATTTAAATTAAAAGATTGGTTCGATGATGAAGATTATAATAAAAATGAAATGTTAATTCCAAATTTTAAGTTTTACCCTAAAAAAGATCAATCAAAACAAAAAAGATGTTTTTTCTTTCCTCAAAAATCAGATGAAGATGAAATGTCTCAAAAAGAGAAAATAAAACAAAAAGAAAATTCAGTTTTATTAAAAACAATGTCACAAATAATGAAAAAAAATAAAAAAGATTCAGAATTACAGAAAAAATTAAATAGATTAAAAGTAATAATAAAGAAGCCAACATATTATGATTATAGTTTAAATACATTAACATTTAATAATGTTTTTTCAGATATAATAAATCAACATATAGGTTTTTTATCTCAAAATGAAGAAAAATTAAGAGAAGAAGATAAAATTCCTTCTTCGGATAATTCTCATAAATATTTTGTAAATTTAATTGATCTTGATTATGATTTAAATCCTAAATTTAAAGTTTTTTCTTTAGATCAATATACTTTACCTTTTTCTCCTCCTTTTTTCAGAATCAAAATTTCCTTATTATATGGTTGTTATACCTTTTTTTCTTTTAAAACAGAACCTTTTTTATTCAGTGATAATTGTTTAATTAATCAAAAATTATATTTTGATCAAACTAAATGTTTAATCTCAAATTTACCTTTTGAAACAAGAATTGGATTTACTTTAGAAGCTTTTGAAAGAAATTTAAAAAAATATTATGTATTAGGTTCTTGTCAAATTCCATTATATAAATCATCAGGACAAATGCAAAATGATTCTGTAACTATGAATTTTTGGCCAAATGCTTCTATTTCTCCTAGATTTAATAATTGCTCTTCTTTTAATTTAATTAGAAAAAAAAAAACAACTAAGCAAAATTTAAATGATAATATTATTAATAAAATCTTCCCTGAAGATTCTAAACCTTATATTGATGAAATTATGAATAAATTAGATTTTGATTTTATTAATATTGTTCAAATGCATAGAAAAGAAAAAAAATATGAAGATAAGAAGAAAAATTTAAATGAATATATAAAAAATTTCGAAGAAAAAAATAAAGTAAAAAAATTAAAAAAAAAACATAGTACTTCAGATATATTAAAAAATTTAAGTAATAATAATTCAAATTATCAAAGAAATTTAAGAAGAATGGATGATTCAGAAAGAAATCCTTTAAGAGAAAATAGTATAAGTACAATAAATATGAATTTAAATGTTAATTATGAAACAAATTCAAAAAATCAAAAAGATTCAAATGCTTCTTCTTCAAGTTATGATGAAGATAAAATAAAAAATACAATATCAAATAATAGAGAAAGAAAAAGTAAATATGTGAAAAAAACAACAGAAGCTTTTTTAAAAGAAGATTTCAATATGTCATCATCAAGAACTAATTTTATAAATAATATTCAAAATCAATCAAATAATGAAAATTACTGTTCAATAACAATAAAATTTCCAAATTTTTCCTCTCCATTAACATATAGTCAAAATGCATCAAAATCATATCGTGATTATTTAGAAATCAAATATAAAAACAATGAAAATTCAACCAATTCAAACGATGATTTTAAAGAAATACGTAAATTATATGGAAACAGTCAAAAAGACATAAAATTTATAGTAGAAGATTTTTCAAAAAATGATTTTCTTTCAGAAGAATCATCTTTAAAATCAAAGAATATATATACATCAAATCAACTTCAAGATAAATATCCTAGAAATATATGGGATTACATAAGAAAGACATTACCATTAATAGTTCAAATATTAAAGAAAGATCCTTTAGAAGCATTAACAGAATCTGAAATAACAGCATTATTAATATGTAGAGATTACATATCAACAATACCATCAGCATTAGAATTGTTTCTAAGAGCAATTGATTGGTTGAATCCACTACAAGTTTCCATTGCTCATTTATATATTAAAAAATGGGCTAAATTAGAAGTTGAAGATGCTATTTCATTATTAGATGCTAGATTCCCTGATACTGAAACTAGGGAATTCGCTATTTCTATGTTGAGAAATTGTTCTGATGATCTTATATCTATGTATATGTTACAATTATGTCAATGCTTACTTTATGAAACTTTCCTTATTAATCCTCTAAGTGATTTCCTCATTGAAAGAAGTTTATCTAATCCTAAATTAATTGGAAATTCTTTCTTCTGGAATTCTAGAGTCTCTATGAAAAATCCTTTATTTGCTGATCGATTATCTGTTTATTTAATTCAAATTCTTATGCTTTCAGGAGAAAAATATTTAAGTGATTGTTTTAATGGGCTATATTTAAATAATTATTTAGAAATGATGACTTACTGGGTTAAAATTGCTGTACAGGAAAAAGATAAAACTTCCAGTGAGAAAATAGTTGAAAAAAGTGTAAAATTTTTTGAAGATAAGTTAAAATTTAAAAATTTTACATTTCCAATAGATCCGACATATTTTGGAGTAAATTTCTATAGAAAATACACAGTTTTCAATTCTAAAATGTTACCAATAAAAATAATATTTTATTCAAGAGAAAAAGACAAAAAAACAGTAATATTTAAAATAGGAGATGATTTAAGACAAGATGTTTTAACATTACAAATATTTCGTATAATGGATAAATTATGGTTAGACAATAATTTAGATTTAAAAGTATTTCCATATAAAGTATGTCCAACAGAATTAAGAGCAGGATTTATAGAATGTTTAACAGGAATAGAATTAGATAAACTTCAAAGTCAACAAGGAGTTTCAGGAGCATTGAATAGAGAATTGATAGTGCAAAAATTAAGAGGAGATAATAATACAAATGAAAAAGAAAGAGAAAATAGATTTGATAATTTTATTCAATCACTTGCTGGTTATTGTGTTGCTACATGTGTAATTGGAATAGGAGATAGACATCCTGGAAATATTATGATAAAAGATAATGGCATTTTTTTCCATATTGATTTTGGACATATTTTAGGAAATTTTAAAAAAAAATTTGGAATTCAAAGAGAGAGATCTCCTTTTTTATTAACTCCTGAAATGGCAAATGTTTATGCTACTTATAATAAAGAAGAATATTTTAAAACTGCTTGTGTTAAAGCTTTTAATATTTTAAGACATAATGCTCAAAGATTAATTAATATGTTTATTATTATGAGTACTGCAGGAATGCCTGAATTATGTGGAATGAATGATGTTAAATATTTGAAACAAATGCTTGTTTTAGATAAAGTTAGTGATGAAGATGCTGGAAATTATTTTATTGGTCTTATTAAGAAAAGTAAAAATGATAGATTTAGATTAATTGATAATATGATTCATAATTGGAAACATAAATAATTATTTTTTATTTTTCAAATATTAATTAATTTTATAAAATTTTATTTATATGAGTTATTTTTATGTATTCCAATTTCTTTTTTTTCCACTTTTTTTTGTTTTGGTAAAAATATATTTTAGATATATTATAATAAATTTAAATTTGACTAATTTAATATTAATTATATCTTATGAAAAAAAATAAAATTTAATTTTAATTAAATAATAAATATTTAAGATATAAAAATTAATTAAAAAAACATTTGCAAATTTAATTCATATAATGGATATGCTTATTATCTGTTGAAAATAAAAATAGATAACTAAAGATAAATAATATTCATTAAATAAAAAAATTAAAACACAATGGATAAAAAAAATAAAATTTTTAAAATATAATTTATTATTATACAGCATAAAGTAAACCACTTATATTAATAATTTTAATATAGCAATTTCTAAAGGCGGTAATAATTTAAAAAGTAAAAAAAACTTCTATGTAAAAAAAAGAAAATATAAAAACATGTAAAAAATAAAAAAATAAAAAATAATAAAAACTTAAAATGATATTTTTTTTATAATTTATAAATCCAATAAATTTATGTTATTATTTATATAAATTTATTTATAATGCAGGGCAATAGAAAGATGACAATAAATTTAAATGAAGAAGAAGATGATCCTTCATGTTTAGATATGGATAAATTCAGAAAAGAAATTAGTCCTCCTCCTTCATTAAAAAGTTTAAATATTTATGAATCAAATAATAAATCTAATAAAAAAAGAAGAAGACAAAATAATAAAAATAATGGTAAAAGAAAACAAAATTGTAAAAGAAGAAAAAAGGATAATAGTATTTTTTATTTTTTTAACAATTTTTAATTTAGAAAAAAATACAAATATCTTTAATGAAAAATGTGTTTCTTGTCATCAATGTAAAAGAGTTAATTATGAAAAAAATGTATTAACTTGTAAAAGTTATATTTGTTTACAAAGTTTTTGTGAAAGATGCATTAAATCATATGTAACTTAATAAATAAATATATAATTTATTTTTTAGGGAAATAATTTTGAATCATTAAAAAAAAAATATAGTGAAAAAGGGTATAAATATATTTAAATAATAATTAGATGGATTTGTTATAAATGTAAAGGCAAATGCAAATGTTGTGAATGTGGAAAATTAAGATATAATCAATTTAATCAATTTATACATGATAAAGAATTTCAAATTATTTCAAAAAATAATTATAAAAATTATATTGAATTTATTTTAAATGAATTTAGAAAAATTTCAAAGAATGAAGAATTTGTTTTAAAAAAAAATGCAGAAAAATGCGAAAATTTTCAGAATTTTTCTTATATTTTTTTTAATTGTCCAACTTGCTTTGTTTGCAATGATCATTTTTTTGATTTGTTATTTTTTTCTAATTCTTATGATTTTATACAATATTTAAAATATTGTTTTGTTGGAATAAATAATAATATTATTTATAATAAAAAAAATTTTGATGATAATACTTTATACTTTATTCAAAAAAATGAAATATTAAATTTGGGTTTGACTAAAATTTTCTTTGTTATTTGTAAATTTTGTATTATGAAATATTTAAATTTAAAAAATGGATTATGGTTTATATTATATAAGTTTAATGAGAAAATCATATTCAACCCTAAAAACAATATTATTATTAACAATAATATTGATAATATTGTCAATAATTTTAATACAATAAATCATACTTTTAATACAAATAATATTAATAATTTTTATAATAATTTCAATCAAACTTTCAATCATCCAATAAATAATCATTTGAATTTTCCCAATTTTTTTAATAATTATCCTTTTCATTTAGGAATGAATTATAATAATAATATTAATATTGGTTCTATGAGATATTTTTTAAGTCAAAATAATTTATATAAATTGAATGAATTAGATAATTTTATTAATCAATTAAAGAAGAATTAGACGCTGTAATAGATAACAATAAATGAATTTGAAATATTTAATTCATTTTATTTTAAAAACTTACAATTTTATATATTAAATAAAAGAAAAGTTTCTTAATTAAGATAATGATTAATTAATATAAGATTAATTTTTTTTTAACAAAAAAAAAGAATATATATTTATAATTTAATATTATATATAATTTTCATAATAAAAATTAATTTTAATTTTAAAATTTCATAAAAATGTCTAATTCAAATTCTCTGATATGTGAGAAATATGAAATAATAAAATTACTGGGACAAGGTTCTTATGGAAAAGCATATTTATCAAAAGATAAATCAAATAATGTATAAAAATTATATAAATATATAGAAAGTCAAATGTAGTAATTAAATCATTAGATATAAGAAATATTTCTAAAAAAGAAAAAGAAAATATATATAACGAAGGTTATATTATGAGTAGACTAAGACATCCAAATATAATAAAATTTAAAGAAATTATAACAGATAAAAAAAATGATTATTGTCATATTATAATGGAATATGCAGACGGAGGTGATTTAAATGAAAAAATAAAAAGTCAAAAATCCTATTTTCAAGAAGAACAAATTTTAAATTGGTTTTGTCAAATATGTTTAGGATTAAAATATATTCATGAACATAAAATAATTCATAGAGATTTAAAAACTCAAAATATTTTTCTGACTAAAAAAAACGAAATAAAATTAGGTGATTTTGGAATATCAAAAAATTTAAAAAAGACATTAGATAAAGCATATACAATAATAGGAACTCCATATTATTTTAGTCCAGAATTAATAAATAATGAACCATATGATTATAAAACTGATATTTGGAGTTTGGGAATTTTATTATATGAATTATGTTGTTTACAATTACCTTTTCAAGGTAATAATATTGCTCAATTATCCATGAAAATTTTAAAAGGTGTTTATCAACCTTTACCAAATATTTATAGTAATGATATTAAAGTATTAGTTAAAAAAATGCTTAATGTTAATAAAAATAAAAGACCTAGTATTTTTGATATTGTCAATTATAGAATTATTAAAGAAAAAATTGAAATTAAAGGAAAAAAAATTAATATGTCTGAAAGAAAGTTTACAAAAATGAATAGTGCTTCTATTATAATGATAAATAATATTATTACCCAAAATGATAATAATGAAAAAGAAATTAAAAATAATGCTAATTATGTATTTGATGAAATTTATTCTAATTTTAAAATTGAAGAAAAACCAATTGAAACTGATATAAATAAAAAAAATAATAATAAAATAAATAATAAAGAAACTGAAATAAGTCAGAATAATATTTATATTAGTAAAAAAAATATAAATTATAAAAAGAAAGGAAGAAATTTATCAGTTGAAGTACCTTCTAAAAAATTAATACAAAAAAAAAATAATATAATTGAGAATAAATTAACTAACCAAAATAAAGAAAAAACAAAATATATATATTTAAAAAAACATCCATTAGATAAAGTCAATATTTCCAATCAATTTGAGTCAAAAAATAATAAAATAATTAAAGAAAAAATTTCAAATATTTCCAAAGAAGAAAAAATAAAAACTGAAAAGAAAGAAAATAAAAAAGAAAGAAAAGAAGAAATAATAAAAAACAAATATAAAAAGGAAAATAAAAGGAATAAATTATTAGAAGAATTTATGAAAAATAAACAAGAAAAAATAAAAAAAAGTGAAATAATATCAGAAAGCATAAATGATGGTCTTTGGATAAGAAATTTTTCAATATTTTCATCTTCAAAAATGAAAGAAGATAAAGAAATAGATTTTTCAAAAAAGGAAAAAAATAATATAGTAAAAAATAGATATAAAGAATTAGAAGAAGAAGAAGATGAAAAAATTATTGTTAAAGAAAAAAATAAAAATGATAATTATAAATTTTTAACTCATTTTGATATTCTTGAAACATTTAATTATGAAAGTGAAAATAATAATGAAGAAATTAATTTACATAAACCAAATCAATCAGGAACAATATTTAATTTATTTGATTCTATTCAAAAAGAAAAAAACAATAATATTTTTCAAATTGATTTAGATTTCCTTGAAAATAAATGTGTTAATTCTGATAATAAAATAAATATCAAGAAATCAAAAGATAAAAATGGAAAAGAAGAAAAAAATGAATTAATTAATTCTAATAATAATATTAATCTTTCTTTAGATTTTAGTTTATTTGATATTAATGATAATAAAATTGAAAATGAAAATAAAAATGAAATTAATGAAGAAAATATTGTTAATGTATTAAAAAAAAGAATAATAAATAATATAGGAGAAAATTTATATAATGATTTTTGTGATTTTTTAAAATCAAGAATAACAACAGAGATAACAGATTATAATTATGAAAAAATAATATCAGATTTCAAAAATAAATATTCAATTAAATACTCAATGGAACAATTAGAAAAAGCAATAAAATATTATTTTGATATTGCTTTTTTAATAATTAAAAAATAAACATTTATATAATTCGATTCCATATTTCCTTTATTACATTTAGAAAAAAAAAATAATTATGTAACAATAATATTTTATTTGAAAAATTAAAATATATTTTTTTTTAAGGTTTTTGTTTATATTTTTATTTATTCCATTTATTTTCTTTTTTATGAAAATTATATTATAAAATTTAAAGGTAGTTTATTTATATATATTATTAAAAAATTATTTTTTATTTGTTTGTGTTATTTTTTGTTGAGTCATTTGAAATATTTCTTTGAATAAGTTTATTTTTTTTATAAAAAGAAATTAAAACATCAATATCGTTTTTATTAGTATTAGAATTAGTTTTATTTTTAGTATTTTTTCTACTGTTAACTTCACTATAATGTTCTCTCTTATTAATTTTTTCTTGTTTTTCATTTGAAAAAATATCATTATCTAATAATTGAATTTCTTGGTATGGAAAATGATTAAAATTAAAACTCGAAGAGACTTTATCTTCTTCACTTTTAAAATTCAAACTTTTATTTCTAATTAAATCTTTTTTGTTACTATAATCTCTTTTTTTAATTTCACTTTTATTTCTTCTCAAATCAAAAATAACATTTTCACTATTATTATTAACATTATTATTCTTATAAATTATATTATTATTATATTTAATATATTTATTATTATTATTATTAATTATATTTAAATTATCTTCAATTCTACTTCTCCTACTTTTTTTTTCCATTTCCATATCATACTCGATTTCATAAATTAAATGTGGATTTTTAAATTTAATTAAATCATTAATATCATCTCCTAAATTTTCTTTTAAATTTCTATTAAAATAATAATAATCAATAAAAGCATTTTTAAATTCTTCACTATTAACAATTTTTTCATATCTTTCCTTAGTTTGCATTCTAACAACATCAACACTCATACAATATTTTCTATCATAATTATCTTCATTTTTAGGAATAAAAGGAGAATTTAATTTTCCCATATATAATTCTTTCCAATTAAATTTTTTAAACCAAGGATGATTTTTAACTTCTTTACATCCATTATAACCTAATCTTTTTTTAGGTTTTCTCATTAATAATTTATTAATAAAATCAACAGAATAAATAGACCAATTTTTAGGACAATCATCGAATTTAATTCTCACTTGTTTAGCCATAATATTTTCTTTAATTTCTTTTCTAGAATTTCCAATGTAAGGTCTTTTACCAAACATAAACTCGAAGGCTATGACACCAAGAGCAAAATAATCAACAGATATAGTATGTTGTAAACCACACATAACCTCAGGTGAAGTATAACCTGGAGTTCCACTTGTATCTTTTGTATTATTCATTTGTTCAAAACGTGCTATTCCAAAATCTGTTATTTTTATATTTCCTTTATAATCTAATACTAAATTTTCTGGCTTTATATCTCTGTGAATTATTCTATTTGAATGTAAATATTCTAATCCTAATAATATACATCCTATAAAATATTTTGATATTGATTCATTAAATTTTTTATTTATACATAATTGATATCTTAAATCTCCTCCTGTTAATAAATCTGTTACTAAATATAAATTTGTATTATCTTGAAATGCAAAATGCATATTTACTATAAAAGGATGATTTATTTTGCTTAAAAAATTACGTTCTGATTTTATTGAATTTACACTTTTTTTATCTATTATTTTCGTTTTTGACATTTCTTTCATTGCATATTGCTTGTTTTCTTTTTTTAATGTTACTTTCCATACTTTACCAAATCCTCCTTTTCCTATTATGTTCTCAAAATCAAATGAACTACGGTTAATTACTATATTATTCTGTTTATTTATAAATAAAATTACTTTCTGTTTCTAATTTTGAAATTTTATATTCTGAATTTTTAGATATGTTTATTAAGGGTTTTGAATATTCATGTATATGTTGTTTATTTCCCATTTTTTATACTTTTTTTTATTTTTTTATTTAATTAAAATGAAAAATTAATTTATAAATTAGATAATATTTATTTAATCTCAAAATTATCATTTATTAAATTATTATTTTCTTTTGAATTTTCTTTATTTTCATTAAAATTATTATTATTATTATTTTCTTCAGTACTTTCATCATTACTAATATCATCTTTACTACTATTATTATTATTTTTTATATTAAAAACTTCATTACTACTTGAATTTTTAGAATTTGGTGCTTTTAAATCTTGTAATTTATATTTAACAATCTCAGGTATAATTTCATCCTTCTTATTTAAAACATAAAATAAATTTAAATTATCATCAATTCCAAAAAAAGTATTTTTATCAAAATTACAAACAGAATTTGAATCACAAAATGTTTCTTTAAATTTTTCATCAACCAAAATTTCTTCAACACTGTTTTGAATAGTTTTAACTTCATCATCATTATCAGCTGAAGAATTTTTTCTTTTTAATTTCATAAAAGTAAACAAAATTAAATTATTTAAAAATTCACTTTTTTCATTTTTTCCTCCAAATAAATAAATATGACCGATATCAATTCCATTAAAACACAAAGATGAATTTCTTTTTAATAAATTAGAATTCCAACCTTCAGAAACAGAAATAATTTCCCATTGAATAAAATATTTAGAATAAATTCTCAAAATATTATTATGAATAATATTTTCTTTATAATCAAATCCTCCAAATAAATATAAATAATCACTTCTTTTATCATAACAAAGAGAACAATTAAATCTTTCATTTGGTAAACTTTCAATTTCTTTCCATCTTTCTGATCTAATCGAATATATTTCACAACTTTTTTCTTTTTTTCCTCCAATAACTACTAAATTTAATTCCTTTGTTATTGTCATTGAAGGATAATAATGATGTTTATTTGAATTTATTAAAACCGTTGAATTATCATTACTTATTTTTTTATTCAAATTTATTGATATTAAATTCGAACTTCCTATTTCCTCTTCTTCGTTACTTCCACATAAAAATATATAGTTATTGTAATATAATTGACTTATTCCTTTTAAATTTTTCAATATTCTAATATTTATATTATTTTCTTTATGCTGTCTTTTCTCTAAATTATAACTTATTAATTTAAATTCTCCTTTTGTATCTTCTTCATCAAGATCAAAAATTGATTCGTATTTTCTATATATTATTTTGTATATTTTTTTTAAAGAATTTTTTTGTGTTCTATAGGATTTATATTTTAAATTGATAATTTTTTACATTTCAACTTTTATATTGTTTGTCTGTCCCATTTTCAAAAAATTTTATTTTTTAATAAAAAAATTTAGAAAAAAAAATATAAAAATGTTATCAACAACACTTCAAAACAAAAAGACTTTTCAATCTCAAATAAATCCTTTAGAACAAGAAAGTATGATTCCTCAACCTCAATTTCTTCGTCTTTTAAAATATCACACAGACACAATAACATCAATAGCATTTAACTCTAACAACAAGCAATTAATATCATCATCATATGACAATAAAGTAATGGTATGGGATTTAACATCATTAAAGCAATTACCATCAATAGGAATAGGACATACATCATTAATAAATGATATTTCCATATCTCCAAATGGATTTTTATTCGCATCAGCTTCTTCAGATCATACTGTTCGTTTATGGTCAAATACATATGATTATTCAAGTGAAAAAAGAAGAATACAAAGTCAAGTTTTAAAATTTCATACTGCTCCTGTTAAAAGTGTTGATTTTTCATGTGATTCTAGATTAGTTTGTAGTTGTTCTGATGATAAAACAGTGAAAATAATAGGAGTTTCAGATAAGAGATTAAAAGCCACTTTCACAGGACATAATAATTGGGTAAAAACATGTCGTTTTAGTAAAGATGCAAAATTAATAGCATCAGGTTCAGATGATAAAACACTTAGATTATGGGATGTTCAAATGAAAAAGGAAGTATATAATTTTGAAAATGAACATAAAGGTTCTGTCAATTGTGTAAGATTCCATCCAGATAATTCATGTATAGCTACAGCATGTTTTGATTCTAAAATTCGTCTTTTTGATGTTCGTTCAAAAAGAACAGTACAAATATATTCATATCACAATAAACCAGCAACATGTGTATCATTTCATCCAAATGGAATGTTCCTTAGTTCAACATCATATGATGGAACAATTAAAATATATGATTTAAGAATAGGTGATATTTTATTCACTTTAAATGCTCATGAAAGTGCAGTTATGTGTTGTGCTTTCTCTCAATTTGGTGATTATTTCGCAAGTGGAGGACTCGATTCACAAATTGTTTTATGGAAAAGTAATTTAGAATCTTATAGTAATTTACCTGAAAAAATTTCTGGAAATTTTGATGATAATCTTTCTCCTACTTCAAGTAAACCTTTCAGTTCAGAAACTGGATTAAATTATAAGAAAACTACTTCTCAAAAAAAAAATGCCAGTGAAGGATTAACTAATGTTTTTGATAAAATGGTCTCACAAATGGATATGATTACTTCCTCTTTTGTTAATTTTGAAAAAAGAATCAGTAAAATGGAAGAATTAGTTGATGAAATGAATGAAGAAGATGAAAAAAATTTGAAAGATATGAATTAAGGAAATTATAATTTTTTTCAATTAATACTTTTATTTTTTTTTTTTTGAGATTATTTATTTAATGTTTTTTAAATTTTTTTAAGTTTAAATTTGGATTTTTAAATTTTTTATTTTTAAAATAAATATAGTAAAAATGAAAAAGGAGGATATAAAAGAAGAAATTTTAATAATATCAAGACAAAAAAATTATGTAAAAGGGAAATTAATTTCTTTTTCTTTAGGAATGAATGAGAATAACACAGACCAAAATTCATTTAGAACAATAAATGGATTAAAATTTAAAACAACAAAAAGTTCTCCTGATAAAACAGGTTTAATAAATGAAGATAAGAAAATATTTGAACAAGTAAATATTTCTCAAAAGGAAACAGATGAATTTTTAAAGCAACAATTAATAAGAAAGAAAGAATTATTTACTTTAAAAAGAAAAAATTTATCAAATTCTTCTAAAAAAGATTCAAATAATAAAACAAATATAAATAATAATGGTAATTCTAATGATTTGAAAAAAAATCATATAAACTTATTAACGACTAATTATAAGAAAGGCTATTTTATAAAAAGTTCAATTATTTCTCCAAGACAAAAATTAAGTAAACAAAAATCAAATTCAAATAATATAAATTCGAACCATCATAAAAATAAAAGTAATATAAATAATCCAATAATTAATGTAAATAATAATGATATAAAGAATATAAAAGGGAAAAATAATGAACAAGAAAAAAAATTAATGAATGAAAAAATAAAAATAACAGCAAAGAAAATAAAATTAAAAACTAAAAATAGAAATTCAATAAATAATGAAAAAACAAAATCATTATTAAATGATTTTATATTATCAAAGCAAAAAATAAGTCAAACAACTCCAGTAACTAATACAAATTCAAGAAAAACTTCAAATGAAAAAAAAATAAGGAAACATAATTTTAATCAAAATAAAAAAAATTCAATTTTAACTAATTTAACTCATAATAAACATAATTATTTTCAATCAAATAATAATGATGATTTTTTAACTTGTACAAGTATAAATAATTTAAAAACAAATTATAGTAATGAAAAAAATTATTTAAATCAAAATTCAATTTCTAAAAAAATATTATCTTCATCAAATCATTTTAAAACTCATTTAACAACTGAAAATTCACCTTTTTTTTATAGAAAAAATTTAGTTTCACGTTCAAAAAAAAATTCAATAAAAAATCAAAATATTTTATTTCATCATTATAATATAAAATCAAATACTTTAAATATAAAAAAAGTAAATTATACAACTTCATCATCTAAAGAAACTTTAAGACAAAATATAGAAAATAGAAGAAAAAAAATTTCTTCTTCAAAAACTTCGACTCATTCTTTATCAAAGACAATAAGTCATAAATCATCAAAGGGAAAAATAAATAAAAAGAATAATAATATAAATAATGATACTATTAATTTAAATATTACTAAAAAAAATATTGGTATAATTCCAAGGAGTGGAAAAGGAAATAATATAAATTATAATTCAAATATTAATAATAATATAAAAAAACAAAATGGTATTTTTAATAAAATTACTAATTCAAGTAATTTAATTCAAAGTAAAACTAAAAAATTACTTAAAGAAAATAAATTTAATACTTTAAATCAAGAAAATAAATTAACTTTAAGTACAAATCATAATTTAAACACAAATGATAATAATAATGAAACAATAACAACTTTTAAAGATGAAGATTTAAATGAAAGTAAAGTAAATATAAAAAATATAGAATTAAAAGAAGGAATTTATTATTTAAAACAATCAGAAAAATTATCTTCATATATAAAAAAATATTATGATAAATATCATGAATATCCAAAAACAAAATTATCATTTTATAAATTTGGAAGATTAATAGGAAGAGGAGCATTTGGAAAAGTAAATTTAGGTCTTCATGTATTAACAGGAAGAATAGTAGCAATAAAATCTTTTAATAAGAAAAAATTAAAAAATCAAGAATCAATAAATAAAATATATCACGAAATAAATTTAATGAAAAACCTTCGTCATAATTCCATAGTAAAAATATTAGAAACAATAGAAACAGACAATTATATATTAATAATAATGGAAAATATAAGTGGAGGAGATTTATTGTCCTTTGTAAAAAAACGTACAAAACTTCCAGAAAAAACAGCAAGAATAATATTTAAGCAATTAATAACAACATTAAAATTTATACATTCAAAGGGGATAATTCACAGAGATATAAAATTAGATAATATATTAATAGATTTAAACAACAATATAAAAATATGTGATTTTGGAGTAGGTAAAAATTATAAAAAAAATGAGAAATTAAAAGATCAATGTGGAACACCAGCATACATAGCACCTGAAATATTAAATAATAATGATGGTTATTATGGTCCTCCAGTTGATATTTGGTCAAGTGGTGTAGTACTTTATGCAATGCTAAGTGGGAATGTACCTTTTAAAGCTAATAATATTAAAGATTTACATCACAACATTATTCATGGTCAATATCTAAATATCAATGATATTAGTCAAGATGCTAAAAATCTTATCAAAAAAATTTTAGATGTTGATCCTATTAATAGAATCAATATTGATAATATTCTAAATCATCCTTGGATGATTTCTAATGATTCTTATGATGATAAAACTAGTCTTTTTACAAAAGCTGAAATTGTTTTGTTAAGTAAAGAAAATGTTGATTATAGATTTTGTAGTCAAAGTGAAATGATTGAAAATTTTACTTTGAAAAATTTATTCACTATTAATGATAAAGAAAATAAAAATATTGGAACTAAAAGTCATATTTTAGCTCCTTTTAATTCTTCTTTTATTTGTGATAATAATAATATTAATAATTATGAAAATAAATTAGAAAAATCTTTAGAAATTTGTAATGAAGTGATTCAATTTAATGAAATTTCAAAAGTTTTAAATAGACAATATGAACTCAATAATAATGGAGAAATTGATCATGGAGTATTAATAAATCACAATAGTGAAAAAAAAGAAAAAGAAGAAAATATAAATGAAATTAATGATTTAGATGATGATATAAATGAAGAAAATAATAAAAAATTAACTCCTGATTTAAATAATAATAATTCCTTAAAACAAAATTCAAAAAGAAATGAATCAAATTTAACAAATTCAAGTACTTTAATTATTGATGAAGGTATTTTAAAAACAATGGAAATGTTAGGTTATAAAAAAGATTATATTCAAAAAACTTTAAGTGCAAATGAACTTAATTATGCTTCTGCTACATATTATTTATTGTCAAATCAAAATGATGTAATTAATTAATTTAATTATAAAAAAAAATTATTTGATTTCAAGTATATTAACCCTTTTTTATATTCATTGTATATAAATATAATTATACAAAGAATGAATAATAATTATTTAAAAATAATATTTGACTTTAATTTTATATATATATGTTGATTTTTAAAAAATTCTTTTTTTTTAATAGTATTATAATAAAAAATCTAAGAAATAAATAAAAACAATGAATGAAAAAAGTGATAATAAATATAATATAAACATTTTTAATATTTCTTATGGTTTACAAGAAAACTTAGGTAAAAAATTAGAAAGTAAAATACAAGGAATTTCAGAAAGAAAAGATATTAATAAAATTTTTATAGATTCATCAGATATTTCACAAGAAGATAATCATATGAATTATTATGAACAATTTCTTGAAAGTATAAAAGGAGAATCACATAATAATGAAAATAATATTCAAAAATCTAAAAATTCAAGTCCAGTTTTTAAAAATAAAACTCCAAGTCCAACAAAAAAAAACTTTTTTCGGGAAGAATTTAAAAAGAGATTAGTTGAACAAAAAGAATCTGAAAAAAAAAATAACGAAAATTTTTTATGTTTACAAAATAATAACAATGTTTCTTTAGAAAATTTACAAAATGCAGATGAGATATTAAATTTAAATACGAATAATATACATTCAAATGTAGGAGAACCTTTAAAAGCGTTTAGATATAAATCATATTCTTCTGCTAAAAATTTAGATGATAAATATTTTTTAGAAGATAATAAGGATAACAATTTTATGAAATTTTCAATTAAAGAAGATAGTAAATATAAAAATGATATGAATATTAGTCATGAACATATTTCAACTCCTAAATCACATAAACATTATTCTAAACAAAAAAAAAATCAGAGACATTCTACTTTTTTAATTAATGAAGAACATAAGAAAGAAAAAAATGATAAAAAAAGAATAAAAAATCCTTTTGTTTCAAATGAAGATAATAATAATAATAATAATGATAATAATGATAATAATAATAATAATAATAACAACAATATTAATAATAATCCTAATATAAATAAAAATATTAATGTATTTGATATAAATCAATTTAAAAAAAAGAAAACATTGAAAAGAAAAACAGAAGAAAATGTAAAAAAAGTAAATGAATCTATGATAGTAACTGAGAAAGAAGAAGAACATTATAATAATAATTTTATAACAAATATAAATAATAAAACAAATATAACAAAATTAAATGTGGAAAAAAAGAGAAGATTTTTTTTATGTTGTATACCTATTGGTTAATATATTTTGAAAACAAATTTTTATCAATATAAATAAAAAATACTAGATTAACAATATGTAAAATAAATATTAAATTTAAATCAAAATAATATAATATAATTTAATATAATAAATTAAACCTATTTATTTTTTTAATTTATCTTAAATAAGAAAGTACTTTAAGCATAATTAAAAGTAAAATAATAACAAATAATAATATATTTATAATAAACATCCAAATTTTATTACACATTGAAGAACAATTAATATCATTAATTATTTTATTTCCTTCTTTAACATGTTGATTATTAATGTCCATTTTTTCATTTGAATAGATTAATTTTTCACCTTGACTTTTTAATCCAATTGAGGTTTCTATTAAATTATTATTTATTTCTCTTAAGTTTTTCAATGTTCCATCTAATAATTTTTCATTATAATTTGTTAAATAATGTACATCAATTGGTTGTTCATTATGTTCTAATAATGTTTGTATTTCATCATCTTTTTTATTTTCTATTGTATTTAATATATTCATATTTAATTTATTTGTTATATTTGATAATTCTTTTTTTCTTTTTTCTAATTCTTTATATTTATTTTCAATGTCTTTTATTGGAATGTTATATGAATCTTCATGCATTTTTAATAATATTAAAGAGGCACTTGATAAATATTTATTTGTTTCTGTTATTAAATTATTGTCTAATTTATTTATATTCAAGTAATTTATATTTGAATCTATCTTTTGAATTATATCATTAAATTCTTTTGTAAGTTTATTTTCATAAGAAAACATTTTTTATATAATAATATATTCATAAAATTTAAAAAAAAAATAAAAATGTTAAATTTAATGGTTTATAACCTAAAAAAGCACATTATCTTTTTTCCATTATAAAGGAAATTAATTTAAAAAATATTACTTCTAAAAAAGCATATAATCACTGATCAATGATATATTTATTGATATAAAAAATATTAAAAAAAATAGCCTAAAAAAAATAATATACATCAGTTATTTTTCCATTCAAAAACTTAATCAAAATTAATTTCATCGTTTTCAATATTATTTAACAAATCATCAATATTTTGAGGTGCATCATTATTATTATCTGGATCAGTATTATTATCTTTGATTTGATTATGAATAATATTTTCATTTAATTCTTGATTCATTTGTTCTAATCTTGCTTGTTCAAACATTTCTCTTTGTGCTCTTGCTAATTCTTCTAAATCTTCTTTACTTTCATAACCTCTTTTTCTTTTATTAGATTTTTTTTTTCTGTTTATTAATTGTTTCACATTCATATTGTCTTCATATTTAATTTCCAATTCTTCTTTTTCATCATTTTCCATTTCTTTAATACTTAACTCACTTGTAAGTAATTTAATATGTTTATTAAAATTCATTGTTTTAAGTGCTTCAAGTATATGTTCTATATTTAATGTTTTTTTCCCATTATTTGAACATATTTGAAATGCTAATGATGAAAGGTAATTTATATATGTTAAAGATATTTTTTCTATTAATGGATATATAGTTTTTTCTCCTTTTACATGATTTTCAATTAATATTTCCTTTATGAAATTAGATAAGGTTGATTTTGGTAATCCTGCTTCTCCTTTATGCTCTTCTGTTCCTTTTATTATCTCTTTCTTTCTAAATTCAGACATACTCATTCTATTGGTCTTTTTATTTCATTTGTTATTTATATATTATTATTAGTTTTTAAGATATTGAGCAATTATTTTTTAATATTTTATAATTTTTTTTTAAATTTTCTTTTTCTTGACCAAATATAATAATAATAAAAAATAAATAAAAAAATGAAAGAAGTAAAAAGTTTAATAGCATATGGAGATAAAATCCAAGTAGGAGCAATAGGATTAGACACATCAATAATACCAATGCCAAAATTTGAGCCTGAGAAGCCAGATCCAGAAAAAGAATCTTTGAAAAATTTTTTAGACTCAATTCTTCCTCCAAAAAAAATAATTGAAAATGATTTAATTTTTTATCATTTTGTTTCATGTGATTCAGCAATAGTAAATGATGTAATTAAATTAAGTCATAATTTAGATAATCAATTAAAAATAAGAGGAGCAAAAGAAAAAGGAATTTGTGAAATTAGAGAAAAATTATTTTTTGAATGTTTTGAAGAAATTATTAGAGAAGTTACAATTGTTTGTATGCAAAGAGGAGATTTGTTAAATAGAATAAAATTAGAAATGAATTATTCTATTAATTATTATAGAAAATTATATGAAAGTCTAATTGCTTATTCT
>JAEEGK010003323.1_pt1 | contig 40172 bp, 37 predicted proteins | sample 8958771 | NCBI WGS metagenome assembly JAEEGK01 (sample SAMN16246547, study PRJNA631951) | gut metagenome | biome: gut microbiome; feature: rumen; material: SC-attached | host: Bos | place: Iran: Karaj | collected 2018-10
GATTGACGGTGGAATACGGCAGGATGTTGCCAACCTGCGGACCATTGCCGTGACCTATAACTATATTGTAATCGCGCTTTACGAGGTCGAGAAGGCTCTCGCAAGTCTTGTAAACGTTAGATTCCTGTTCTTCTATTGTGCCTTTCTGTCCTGCACGAAGCAACGCGTTTCCGCCAAAGGCTACAACTGCCAATTTCTTGTTTAACATTTCGTTCTTTGCCTTTTTAAATTTGAAACCGCAAAACTATATTTTTTTTGTCAAACGCCAATAGTGTTTTTTAGCATGATTTTTTGGGGAGGATTTCCCTTGCAATATAGTAGGTCGCAACCCAGACCCCTGCGGGGAGTGTTGCGGAGACAGCTATCCGCGATCTCATGGTCGTTACCGCAGGTTTTTGCCCTGCCCCAATTTAACGCCCTTAACGTTCTTAAGGCCATTAAGGGCGAGGGGGCAAACAACATTGCGGTAATTTCTCGCTACAGACCCCACCCACACAGTCATCGCGGAAGCCAGAGCGCACACGAGATACGGAATGTGGAGCGTTGTAGCGGTCGGCTATCCGCGATCTCCAAATTGCAGTAATCCCGACCCCAGCGGGGTCACATATATGTAGCAGCGGTAGCTGCGGTGGGAAAGCGCTGGCGCACGTTTTTGTCGTGGAATGAAATGGAGCAAACAAAAACTGTGACAGCGCGAACGACACCATATACACCGCAGTGGCAGATAAAATCCATCCTTTTTGCATCATGGAAGTAGCGGTGATTTCTGCTGCTGGCATCATTTTTGCAATGCACGGAAATTGTTCAAAAGATTAAGTTTTTTTTATAAGTTTTAATTGTAGCACTAAAATATAATGACTATCTTTGCGAACATTTATTATAATAGGTTTAATTTGATTTAGTAACACATAAATTTTTTGAAGATGAAGACTATAGTTAAAGTATTATGCGTGGCAATGGCATTGTTGGTGTCGTTTTCGGTAAGCGCACAGAAGAAGGAAAAGACTTTTGCAGGCAGCATTAGGTATTCAATCACTTACGAAGACCTCGACCCACAGTACAAGGGACAGGTTCCTACCGAAATGATTACCTATGTAAAGGACGGAAAGGTTCGTATGGACCAGATTTCTCCTATTTATACAATGGGCGCAGTAACTCTCGAAGACGGTAGCGCAATTGTTCTCATTGATATTATGGGACAGAAGCTCGCTACTCAGCAGACAAAAGAAGATATGGAAAAGGCTAAGGCCGAAGCTAAGGAGTCTGGCGACTTGAAGGATTCGGAACCTGAGGTTAAGGCTACCGACGAAACCAAGGTAATTGCTGGTTACAAGTGCACCAAGTACGAAGTTACTACCGATGGCGAAACTATGGAGGTTTTTGTAACAGAAGATATACCTATGCCAGCTATTTACCACGAAAATTCGCAGATTAAGGGCATCAAGGGTGTTCCAATGGAATACACAATGTCGAATCAGGGTCTGAATATGACCATGACTGCAAAAGAGGTTAAGAAAGGCGGCGTAAACAATTCAATGTTTATGATTACCGACGACTACCAGAAGCTCTCGGCAGAAGAATTTGCCAAGATGCTCGGCGGTGGTATGTAAAAAATATTCTTACTGAAGGGAAAAAATCCTCGCAAGGGGATTTTTTTCTAATTTAATGGATACAAAGTGAAAAAAATATTCGGCAAGGGAAAAGAAGAAAAATCGGATGGCAAGCCGAAAAAATCGCCCGAAACAAAGTCAAAGAAAAAAGAAGGCGATGCTAAAGGTGCAAGCGAAGCCATCGACGACGAATCGAAGGTAAAACGTTCCGACCAGATAAAAATCAGCATCGGAGTTTTGCTTCTTGCGTTCGTCATAATTATGGTCGTTTCGTTCATTTCGTATTTCTTCACATGGAAGAGCGACCAGTCGTTGTCGAATTACGGTTTCTTCCAGGCTTTGCTCGATTCCGACATACAGGTCGACAACAAGGCGGGAAAACTAGGTGCCGTAGTCGCAAATTTCTTTATCCGCGATACTTTCGGCGTCGCTTCCTTTGCAATTGTGGCAATGCTGGTGGTTGTCAGCTTGAGATTGCTCAGGATAAGAAAGATCCGCGTGGTGTCGTTCATCATCAAGAGCATGTTCATAATGCTGTGGTTCAGCATTGCTCTGGCTTCGATATTCGGCTCGAGCGAAACTTTGTTCTGGATTGGCGGAAAACACGGCCTGTTTATATTTACAAGCCTGCGAAACCTTGTCGGAGCAATAGGGGCGTATGCAATAATAGCTGTGCTGGCCCTTATGATAATAGTCTTCTGCTTCGAAAATTCTGTTGTCGGAATAAAGAAACTGCTCGAACGAATTGCTGCATTCAGGGTAAAGGACATAAAGGAAAAGCTTGGTGAAGATGAAGATAAAACCGCAGAGCCGCAAATACCTGCGACACCAGAACCTATCGACCCAATACTGCCGATAAAACCAGAAGAAAATCCTATCGACGGAGAAATACAAACTGGAAATGATGATGAACCGTCAACTCCTATCGAACTTGGGGACGATACTGCAGAAGAGCCAGCACCCAAGGCACCCGATGATGGCCTCGACCTGGAAATAAATCCAAGTGGCGAGGAGGTCGTTGAGGTTCAGCCAGTGGATGAAACTCCAGCCGGCGAAGGCGAAGTATTGCCGGGCGAACCCGATGCCGAAGGCGACGATGTCGAACTTGACGTCACCAAGGCCGAAGATGAACCGCAGGTCGATCCCGAAGATTGGACACATCTTCCGGACTACGATCCAACCAAGGACCTCGAATTCTACAAATTTCCTACTGCCGACCTGCTTCCCGACTTCCAATCCAAGAACCAGATGTCGGATGAGGAGCTAAAAGCCCAGCTCAATGCTCATAAAAACCAGATTGTACAGACCCTTAGCAACTATAATATCGAAATCTCAAAGATTTCGGCAACTGTTGGCCCTACGGTTACTTTATACGAAATTGTCCCTGCTCCAGGCGTAAGAATTTCGAAGATAAAGAACCTCGAGGATGATATCGCCTTGAGCCTCGCAGCTCTCGGTATCCGTATCATCGCGCCAATTCCTGGCAAGGGAACAATAGGTATCGAGGTGCCTAATCCAAATCCCGAGACGGTATCGATGAAGTCGGTGATAAGCTCCAAGAAATTCCAGGAATCTACCTATGACTTGCCGGTGGCACTCGGAAAGACAATCACCAACGAAACATACGTTTTCAACCTTGCCAAGACTCCGCATTTGCTAGTGGCAGGTGCTACTGGACAAGGTAAGTCGGTGGGTATAAATGCTATAATTGCATCGCTGCTTTACAAGAAGCACCCGTCGCAACTGAAATTCGTGCTTGTCGACCCCAAGATGGTTGAACTTTCGATCTATAGGGCAATCGAAAAGCATTACCTTGCAAAACTTCCGGGCAACAATCCGTCAATCATTACCGACGTGTCGAAGGTTACCGAGGCTATGAATTCGCTCTGTATACTTATGGACGAGCGCTACGAACTTCTCACAAAGGCTGGTTGCCGAAACATCAACGAGTACAACGAGAAATTCATAAAGCGACAGCTTAACCCCGAAAAGGGACATTACTATATGTTCTACATCGTGGTTGTAATCGACGAGTTCGCCGACATTATTGTGCAGGAAGGCCGTCAGGTCGAAACTCCAATATCGCGTCTGGCAGCAAAGGCCCGTGCTATCGGTATACACCTGATAGTCGCAACACAACGTCCTTCAACCAACGTAATTACTGGTGTAATTAAAGCTAACTTCCCGTCGCGAATTGCATTCAAGGTCACCAATTACATCGATTCGAAGACCATTCTCGACCAGACAGGTGCAAACCAGCTTATCGGACGAGGCGACCTGTTGATTTCGTACGGCGGTGATATCACGCGTGTTCAGTGTGCTTTCATCGATACTCCCGAGGTGCAGAAACTTGTCGATTTCATCAGCGGACAGCAGGGTTATCCTTGCGTTTACGAACTTCCCGAAGTCAAAGGCGAAGGCGGTGAAGGCGGCGACGGCAGTGGCGCAACTCTCGACCCCAACAATCGAGATCCGCTGTTCGACGATGCTGCAAGGCTTATTTGCGAATCGCAGCAGGGTTCGACCTCAATGCTTCAGCGAAAGTTCAGCATTGGCTACAACAGGGCCGGAAAGATAATCGACCAGCTCGAGGCTGCAGGCATTGTAGGACCATACGAAGGTAGCAAAGCTAGACAAGTTCTTTACGATATTACATCTTTGGAACGATATTTGGAAGTGCTACATGGAAATAATTAGTTGAATTTAAAATTTTTGAATATGAAAAGAGTTATATTGTTGATAATCGCTTCGATAGCATCGTTAATGATGTCGGCACAGGGTTCAACTTCACAGATGGAAATCCTCGACCAGGTTGCTGTAAAGACCGAAAAATATGTCGGACTGAAGATAGATTTTACCATGTACGTAGAAAATTTGCACAATGCAAAACGCGATTCGTACAAGGGCAATGCTGTTTACAAGCAGGGCCTCTACAAAATGGACATAATGGGTCAGGTCGTATATTCCGATGGAAAGACAAACTGGACTTATCTGAAGGACGCCGACGAGATTAACATCACTAACAACAGCGAAAACGAGGCTTTCATGACAAATCCGCAGGCAATGCTCAAGGATTACAAGTCGAAGTTCAAGGTAAACTACATTTCCGACAAGTTCGAGAAGAACCGTGCCTTGATGGAATTCGATTTTTATCCGAAGCAGATAGAAAACAAGAAGTACTCGAAGATTACTATCCGCATCGACAAGACCAAAAAGCAGATTTTCTCGGTTCGCTATGTTGGCAAGGACGGCGTAAATTATCTTGTTGAAATTGACAAGATGCTCGAGAATCCAACAATTGCCGATACCGAAGTTAAGTTCAACAAGGCATCTTATCCAGGTGCCGAACTTATTGACATGCGTTAGAATGAGCTTGAATCTCATAAACATCAAAGGTTCGCTTTACGACTTTTCAAATCCCCGCATTATGGGGATTTTGAATTTTACGCCCGACTCGTTCAATCCCGCTAGCCGTGTGGTTGACAACGGCGAAATCAAGGAGCGCATCGAAAAAATGTTTGCCGATGGTGCCGACATGGTTGACATCGGCGGAATGTCAACCCGACCTGGAAGCAGAATCATCGATGCCGACGAGGAATGGGCTAGGCTTTTGCCGGCGTTGGAAATTGTGGCAAGGCATTTTCCCGACAAAATTTTCTCGCTCGATACTTACCGCGCCGAGATTGCCCGTCGTGCAGTGGCCGACTATGGCATTTCAATCGTAAACGACATCAGCGGTGGCGATGCCGATCCGTTGATGTTCGAGACGGTTGCTAGTCTGCACGTACCATATATCATTATGCACGGTGCTTCCAATCCGTTGACGATGCACAATGGAACCGAATACAAATCTTTTCCGGGCGACATACTGAGTTTCTTTGCCGAGAAAGTCAATAAGTTGCATAGTCTGGGCGTTTCCGATATCATCATCGACCCGGGCTTTGGCTTTTCGAAGACCGTTGACCAGAACTACGAACTTATGGAGCATCTTGAAGACTTCGCTTTGTTTGAACTGCCATTGCTGGTTGGTATTTCGCGCAAGTCGATGCTTTGGAAATATCTGGACATCACTGTCGAAAACGCGCTTAACGGAACTACAGTTCTAAATACAATCGCCTTGCAGAAGGGTGCGGATATTCTTCGTGTCCACGATGTGAAGGAGGCTGTTGAGGTGACGAAGATTTGTAGTAAGTTGCGAATAATATAGTAGAGACGTTGCGTGCAACGTCTCCCAATAATCAAATTAAAAAGGAGATTCCTATATTATTTCCACAAACGTGGAAATTATTGTATAAATACCTAGCAGTATTATTATTGAGCCACCTACACGGTTGATTACCAAGAAATGACGTGGTCTTATTTTCTTGCGGAAGAAGCTGAGCGACATTGTTAGGAAAGTCCACCACGAGAACGAACCAAGGATGAAGCCAAGCATTATGAATATGCCCTTTATCAGTTCGTTGCTGTCGGAAACGCCATCGCCAACTCCAACATTAAACATTGCAAAGAATGCAAAAATGTAGGTCATAGCCCCGATGAAGTTCGAAAGCGTGAGTCCAACCACTGATATGAAATCCTGCCATAACGAATTGCGGTTGTCCTTGCTTTGGCGGATGTCTTTTACTGCATTGCGCTTGAACATGAACACACCGAAAATGATGACAATGATTCCACCGATAACACCAAGTATGGGTTTGTATTCCTGTATTGTGTTGAAAATTAGCGAATAAAGGAAATAGGAGAGCGCAGCCATAAGTGTGTCGGCAAACACAACTCCAACCCCCGAAACAAACGACGATATGCGTGGACGTGTTAGTGCGCGCTGTATGCACAATACCGCTACTGGCCCCACTGTTATGGACGCCGTAAGCCCTACCATTGCCCCGTCACATATTTCAGAAATCATATTGCAAAGTAACAAACTTTTTTTCAAAGTATGTGTTTTAAAAATCTTATTTTTGGAACAAATTTTTCGAAATGGACTTTAGAACAATCAAGGCTTTGCTCGATGAGCGGTACGAAAAGTTTGCCGTGCCAAGTTTCGTGGAGAACGACCCCATACAGATTCCGCATTCGTTTTCGCGCAAGGAGGACATAGAGATTAGCGGATTCTTCGCTTCGATGATTGCCTGGGGCAACCGCAAGATGATAATAAACAATGCAAAACGTTTTATGCGGCTTATGGACAATGCGCCATACGATTTCGTTATGAACTTCGAGGAGCGCGACCTAAAACCCCTTGATGCCGCCGTACATCGCACTTTCAATGGCGACGATATGCGTTTCTTTGTGCGCTCGCTCGCCAATATATATCGCAATCATGGTGGACTAGAAGCTGTTTTCTGCAAGTTCCCAGAAATGGACAAGAACTTGATGAACATCCACTCCGTCTTGTTTGAACTTCCGCACGAGGCTCGCAATATGCGCCACATTTCCGATATTACAAAAGGTTCGGCTGCCAAGCGACTCAACATGTTCCTGCGCTGGATGGTGCGCGACGACGGGCGTGGGGTAGATTTCGGTCTGTGGAAGGGCATAAGCCCTGCCGCCTTGCTTATTCCGCTCGACGTGCATTGCGGTCGATGTGCTCGCGACCTTGGCTTGCTAACACGTAACCAAAACGATTGGAAAGCTGTGCTTGAACTCACTGAAAACCTTCGCAAATTTGACCCGGCCGACCCAATAAAGTACGACTTTGCACTTTTTGGTTCGGGAGTAAACCAAAATCCAATGTCCTAATGCGTGACGATTTCTTCACATTCAAGCAGTTCCGCGTAATGCACCGCAAGTCGATTATGAAAGTCGGTACCGACGGCGTGCTGCTTGGCGCGTATGTCGATTGCAAAAACGCAAAACGTATCCTTGACATTGGCACTGGCACAGGCTTGCTTTGCCTTATGTTGGCGCAGAAATGCGATGCGCTGATTCACGGAATCGACATAAACGACGAGGCTGTAGAAGTTGCTAGGTTCAATGTCGAGCAGAGCAAGTGGAGTGATAGAATAACGGTTTTCCAGTCGTCGGTGCAGGATTTTGTGTCAGAGGAAAAATACGACCTTATTGTCTCGAATCCGCCATTTTATACCACCGATGTCGTTGCTCCCGAGAAGGGCAGGGCGCTGGCACGTCACGACCTTAGCCTCAACATTTCCGAACTGGCGGTTTCGGTAGATAGGCTTTTGTCTGATGATGGACGTTGCTACGTGATTTATCCCACCGAACAGGCAGCCTTGTTCGAAACAGAAGCTTCAAAGCTCGGATTATTTGCTCTCCGCAGGTTGTATGTCTCGTCGCGTCCCGATGTGCCACCCATACGAACCATTCTTGAATTAAGCCGAAAACAATGCCCGCCAGAAAATGATTCGCTTTTCATTGAAAATGGTGCACGACACGACTTCAGTGAAAAATACAAGTCGCTGACAAAGGATTATTACTTAAAATTTTAGGCTTAGAAAAGACCGAGAGTGAGAGCAAGATAAACTCCTGGTGCGTTCAGTATTGACTGGTTGTAAAGTTCTGGTTTCTTTACATTGATGTGGAACTGGTAATTGATGCCTAACGAAATTTTCAGGATGTCGGTTATTGAGTATTCCACGGCTGCCGATGGTACAATAGCCACAAATCCAGCTTTGTCGTAGCCTTTTCGGCTAACTGAATTTATCAGTAATGATGCCCCGTAACCAATTTTTATGTCGGTAACTAGGTGAAATGAATGGTCGTTGAAAAAAGGATATCCGAAATATATTCCGCCATGGCTTTGCCTCATGTTATGCGGTTCCGAGTCGGTTCCAACAATTTTGACCGAATTGGTCATGCCTTCGTAGTATGCGCCAAGTCTGAAGTCCTTTATTATGAATCCGCAGTTGCCGCCAAGCGATATCGACATTCCCTTTTCTACAGGATAGAACTGTCCGTAGAACGAGCAGAAACCACCCTGCTGGTATTCGTTAGGCTCAACTTGCGAAAATCCAGCAATTGTCGAAGCTAGTATTAACAATATGCCAATTATTTTTTTCATAATATATCAAACTAATTTTACGAAGATTTATTGTACGGTATTTAAAGAAACAGCGGATTGACTCCGCTGTTTTCTTGATATGATTATCAAATTTTAATTAAAACCTCCAAGTTTGATGATATCGATACGCTTGTTTACGCACATAGCAGGGATTTTTGCAGCAAGCGCTTCGTTTTCAGGATCCTTGATGTTCTTAATGTACGACTTGTACTGGTCGGTCATGAAGATAACAAGGTCGCATTCTGCTTCGTTTGCGTACTTGTACATTTCGTCTGAGAAGTTCTTCTTGTTTTCGAGGAACTTAATATCGTAGTCGATAAGGTTGTCGTTGAACATGTTCTCTGCGAAAGTAATAGTATTTCTGATGTCCTTTCTGCTGAATCCGTCGCTGTCCTGGTACGATATGATGTAAACCTTGCTTTCGAAAAGTGTGTTAAGGAATCTAACCCACTGTACTCTGATTCTCGAAGACTTGTCTGCATCGATCGGGATGAGGATACGGTCGTATTCTCCATATATAGGTGGATTCTGAACAAGTATGAACGGTATTGTAACGAACTTTTCAACTATCTTCATAGCTTTCTTTAAGTTCTTTACTCCATGAGTTCCCATTACAGCAAGGAGGGCATTTATTTCTGTTCCATACTTGTAGATTTCCTTGTCAATGTCACCTTTTCTAACTTCAACTGTAACGTCAAGATTCGGCTTGTCTTTCTTGAAATCATCGATAATTTCCTGAAGTTTAGCCTTTGCCGGTTCTATTTCATCGCTTTTCGAAACAATATGAATTACATTAATCGGATTGTTGTGTGTTTTACCAATCATAAAGGCGTGTTCTAGTGCATACGCGCCTACTTCTGTAAAATCGTGCGGTACTAATATAGGTCTCATACTTCTTTTATATTAAGATGTATAAATAAAAACAATTCTCATTCTCGGCAAATGTATAAAATATATTCGTACCGACAAAAGATTTTATATACTTTTTTCAATAGGTATTTTTACGTGTAAAATTTCAATGTATTTGCCGCAATTAAGTGTTGTTTTTTCACTCTGGCGCAACTTTAGATGTTCAATCTCTTCGGAGGTGGCAATAACATTACGTTATCTTGAGCTTCGTCATCCCTTCAAATCCAGCAGTTGTATCTGCAGCGAGGTCTGGTTCATAAAGTTGTTTTCTACCAGATGGTAGCAGATGTCGAACGGCTTGTAATCGGAGATTTTGTCGTAGCAGTTGCCAAATCCGAAACCTACTCCGTCGATGCAGTTGTTGTCGCCGACCTGCTGTACTATTTTCAGTTTCAGGTGCTCGAGGTTCTTGCCGATTTGGCGTCCCATGCCGTTGTCGTATATCTGTCGCGATGCAAATATAGGCGACATGTTTCCAGGTCCGAAAGGCGCAAACTGCTTCAGTATGCGGAAAGTCTTCGGTGTGATTTCCTTTATCAGGATTTCGGTATCGATGCGGATTACTGGCCTACGCTGGTCTTCGGTTATGTTGGCTCTGACATATTCCTCGAATCTTTTCTTGAAAGGCTCAAAGTTTTCCTTCTTCATGGTAAGTCCTGCCGCGTAGGTGTGTCCACCGAAGCTTTCGAGCAGGTCGCCGCAGGCTGTCACTGCGCTATACAGGTCGAAGCCTTCCACCGAACGTGCCGAGCCTACTACAAGTCCGTTGTTTTCGGTTAGCACGATTGTTGGACGGTAGTACGATTCGGTAAGCCGCGATGCTACGATTCCCACTACGCCTTTATGCCAGTTTGGCGAGAAAACTACCGTCGAATAAGCATTTTTCAGGTTTTCGTCGCTTTCAATCTGCGCAATTGCTTCCTCGGTAATGTTGCGGTCGATTTCTTTGCGGTAGCTGTTCATGCCGTCGATCGAATTTCCGATTTGCAAGGCAAAATCGCGGTCGGTGGTTGTCAGCAGTTCGACGGCGGTCTTGCCGGTGTCGATACGTCCTGCTGCATTTATTCGAGGCCCAATCTTAAAGACTATATCATTAATTTGTATCTCCTTGTTGCTTAGGTCGGTAAGATCGATGATGCTTTCGAGTCCAGTGCAAGGTGAGGTGTTGAGTTCCTGCAGTCCGTAGTATGCCAGTATGCGGTTTTCATCGATTATCGGTACAATGTCGGAACCTATGCTCACGGCAACAAGATCAAGATAACGTGTGATGTCCTCGAGGTCGAAATTATGCTTCTGTATGTATCCTTGTAGGAGCTTGAATGCTACGCCGCAGCCTGATAGTTCGTTGAACGGATATCCGCAGTCGGGACGTTTCGGGTCGAGCACTGCGAAAGCCTTGGGCAGTTCTTCGCCTACAGTGTGGTGGTCGCATACAATCACATCCATGCCCTTGCTGTTGGCGTAGTCGATTTTTTCGTTGCCCTTTATGCCGCAGTCGACTGTAATTAGCAGCGTCGTGCCGATTTCGGCGGCGTAGTCTATCCCCTGTGTCGATAGCCCGTAGCCTTCAAGGTAACGGTCGGGGATGTAGAAATCGACGTTTGCGTTGCGGCTTTTCAAGTAACGTAGCATAAGTGCGGTTGCTGTGGTGCCGTCGACATCGTAGTCGCCAAAAATCAGAATTTTCTCTTTGTTGTCGATTGCGCGGGTAAGACGGTCAACTGCCTTGTCCATGTCCTTCATGAGGAAGGGGTCGTAGAGATCGGCGAGCTGCGGACGGAAAAATCGCTTGGCTTCGTCGTAGTTGTGTATTCCACGCTGGACTAACAAAGTCGCAACCAATTTGTCAACTCCAACTTCTTTCATCAGCCTTTCCACCGATTCTGTGTCGTCACATTCCTTAACCGTCCAAAGCTTTTCCGTCATTGTATTTTATTTTAGGCGGTAAAAATAATATTAAAAATAAAAAAAGTCGGCAATAAATCCGACTTTTTTGTGAACAAGGGTAAATTTATTTCTTTCTTGTCTGTATTTTTGTATTAATGTGGCGTCGTGGCGCGCCGCGACACCACTGATTGTCCATTATTAATTGTCAATTGTCCATTGATTTATATTTTGTCAAATCCAGTGTATTTCCTCAATACTTCTGGTACAATTATTCCATCTTCGGTCTGGTAGTTTTCGATGATAGCAGCCATGATTCTCGGCAATGCCAATGCGCTACCGTTCAAAGTGTGGCAAAGTTGTGTCTTCTTGTCGGCGGTGCGGTATCTAAGTTTCAGACGGTTGGCCTGGAAATCTTCGAAGTTGGAAACCGAACTTACTTCAAGCCACTTTTCCTGTGCTGCCGAGAATACTTCGAAATCGAAAGTTAGCGATGAGGTGAAGCTTATGTCGCCGCCGCACAGACGCAATACACGGTACGGGAGTCCCAACTTAATGAGCAGACCTTCTACGTGAGCCTTCATTTCTTCCAATGCCTGGTACGAATCTTCGGGCTTGCGAATCTGGACGATTTCAACCTTGTCGAACTCGTGCAGACGGTTGAGTCCGCGTACGTTGGCACCCCACGAACCTGCTTCGCGGCGGAAGCATGCCGAGTAAGCAACGTTCTTTATCGGGAAGTCCTTTTCGTTGAGGATGACATCGCGGTAAAGGTTGGTTACAGGAACTTCGGCGGTCGGGATGAGGTAGTAGTTGTCCAAAGTTGCATGGTACATCTGTCCTTCCTTGTCGGGAAGCTGACCTGTTCCGTAACCGCTGTCTTCGTTCACCATCAGAGGAGGAAGCACTTCGGCGTAGCCAGCCTTTTCGGCTTCGTCGAGGAAGAAGGTTATGAGTGCGCGCTGCAATTTTGCACCCTTGCCCAGATATACTGGAAAACCTGCTCCGGTAATCTTAGTGCCGAGGTCGAAGTTGATGATGTTCAGGTCCTTGATAATTTCCCAATGCGGTTTCTTGAATTTGAGTTCGGGGATAGTTCCGCCCATCTTTTCAACTACGTTGTCGTCTTCGCCCTTGCCGCATGGAACCGATTCGTGTGGAGTGTTTGGCAGAAGCAACATGTAGCCGTTGAGTTCCTTTTCGGCTTCGGCCTGCTTTGCTTCAAGTTCTCTTACTTGCTCTTTCATTTCAGCGGTCTTCGACTTAGCTTGTTCGGCTTCGTCTTTCTTGCCTTGAGCGAAAAGTTGTCCAACTTGCTTGGCTATGTTGTTCAATTCCTTGAGTATGTTGTCCTTTGTAAATTGGCATTCCTTGCGGCGGTCGTCGCATGCTATTATTTTTTCTACTAGTTCTGTTGCGTCGAAATTCTTTATTTTCAAACGGTTGATGACGAAATCCTTGTCGTCGCGGATTAACTTTAATGTAAGCATTTTCTGAAAAATTTAATCGGGTGCAAAGTTATAAAAGATTTTTGCTGCTGTATTAAAAAAATATTGCTGTCACAAAATAAAAGTTGAAATATTATATATAGGTATAAGCAGAAAACAAGGCGGCAATAAATTGTCGTTTAGACTTTATTTTGTGCTTTTTTCCGCATCGTTTATCTTTACAGTTGCGTCGACCTTCCTATTATTCTGGTCAATTTCCACTTCTATGTATCCCTTGTCGAAGTTGTCGGTGCAATAACCTGCAACGTATTCGTCGAGGCTTAGGCGTTGCCCTGGCACTGGCGGGAAGAGGCTTGCCTGAAGCGAACCGAACACACCTGTCGGCATTCCGTCCGAACCAAGCACAAGGTTTTTGCCAGGCTTGAATCCTGCCTTGTCGATGAGCATACGGAACGGGTCGTTGCGCTCACAGTATGCTTTGGTAAGACGGTCGGCATAGTCGATGCTGTCCATGTTGAAATTTGGCTGCATGCTCAGAGTTAGATTTAGGTCGCGAGCTTTCATGGCTTGCTTTTCGGTGATGAACTGCGTGTGTTCCAGACGAATGAATCTGTCGGGCGAGTGTCGCATGACATTGTCGAGGCAGTGCAGTACCTGCTCTATTGCATTTTCGCCTATGCAATGTATTGCCATTGCGGTGCGGTAGCCGAAAATTTGTTCCAGCAGTTCGATAAGTTCGCTGTCGGTGTAGGTCATGAAAGGATTTCCTCCGTTGCGGTACTCCGAGATGGCTGCCGTTGATGCTCCGCAGGCTCCGTCGGCAAAAAGTTTCACACCTCGGCAGACTTTCTTGTAACGCTCGGGCAGGAGAGGATAGTTTTGCGGTGATGTCCATACCTCGGTTATGTCGCTGCAGTCGTTTGTGGCAAGAAATTCGAAAATTTCGTTGTTGCATACGTACATGTCGGCAGCAAAGCATACGCCAAGCGAAAGGTTTTTCTTTATGTTGTAGTCGAAAATCTCGCGGTTGAAACCGAAAATTCCTGCAATGAATGTCAGCACCTGCATGGTATTGCGCTCTATCCATTCCTGGTTTTTGCAGTTTACAAACCATTCTGTGTATTGTTCTTCAATAACTTTGCCTGCTTCGGTGTTGAATATGTAGTTGTGAAGCGAATTGTTGCAAATAATTATTGGTGGCAGTTTCTCGAGGTTCTCCTTCGAGAATGTGAAATAGGAGTCGAACCAGCCCATGGCGACATTTATGCGGTCGTGCGGAAGTTGCGATAGTATTTTTATTGCTTCGTCCTCGGTCCTTACCTTGAACAGGTCGGTGGCCTTGGCAAGCGAACCATACGAAAACAGATGGTTGTGACGGTCTTTCAATAGCGGTATGCGTATCATGTCAAAACTAATTTTATGCGCAAAAGTAAGCATATTTTTTATTGGGTATAATTATCAAAATATCAAATTATCAAATCTTCAAATTATTGAATTATTGAATCTTTGAATTATTGAGTCTTTGAATCTTTATTATTTTTGCATCCGAAAATCTAATATCGCATGTCGAACAAGAACAAACTATTCAAATTTGCGCAGAATGAGACATTTCCGCATTTGTTTCAGCCAAAACTAATGTATGGCAGTCCCGATGATTTTGAACTGAAGGGCAAGTGGAACTCCGATTTTTTTCACAACGACAATCCCATAACTGTAGAATTGGGCTGTGGCAAGGGCGAATATTCTGTTGCCATGGCAAAGGAAATCCCGACCGGAAATTTTATTGGTGTTGACATAAAAGGTGCGCGCATGTGGCGTGGCGCTTCCGACTCACTCGAAATGGGCATAAAGAACGTTGCTTTTCTGCGTACAAGGGTGGAATTCACGCCAAAATGTTTTGCCGAAAACGAAGTTTCGGAAGTTTGGATTACTTTTCCCGATCCGCATCTTGGTGCAAAAAGTACACACAAAAAACGCTTGACTTCGTCGCGTTTTCTTACATATTACCAGAATTTTCTTGTCGATGGCGGTTATGTAAACCTTAAAACCGACGACGATACCTTGTACGAATACACCAAAGCGGTCATCGCACAAAACAACCTTCCGCTCGAAATCGATGCTGGCAATTTGTACGAATCGGAACACTACAAAGGTTTCTTGACACTAAAAACCCACTACGAGAAAATGTGGAACAAGGAAGGCAGAATAATAAAATATTTGCGTTTCCGATTGCCAAAGAACAAAATCGTTGTGGAACCTGAGGAAACGGTTTAATTTATTTTTGGTCGTTGCTCGCTATTCCATGTCGTTGCTCGCAACGACTCTACAAACTTTTAACTTTAAACTTCCCCATATTTCACTTCCGTCAAGAACAGACCCTCTGCTGGTACCGACTGTCCCGCTTCGCAACGGTTTTTCATCTCTATAATTTTGCAGAAATCATCGACCGTGATTTTCCTTTTGCCTACTTCGACGAGTGTGCCGACAATTGCGCGTACCATATTGCGCAGAAAGCGGTCGGCCGAAATATGAAATATAATCTCGTCGCCATTCTTTTCAAACTCGGCACGATAAATTTTACAGTTGTTTGTCTTTACATCGGTATGCAATTTGCTGAAGCTAGTAAAGTCGGTGTAGTCGAAAAGTCGGTTGGCGGCCTCCTGCATTCCGTGCAGATCGAGCGGGTTGCGCACGTACCATGCAAAACCTTTCAGAAATGGATTTTTACGTTGCGTTATGACATATTTATACGAGCGTTTTTTCGCATCGAAACGTGCATGAAAATTTTCGTTGGCATGCTCAATCGAAAATACCGAAATGTCATCGGGCAACAGTCCGTTGATGCGGTCGGTGGTTTTGCTGTCGATTTCGGCATTGGCGTCGAAGTGCGCTACGTAATATTCGGCATGCACACCAGTGTCGGTGCGCCCGCATCCTGTCACCGAGATTTTTTCACGAAGAACTTTCCCCAAGGCGTCTTCCAGCGTTTCCTGTACCGATGTGGCGTTAGGTTGCGATTGCCAGCCGTGGTAGCGTGTTCCAACATACGATAAATCAATCCTGTAGCGCATATTCCTATTGCTTGCTTATCTTTATTGTGTGAACTTCTTCTCCTGCACGAAGCCTTACAAAGTACATTCCCGTCTTGAGTTCTGCTCCCAAGGTGATAGGACTTGTTACATCCTTGCCTTCAATTACAATTTGTCCCAAAGTGTTTGCCACTTCATAGGCAACATTTTCGGTCTCGTTTGTGTTGAATTCTATTGTAATTTCATCGCCAAAAGGATTTGGATATGCCGAAATGTTTGAAATGCTGAATTCTTCGGTCATTACAGGCGGGTCTACAGGGTCGCTACCTCCGCAACGGACAATGTTGGAATAAATCCTGTCGTAAATTATTCCGTTAGATTCGAGCGGATGGCTCATCTTTATCATTATGCGGTAATAAGTTCCGCCTTCATACTGGTTCATCTGTACATAATTGTAGGTGCTGAAAAGTATCGAATCAACAACTTCCAATGTTTCTGGCGAATCGCCGGCAAGTATGTAAGTGAAAGTTTCGGTTATGCCCATGTAGGGACTCCAGTTGAGATTGCATACATTGTTGGGGTCGCAAATGGCAGCAAGGATTATTGTGCGGTGGAAATCGTCGGTTTCGCTTTCGTCACCGCAGTTGCTTACGGTTGTAATCTTATATTTATAGTATATTTCCGAAGTGCTGGCTGTCGTGTCTTCGTACATCGGTTCGGCATCGAAGTTCACGGATGCTATTTGCGAGAAACCGTCGCCCGAATCGCGGTAAATCCTATATTGCGCTGTTCCTTGGTTTTCGGTCTTGTTCCATCGCAAAATTACCGAATTAGTCTCTGTAACGCTCGCCATTGCAAGTTTGTCGCCAGCGTACGGCTGACGGTACGAAATGTTTGCCTCATAGTACGAACGGCAGTTCTGATTGTCGGTGACCGTTACCGAGTAAGTGTCTTCTTCGCTTATGCTGATGCTTTGTGTTGTAGCGCCAGTGCTCCATTGGTACGAAGCGTAACTGCCGACATCGAACAAAAATTCTGAGCCTTCACATATCATAATGTCGCCGAGGTCGCCTGCCAACTGCATTTCGGGTTCGGTTACTACTGTGTCGATTACGGTTGTACAATTGTTTGCATCGGTTATTGTAACCGAATAATTACCTGCCGCAAGCGAGTTGGCGTTGTTGCTCGAAATGCTGTTGCTCCATGCAAAGGCGAAGTCGCCGATGTTTTCACCCTCGGCGGTTATTGCAATTGCTCCGTTGCTTGCTCCGTTGCAAGTGGCATCTGTCACGGCTACTGCAAAATGGTGTGCAGTTCCATCTTCGACAACCACCTCTATGGTGTCGGTGCAATTGTGGCTGTCCTTTACTACAAGGTAGTAGGTGCCAGCGGCAACGTTAGAATATTGCTGTTGTAACCATACTGGCGTGTGGTTTTCGTTCAACCAGAAATATTGTGCGTAGATGCCTGTTCCGCCGCTTGCCGATGCCGAAAGTTGAGCGTTGTCTGCTCCTTCACAAACAATAGGTGTAATTTCTGCCGATGCTATCAGTTCGGCAGGTTCGGTAATGCTTGCAGCAAAAGTTGTTGTGCACGAATTGTTGTCGGTTACAACTAGCGAATAGTCTCCTTGCGCGAGACCTGTCCTGTTTGCCTCCTCGTTGCCGTCGTTCCAATTGTACTGGTATGGCTCAGTTCCACCGTTCGCCGATATTGTAATTGCTCCATCGCTTATGCCGTAGCAGCTTATGTTGGTTGTATTTCCCGAAACCGTTAGTGCCGACGGCTGCGAAATGTTTGCCGAAGCGGTCGCATTACAGCTGTTCGCATCGGTAATTGTCAGCGAATAGTTGCCAGGTGCGAGACCTGTACGGTCTTCGGTCGTAACATTGTCGTTCCACAGGTATTGGTATTGCTGAGTTCCTCCGCTTACCGAAACCGCGATTGAACCGTTCGCGGTGCCAAAGCAAGTTATGTCGGTAGCTTCGGCTTGTGCCGACAGAATATCTGGCTGAGTTATGTTTAATGACATCGTTGCCGTGCATGAGTTTCGGTCGGAAACTGTGCAGGAATATTCTCCTGCTGCAAGATTTTCTATTATTGCAGTTTCTGCATTGTTGCTCCATGCGTATGTGTATGGCAAGGTGCCGCCCGAAACATTAAGGGCAATTCTTCCCGTGTTGTCGCCGTTGCACAGAAGGTTGTCGGAGGTTGCGTTTGTAAGAATTTGTTCCTTGGCGACAATCGTCGTCGTTAGTATCCTTGTACAGGTGCCCGAGGTTATTGTCACGGTGTATGTGCCTGCACCGAGGTTTGTGCGTTCTATAGCCGATGTATTATTATTCTCCCAAACGAATGTCGAAGTGCCAAGGTCGGAAAGAGAAAGGCTTCCCGTTTCACCAAAGCAGTCGGGTTGGACGTATGTAAGTGCTTGATTGTAAAGTGCGTTTCCATATTCGACAAAGAAAACTGAATCGGCAATTATTCTGCCTGTCGAATTTTTTGCAAGAATATGTTTGTATCCGCCCGAAATGTTGCTGAATGTTCCGCTTGTCTGCCAGGTTTCTCCGTTGTCGATAGAGTAGGAGGTGGCTCCCGTAGCCGAAGCGTTAAGGCTTGCATTGTGGCTGCCGTCGCAGGTTTCGGGTTGCGATGTAATAGTAAATGTTGTGTTGCAGTCGATGCAGATTCTTGCCACGTTGCCGTTGTCGCATATTGCCCAAAGCGTTCCATTGCCTGCCGAGGCGATGTCGGTGTAGTTCCCTGTCGTGATTTGGTTCCAAGTGGTGGAATATTCGTAAATGTCGCCATTTGAGAGAAGAACATACACGTTATCGTCGCAGGCTGCCGACGAAACTATGCTTTGCGGTAAGCCTGGGTCAATTAGTTCTGTTGCAGGCGATTCCGATGGATTGAATCTCGCGATTCCGCTGCCGATTGTAATGAAAATATTTCCCGAAGCGGTCTTTACCAAACGTGAATCTGCAGTAATTGTAACCGACGCGGGAACTTGTACCATTGTGCCGTTTTCGATTTTGTAGATGGCATTTCCTGCGATGGCGAATAGTCCGTTCGAGCAGAGCAGGTCGCTTACGGCATTGCTCGATTCGATGGTGTCGACAATCTGACCGCCGACAATCCTGAGTATGCCCGAGTTTGTTGCTGCGTAAACTGTGCTGGCGTCTTCGGCAAGTGCGTTGATGTTGACCTGAGAAACAACCGAAATATTTCGTCCAGCCTTGCGTATCAGCGAGTTGTTTGTGCCAATCCAAAGCGTGTCGTTGTGTATGCATGCCGACTTTACAGTAAGGTTCTGCAAGTTTTTCTTATACGACAGCCAAGTGAAATCCGAAACTATGTTTATGCCTCGGTTTCCTGCTATGCAAACTTTTCCGGCGTTGTCGCCCCAGATGAAGTTGGGCGTATGGTTAATCAAAGTGCGGTTTGTATGGAATGTTTTAGCATTGCCGTCGAAGTCGAGCACGGCAATTCCGTTTTGGGAATCGGCTGCCCATATTCGTTTTTTGTCTGCTCCGCTTGTCAAAAGTACGTTGGTCGAAAAATTGCCGTTCAGCAATGTGCTCGTGGTTCCGTCGTAGCGGAAAATGCCGTTCAGGTTGCCGTAGATGATGTTTTGTGCATAGTCTTCGCATACCGCTGCTACTCCGCCTTCGATGCCGTCGAGGGCTGTCCACGAGTTGTAGTCGTACAACATTATTCCGTTGCTTGTGGCCGCGATGAGGTCTCCGTTAAGGCGTTGATAAACAGTATATACGATTTTCCCTGAAAAAATGTCGGGGAATTGTTTGGTTTTGCCGTTTGTACAAAGTTCTACAAGGTTGCCGTTGCAACTTATCCACACATTCTGCGAACGGTCGATGTATATTCCTGTTACTCCGTTCGAGAAACCATAGTCGTCTGTAACTGGCGTTGTGTTTTCGGCGTAGTATTCGATTACCGAATTGTGTGTTGTCGAATACCAGAATTTTCCATCGCTTCTGCCTGCAATTTTTCTGATTTCGCCTCCTGTCATGTCGTTTTGCCACGAGTTGCCGTTGCTTACCGAGACTCCGTTGCTAGTTGCAACGTATATTTTGCCGTTTGGCGCAACCGAAATGTCGTTTATTGTGTTTCCTGCAAGTCCGTTGGCTGTTGTAATGACATTGAAACTGGATCCGTCGTACGAAACTAGTCCGTTTGCCGTGCCTATAAGTATGTTGCCTTCGGCATCCATAGCCATGCAGTTTACGGTGTCGGAAGGAAGTGCTCCTTCAAATGCATATATCGTTGATGTTTGGCAAAAAACATTTATGAATGTTGCCATAATTAGTGAAAATGTCAGAAAAAAGCCTTTCATCTGAATAATATTTATCGGTAACAAAATGCAAACATAAGAAAATAATCGAAATACGGCTGAATCATTTTCCGAAAGTTATCATCAAGCTGGTGGGGATAGCAATATAGCTTCGCAAAGCTTTGCTATACAAGATATAAGTGATTGCGTTTGTTTAGGTTATTATTTCCTTTTCTTCGCAAAAAACTCCTTAATTTTCTTTTCGCACTCTTCGGCGAGCACTCCTTTTACAAGTTTGGTCTTGGGGTGGAGAATCTTTTCGGAGAATTTAGAAAATCCGCGTTTTTCGTCGGCTGCGCCATATACAATTTCCGAGATTTGCGACCATGCCAATGCACCGGCGCACATTACGCAAGGCTCCACGGTTACAAAAAGAGTGCAGTCGGTAAGGTACTTTGCCCCAAGATAGTCCTCGGCGGCAGTTATTGCCATAATCTCGGCGTGTGCGGTCACGTCGTGCAGATGCTCTGTGCGGTTGTGTGTGCGCGAAATCACCTTGTCGCCACATACTACCACGGCGCCAATGGGCACTTCGCCTTCCATTTCGGCATCGGCAGCCTCGGCGAGCGCAATACGCATATATTTTTCGTAGTCCATAAGTGGGACAAAGATACAAAAAACATTGGATCTTGATAAAATTTAGTTATTTTCTTATTGCAAATAGTGCTTATATATTAATAAGGTGTAATTTATGTAGTTTTTTTGCAACAAAAAATTTTTGCTCATATCAAATATATTCTTTTTCTTTATGAAAAAAAATTTTAAGTTTATTTATATGAGAAAGATATTTTTAATTTCAATCCTCGTAATATTGTGTACTGTTTCGTTTGCACAATTTTTTGATATGAGAAGTAGTTGGTCTATTATTGAAACAAATCTTTTTGATGATTCGTATGGTGTTGTTAGGACGTATAATATTGAAGGTGATACAATTATAAATGATTTGACCTATGGAAAGTTGTTCTGTGATAATGTATATTATTGTTCCTTAAGAGAGTCTGGCGGAAGAGTCTTTGCAAAGTTTCAAGAGATAGAAACTGATTTACTGGTTTATGACTTTAATTGGAGTCCCAATGATACTTTGTTTCATCAAGTTTCTTATGATCTTGATAGTTTATATGTGCAAGCAATTCTTGGCGAGAGTATAGACTCGGTTCTTCTTATGGATGGAAGGTACTACAAGTGTTTAAAAAATTTTTTAGGAGAAATAACAATAATTAGTGGTATTGGAGATACTCACGGTTTCTTTTACTCTACTTTTGAGTTGCCAACTAATGGCAGTAAATTTTCAATGATACGATTTAGTATAGGAGGTGTTTTAGTATATTGCAATTCAGAATACGACAATTGTGGAGAAGGTGATGTGAATGAAATAACCACTAACGATTTAGCTTTTAATGTTTTCCCAAATCCTGCAAATCAAGTGGTTACGATTGAGTTCTACCATGATTGTTTTAAAAAGATAGAAGTATATGACACAAAAGGTATCGTTGTTTATTCTCGATTTATGTATAATGGTATGAATCATATAGATCTTGATGAGTTGTCAAAGGGCGAATATATTATAGTTGTTTCAAATAGTGATAATAAATTATCAGCTAAGTTGATTGTTAAATAAGCATTCCTATGAAAAGAATATCATTCGTCTTTGTGTTTGTTGTATGCAGTATTGTCGCAATATCTCAGTCTCAGTATAATATTACATTTGATGATACAGACTTTATATATGTAGAAACAAATGGTGCCTATAAGGGACTGACACATCTAAGAATATTGCACTTGACACCCCTTTCTCTACCGAAAAATAAGACTCTCCTAGACCCATGCTCGTTAATGCGATTGTACAATCTGTCACACCACCAGTAGAAACTAACACTGTTGTTCCTGACTTGGAAACGGTTGCATTTGTGAATTCCATTGGATTATCTGTAAATATTGTCATTTCTGGATCTCCCATTGAATTTTGAGACATTTGCAACCACCTATATCCACCATATGACGAAGAATTTGATATATAATATGATTTACTAGCAGTTGTGAGCGCAGAAAAATTATAATCATATAATTGCCCTTTGTAGCCTAGCACTTAGGGGCGAAGTCGTAGATATAAATGGTGAGTAGTATATTATAATCTTTACAATTATATTTCTCGAAATATTAAATGTAATCCCGAAAAAAACATGTATTTTTGTACTTATTTTTTAATAAGTATAGTCATGAACTTTAACAACGATTTTCGCAAGTACGCCGTAAAGCATAGAGGCGTAAACGGTCTTGTTTTCGACCAGTACACAAGTATATACAACGGATACATCAACCCTACAATCATCGAGGAGCGCACTTTGAACGTTGCTCAGATGGATGTGTTCTCGCGCTTGATGATGGACAGGATTATCTTCCTCGGAACTCCTATAAACGATGATGTTGCCAACATTATCCAGGCTCAGCTCCTTTTCCTCGAAAGCAGCGATCCGAGCAAGGATATACAGATTTACTTCAACTCGCCGGGCGGTTCGGTTTATGCAGGTCTTGGCATTTACGATACCATGCAGTACATACGTTCCGACGTTGCTACCATCTGCACGGGCATGGCCGCTTCGATGGCTGCTGTATTGCTTTGCGCAGGCGCACACGGCAAACGTTCGGCTCTCAAGCATTCGCGCGTGATGATTCATCAGCCTATGGGTGGCGCCGAAGGTCAGGCTTCCGATATCGAAATCACCGCTAAGGAAATTTTGAAACTTCGTGAGGAACTGTACGAAATTATCGCCAACCACTCGCACCAGCCAATCGAAAGAGTTCGCACCGATTCCGACCGCGACCACTGGATGATTGCCGAGGAAGCAAAGGAATATGGAATGATTGACGAAATACTATATAGAGAAATCGAATACTAAAAGACGAACAGGCAGAAAGCTTATCAGCAAGGCAACTAACCAGCTACAAGCATGATATTTAGGTTGTTAGCCTGCAAGCCTGTTAGCCTAAAACATAGAAACAGGCGAAGCGAAAGTACAGACGCAAAATTTTGCGTCTCAACAGCGAAGCCACAGAAACTTAACTTTATGGACAAAAACGATAGATGTTCGCTGTGCGGTCGTTCTCGCAAGGAAGTTGGCATCCTGTTCCAGGGTGTGAATGGAAACATTTGCGACGACTGCATCAGACGCGGATACGAAATATTGAAGGAAGAAGAACAATTCCACAAGAACGACAAGCCTGTGAAGTCGGCTATCAAGCTTAAGAAACCGAAGGAAATCAAGGCTTTCCTTGATGACTATGTAATTGGTCAGGACTATGCAAAGAAGGTGCTGTCGGTGGCCGTTTACAACCACTACAAGCGCATCAGCCAGGAAAAAAACGACGTCGACATCGAAAAGTCGAATATAATAATGGTTGGCGAGACCGGTACTGGCAAGACTTTGTTAGCCAAGACTATCGCCAAGATGCTGAATGTGCCTTTCGCAATAGTTGATGCGACGGTGCTTACCGAAGCAGGTTACGTAGGCGAGGACATCGAAAGCTTGCTTACCCGTTTGCTTCAGGCTGCCGACTACGATGTTGCATCGGCCGAGCAGGGTATCGTCTTCATCGATGAGATTGACAAGATTGCCCGCAAAGGCGACAATCCAAGCATTACCCGCGATGTGTCGGGCGAAGGTGTGCAGCAGGGACTTCTCAAACTGCTCGAAGGTTCGATAGTTAACGTTCCTCCGCAGGGCGGACGCAAGCATCCAGAGCAGAAGATGATACCGGTAGATACCAAAAATATACTTTTCATCTGCGGTGGCGCTTTCGAAGGACTCGACAAGATTATCGCTCGGCGCATGAATACGCAGGTGGTAGGCTACGGAACGCAGAAGAACATCGAGAAAATCGACAGCAAGAACATGTTGCAGTACGTTATCCCCGAAGACATCCGCAAGTTCGGTCTTATCCCCGAAATTGTCGGTCGTCTGCCTGTGCTTGCCTACCTCAATCCGCTCGACCGCGAAACCCTGAGGATGATTCTTACAGAACCGAAGAATTCAATTGTGAACCAGTATATCAAGTTGTTCAAGATTGACGGAATCGATATCAAGTTCGAGAATGAAGCATTGGATTATATTGTCGATCAGGCAATTTCGTTCAAACTTGGAGCACGTGGACTTCGTTCAATATGCGAGTCGATAATGCTTGAGGCCATGTTTGAAATGCCGTCGGAAAACAAGAAGACATTTAAAGTCACTAAAGAGTACGCCGAAAGCAAGCTTGACAAGACAGCAGCGATAAAATTTAGAAACGCTTAATTGATGCAGAACACCGCCAACATAAGTGCAGTAATACTCGTAAAGAACGCAGAGAAGACAATCGCGGAATGCCTTGAGTCGCTCTGCGCTTTTGGCGAGGTTGTTCTGCTCGACAACGGCAGCACCGATGCCACTCTCGATATTGCTGCAAAATACCCCAACGTGAAGATTTTTCACGAACCCAACTTCTGCGGTTTTGGAAAGATGAAAAACATTGCCTTGAGCAAGGCAACCAACGACTGGATTCTAAGCATCGATTCCGATGAGGTGATTATGCCCGAAATTGTTTCCCAGATAAATGCAATGCAGCTGAACGACAATACAGTCGTTGCTCTTTCTCGTCTCAACTACTACGGCGACCGATGCATGAAATGCTGCGGATGGTATCCCGACTATGTGTGGCGCATTTTCAACCGGAAATATACTCGTTTCAACGAAAATATTGTACATGAGGGAGTGGAAACCAAGCCAGATACCCAAAAGGTTTACATAAAGGATGCCATAAAGCACTATGCAGCCGACAGTATGGAGTCAATAATCCAGAAAATGAACCGATACACAACCTTGTCGGCACAAGAGAAGTACAAAAAGGGTAAAAAAGCAAGTGTGATTGGCGCAATTTTCAGGTTCATACACACTTTCAATATGAACTATTTCTTCCGCCGTGGCATATTCTATGGATACAAAGGTTTCGTAGTTTCTTTGCTGAATGCCAGCGGTTCGTTCTACAGGCACATGAAACTTTACGAACTGAACAAGAACGACAGATGAAAAAGATTCTGATAACGCTTCGGGATATTACAGAGACTGGCGGAGGCGAAAGGGTTTGCGCCAATCTGTCGAATGCATTGTCGGAATTTTATGAAATAAAAATCATTAGTTTTTTCAAAAAGGAAGAGCATATTACATATAGCCTCGACCCAAGGATTTCAGTCGAATTTTTATCGGAAGGAGCACAAAATTCTAATAATTTCCTTAGAAAATTCTACAATAAAATTTTCAAGCGTATATATCTTAGCCTGCGAACATCCCGTATTATAAATAAGCAGAGCCCAGACATTGTTTTTTGTAACGATGGTACCTTTATGCCTATTGTCAAGTCGAAAGGGGTGAAATATATAAGGCTCTGGCATCTGAATGCACCTCGGAAAAAGAAAAAAGTATTTGACAAATACGATTCTCTGATTGTCCTCTCAAATAAGCAGATGGATGTTTGGAAACAATACCATGGCAATATAAAGGTGATACCTAATTTTCTTCCGCAAATAGAGGATAAAATAACAGATTTTAGCCAGAAAGTTGTTGTTTCGGTTGGACGTATGGATGCAGGCGACCAAAAGGGATTTTTCCGACTTATTGATATCTGGAAAGTGGTAAAAGAGGATAAAAACCTTGACGATTGGAAACTACATATAATAGGTAGTGGAGCATTGAAATTGGAGATAGAAGCCAAAGAGAAAGCTTTGAACCTTCAGGATTCGGTGTTTGTCAAGCCGTTTTCGGAAAGAATCGCCGATGAATATATGCAGGCCAGCATTTATGCAATGACAAGTAAATTCGAAGGATTTGGGATGGTGCTTGCCGAGTCGGCATCATACGGACTTCCTGGTGTGGCATTCGACATAAATGCGGGACCAAGCGACATAATTTCCAATGGTGAGAGCGGTTTCCTTGTCGAAGACAACGACTTGGAGAGCTATGCCGAAAAACTAAAATGCCTTATGCTCGACGAAACATTAAGACAAAAATTCGGCTTAAAATCAAAAGAAATTGTTTCCGCTAAGTTTTCTAAAGAAGTGGTAATCGGACTTTGGAGAAAATTGTTCGATGAACTTTTGTCGTAGGTTTATTGCCTAGTCAGCTGCTTATATTTCGTGAGTTTTTTCATGTATTCAACCTTGTCATCGGCGAGCTGGCTGTGAGCCTGTTGCAGCAAGGTCTGCGCTTCGAGCAGTTCCGACATGCTTATCATTCCAGCATTATAATTATCGGTGCTGAGATTCAGATTCTCGGTGGCGGTTTCGGCTGTCTGTTGCGACAACATTACCTGCGAGTAGGCTTCGCTGAGGTCGTTCCAAGCAAGTTGCATCTGCAGAAGCATCTGTTCGTCGAGGTCTCGACGTTGGTTTTCGGCCTTGGTGCAGTTGAGTTCCTGCTTCTTCAGGTCGTACGACTTTTCCCACCAGTCGGAAATTGGAATAGACAGAGTTGCGAAAACCAGTCCGTTGGTCTTGAACTTGTCCATCAGTGTATTGCAGGTATAGCCTGCACCGACGGCAATCTGCGGCAAAATTTCGCCTACAAGCATTTTTTTCTTCAGCCTTTCGGCATCGGTGCTAAGGTCGAGAAGCTGGTACTCGATGCGGCCTTTTACGGCTTCGGTATGGTCAACATGGTAAATGCTTGGGTTGGGAATCTCGCCAATGCTGTCGGATAGCACTAAATTCTCATCGTACGGAATGCCAATATGCTGGCATAAAGCCGATTTTGCAAGACGAATTCCGTTGTTCAGTTTCATTTCGTTCGACTTCATTTCCGACTGCTTTAAGGTCACTTTTAGCATGTCGTTCCTATGGATGATACCTGCCTCTACCGCTCCCGAAGCATCGCGGTAAAGCGTGTCGAGAAGCTGGTTTGCGGAGGCGATAATCTTTTTCTTTTCCTGCAACGAAATAATTGTCCAGTAAAGTTCTACTGTTTTCAGGTCGGTCTCGTCACGGGCAATTTCGGTCTGCAGTTTTGCGGCTTCCACGCCAAGCCCTGCCAACTTGTTTCCATTAACAATTCTGCCGCCGACAAAAACTGGCTGCACAGCCATTACACCGCCTACAATTCCATCGTCGAGACCTTTTACATTCGCACTGGCGTCAATGTATGGACCATAGACATTGTAAAGCGTCGTAAATACATTGTTCATCGCCAGATTGCCAAAATCGACATTTGCATTGCCCTTCCCAATTTCCATGTCGAGAAGCGGGTCGGTTGCCTTAAATGCTCCTCCTTTGATGCTTACCTGTGGAAAATATTTTGTGAAAGCACCTTTTTTTGTAAGTTCGGCTGCCTCAATGTCGAGTTCGGCGTTCTTTATCTTTGCGTTGTTTTCAATGGCAAGGCGTTTGCACTCATCAAGCGAAAGGTATTGCACAGCCACTTCGGTATTGTCGGTGGCGGTTGTCGTGAACTCATTTTGTGCCAACATAGTGAGGCTGAACAACAATGCGGATAATATGGCTGTCAATCGTTTCATTCTCCTTTGCGTTTGTAGATTTGCCAGTATGCCACAGGAAGTACAGTTACTATCAGTGGTAACGAGAAAATTGTGCCGAAGCAGATTACTACGCCCATAGGCATCCACAGCGAAGTTGCTGCTATTATCATAGGGATAACGCCAAGGGCTGTTGTTGCCGATGTAAGGAAAATCGGTCGCATACGGCGCTTGCCGGCTTCGTAGGCGGCTTCCTTGGCTGTCTTGTGCCCATCGCGGCGAAGCGATTCGGCATATTCGAACATGATGATTGCATTTCGCACAATCACACCTATAAGGCTCACAATTCCAAGCACTGCCGTAATGCTGAAGTCGAGACCGAACATCCAAAGTCCAGTAAACGCACCGAATATGCATATCAAGCTCGATGCTATCGAAAGCACTGCCATATCGATTTTTGCAAAATGGTAGAGCAGGAAGATGAATAACACAAGCACGGCGGCAATAATCGAAACTACAATCTGCGGAATCATTGAGTTGTTGGCGCCTGTAAGTCCTCCATATTCAACTTTTATGCCTTCGGGCATAGTAGGCTTTATGTTGTTATCGACAAATTTGGTAACTTGCTTCATGCTTACAGGCTGACTGCATCCGTATTTTAGGTCGCAACCAACGGTTATGGTGCGAATGCTGTTGTAGCGTGTAATCGACGACTTTCGCCATTCCGGTTCTATTTCGGCAACCTGACGGAGTGGCACCCACACACTTGGCATTGCCGTGGGGACAAGCATATTTTCAAGCGTCCGAATCTTGCTGGTGTCGGAAACCTGCGAATAAAGCACCACGGGAATCTTGTAGTCGCCTTCCCATACCGATGTAAGCGTTTGCCCTCCCAGTGCTCCCGACAGGAATATCGAAAGCATGCTTTGGGTTATTCCAAGTTGCGATGCTTCGTCGGGTTTGAGGCGGATTTTTACATTAGGCGTAGATTCGTCGTAGTCGGAATGCACCCAGGTGACTTCGGGCAAGGTGTTCATGTAGGCTTTCAGCGTGTCTGCCAAGGCTTCCATCTGCTGCAGGTTGTCACCACGGAAGCGCACCTCGATAGGATTTTTCACTGCCTGATAGTCCATCTGCTTGAAGCGTACATACGCATTCGGGAAATAGTTTTCGTATTTCTCCCCGTATTCCTTCAGAATTTCGAGCGTCGCTTTTTCGCTTATGGTGTTCACGATGAACTGGGCGTAGCTTTTCTTTCCCATCTGCGGGGCGTAGGTGGCGTGGAATCGCGGTGATGCGCAGCCTACAAACGATGTTACGGCTTTTACGCGACTGTCGGCATTGAGGATTCTTTGCAAGCTGTCAACCACTTCGGCGGTTTGCGTCAGACTGCTGCCTTCGGTAAGGTGGATTTCGACGGCAAAGCAGTCGCGGTCGGCTTTCGGAAGCATCTGTATGTTCATTCTGGTAAACAGGAAAATGCCGATAGCAAATGTCACGAAGAATATGAGAATCACTGTCTTGGGGAAGCGGAAGCAAAGGTTCAGCAGTTTTTCAAACGAATTTTGCAGCAGGTCGAAGAACTTGTTTTGCGCTCTTTCGAATGCGTTCACATTGTCGTCCTTCTTCCGTATGAATTTGGTACACAAGTATGGAGTAATCCATACGGCATAGAGCAACGAAATAAGCAGTGCGAACGAGATTGTCCACGGGAAGAGTTTCACGAAGTCGCCAAGAGGTCCGTTGATAATCTTGGTCATCGGGAAGAACATTGCGCAGATGGCTATGGTGGCGAGCAGGGTGGGAACGAACAGTTCCTTTGTGCTTACCGATGCCGAGAACCACCGCGAATGCCCCTTTTGCTGATAGTCGGTGTAGCCGTCAATTACAATGATTGAGTTATCGACTATCATGCCGAGAACAACTATAAGTGCAGCAAGTGTAACTGTATTAAGTTCAATGCCAAATAGATACATCAGTCCCAGCGTGATGGCTGTACAAATTGGAACACCCGAACCTGCCACAAGTGCTGTACGCAATGGGAAAAGCAGAAGCATAACGGCAATAACCACGAGCATCGACTCTACAAGGTCGCGCAGGAAGGAGATTACCGACTTGTTAACCACTTTGGGCTGGTCGGTTATGCGTTGCATGTTTACATCGGGCGGAAGTTCGTGGCGCATTTCGTCGAGGATGTTTTCAACCTTTTCGCCGAAAGCCACAATGTTGTTGCCAGCGCACATTTCCATCGATATTATCACACAACTCTTGCCGTTGTACTCGATGTAGTTCGATGGTTCGGCGTAGCGGCGTTCAATTTCGGCAATGTCGCGCAGGCGAATGGAATTTCCGCTGGGGTCGGCATACACAATCTGTTCGCCGATTGCATATTCCGAATCGTAGGGTATTGCAATGTGTATCTGCGAGTTGCCAGAATTTTCCTCTACATTTCCGCCTATGGTGCGGAAGCCTTGGGTAGCAAGTTCGGCAAGCAATACCTTCTGGTCGATTCCGTATGCCGAAAGTTTTTCGGCATCGATGCTGACGGCAATTTCTTCCTTTTGTATGCCGAAAGTCTTGAGGTTGCCCATTTCGCGAATCGACCTGAGGCGGTCGCAAATCTGTTCCGAATAGGTTTCAAGTTCGCGTGGGGTGCGTTGTTCCGACTCAACGGCCAGAAGCATCGATGAGGTGTTGCCAAAGTCATCGACAACAACCACTTCCAAAACGCCAGCAGGCAACGATGTAGTTTTGAACAACTTCAGTCCGTGTCGAATTTTCGACCATACGGCATCCTTGTCGTTTATTGTCGGCTTAAGTTCCACAAACACATATACAATTCCGTTTTCGGAAATAGAGTAGGTGCCGTCCTTGTCGATTTCCTGATAGGTGAACAAAAAGCGCTCCAGAGGTTTTGCAACCTGCTGTTCCACTTCCTGAGCCGATGCACCGGGGTATATTGCTGCAACAACACCCTGACGGATAGTGAATTGCGGGAACTCATCCTTGTTAAGGTTAGGCAGACTGAATATTCCAAACGCAACAAGAGCGGCGCACACAACAAATATTATGCTGTGGTGCTGCATTGCCGACTCTATGTGATTGCGCTTCTTCATTTCCTATTTTGTCATCTTGTTTATTTCAACCTTGGCGTTGTCGTATAGTTTCTGGTAGCCTTCGACCACTATTGTGTCGCCCTTGGAAATGCCTTCTGTGACAAGCACGCCGTCGGCAACATATTTGTTTGATGTTATGATACAGCGTTTTGCACGGCCATTTTCAATTTTCCAGATGCCGATTCCGCCTTGCATTGTCTGCACAGCACGCGACGGAACAACATAGCCGGTGTTTTCGGGCTCGTCCATTGTAACCTTGCAGACCATTCCTGGCAGAAGCTTGCTGTGATCGCCCTTGAATATGCACTTTACATCGTAGCTGTGCGAAAGTATGTTTGCCTCAATACCTTTTTCAATCACTTCTGCCTCAAATACTTCGTCGTCGGCAGCAGGTACAGTTACCATGGCTTTCTTACCTATGTTTATCTTCGAGATTTCGTTTTCGGGAATCGATGCTTTTACTTTCAGTTGCCTGATGTTCATTAGCTTGAAAGCCTGTTGCAGTGGCGAAACATTGCTTCCTGGTTCTATGCTGCGACTACCGATAACGCCCGATGCTGGCGAGTAAAGGTCGCAATGTTGGAGAGCTTCTTTCGATATTTTTTCCATCGACTGAGCCTGAGCAAGCTTGGTTTGGATTTCTACCCAACGCACTTCGGGAAGGCTTCCGTTGTCGTGAAGCTGTTTTGCTCGGCGATAGCCGTCTTCGGCTTGCTCCAAAGTTGATTTGGCTGCATCGTACGAACTTTGCACCGAGGTTTTGTCGAGACGGGCAAGCAGTTGCCCTGCATGGACATTGTCGCCAACCTTCACGAACACATCCTTCACATTTCCGCCGGCCTCGAAACTCAATGTTATTGCTTCCGAAGCCTCGATAGTGCCCACATAAGTGCGCTTTTCTCCGAAAGTTTCGGTGTCGGCAACCATGGCATTGACGGAAATCACGCGTTCTTCGGCGACTTTTTCCTTGTCCCTGCAACCCGAAAGCAAAATTGTTGCTAATATTAATATAAAGGTCAACCTTTTCATTATTCTATTTCAGTAATATTGTCCTCAATGAGGTATTTCATCTCCTCGTGAATGTCGAAGTCGCCGATTGTAGCGTTGGGTAGTCTCATATAAGTGCCTTCTGCCGATGCGAGTAATTTCCCGTTTGCATCGTATATTTCGCCAATACCTACGAATCCGCGCGACGAATCCTGTTCCAGTCTTGCTACTCCGCGCAATTGCTCGCCAATAGGCATTGGACGGCGATATTTGACTGTAATTGTGGTGGTTACGGCAAGGCTTTCAGGTTCCTTTATCCACAATACGCGACCTATAAGTTCGTCGAGCATTGCCGTTATCATTCCGCCATGTACGCGCCCAGGGTAGCTCTGGTGTTCGTTTCTGAATGTGAACAAACCGCGCAGTTCGCCATTCTCCATCTCGTAGAACATGGCCTTTACGCTCGATGGATTGTCCATTCCGCAGATTATGCACGATTTGCTATTGCGTTGTTTCTTTACGACCTTCATATCTTTGTTACTTTTATTACTCGTCTAGTTTTGTCCAATACATGCTGCGACCGAAAATCGGCAGTCCGACATAACCGCGTACCTTCAACTTCTTTGGCGATTCGAACTTTGCGTATGCCTTGTACGTGTCGCCTTCGACTGGGTTATAGATTTCGCCACTCCACTCGTCGTCGCTTGCGTTGTACTTGAAATTGTGCAGAAGCACAATCTTGTCGGCAGGCGTGTTGCGCTTGTTGGGGTCGGGGTTCTTGATGTCGGTCTTAGGCGAACCGTCCTCGAAATACGGGTTCTTCATCCAGATTATTTTTCCTTCAAAATCACCGTTTGACTTGCGAGTTACCTTTACTTTCGAGACTTCGCTCTTTTCGATTACAAGGTAGGTGCCGCATATTTTCTCGGCGTTGCTTTGCGAGAATGACGGGAATGCCAATGCGATTGCTATTAGTATGACTGCTAATATTTTCATGTTTAGTCGTTTAGTTTTGCTATGGTTATTGCGTTGTTGCTTTTGATTGTACCTACAGCTCCAGTTTCCTTTTCGGTGAAGAAACCCGAATAGTTGTCGTCGAAAACTATAGTGTTGTCACGGAGTTTTCCTTTAGCCGTATAGGTTACTTTTGCTTTTCCATTAATAATGGTGTCGAGCTTGATTTCCTTTTCGTAGGTGTATTCGTCGATTGAAAGTTCACCGTCCGAAACTTTTCCGCTGAAACGCTTGATGTCGCCAGTTATCGATGTCTTTATTATCGAGACCTTGCCCTTTTCTTCGCCTTTCATTATCTGCATCTGTCCCATCTTGTCGGTAATCGGCACATCAACGCCTCCTGTAATTAGACCTATATTAATCTTGCCGTCGCTTTGGTAAGTGTATTCGCCTATATATGGACGCGGACTATTCTTGCACGACGAAAAGCAGCCTGCGAGAATTCCGAATATCAATATTGCAGTTAAAACTTTTGCTTTCATTTTGTACTAATTTATTATTTCGGTCTAAATTGTTTCTAATGGTTTGAATATTATCTCATCTATCATATAATCGAACGAGTTTTTGTACTTGTCGTAGAGATTGAAAATAAAGAACGGGAATTCGAGCGACGACAGCATCATAATTAACGAATTGACATACTTTGATGCGTCTATTTCCGGACGGAAAACGCCTTTGTTTTTCCCTGATACTATGATTGCCGTAAGTTGTTCCTTTTCCCAGGTCACCAGTGCATCGTGAACTTTCGAGAAGCATTCCATCAATTGCTTGTCTCCGCTTTCGAGGACTCTGTTTTTCAGTACATTGTGGTACGAATATCTGTTGTTCATGCTTTCCATCCTGACCAGAGCATACTTTTTTATCTTTTCGGGCTCGGACAGTGTGCTGTCGTTTATTGTTGCGAGCAGGTCGGTGCGGATTTTCTCAAGTTCGCTCTCAAGGATTGAGTTCATCAGGTTTATCTTGCTCGAAAAGTGGTAGTAAACGCTTCCCTTCGCGTGCTTCGATTCCTTGGCGATGCGGTCCATCGAAATCTTGTTGAACCCGAAGCGGCAGAAAAGTTTTTCTGCAACGTTCATTATGTCGGCCTTTACTCCCAGTGTTTTCTGCATGGCAATCTAAATCTTTGTACCAATTTTCAAATTCGGTGCAAAAATATGTTGTCGTTTTTTTGTAGGCAAATTAAAAATGGAGTTTAACAAAAAATTAATGCCTGTGATATAGAAGCCAGTACAAAACAAAAAAGCGGATTTGAAAATCAAATCCGCTTTTTAATGCCTTGTATACCAATTATTTCTTCAGCAGGAATGTGAAATCTGCAGTTGGTTCAATTTCGCGGGTTTCTTCTCCGTACTTGAAGAGGCGCAGGTTGCGTTTGCCGATGATTTTCATCTTGTTGCCTTCAACTACGAACATGCAGCCTTCGCGAAGTCCTGCAACATAAACCTCACGGTTTACCTCGATGAATTCCAAAATTCTGTCTTCGCGCGATTCGCCTCCGTGACCTTCGACCTTCTTGTCGAGGTAGTGAGGATTAATCTGGAACGGAACAAGGTTCAATGCATCGAAACCAAGCGGGTCGATGATAGGCATGTCGTTGGTTGTCATAAGGGTAGGGCAGGTTACATTTGAACCAGCACTCCATCCTATGTACGGAGTTCCGCCAAGAACTTTCTTGCGTATCGGTTCGATGAGCTTGTTGGCGTGCATGTCGTGCAGAAGCTTCCAAGTGTTGCCACCGCCGATTACAATGCAGTCGGCTTCTTCGACAGCCTTTACCGGGTCGTCGAAGTGATGAATTGAAACTATGTCGTGTCCCACTTCGTTGAAACGGTTCTTAACCTTCTTCTCGTAGTCGTCCCAAGTTACAGTTACGCCTGCGTAAGGGATAAACAAGCATTTCACGCACTTTTCGCCAAGGAAATCGTGGATATTGTGCTTCGGATAGTCAAGATATGCTTCACCGGCATTCGTCGAGTTGCTAATTAATAATAGTCTCATAGTTATTTTTTTTTAGTTTCTATGTTTAACTTCGTTGAGGGCTTCGCCGTTCTACGGCTAACGCCGTTTCTAAGTTTCTATGCTTCGCGTTTGAATGGCTTCGCCGTTTTTGCTTCGTTGTTGAGACGCAATATTTTGCGTCTGTACAATACGATAGCTTTTAGCCTTTTAGCCTTCAAGCCTGTTCGCCTTTTAATATCTGTAGTGGTCAGCCTTGAAAGGTCCTTCTACTGGAACGCCAATGTAGTCGGCTTGCTTCTGCGTGAGCTTTGTGAGCTTAACGCCAAGCTGGTCGAGGTGGAGACGGGCAACTTCTTCGTCCAAGTACTTCGGCAGACGGTAAACATCGACCTTGTAGTTGTTCTTCCAGAGGTCGAGCTGAGCCAAAGTCTGGTTCGAGAACGAGTTGCTCATTACGAACGACGAGTGACCTGTTGCACAGCCAAGGTTTACGAGACGACCTTCGGCAAGCAGGAAGATTGAATTTCCAGTCGGGAAGGTGTATTTGTCAACCTGCGGCTTGATGTTGGTCTTCACAACGCCTGGGCAGTTTTCGAGGCGGTCGACCTGAATTTCGTTGTCGAAGTGACCGATGTTGCAAACTATAGCCTGGTCTTTCATCTGCTTCATGTGTTCGAGAGTAACAACATCGCAGTTGCCGGTGGTTGTAACGAAAATGTTACCTTCCTTGACAGCTTCTTCCATTGTTGTAACTTCGTAGCCTTCCATTGCAGCCTGCAGTGCGCAAATCGGGTCGATTTCGGTAATGAGAACTCTTGCTCCGTAGGTGTGCATTGAGCGGGCGCAACCCTTGCCAACATCGCCGTAGCCAAGAACAACGACAGTCTTGCCAGCAATCATCACGTCGGTAGCACGCTTGATACCGTCGGCCAACGATTCGCGGCAGCCGTAGAGGTTGTCGAACTTCGACTTTGTAACCGAGTCGTTAACGTTGATTGCCGGAATAAGAAGTTCGCCCTTTGCCATCATCTGGTACAGACGGTGAACGCCGGTGGTTGTTTCTTCCGAAACGCCCTTGAGTTCGGCAACTGTGCGATGCCATTTCTGGTTGTCGGCAGCGAGCATAGCCTTCAAGGTTTCCTGAATTGCCTTTTCTTCGTGACATGATGGAACAAAATCCAATGTCTTTGCATCGTTTTCGGCTGCATAACCTTTGTGTACCAACAAAGTAGCATCGCCACCATCGTCAACTATCAAGTTTGGACCGAGTCCACCAGGGAACGACAATGCCTGCAATGTGCACCACCAGTATTCTTCTAGTGTTTCACCCTTCCAAGCAAAAACAGGAACGCCAGCCTTTGCAATTGCTGCAGCTGCATGGTCTTGAGTCGAGAAGATGTTGCAGCTTGCCCAGCGTACATCAGCGCCAAGTTCAACCAATGTTTCGATAAGAACGGCAGTCTGGATTGTCATGTGCAATGAGCCAGAGATTCTTGCGCCTTTCAGCGGTTTCTCGGCTGCGTATTTGCGGCGTATGCTCATCAATCCTGGCATTTCCTTTTCTGCCATTTCAATTTCCTTGCGTCCCCATTCTGCGAGAGACATGTCTGCTACCTTGTAAGGTAATTTGGTAATTATTTCTTCCATTGTTATATTTTTTTTGTCTATATGAATTATTCTAATATTTAAAGGATTACTTGATATACTGCATTAGTTCTTTTTTCTTTGCATCGTACTCTTCCTGCGTGATAATCTGGAGGTCGAGTTTTTCCTTCCACTTCTTTAATTCATTGATTGCTGCGTCCGAATCGTTCATTTTTGTCTGCACTTCGCCAACAGCAATTGCCTCTTCGAAGTTTGTGCAGGCGATTCCACCTCTGTTCAATACGAGGTATATCTTGCATCCGCTAGTTTTTTTGTTGAACGGATCGATAGGTACGCATTGTATTTTCTTTATTGTAGCAACACCGCCGCTTCTGTTTTCGACACGTTCGTAAATTTCTTGGTTTACTGCGGTTTGAGCAGCAGATGTGTTTTCGTCTTCGGCAAGCGTTCCCAAAACACTTGATGTTACATCCCTGAAATACAAATAGTATTTGCCATTGGTCGGGTATCCGTATGTAATTGTGGAGCCGACTTTGTAGGTAATGCCGTCCGAAGCTGTGTATGCTGTTATGTTGTCGCCAGCCTTCTTGCCGGTAAGATCCTTAGCCGATACATGGTTTACAATGTCTTGATATGTAACAGTTTGCGCCGAAGCGTATAATCCAAATGTGATAAATGCAATTACAAAAAATGTTCTCATTTTGTCTGTTCTAATTTTAGAAGACAAAAATAAGGAAAATACCGATAGTATAGTGAACGAAGATGATTTTTTATTAGCAGGACCACAAAAAACTTCCTTTTCCGAGAAGGCCTTTTCTGAAAAAAAGTTTGCTAAAGCCAATTTGGTGAGAACTTTAGAAAAAGTCGAAGAAAAACCATACCGCAGCCCATTCGCGTTTTATGCCTTTGGCATGGCCTATGCTCGAGTAGCTGCTGTTACGGACAGTGCCATCGCTGTCGATATGTCCAATCGTCGAATAGCTCGAGTTGCGCACAGTGCCGTCCTTATCGACGTGGCCAATAGCTGAGTAGCTTGAGTTTCGGATAGTACCGTCGCTGTCAATATGTCCGATAGCGCTGTAGCTCGAATTGCGGATAGTGCCGTCGCTGTCGATATGACCTATAGTCGAATAGCTGGAATTGCGAATTGTACCATCGCTATCGATATGACCTATAGTACTATAGCTGGAATTACTAATCGTCTGTGCCGACAATTCAAGATTTGGCACTGCAATCATTAGTGCAGCGAAAATGAAAAATGCGAAATATATTCGTTTCATAACCAATGTGTTTTTGTGTTTTCAATATCAAATATTGTACCGAAAAAAGTAGGAACGTTGAATTCAACGTTCCTACTTTTAACTCATAACTTTCAACTTTCAATTTTCAACTTTTTTACCCAACCGCTCCCCAGAATTTTAGCTCTTCGTCAACTATTGCGATATTAAGGTCGGTAGTATATTTGCTTCCGTCCTTGAGTGTTACCTCAACTATTGAGTACATTGCCTCTTCAAAGATGACGATATCCTTTATTTTAATTGATGCTATGTTATGTAGTTTTGGAGTTATGTAATCCAATTGTTTACCATCTTTGGTTACAGGTACACCACCGAGGAACTCCATCACAAACTGTTCTGTACGTCCTTCAAGGAAACTGTCGTGCTGTTCGCTTACATATTCTGGAGCAAAATATTCAAGCGATAACTCCAAATTTCCGGACATTACTGCCGAAATTAACCCCTTGGTAATTTTTTTTGCTTCGCCTTTGGTAGGCTTCCATGCCTGTGCGTTTCCGAACATAATCGTAAGCATCAGGACTACTGTTACAATTCTTCTCATATCTGTTACTTATTTAATTTTCAAATACATAGTTAATTATGTTGGCACCCATCTTTAGGGCTTTTGTGCGGATTTCCTCCGAGTCGTGGTGGACAGACTGTGATTCCCAGCCGTCGCCGAGGTCGCACTCGTAACTATAGAAAACAACAAGGCGCCCCTGATAAATTATGCCGAATCCCTGTGGTGGCTTGTTGTCGTGTTCGTGGACTTTTGGCAGACCGTTTGGAAAATCGTATTTCTGATGGTAAATTTCGTGAGTGTAGGGAAGTTCCACGAATTCGAGTTCGGGAAAAACTTTTTTCATCTGGTCGCGGACGTAGGCATCGAGTCCGTAGTTGTCGTCGATGTGGAGGAACCCGCCTCCGATGAGGTAGTTGCGAAGGTTTTCAACCTCGAAGTCGCTGAGGATGATATTGCCATGCCCAGTTATATGCACAAACGGATAGTTGAACAAGTCGGCACTGCCGAACTCAACAGTTGCAGGTTCGGGGTCGATGTTGGTGCCGAGGTTTTCGTTGCAGAACTTGATAAGGTTGGGCAACGAAGTCGGGTTAGCGTACCAGTCGCCGCCTCCGCTGTACTTGCCGAGGGCTATCCTTATCTGTCCAAATGTGACTGCGGAAATTGATAATGCCAATAATATTGTAAGAAGTCTGCGCATGTTTTACCTTGTGTACATATTTATTTGCAGTCCCAGCATAAGTGGAGAACGACCGTAACCGTATGCATTCCAATCGCCGAAATTGTATTCGCAGGTAAATGCGATGTAATTCCATCCGATGCGCATAAAGATTCCGTAGTCGTGGCGGTATTTTGCATCCTTGATACGATCTTTGCGTTTTATCTTGCTATGTCGGGATGGGTTATCGTAGAAGCTGATATATTTGTTTAAAAAAGCAAAGTCGTAGCTGTAGTCTGCTCCCAAGTCGATGTGCCAGCCAAGGTGACGGAAGTCGCTCTTGCCAAAGTTGAAGCGCATAAAAGCCCCACATTCAATGGAATGTTCTATCACAGAAATTTTTGACATTGTTCCGAATAATGTCGGGTCAATTCCAGTGCTTTGGCGCAAGTAGTTTAGCTGGACGCCAATATCGAAAGGTTTTGCAATCTTGTAGCGGTACATGTATCCTACACGGAATTTGCCCGACAAGCCTTCTTTTTCGATATTGTTCTTTTCGATAGGAATAGGCATGGCGTAGCTTAGAAAATAGTATCCGTAGTGCTTGTCGATGCACGACCATTTTGTTGGACCTGCATATTTATCCTTGTCAAGTACTGTAGTTGATGGTCGCACATGCTGTGCCGATGCGATTGTTGCCATAGCTATCGTCATCGTCAGGCAAATTGTCCGTAGTAATATTTTAAATCGTACAGCCATTCGAATCTTTTAATTATCAAATTATTGAATCATTTATTCCTTCTGCCAGTCCTCCAGTATCTTGTCGATTTCTTCGGTAGTGCTTCTCAACTTGGTCTTGCACAATTTTGTGAGGAAAGCCGCGCGTTTTACCTTTTCGCTAAGCGTGTCGAGGTCGAGCTCGTTGCTTTCCATGTCGGCAAGAATCTTTTCCAATTCTTCCAGAGCTGCGGCGTATGATATGTTTTCGTTTTGTTTAGTTGGCATAATCTTATTCCCATTCAATTGTTGCAGGTGGCTTCGAGCTGATGTCATACACAACTCTGTTTACGCCTTTCACCTTGTTTATTATCTTGTTCGAAATCTTTGCAAGGAACTCGTATGGCAGGTGAACCCAGTCGGCGGTCATACCGTCGGTGGAGTGTACTGCACGGAGTGCCACAACATTTTCGTAAGTGCGTTCGTCGCCCATAACGCCAACCGACTGCACAGGAAGCAATATTGCGCCTGCCTGCCAAATCTGGTCGTAAAGTCCGTCTTCGCGAA
>JAEEGK010003324.1_pt1 | contig 40162 bp, 36 predicted proteins | sample 8958771 | NCBI WGS metagenome assembly JAEEGK01 (sample SAMN16246547, study PRJNA631951) | gut metagenome | biome: gut microbiome; feature: rumen; material: SC-attached | host: Bos | place: Iran: Karaj | collected 2018-10
AATGTCATGGCAAGTCCGAGTGACTCGTAGAGGTTCCTAAGCTCAGCCTCTTCCATATCCTTGAATCCGTCAAAGATCTTTACGTCTTCAGGCTCGTCGAATACAGAAACAAGTGTCTCGGGCTTCTGTGCATCTGCAATTCTTGAATCTACAGGGTTCATTGTATAATCACAGATCTTTTTAACCTCTTCGTCGGAGACGTTACCGATAAGCATATATGTAACAGCTGTCTTGATGACAGGCTCTTCGTCTCCCTTTATAAATCGAACGCACTGCTCAGCAGAATCGGCTCTCTGGTCAAACTGACCGGGAAGCGCTTCTATGCTGAATGTCTTTGCATTAGCAGGAACTTCGATCTCTTCTCTGTAAAGAATATCTACAGGAGGCTCGGAAAATACTGTTGTGCAGGCTTTTTCGAATACTTCATCAGAAACATTTTCAACATCATATCTGATAAAGATCCTGACATCCTCAACACTCTTAATTCCAAGGTAGCCCTTGATCTCAGCCTTAAGCTCCTTAGCCTTGCCTGCGTAAGGTGCTTTTTTTTCAACATAGATTCGTTTTACAGTGCTCATAATATCTCCTTGTTAATCATATAAATTTATAGCTAACTCATAATAATAGAGTGCCTTAAAAAAAGCACTCTCTATTAATCATCATTAATATTTAATTCTTCGGGCACTAATCCCTCTAAAACATACATAAGTTCTTTGTCAATGGCTTCTTCGGAAATGCCGACAGTCTTGGAAGTGATTTTGAGCCCTTCCACAACGTACATAAGATTACGAGCACACCCCAAAGGGTTCTCGCAATAGAATTCACCATTTTCAACACCGTTTTCAATAAGCTTTTCGATAATTCTAACAGCAGTATCGAACTGATTTTTCAGTGGATTGTCTTTTGGCGATACTTTGTTAACGGAAAAGTATTCATATGTAGCGACAATGAGATTATTCTTCTTCCTAAGGATCTCTTTTTTCTGTTCTTTCAAAAAAAGAGCCAACATGTCACCGGCTGTTGCAGTTCCTGTAAGAGCTGCAGTAATGGTCTCTTCGTCGTCCTCATCGGTCTCTGAAGAAAGAACCTCAAGGAAAATTTCGTCCGTACTTGAGAAATAGAGATAAAGACCCCCACGACTGATCTCGCAGGCATCAACTATATCTTTCATTGTTACACTCTTAAAGCCTTTTTCAGAAAAAACTGTTCTTGCCTTATCAAGAATGTGCTTTCTCTTGATATCGGATTTCTCTCCCATACTTCCCTGTCCTTACTTACAGATTATGTTCATTTTCCAGTGTTTTGTCCCAGAACTTTACAAGCTCATCCATTTTGGTCACTACGGTGTAAAGGACTCCGTTCTTAACGCCCTCAGCCCATACGCTACCCTTTGTCATTCCGGAAAGGATATACTTGGACAAAATTCCCGCAAGGTCATCCATATCGGTAATTCCCGCGCGGTCGATAAAAAGAAGTTCATCCCTGTAGTCACGCAGACGATTTCTGCTGTAGACATAGACGTAGTTACGGTCGAGCAGATTAGTACTCTGCGCCGCCTTCACGAAAGCCAACAGATTGGAATCATAAACAGGAATAGACATTGTATTATTGAGCTCACTGTTAGAATATGTCTGTGCAACATCAATTCTGGCACTATTCCTAAGCCATTTTAAAAAAGGGGTCAGTTTCTGTATCTCAGGACGATATCTCTCAACGACATCTTCCACACTGCCCTCGTTGACATTGTTGTCATTTTCTAAACTCATGAAAACTCGCTCCTGTTCTGGCTTCCAGCCATTTACCAATCAGTTTTTTGCATTCAAAAAAACTCCCTGTCAGAGTTCTTGAAACATTATAACAAGCCCGTTTGCTAATAGCAACTACAATTTGTTAAAATAAAAAAAGATTCAAAAAGGAGTCAAAAATGACCAACAACCTTGAATATTACAAAGTATTTTATTATGTAGGCAAGCTCTCAAGCATAACTCTCGCTTCCAAAGAGCTTTCCATCTCCCAGCCCGCCGTAAGCCAGTCCATACACCAGCTTGAAAAATCTCTCGGATGCTCTCTTTTCCGCAGAACAGCAAAAGGCGTACGACTTACAACAGAAGGGAGCCTTCTTTACAGATATATAGAGAGAGGTTACGAGCAGATAGAAATAGGCGAGCAGCGCCTAAAGCAGCTCCTTCACCTCGACGCCGGCGAAGTCAGGATCGGTGCCAGCGACATGACGCTTAGATTCTTCCTGCTTCCCTATCTCGAGAAATTCCACGAACTATATCCGAACATCAAGGTCACAGTCACAAACGGCCCCACTCCCGAGACACTTGACTACCTTGCCGATGACAAGATTGATTTCGGTGTTGTCTCAACTCCTTTTATAAGGAAAGAAGACATTTCTTCTTTGCCGGTGACTGAAGTCGAAGACATATTTGTAGCAGGCCGCAAATTTATCCAATACAAGAATAAAATGCTTGATTTCTCAGACCTTGAAAAAGTTCCTCTCATAATGCTCGAGGGAAAAACAAGTACCAAAAGCTATATCAGCTCGTTTCTTGCTGAAAACGGCGCCGAAATACGCCCCGAGTTTGAACTTGCAACAAGCGATATGATCGTTCAGTTTGCACTAAGAAACTTAGGTGTAGGCTGCGTCGTAAAGAGCTTTGCGGAAGAATACCTTGAAAGCGGCATTTTATTTGAGCTTCGTTTTAATAAGATAATTCCAAAAAGAGAGATCTGCGTCATCACTGATGACACAAGACCTCTCTCAATTGCTGCAAGTAAATTATATGAACTTATAAAAGAAGATATTTCAAAATAAGAACTTCCCACACCGGAGCGGGCGCGCAGCCGCAGTTTGCGCCCCTTGGTGTGGGAAGTTTTTTAATATATAACTCCGAGCGCTTCAAGTTCTTTTTTGGTACTCGCATAGTCCTTATACACGATTCCATTCCAGCCAAGCTCTTTGGCCGCATCGATATTTACCTTGGTATCATCGATGAATACAGTCTTTTCCGGAACAAGGTTATAACGCTCCGCAAGCAGATTATAGATAGCGTGGTCGGGTTTTACGACCTTATCTCTGTAACTTAATATTCCGCCGTCTGTTTCGTCGATAAAAGCCATTGCATCGGGACATGCTTCAAGAACCTGCCATGAAAAGTTTGATAGATATAAAACCTTATATCCTGCTGCCTGAAGAGCTTTTATCCAGGGAACCGCATTTTCCCTCTTGGTAACTATATCCGTAAGATCCGCGAATGTCTTCTCAATAACATCCGCAATCTCGGGATCGTTCTTTTTAAAGCCGTCAATTATCTCTTCCGTAGAAAGAACTCCGCGGTCGTATTCCGTCCACTCTTTGCTGTGTACAGAGGCATCAGCGATTCTTTTTGCCAGCTCTTTATCGGAAACTTTCTTTTCGATAAAATCCATATAAACAAAGTCTGTGAGCACATTTCCTATATCGAAAACAACCGTATCTATCTTGCCCCCAGGAACTACATTTCCCTTTAAGTCATGCTCTTTGTCAGATGTAAGAGGATCAAGTGAAGCAATAGTGTGTCTTCCTGTTATATTGCCGAAAGCCCAGATGCAGATCCATGTAAAAATAGGAATCGCAACCGTCGCAGCAACAGCTCCCATAAAGTAGTCCATCTCCGTTCCAAGAAAAGCCATAACAACAAGTGTCGCATACGTAGATAAAAGAGCTACTATTCCGATTATTGCGATAACTCTTTTGCCCATTGGTGTCTTATTATTATCCGTCATTTCAAATCCATCCTTCTGTTTATTATGAATTACTGTATTTCATTTTGACATTTATATCCCTGTTGTAATTGCCAAAACCTTTTCCAAATATCGTAAGTCCGCCCACGTGCTCGGCATTCTCCGGAACCTCAATGCGAAGCTTAAGCGGCGTCTTGTGATCAAGCCCAAGCTCATCAACCGTGACACCCGAGAGCCTCTGTCCGTCGATGAAAACGCCCTCGTGATTTACAACCAGCATTTTAAGCAGCCCGTACTGATTCCAAAGCGGGAACCACCAGTCCGGGGTGAAAAGACCTTTCACATCACCAAAATCTCCCGGCGAAGTCCATGTTCCCAGAAATGTATTATTTAGGTAAAAATAGATATCGGAAGGATAATTGTTATTATATCCCGGAGCCTCAGAGCACATCTCCGCCGAGATACTGAGCTCATCTATCTTGTGGTTAAACGGAACAAAATTGGGAATATCATATTCGACATATCCTCTCGTAAACCAGAGAATATCGGCATCAAATCTCTCCCCGTGAGCAAAATACCTGGGATCGTCAACTTCACCAATAACCTTCTCAGCTGAAGCAAGCCCGCAAGTCGGCTCTATATGACAGTCCGAAAAATGCCCCACCTTTATATCCGTTTCATAGATCGTCTCATTCTTTTTAGGCGCCCTGATATCAATAAGAATATTATCCGGCTGAACAGAGCATATCTTCTGATTACCGTGCCCCGTCGTCTCCGAAGTAACCTGCACAATCCCACACTCTTCAAGCTTCTTGATATGGCTCGTAAGCGCTCCGTTCGTAATATTAAGACGCGCCGCCAGATCGTTCATATTGGAGCTTCCTTCAGCAACAAGGATCTTTACTATCTCTACTCTTATATCCGATCCAAGCGCCTTAAAAAGCGCAAGCCCTTCATCCAATGATTGTATATGAATCATAGTTATATACCTTTCAGTAATATACTTTCATATATTATGCTCCCTACGGACATGTTTGAAAAGAGCATTAAGTTACAAAAATAACCTATTGCATAATTTTAAAATATTCGTATAATTTCCTTAAAGGCAAAGACGTCTACTTAACACAGACGTCTTTGCCTTTTTGTTTATATTTCTTTGGAGGAATTAGTATTTTGAGACCGGTTGTAGGTTTGATACCACTTTTCGATGACGATAAAAACAGCTATTGGATGCTTCCCGGATACATGCAGGTTCTTGAAAAATGCGGAAGTCTTCCCATCATGCTTCCGCTTACTACAAATAAGACAGAATTAGATGAGGCATATGACCTGTGTGACGGTATTCTTTTCACAGGAGGACATGACGTGTCACCTTCAGTTTATGGTGAGGATAAAAAGAACACTTGCGGAGCAACCTGTGAAGCCAGAGATATGATGGAGTCCTATCTTCTGGAAAAATGCATCGCGGATGACAAACCACTCTTTGGAATATGCCGTGGCATCCAGTTTTTAAATGCATATCTTGGAGGTACGCTTTACCAAGACCTTCCCACAGAGTATGATTCACAGATTGAGCATCACATGTCACCGCCCTACGACAAAGCCGCGCATAAGATAGAGATTCTAAAGGGAACACTACTTTCAGATATACTTGGCGCCGGAATACATAAGGTAAACAGCTATCACCACCAAGCCATAAAAGAGCTTTCTCCGAAGGTTGAAAAAATGGCAATCTCAGAGGATGGACTTATTGAGGCAATCGCTGTGAAGAATCACAGATTTGCAATAGGTGTGCAATGGCACCCGGAGTTTTCCTTTAGCAACAACGAGGAAAGCGTAAAAATAGTAAAAGCATTCGTTGATGAATGTGGAAAAGTAAGGAGTGAATAGTTATGAAAAAGAAAATGTTTGCAATGGTAATGAGCTTAATGATGGTAGCATTAGCAGGTTGCGGTGGCAGCGGTGCTACAGAATCTTCTGCACCTGCAAACGCAGCAGATTCTACCGGAGCTACAGCCGATGCCTCGGGTAAGGTTTGGAAAATCGCTACAGATACAGCATTTAAGCCCTTCGAGTACACAGATGACAGCGGAAAATTTGTCGGAATCGATATGGACATCCTTGATGCAATAGCTAAGGATCAAGGCTTCAAGTATGAAATGCAGGTTCTCGGCTGGGACGCTTCAATCGCAGCATGTCAGGCAGGACAAGCTGATGGCATGATCGCAGGCGCATCAATCACAGATGAAAGAAAAGAGTCAGGCTGGATCTTCTCTGATGGTTACTATGATGCTAACCAGAGCATGGCTGTTGAAGCAAACTCTTCTATCTCAGGCTTTGATGATCTAAAAGGAAAGTCAGTAGCTGTTAAAACAGGATCCATGAGTGCAACATACGCAGAAAGTCTTGTTAGTCAGTATGGCTTCACTATTACATATTTTGAGGATTCACCTACAATGTATCAGGCAGTAGTTGGCGGACAGGTTGCAGCAGTATTTGATGACACACCGATCATGGCTGCAAACATCAAAGATACAGGCATCTCAATGAAGCTCGTAGACGGCACCGGTAATGATCCTGCTGCATATGGCTTTGCAATTTTCAATCCCGATAACCAGGAGCTTGTAGATATGTTCAATAAAGGTCTCGCAAACATAAAAGCTAACGGCACATATGATGAGATTATCAAAAAATATCTCGGCGAATAATACTCAGGCTTTGAAATACTAATAAAAAAAATAATATCGGGCGGGATCTCCTGCCCGGTATACTATGAGGAAACATCAATATGATAAAAATAATCACTGTGTATGGTGGCATGCTTCTTGTAGCCCTTGGCAGAACTCTTCTTCTGACGCTGCTTGGTCTTTTCTTTGCATGTATCATCGGTATGATCTTCGGAATCATGGGTGTTGTGAAAAATCGTGCATGCAACATCATTTCCCAGATATTCGTAGACATAATAAGAGGTGTTCCGATGATAGTTCTGGCATTCTTCGTTTACTTTGGTGTGCCATATTTCTTCAATACAATCATCGGCGGATTTTCAATCAGCCTTACAGCGCTACAGGCAGGTACTATCTGTCTTGCGCTTAACTGCGGTGCTTACATGGCAGAGATTATCCGCGCCGGAATCCAATCCGTTGACAAAGGTCAGATGGAGGCAGCAAGATCTCTTGGTCTCACATATGGAATGGCAATGAGAAAGGTAGTTCTTCCTCAGGCGATCAGAACTATGATACCCACCTTCATCAACCAGTTCATCATCACATTAAAGGACACATCAATTTTGTCAGTTATCGGATTCCCGGAACTTGTTAATACTGCAAAAAATGTTCAGGCAAACACCTTCATGTCTTTCCAGACATGGGCTATCGTCGGAATTATGTATTTGATAGTTATAACTATCCTTTCACGCAGTGCTAAGAGGGTTGAAAGGAGGCTCAGCGTTGGCAGATAAAAATATTATCAAAATAAAAGTTTCAAATCTCAAAAAATCCTTTGGAAATCTTGAAGTTCTTAAGGACATCTCAACCAAGGTCACAAAGGGCGAGGTTGTATGTGTTATCGGCCCCTCAGGTTCCGGTAAATCAACATTTCTGCGATGCCTCAACAAGCTTGAGACTGTCACAGGCGGCTCAATACTTATTGATGGAAACGACATCACTTCAAAACAGATAAATATTAACCATGTCCGCGAAAATATCGGTATGGTTTTCCAGCATTTTAATCTTTTCAACAACCTGAACATTCTGGACAATCTGACCCTGGCACCTGTTCAGCTGAAAAAATGCTCCAAATCAGAGGCTGTAACAAAGGCAAAGAACATGCTCAAAAAGGTTGGCCTTGAGGATAAGACAGATAGCTTTCCCAGCCAGCTTTCAGGCGGACAGAAACAGCGTGTAGCTATAGCCAGAGCTCTTTGCATGGAGCCTGATATCATGCTCTTCGATGAGCCAACATCCGCGCTCGATCCTGAGATGGTCGGAGAGGTTTTGCAGGTAATGAAAGATCTTGCCGCTGACGGAATGACAATGGTCATCGTTACTCACGAGATGGGATTTGCCAGAGAAGTTGCGGACAGAGTCATTTTCATGGATGGCGGTTACATCATTGAGGAAGGTACTCCACAGGAAGTTCTTTTAAATCCAAAAGAAGAAAGAACCATTGATTTCCTTAATAAGGTTCTGTAAGGATGGCATTATGAAGAATATAATTACAATCAGCCGCCAGTTTGGTGCCGGCGGAAGTACAATCGGTCAGGCTGTTGCCGACAAACTTGGTTTTTATTACTGCGATAAGGATATGATCTTAAATGCCGCGAAAAACTGACCACATGGAAAAAGTCCCCCACGCAGAGTCATGTCTACGCAAAGGACTTTCTGTAACTCCCCCAAAATACATTTAGGATATGCAATTAACTGCTTATTGTAAATTTTCCGATAAGGTCGTTGAGACTCTCTGACTGAATTGAGAGTTCTCTTGATACTTCGCTTGACTGCTCGGCTGTCTCGGAGTTCTTCTGAACAACGCCGGAGATCATCTCAATTCCCTTGTCAATCTCTTCCATACTCTGAGCCTGTGCCTGCGCAAGGTTTCCTGTATTCTTGATCATATCTGTGATCTCTTCTACACTGTGCTGCATCGCATCAAGTGCATCCGTAGTCTCGGCAACAACCGCATTTCCGTTCTTGATCTCTTCCATCGTATCCGCAATGAGCTGATGTGTATTCTTGGCAGCTTCACTTGACTGATCTGCAAGCTTTCCGATCTGATCCGCAACAACCGCGAAACCTTTACCGGTCTCTCCCGCTCTTGCAGCCTCTATCGAAGCATTGAGGGCAAGGAGTGAAGTCTGGCTCGCAATCTCTTCGATTGTATTTGTAACCTGCTCAATCTCTGCAGATGCTTCTGTGATCCTTGTCATAGCGTCAGTAACAAGATGCATCTTTCTGGCACTGACTTCTGCCTTATCTTTAACATCTCCTGCCATACCGTGGCTCTTCTGTGCCACTTCGGCAAGCTGCTTGGTCTGCTCGGTAACCGAGTTAACAGATGCCGTAAGCTCCTGAACCGCTGCAGCCTGATCCGTAGATCCCTCTGCCAGATCGGTTGCTCCCTGTGACATATTCATCGCACCGCTCGAAACACGTGAAGATGAATTCTTAACCTCAAGAAGTGTCGAACTTAGATTGTTGGAAATCTTTTTCAAAGCATTTTTTATCTCAACATAATCGCCTATATAGAGCTTCTCATTCTTGGATCCGCTGGAGAAATCTCCGGTAGACATTCGATCAAGCGTATCTGTAATATCTTTTACAATATCCGCGATAACATCGGTCGAATATGTAATATCCTCTGCAAGTTTACCAAGCTCATCCTTCGAATCGGTAGCAACCTTGATATCGATCTTACCTTTTGCCATATCGTCGGCAGCTTCTGAAAGAGCTCTGATAGGATCAAGGATACTTCCCGCAAGTGCAGCTTTCGCCTTATTTGAATAAAGAATTGCATATATAACGATAGCCGTTGAAAGAACTGTAAGTACGATAACTATCGTAAGCGCTCCTTTATATGCTTTCTGAGCTTGTTCCTTAGCTGATATTCCAATTGCTTTAAAATCTTTTACAACTATCTTAATAGCCTCATTTACATTGGCTACATAATACTCATACAACTCAGTGTGCGATGCACCCGACGAAAACATTCCGTTTAGAGTCTGTCCGTAACTGTCAATATCAGCTATATGCGCATAAACCGTAGTAAGATCGTCTTTATATACTTTGCTGAGCGTATCGAGTCCGTCATTCAATTCCTGGATCTTTTCGGAAGCTCCGGTCATCTGCTCACTGCGATCGGCTTCATCCTCGGCATTAAGTGCCCAGAGATAATACTTTGCAAGAGCCTGGATTGTTATACGTATCTCGCCCTGCTGCGTATTCTGCTCATAATAAATGTTATATATACTGTGCAGATTGAATATTGAAAAAACATCTATCAATAAAACTACAACAAAAACAAGTACCAGATTGTTCTGAAGCTTGTAAAAAACCTTTTTGAGCTTATCCGCCACGGAAAGATTATTGAATTCCTCATTTCCAAGTTTTTTCTTATCGTCGATCGAATTTTCCATATTGACCTCCTGACACAGTTAAATAAAAAGCTTATGTGACTCTTTCACACACGAATCAATTCAATATAGAGCCACTTGCAGATTATATGTTTAATTGTATCGCTTTTTTGATGAAAATGTGTCAATAAACTGTATAATTTTATATAAAATTTCGAAAAATAAGTTATACTTATATCTTTCATAAAAAATATTGATTTTACTTATATTTTATTTTCCGTTATTATACTAATGTACGTTTTTAAACATGTTTTCTATTTAAGGAGGAACAATAAATGGTTAAAGCAGTCGTAGGCGCTAACTGGGGCGACGAAGGAAAGGGAAAGATCACAGATACTCTTGCTGATAAAGCTGACGTTGTCATCCGTTTCCAGGGAGGTGCCAACGCAGGACATACCATAGTTAATGATTATGGTAAATTTGCGCTTCATACAATGCCTTCAGGCGTTTTCCATCAGAATATAATGAACATCATCGGAAATGGTGTTGCTTTTGATATTACAAAGTTCATGAACGAGCTTAACGAGATCACATCAAAGGGCGTTCCCGCTCCTCAGATCATGATCTCTGACAGGGTACAGGTTATGATGCCTTACCATGTACAATTCGATTCACTTGAAGAAGCAAGACTTGCAGGAAAGTCATTTGGTTCAACAAAGTCAGGAATCGCGCCTTTTTATTCAGATAAATATTCCAAGATTGGCTGGCAGATCAATGAATTCTTCCAGGATGATGAAGTTATCAAGGAAAAGATTGACAGAATCGCCCAGATAAAGGACGTTATCCTTGTTAATCTCTATCACGCAGAGCCAATCGACAAGGACGCACTCTTCAACCAGATAGTTGAATGGAGAGAACAGGTTAAGCCTTACATCGGAAACGTATCTCTCTACCTCGATAAAGCTATCAAGGAAGGCAAGACAATACTTTTAGAGGGACAGCTTGGAACCATGAAAGATCCCGATCACGGAATCTATCCCATGGTTACATCATCTTCTCCCCTTGCAGCATACGGTGCTATCGGAGCAGGTATCCCTCCTTATGAGATAAAAGAGATCGTAACTGTATCCAAAGCTTATTCTTCAGCTGTAGGAGCAGGTGCATTCGTATCCGAACTCTTTGGTGATGAAGCTGAGGAACTTAGAAACCGCGGCGGTGACGGCGGTGAATACGGTGCAACAACAGGACGTCCGAGACGTGTAGGCTGGTATGACTGTGTTGCAAGTAAATACGGTTGCAGACTTCAGGGAACAACAGATGTAGCTTTCACAGTACTTGACGTACTCGGCTACCTCGATGAGATTCCTGTGTGCGTAGGCTATGATATCGACGGAGAAGTTACAACAGAATTCCCTGTTACTCACCTCCTCGACAAGGCCAAGCCCGTTTATAAGACACTTCCGGGATGGAAATGCGATATCAGAGGAATCAAGAACTACGAAGAGCTTCCTGAGAATTGCAGAAAGTACATCGAGTTCATCGAAGAGCAGATCGGTTATCCCATCACAATGGTAAGTAACGGTCCCGCAAGAACAGATATCATCTACAGAACAAGCTCTCTTAAAAAGAACTGATAAAGTATACATTCTTGAACATAAAGTTCAAGAATGTATCATATCTGTAAATTACATTACATATTAAAAAAATAATCCATCGCAGTTACGCGATGGATTATTTTTGTGGGGGTTTACAATAAAAAAGTATATAATACGATTATTTCTTAAATATAGATACAGATCAAACGTGATTCTTCAAAGTATTTCTTACAGCACCTGTGCCGGCGATAAGTTCCTCGAAGTATCCGATAATAATATCTGAAAGGCCTGCTGCTTCAAGATCTGTTCCAAAGATTGTCGCATCCTTAAGAAGAGGGAGAACCTTGTTCTTAAGTGTCTCTTTGTCATACTCTCCGCCAAGCTTAATATCCTGTACATAAGCCTGTGCTTTCTCAAGAAGCGGATCGGGGCTGGGCTCAAAGCTGTTGCCGTTGTCATCCACTCCCATGAGATAACGAAGCCATCCTGCATGTACAAGAGGAATGCACTTAAGATCTGCTACATTGAGCTCACTTGAAGCCATATATGCCTTGATTGTCTCACCAAATCTGATTGCAAGCTTCTGTGATGTATCTGTTGCAATTCTCTGAGGTGTATCAGGCATGAACTTGTTAGGTATTCTTACATTTACTACTGTATCAATGAACTCCTGAGGCTTGATAACTCCGGGATCTGTAACAACAGGAAGTCCCTCTACATATCCGATAGTCTTAACGAGCTTAACAAGCTCCTCATCCTTCATTTCTTCTGAAATCTTGTCATATCCAAGGAGGCATCCGTATACAGCAAGTGCTGTATGAAGAGGATTAAGGCATGTGCAAACCTTCATGCGCTCAACCTTATCAACTGTCTCCTTATCTGTGAAGATAACACCAACCTTCTCAAGAGCAGGTCTTCCGTTGGGGAACTTATCCTCGATTACGAGGTACTCGCTCTCCTCAGCATTTACAAAAGGAGCAACCCAAGTCTTCTTGGATGTAACTACAGGCTCAAGCTCTTCTACGCCGTCGTTCTTAAGAATCTCATTAACCGAATCATCAGGTCTGGGTGTGATCTTATCGATCATTGACCAAGGGAAGCTAACCTTGCTGTCATCCTCGATATAAGCTACAAAGCCTTCTTCTGCCTTACCGTTTGCAGCCCACTCTTTTGCGAACGCATGAACTGCATCAAAAAGCTTATCTCCGTTGTGTGAGCAGTTATCTGTGCTCACCATGGCGATTTTCTTCTCTCCTGCAAGGAATCTCTCATAAAGAAGAGCTGCAACCTTACCGATATAGCTCTGAGGCTTGGAAGGTCCGTTTACGAAATCATCCTTAACTGCTGCAAGAAGCTCACCTGCGGGATTTACAAGTGAATATCCCTTCTCTGTGATAGTGAAAGTAGCAAGCTGAAGAGAATCGCATCTGAAGATCTCTTTTAATCTGTTGAATTCCTTGTCATCGTTTGAATCAAGAATGCATGACTCTGCGATACTGGCAATAACTGACTTCTCAACTGAACCGTCAGCCTTGAGTGTAACAAGAAGTGAAAGATTGTCATGAGGTCTGTACATCTTCTCGATGATCTCATAGTCAAATCCCTCTACTACCGTAAGTCCCTTGTCGTTCATTCCGCCATCAAGCATCCTCTGTGCAAGATTAGCCTGAAAAGCTCTGAAGATGTTACCTGCTCCGAAGTGTACCCACTCAGGTGCTTCAACTGTCTTCTTTATCATATCTTCCTTGTTGAAGGTAGGTAGATAATATCCCTTCTCCTTCCAAGAATTATCTGTTGCTACGCTGTTAGCATTTAATTTCATGATTAACCCTTTCCGCGTCGTCGCTTATCAAATTCCACGCTGATGTGATTTCTCGATAGCCTCCCAAAGGCCGTTGATGTATGTTGCGCCAAGTGCTCTGTCATAGAGACCGTAACCGGGCATTGCAACTTCACCCCAGATCATTCTTCCGTGATCGGGACGGATAGGTCCGTCAAATCCTGTCTCATAAAGAGCCTTAACGATCTCATACATATCGAATGTTCCGTCAGATGAAAGATGAGCTGACTCCTCGAAGTTTGTAGGAGAAATAAACTTAAGATTACGAACATGTGCAAAATGAATTCTGCCCTCAAGTGCTCTGATCATGTGAGGAAGATCGTTCTCAAGGCTTGTTCCGTATGAACCTGAGCAGAATGTAACACCGTTGTGTACATCATCTACAGCCTTCATGAGCTTAAGGATGTTCTTCTCGTTGTTGATGATTCTGGGAAGTCCGAATACAGACCAAGCGGGATCATCGGGATGGATAGCCATCTTGATATCATATTTGTTACAAACAGGCATGATAGCCTTTAAGAAATAAACGATGTTCTCGAAAAGCTTCTCTTCATCGATTCCCTTGTAAAGCTCGAAGAGTTCCTTAACGTGCTCCATACGCTCAGGCTCCCAGCCGGGCATAACCGCACCGTTTGTATCACCTGCAAGTGACTCAAACATCTTCTCAGGATCGATAGCATCGATAGCTTCCTGTGTATATGCAAGAACTGTTGATCCATCGGGTCTCTTTCTTGCAAGCTCACTTCTTGTCCAGTCAAAAACAGGCATGAAGTTGTAGCAAACCATGTGGATATCTTCTTTACCAAGATTCTCAAGAGTCTTGATGTAATTTTCTATATGCTCATCTCTCTCAGGAGTTGCTGCCTTGATAGCATCTGAAACGTTAACAGACTCAATTCCTGCGATGTACATATTCTCAGCTGCAACCTCGTTCTTGAGAGCCTTGATCTCATCCTGCTCCCAGAGCTCACCTGCCTGCTTGTTGTAAAGAGTTGTGATAACTCCCTTTACACCCGGAACCTGTCTGATCTGCCATAATTTAACAGTGTCATATTTGCTGCCATACCAGCGAAGTGTCATTTCCATGGTACTAATTTTCTCCCTTCGTCGAATAAAAAAATCTCATTAAAATAAAAACAGTCTTCGAACGTTAATAATTCGTATACGTATACAATAACTTTTTAAGCAAAAAAATAGAATTGAATATTTTGTTTCACACCTTGCAAAAATTGCCACAGGTCGTTATTATGTAGTTATGAAAAATAAATTACGATCATCATTTAATACAAGACAATACATGGTATCTTCGGATTTCGAGGTATACTACTATTCCGACAAGAACTTTAATACCTTGAAGCCACACGCCCACGACTACTATGAATGTTACCTTTTCCTCGAGGGCGATGTCACCATGGAAATATTCAATTCGGAAGGAGTCGCTTCCAGATACAAGATGTCTCCCGGAGACCTCATGCTGGTTCCTCCCGGAATAATGCATCACGCCCTCATGAACAATCCCGAGGCAAACTACAGACGTTTCCTTTTTTGGATAAGCAAAAGTTGCTGTAACAGACTTATGCAGGAATCGGTTGACTATATGTACCTGATCCAGAAGGCAGAGGCATTCCACAAATATATATATCACATGACTCCGGCACAGTTCCATATGATAGAGTCCAAATTCCTGCGTCTTCTCGAAGAAGTATCCAGTGAAAGATATGGAAGTTCGGCATTCATACACCTGTGCCTGTGTGACCTCATTCTCACCATAAACAGGATTGTTTACGATGAAGAAAATATGAAAAATTCAAGCGACGAGCTTACTCTTTTCCAGAATATCATTTCATATATCGAGGGAAATATTGAGGAATCGCTCACTCTTGACGATATTGCAGGCAAGTTCTTTATAAGCAAATACTATGTTGCCCATCTGTTCAAGGATACGCTCGGCGTTTCGCTTCATCAGTACATAATAAAAAAGCGCCTTGATGAGTGCAGAAATGCTATAACAGGCGGTGCAAGCATCACGGGAACTTACGAGAAATTCGGATTCAGAGACTACTCAAGCTTCTTTAAGGCATTCAAAAAAGAATACGGAATGTCTCCGAAGGAATACCAGAGTTTGTACTCACACAACCTCATTCCGTAATGTGGCACAATATATGAAAAAAATAAGGAAGTGCTGATTCAATCAGTGCTTCCTTTGATACATTATTTATGGATAAACAATCCAAGATACAAGGACAGACTATGATTCAGGATATTTCACCGGCACATCTTAACAATCACTACAATCCAGCAAAGGTTGCGGACGAAAACTCAATAATATTGTTTTTTACAAAAGAAAAAAAGCTCCTGGGGCGCCTTGACGACGGCGCTCAAGAGATTTCTTTTCCAAGATTTAATGTTGTAAAAGATATTGCAAAAGAAAAACTCACTTATCTTTTCAGCATTGATTCCGAGGATTTCTTTTTGATGATCGCAGATTCCGAAAATATGGACTTTTTGGATGTCTCTGCACAGGATTCGGATTCCTACATATTCCATGATTTCAGAAAGTTCAGAAGTGCCTACTACTATCCGCAAACATACGTGTACGCTGCATTCACGGCATATCAGCTCGCCGAATGGTACATGGTCACAAGATTCTGCGGTAAGTGCGGCGCCAAAAACGAGCATTCAAAAACTGAACGTGCAATGATCTGTCCAAAATGCGGCAATATCATCTATCCCAGAATAAATCCCGCGGTAATAATAGGTGTAATTGACAAGGAAGCCAATAAACTCCTTGTTACCAGATACAGAGTCGGCTACGGCCATAACGCCCTTGTTGCAGGCTTTACAGAAATCGGCGAAACTCTAGAAGAAACCGTAAGCCGTGAAGTTATGGAGGAAACCGGCCTTACCGTAACCAACATCCGCTACTACAAATCGCAGCCCTGGGGCATCGCAAGTGATATCCTTGTCGGCTTCTTCTGCGAAGTAACAGGAAGCCGCGAGATTACAATGGACAACAACGAACTAAAATTTGCAAGCTGGCTCTCTCCCGAAGAGATCGAGCTCCAGCCGCTTGAATACAGTTTGACCAACGAGATGATGAAGGTATTTAAAGAAGGAGCTGTGAAAAAATGAGAAATCATTTTTTCACAGCCCCCTAAATAATGATATCTGTTCAGTTTATTCAACAACTTTCAGGTAACTGCTTACGCAGTAAAGTGTCTGTCCGTTGTATTCTACTCTGGACCAGCCGACATCGTTGTTGATACCTGTTCTGGTTGCTGTCTCTCCTGCTTTGAGTGAAGCGGCAACGGTTGAATCAGCATCTGTAACACTGGGCTTGGTTCTTAGGTTAACCACGTCTTTGGCAGTGACCGTTTCATTGCAGGAAGTAAATTTAGTCTTAAGTCCCGAAGTATCTTCTGCAGGCTGAGCCGCTGTCTGCTGCTTGGGCGCACTTAAGTCGGTTGTCAGATAGCTTGATACGGCATAAAGCGTCTTACCGTTATAAGTCACTCTTGACCAGCCGCTTGGGCTTGTTCCCGTGCGCTGCGCAGTCTGACCGTTCTGAAGTGTCTCAACAACCTTACTGTCAGAACCCTGACTCGGCTTATCTCTAAGATTCGTAGTACTCTTTGCAGTGACTGTTTCATCTACGGGATCAAATTTCATAAGTGCTTCAACGTCTGCGGAAGCAACTTCTCTTTCAGATGTATCTTTTGCCTTTTCTGTGCCGTCATATCCAAAATAAGCCACATCGACATCGACTTTCTTGCCGATACCGGCAACATCTCCCTGATTGGTATACTGCCACATTGCGCACTGTCCGCCGTAAGCAGGTCCCTTTGCAATATTTGACGTATCCTGATTGTACCAGGCCATCCAGATCTTATAGGACTTCTCTATCTGAGATGTATTCCATTTGGCATCCGCCTCCAATTCTCCCTTTGATGCGTAGAAAATCGGAGTATAACCCGACTTGTGTATCTGATCAAGGAATGCGATCGCAATATTACTTCTGTCATCCTTGGTAAGATTAAACTGTCTGCTTGTCTCTTTTTCAAAGCCCTCACAGTTATATCCCACAGGATATGTTATTGAATATTTTGCGATATAATCTTTTACCCAGTTGGCTTCTTCTATCGCCTCTTCCTTGGTTACAGCAGTTGAGAAAAAGTATGCTCCAACTTTTATTCCGTTTTTCTCAGCTTCCTGCATGTTGAACTTGGCATTGGTATCGGGCTTTATCTCGCCTGACGCAGAATCTCTGTAACCGACTCTGACCATTGCAAAATCAATTCCCGTTCCCGCAACCTGCGCCCAATCAATAGTTCCCTGGAACTTCGAAACATCTATTCCGTAAGTAACTTTAGAATTCTCGCCGACATTGCTTGCTCCCACAAGATCTTTGATGTTGATATTTGCACCGGTCTCGGTAGGCGCAGCTGTCTGAGGATCTGTCGCAGCCTCCTCCGCAGATGTTGCTTCTGTAGCCGCTTCTTCCTCTTCCGTAGCCTCGGTTGTCGCTTCTACAGCAACTTCCTCTTCTTCCGGAATGGACTCCTCCATCTCGGCAAGATCCAATTCTTCCTCTTCTTTTTTGGATTCCTTTGCTATAAGAGAACCAACCAATATTCCTATGGCAAGTAACAATACCGCCCCTCCGGCGATTATTATCTTTACCATTTTCTCACTATCTTGTCTTCTCCCCCTGCGATTCTTTCTCCCCCCTGCATTACTCATACTACTTTTCATACAATTCTCCTGTTTCTTATACCTTAGAATCCTTTTTCAGCCAATTCACATACAACATTCTTATAAAACTCGGGGATATCAGACACACCCTGCCCCTGTTTCCCAGTAATTCTGCACCTTCGCATATCAACTTCGTCGCAATGTGAGATTCCCCGCCTCGAATTACTGTAGACAACGCCCCTAAAATCTCCCCATTTCGCGGAATCAGGCGTTAAAAGTCCGTCATTTTCTCCTTCAACAAGCCATACCACAAGACTTGGAAACCACAGGAACATATCACCAAAAGGGGATTTCATTGCAAAAGCATAGCTCTGATAATATGTACCTTCTGCATTTGGATATTTCTCATTGAACTTGCGGGATTCCTCTGTTGTAAATGACTTAAAGACACTATATGAATCGGGATTCTTATCTCCGAGCACCCTAAACACAATGTCTGTGCACTTTCCGGCAAACCTAACCAAAGGATCAGGCAACTTCAATAGCTTATCCACCGTAACAGATCCGTTATGCGGCGTGCTCATTGTAGTTACCGACGCAATCTTGTCACCAAGGCCATACTTTGCTATCGCACACCTGATATCAAGACCTCCCTTAGAATGAGCAATGACATTGAGCTTTGGTGCACCTGTCTTGGTCAATACCTCTTTGATCCTGTCAGCAAGCACTTTGGCATTGGTCTCTATAGCAGCATTGCTGTCCTGGTTCCCATAAAAAACACGGCAACCTGCTCCCTCCAGCTTTGACGGTATTCTTCCCCAATAATTCAAATATTTGTGATCCCTAAAGCCCATCCCGTGGACCATAAGGACCGGGTAATTAAGTACTCCCATATGCTACCTCTCTTTTCCTTCCCCCTCAGAAAAAAGATTAATAATATACCGAATCGGTCAATTTTTCTTTAAATAGATCAAATGATAAGCCGCACCTACGCAGATACCGCCGCCTACTATATTTCCGAGCGTAACGGGTATAAGATTGGTGACAAAAAATCCAACAACAGACAATCCGTCTGCAGGAATGCCATGAACGTAAGATGCAAGAAATCCTGCAGGAATAAAATACATATTTGCAACGCAGTGCTCAAATCCGCAAATAATAAAGAGCATAACAGGAAGCCACAATGCAAACACTTTGCCTGCAAGTTCATCAGCTGCAAAAGAACACCATACAGCCATGCAAACAAGCACATTACAAAGAATTCCTCTTAAAAAAGCATCTCCGAATGAAATGGTAGATTTAGTAACAGCAGTGCTCACAACCTGTGTCGCAAGATTGCCGTCATTAAAAGAATAGATATGGCTGAACGCAGCCAGTGCCGCAATCAAAAATCCTCCGACCATATTTCCGAAATATACGATTATCCAGTTTCTGATCATTCCATTAACGGAAGCTTTCTTTGATAAAACAGGGATTGTGATAAGACAATTTCCGGTAAAAAGTTCAGCGCCTCCAACAAGCACCATAAAAAGACCAATAGGGAATACAACCGAGCTGATAACTCTTCCACTTGACGGATTCTGCGCGCAACTGGACGCAATCTGACTTCCAAGACCACCGAGCGCTATAAAAGAACCAGCAAGTATAGCAAGCATAAAAGTCTGTAAAAACTTACCTTCTGTCTTCCCCTTTCCAACTACTTCATACTTTGCTGCTATCTCCGCAGGTGATTTCATTTTACAATTTTCCTCCAAAAACTTTTTTCATTTCGACTATCTGATTATAGACCTCTTTTGCCGTCTTGAAAAGAAGTCTATAATTGAAAAAAGAAGCTGTCACACATATAAAATAAAGTGACAGCTTCTGCAAAATATTCATTATTTATTTTTGTTATATATCGTCAGCAAACCGCGCATCAAAAGATCCGGGTCTCTTATTACTTCCGCATCTATCCACTGCGTTACGGTCTCTGAATTTCCCCCTGTTACGACAACTGTGAGATCATCAAAACCATACTCTTTTGTAACGCGGTCTATCAGACCGGTCAGCATGATTCCTGTACCCGCTACAGCTCCCGATATCATATTGGACTCAGTATCCGTCCCCAGAAGTATATCCGTCTTTCGCGCAAAAAGCTGTGGAAGCTTCGATGCCCTCTGTGCCTCTGCATCAAGTGAAAGCTGAACTCCGGGACATATCATACCGCCTACAAGTTTGGCATCTCCATCCGCAACCGTTATTGTCGTGCAGGTTCCAAGATCACATACCATTACGGGACTCCCATACTCGGAAACAGCAGCCGCAAGGTCTGCTATCCGATCAAAACCAAGGCAGGCAGTGTCATAATTTGATACATCTATTCCTGTGTTCATTGTGGTATTTGGAATCATGGTATCTTTTCCGGTTATCTTCTTAAGCGCCCCTGCCGTCTTATCCGTCATCTCAGAAACAACGCTTGATAAAACCGAGCCGTCAAAAGAATTTTCTTTTAACCCCGCCTTATGTATCAGATTCGCAAATCCTTCTGAAATATCATCTTCCGATAGATTCCTGTCAGACTTAAGTCTTCCGAGTTCCGTGTAATCAGATTCTTCAAAAGAACCTATGACAATATTTGAATTACCGATATCTACAGCCAAAACTCTGCTCATGAAAATCGCCTTTTAATTTATCCCCTGTGAAGTGCCTTAGAAAGCACCATAGCAAGTGTTCCGCCAAGAACGCATCCTATAACGGCTTCAACTGTTGCCTGAACGCCTACCATTCCGATAACAAATGCCATAGGTGTTGTAGCATTGTAATTGGCTGCAAGCCCCTGTACATATTCAGTATTAAAGAAGAACAGGCAAAGTGAGCCCATAAAGAATACTGTATTAAGAAGAGGCATCATGGCTCCTGCAATATAATAGGAAGCTATCTTGAGCTTGCCCTTATGTATAAACTTATAAACAAATGATGTAACCGCTGCATCAAGAACTCTAGCAACAATCGCTGTCACAAACACTCCGAAAGGACTTATCGTAAAGAGTGTTGAAAGAAGTCCGCTTGATCCGTTGAGCGCACCGATAAAGCTGTTGATACCAAATGCAAGGCCACAGATAATGCCTGCAACAGGTCCAATCAGCATAGCTGCGAGCGCAACCGGAACGGTTACAATTGAAATCTTCAAAAAAGGTGTGGGAATTGTGCCTAAAAGAGTGTTACCCATGATAATGGTAACGGCAACAAGAAGTGCAGTCTCCACCATGTACTGCGTTTTTTTGCTCAGTCCGCCTAACTCCTCAGTCTTGCGGCCAAGTGATGATGTACTATCCATTTTTATTCTCCTTAAATAAATGCTGCAGTTTCAGCTCATGCCAAATACCGCGCACCATAAATATATCACAGAAGTTTTTTTTTGCAAGTAAAAAATCCCATCGGACGGGAGATATTTAATCCGATGAGATTTTTTAAGAGATTTAGAGGTATTATGTATGTAATGAGTCGCTTATGACTCATGTCCCCGAAAAATAAAAACTTCATTTCCGCCGGGGCACATATAAAAAGCCGGTAAAGGCTTTTTACCTAAAATTATCAGATGAGCTTCTCGACATATGCAGCTACATCTTCCATCTTCTGAGTGGGCTCAAAGCGTGCAACGACGTTGCCCTCTCTGTCTATTACAAACTTGGTGAAATTCCACTTTATATCAGGATTATTCTTGTAATCTTTGTCGATTTTCTTGAGCATTACACTCATGGCCATAGCTGCTGCGCCCTTACCGAATCCCTCAAAGCCTTTCTGCTCCTTCAAAAACTTGTATACGGGAAGCTGGTTTTCACCGTTTACATCAGATTTTTTCATCTGAGGAAATTTAGTATTGTAGTGGAGCTGGCAGAACTCGTGGATTTCCTCATCTGTTCCGGGTGTCTGTCCCGCAAACTGATTGCAGGGAATATCCAAAACCTCGAATCCATCATCATGGAACTTCTCATACATTTCCTCAATATCCTTGTAATGAGGTGTGAATCCGCAACCTGTAGCAGTATTGACTACAAGAACCACTTTTCCTTTATAAGCATCAAGCTTAACTTCATTACCCTGAGCATCAGTTACCGAATAATCATAAAATCCCATATTTTGACCTCCGTTCGAATCAACATCAACGAATCTTTGTTTTAATTTAATGCAATTATATTGTATGCAATTTGAAATGTCAACACTTTTTTTCATGAATATTAAACAGGCTCATTCCTGCCTTTACAGCCCTGATAAATTCGGGTTATACTCAAATCGAATTTACGAAAAACAACTGCACCGGCCATCATCATGATTGGCCGAAGTATATGAGATTATATGATTGGAGAAAAGATGTTAAAGGGAAAAAATGTAATTCTTGGTGTAACCGGCGGAATTGCCGCATATAAATCAGCTGATCTTGCTTCAAAGCTCATAAAAGCGCACGCAAATGTCGATGTCATAATGACAGAGAATGCTACTGAGTTTATCACTCCGCTTACATTTGAAGCACTTACGCATACAAGATGCATAACGGGAACTTTTGAGCGCAATCATCCCATGGAAGTTGAACACATAGCACTTGCTGATAAGGCAGATGTTCTTGTTATAGCGCCCGCAACCGCCAATTGTATCGCAAAACTTGCAAACGGTATCGCGGACGACATGCTCACAACAACAGCTCTCGCCTGCACCTGCAAAAAGATCATAGCCCCCGCAATGAACACCAAGATGTTTGAAAATCCCATAACACAGAAAAATATAGAGACACTTAAAAGCTACGGTTATATTATAGTAACTCCGGGCGAAGGCTTCCTTGCATGCGGAACTGTCGGAAAAGGCCGTATGGAAGAGCCCGCAAAGATTCTTGATGAGATAATATATGAAATCGCCTGTCCAAAAGATATGGAAGGGATAAATCTTCTCGTCACAGCAGGACCTACCAGAGAATCAATCGATCCTGTCCGCTATATAACGAACCATTCTTCGGGCAAAATGGGTTATGCAATCGCAACAGCCGCTGCCCGCAGGGGAGCTCATGTCACTCTCGTTTCAGGCAAGACCAATCTGGAGGTTCCTTCTCACCTTGATTTTGTCGACATCACTTCCGCAAAAGACATGTACGAAGCTGTCACACAAAGATCCGGCGATCAGGATATCATTATAAAAGCCGCTGCCGTCGCAGACTACACTCCCGCTACCTACGCCGATGACAAGATAAAAAAGAGTGAGCAAAAAGGTGACCTTTCCATTCCGCTTAAGTCAACCGATGACATTCTTGCATATCTTGGCAAAAATAAGAAAAAAGGCCAGATTCTGTGCGGTTTTTCAATGGAAACAAAGGATCTTTTGGAGAACTCCAGAAAGAAACTTGAGAAAAAGAATCTCGATATGATATGTGCCAACAATTTAAAGGTCGAAGGTGCAGGTTTCGAAGTAGACACCAACGTTCTTACTCTGATTACAGCTTCCGGTGAAAAAGAACTTGGCATAATGAGTAAAGCGGATGCCGCCAATATTCTTTTATCCGAGCTGATGACCATGAGAATATAATAATATCATTAAAAAAAAGAAAAATAAGTTTCGCATCTATTGCTTACCCTAAGAAACAATGATAATGTGAGAATATAACAACTAAAAACCGAACATCCTCTTTATAAGGAGGCACTATATGATTAAGAGTCTCAGAACTAAAATTCTTTCTTGTTTCTTTCTACTGGCATTAGTAATGATAATTGGCGTTGTTCTCATCGCAATTAGTTTCCGAAGTGCTGTTCAGGCTGCAAATACCATGTCCGGAACATATCTTGCAATCGAGAGAGATTTCGGAGATGCCAATACCAATCTCCAGAATCTGGTAAAAAGATTCTTCCTCGTTCAGGCAATGGCTCCTACAGGCGCTTTGGATACAGATGATGGCGTCGCTTCAATGGTTGACCCCGGAAAGCCCGAGCAGGAAGCGTTGCAAGCTGCTTTGACCGATCTCGGTGTGCAGGTACAAAAAGTTAATAATCCTGATTTCTCATCAGAATATCAGATAATGAATTCAGCAGGCAGTCTGTTTCTTTCTACATATAAAGAGATGGAAACAATGTTCTATGCAAAGAAATTCTCAGAATCTTATGATCTGTACTTTGCAAACTGCCATGAAGCGATCTTGCAGTACGAAGAGAACGTTAATCTTATGAAAGAACAGCTGCAAACTCTCGTAGACGAAAACGAAGCAACTTTAAAAGCAGCAGAAAAAAGCGTTCAAACATCAATCATAATCGGTTCCATCCTTTCAATACTTGTATCGATCATAGGAATCTATGTTGTTAACAAGTCCATCTCACCTTTGCGTTCTGCTTCGACAGAACTTAACGATATTCTTTCCGCAATGAATGCAGGAAATGCCAATCTTTCCCGCAGGCTCGTAAAGCATTCGGATGATGAAGTCGGTATACTGGTTTCGGGTATCAACAACTTCCTTGCAACCCTTCAGGATATCATAGCAAAGATAAAATCAGAGTCAGGTCATATCTATTCATCGGTTGAAAATACCGTCGGTCTTGTAAATACCTCCAAAGAGGATGTCAGCAATGTATCCGCTGTTATGGAGGAACTTACGGCAAGTATGGAAACTGCAAACAGTACCCTCATTTCTCTTAATAACGGAGCAAAAGATGTAAACAGCGCCGTTGGCCAGGTTTCCGATCAGGTAGCAGCAGGAAATCAGCGTGTATCCGATATAAAGGACCATGCCACTGTTATTCGTGAAAATACAGAGAAAAAGAGAAATTCTACAAATGAAATGGTATCTTCCATCAAAGACGGCCTTGAAAGTTCTATTGAAGACAGCAAGAACGTTGCACAGATCCAGACTCTTACAGAAGATATTCTTTCAATCGCTTCGCAGACCAACCTCCTTGCTCTCAACGCTTCAATAGAGGCTGCAAGAGCAGGCGATGCAGGAAAAGGCTTTGCGGTTGTTGCTGACGAGATCAGACAGCTCGCCGAGCACAGTAAAGATACAGCTAATTCAATCCAGGAGATCAGTAACCAGGTTATATCCGCAGTAGAATCACTTGCAAAAGATTCAAATGAGATGCTTACATACGTAAGTGAATCAGTTCTTGCAGACTACGATGAATTTGAAGATGTTGCACAGCAATACTATCAGGATGCTGAAGATATCAATCAGGTACTTAAGTCAGTCAATGAAAATACTATAGTTCTTAACTCAACTATGGGAGAAATGGCCGAACAGATCGATCATATCTCACGTGTTATAAGTGACTGTACAACAGGTGTTTCCGATGCAACGGAAAGCACGACCGGAATCCTTGCTTCTATTACAACAATCCACGATGATTCCGAAAGTAACCGTGAAGTATCCGAACGTCTGCAGGAAGAAGTCAGCCGCTTCTCAGCATCTTCAGAAGAGTAATTATCAAATACAAAATATTTGTTTTATGGAACAAAAAAGGCTTCGCTCGGATTTGATCCAAGCGAAGCTTTTTTATTAGCTCTTAATATATTCGCCATCGGGCGTTACATCCATATCCATAGTAGAAATATCTCCAATATGTGATATATACAGCGTTCCGCCAACTTTGTGGAATGCTACGTATGTTTCTGAAGCTTCATCAATACAAGCTATTGCAGTATCGGAAGAAACAAAATATGCTGTTCCCTTACAATCACCTGTATTCATGGCATAAACGAAGAAACCTTCAAAAGAAAAACCCTCTTTATTTTGATCGGTTATACGGATATCACCCGCCGAATCTGATTCAAGTTCAACTCTTTGCCAATCTCCTTCAAACTTTGCCGCATTCGAGAAACGCGCTTTCTCAGCATACAAAGAAACAATTTCGCCTTCAGCAATGTACGTGGCTGATGAACCGCCACTATCACCACTTCCGGTCAGGTCTCGCTGTGAAACTACTCTGACAGAAGACTCTTCTTCTGCCTCCTCCACTTCTTCTACTCCTTCCTCCATTGATTCGTACGAAAACATAGCTCCCGCTACTTCCGTTGCTGATTCTGACTTACCGGCACATCCACAGAATAGAACTGTAGATAACACTGTTGCGAAAATAACTCTCCATTTCATTGCAACCCCCTAGAACCTATTAGCCGTGTAAAATATCTTTAATGCGTCTTACTGCATCATCCAAGCCATTTTCAGCTCTGACCTTTTTGGAAATATCTTCTGCCTTCTCCTTCTTGAAATAATATGATGAATTCATTTCATCAAGTACATCCATAATTGCTCTTTTGCTTACTTTACTCGTCTTTACCATCTTTGTTGCTATCCCGATGTCATTTAACTTAGCTGCATATCTTATTTGTTCGGGCATATACGGAATAGGAATAGATGGAACTCCGTAGACCATAGTTGCAGTACATGTACCGAAACCACAATGGTGGATTACATATCTGGCACGGCTAAACAACCAGCTATGCGGCACATCCCCACAAGACATGATCTTATCAGGAAGTTTGTAATTCGTAGCCAAACTTCTCTGAAAGCCCTGAATGATTGCTTTGGTATCTGTAGCTTCAAATGCCTTGATATACTTATCAAGCTTCTCAACTTCGGCGTCATCTTCATAATTCATTGCGCCAAATGACAATACAACCGCCTTATCACCGGTTTCCATGAATGTCCTGAGTTTTTCATCAGGAACAAAATCCATATCATCTTCAAACCAAAAACCTGTTACCACGTTCTTGGCTTCCCAGTAGGGATTTCTGTCATTTACTGTTCTGCTGATCGGCATAAGATTAAGCTTATCAGACATGAGCTCATCAATAAATTTAATTGGTCTGAGACCATATATTTTGCGTAAATTATTATAAGGTTTTATAATTCGGCTGGAGCCGATGTTCTCTAATACTTTCTCAGAAACAGATTGCTGTCTGAGTTTCTCCGGAATTGCATCCTTTTGAATGGTTACGTTTACTGTAGGTATTCCAAGTGCCTGTGCTTCTACGGCGCCTATAAGGCTGTGGCTTACAACTACCAGGTCTCTTCCTTTACATGCATTCAAGATATCATGTGTTGCATCCTGGAAAAAATCGGAAATAAAGTCCAATTCCCTGCCCATACTCATGGGATTGGCGCCATTTCCTCTTATTGCAGCCATTTCTCTCTCAATATTTATATTGGAACCTATGGGAACAAATTTAACTCCCGCCTTTTCGATAAGATCCTTCCAGTAGGGATGTGTACCTAAAATTGTGTCGATTCCGTTTTCTATCAGCTTCCTTGCCAGATAGATATATAGCTGAACATCCCCACGCGTTCCCATTGTAAAAATCGCGACTTTGCTCATTTCAGTTTCCTTTATAAAATATTTAGCCGATAGAACTCGCCCCTCTAAGTTACACAACGTCTTCTTTTAATGCTTCGATAATGCTGTCATCTTTTATCTTATTAAGTCCTAATATCATACTTATGCTGACAACCACAAATACCACTACAACAACCAGTACGTATGTCATAATATCAAGGTCAAACGAATATATCTTTTTATCCAATGCTCTGTACATCAGATAGCTCAAAATAACAGAAATCGGCAATCCTGCCATAAGAGCTTTCAGTCCATAGAATACCGTCTCCAAAAAAATCATCTTCTTAAATCCGCCTTGCGCCATCCCAACGGATTTATACATAGCAAATTCTTTTCTCCGGAGAAGTACTCCTGTGGATATCGTATTAACTATATTGGCAACAGCTATGAGAGTAAGTAATACAGTAAATCCATACATAGCCGTCTTCAATATAAGCGTCACAGTCTTCATTACATTTAATGAATCCGTAAGATCGGAACAAGTATAATTATGATACCCGTCTTCTTCCAACATAGCAAATATTTTATCGCTAACTTCCTTACTGTCTTTGGTTACAACACCGAAGTCACAAGTAAGCTCGTCTTTCGGAATATTTTCAATATCTTTTGCGTAAAATATTGACTCGGGAACATATACTGCCACCGTTCCTTTTGGTACGATTTTAAAAATATAGCTATTTTTATCATACCCCACAAAGTCACTAACTTCAACTGCCGGAGGATTCCCTTCCTCTGCGTCATAAAAAATTCTCTCACCTAATATTCTATCATTAAATATAGGTTCTGTGCCTTCTTCATGAAAATAATTATTCAATAAAACGCCTTTTAAATTATCGCCAAAATATTTATCTTCGGATAATCCGTTCTGTGTCAAAAGAGCTCTGAAATCTTCATCGTCCGTGATACAAAGATATATCATATCTATATCAAGCTCCGAATAAGCAGATGTCAAAAAATCTTTATTCAGTATTTTTTTATTTGCAATCGGAGCGTCCGGCTCTTCTTTGTTTTCTTTATAATTATAAGTTATCATCCCGCAGGAAAATGCTTTGTCAACACCTTCCATATCCTCAAGAGCCTTTCTCAACTTGTCTTTCTCTTCGTAAGAACATGAGACAACAACCTGATACGGCAGTTCGAAATCAAATTTATTGGCTCTTTCGGCTGAATCGCAAAAAAACGTTATTGTAAGAAACATTATAACAGAAACTGCGATAGAAGTCGTGATAATAAATGCCTTAATTCCGTTTCTTTTTATATTTTTATATGCAAGTTCGCCTTCATAGCCAAAAACGGCTCTAATAAGGGGATTTACCTTAAGTTTCTTTGATTTTATCCTGATCGTACCTGTCTGTCTGATGGCATCTACGGGCATGACTTTGGCCGCCTTTATCGCAGGAATAAGCGAAGAGACAAATACTGTTACGGCAGAGAGCCCTACGCTCAGCAAAATAACAAGAGGCGTGCAGACAACAGGTATGCTACCTCTCATTCCCTCCGCGCCTACAATCATGTCTGCTTCAAGAATTGCCCTTCCAAGCACAGAAAGCGTGAGCTTCGTTCCCATATATCCTATAAGCATACCGATAGGAATCCCCACAACAGCAAGGATAAGCCCTTCAAAAAACACAGAAAACCTCTTTTGCTTTCCTGTCGCGCCTACGCTTGCAAGCATTCCAAGATAGCGCATTTTCTCAGCAAGTGACATCCCAAATGAATTAACCATAAGAATAATCGCAGTCATAACCGCAATAAACAGCGCTGCTCCAAGAACTCTAAAAAATGCTGCAAAACTTGAATTCTTTTTATCAATAGCAAATTTTCCGATAAGATATTCCTGATTAATTTCAATTTTGGCAATCCCATATTCGGCTGCAATCTTCCTTATCTCTTCTGCCGCTGTATGATCGCATTTTTTCAGGCAGATCCTTACTTCCGCATCTTTTTTCTCAGGAAAAAAGCCCTTATCCATTCCTCTTAACATGTCATAGTCCGATGTGGGCCTGTTTTCCGAAATGATAGCGGTTATCCTGCATTGTTCATCGGATATCTTTTCAAATTGTTCATTTGATCTGTATTCTCCGCCATAATAAATAACTTTCCCATCTTCATCGATATAGTAACGATTTCCCTGTTCAAAAGATATTGTATCCCCGACATTAAGATCTAATCCGTTCTTTTCAAGATAACTCTTATTTACGGCAACTTCGGATGAATTCGCAGGAAGTGTTCCCTCATAGCCGGAGTTAACAACTTCCTTGTAAAAATCCTCATCGGCGTGAAGAATGTTTCCAACAGCGAACCTTTCTTCAAGGTCGCTGTTTAGCCGAATTCCCGAGATCTTATTATTATTGTCTTTTACTCCCGCCAAAGCGATCCTGTCATCTGCCTTAAGCGCATCCGCCTGTTCCCCGGTCACTTCATAGAAAGCTGCATGAGTGTTGCCCGATGTCTTTATCGAAATGTCCGCTATAAACTCAAAAAAAGAAGCAACGCCCATAAATATCGAACTTATAAGTGCAACGGACATTGCAACTCCTATGATCGTTATAACTGTTCTTTTCTTATTTTCCAAAAGATGCTTTAAAGTGAGCTTAGCCATGATATTCATACCGCGCTCACCTCCGCTGTCTTTGAATCCTTCGTGATCCTGCCGTCTTCAATTGTTATGACTCTGTCCGCAGAAAGAGCAATCCTCTCGTCATGAGTGATGATGATGACCGTCTGGTTGTTTTCTCTGTTGAATTTTCTAAGAAGTGAGATAATTTCCCTACTGTTCTCGGAATCAAGATTTCCTGTGGGTTCGTCTGCCAAAAGAAGTGCCGGATTATTCATAAGTGCGCGCCCTATGGAAACTCTCTGCTGCTGTCCGCCTGAGAGCTGGTTCGGAAGATGTTTTAATCTTTTCTCAAGTCCAAGCTTTTTTACCAGGTCGTTCAAAAGCTCTTTATTCGCCTTTTTCCCATCCAAAAGAAGAGGAAGTGTCATGTTCTCCTCAACGTTCAGTATCGGTATGAGATTGTAGAACTGATAAATAAGACCGATATGTCTTCTTCTGAAAATTGCAAGTTTTCCTTCATCGAGCTTGCTGATGTCTGTACCTGCAATATTTACAACTCCGGATGTCGGAGAATCCACTCCGCCAAGAATATGAAGAAGTGTCGATTTGCCCGATCCCGAAGGACCTACTATCGCAACAAACTCCCCCTGTTCAATGTCAAAAGATATATTTTTAAGTGCGTCAACTCTTGTCTCGCCCTTTCCGTATACCTTGTTAAGATTTCTTATCTCGAGTATTTTCATATAATCTCCTTTCTCATAAACCTTTATGAGAATAGGTTATCTTACGCAGATTACAATCAAGTGACTTTTATTATTACAGTTTAGTCACTTTGATACCGGCTTTGATTTTTATCAGATGATTGTCTTGTAGAAGCGTATGTCAAACGTAGTTCCGACGCCTTCTGTACTGCTTACACGGATCTCGCCGTGCTGATCTTCAATTATCGCTTTGGAAAGAGCAAGTCCTATGCCAACACTGTCTTTTCCGAAATTCCTGCCCTTATAGAAACGCTCAAATATATGAGGCAGATCATCCTTAGCTATGCCACATCCGGTATCTTTTATAGTTATCCGTGAAAAAAGATTGGTGTCATCCGCTTCAATTTCCAGTGTTCCGCCGCTCTCCATGTGCTCGTAGCAATTCTTTATGATGTTCCTTATTGCTTCAAGAGTCCAGTTGATGTCGCAGTTAAGCGTTATATCGGAGGTTACTGCTTTGGTTTCGATGTTTTTAAGTTCCATCTGAATTTCGAAAGGTTTGAGAGCTGATGATATGAGATTTTTTGCCGTGATTTCTGCCTTTTTAAGTTCAATTGTTCCTGCGTCAAGTTTAGACAGCTTAAGAAGCGTCTGTACAAGCCAGTTCATCCTGTCAAGCTGGTTACTCTGCGTTTCAAGGAATTCTTCACGTTTTGCGGGATCATCCTCACTCTTAATAAGGTCATTCATCACCATCATTGATGTGAGCGGCGTTTTGAGCTGATGACTTATATCCGCGATAGAATCGGCAAGCCTGATCTTATCTTTTTTCAAAAGTTCATTCTGATAGCTCAGCATTGATGCTGCCTTGTATATGTTCGTACGAAGTATGGAAACTTCGCCCTCTTCCTGCTCCTGTGTTTCGGGAAGCTTTCCTCCCGCAAGAACAACTGTCAGATACTCGTTAAGCTGCTCCAATGCTTTTAGTCGCTTCCTTGTTATATGGGCAAAAAAGGCTGTGAGCACAGCGCCAAAAAATATCGTGATAAGAGCCGGTATGATACCGCCAAAAATAAAGGTACACGCAGCAAAAAGAAGTGTACCTGTCATTCCGAATATTATTAAGTTGTGGAAGTCTTTGTTTTTCAGCATGTCGGGCTCCTGATAGATGTAGCTTTTGGTACATCTTTACATTGTAATAATGTCATTCATTACCTTCTCGTGTGCTGACGCGCTGACTTTTGATCAATTACGTAACGAAATAATTTATCAAATTGTCAACGTGTCAGCACACGAGTGCTTTTAATTTAGAATATATCCGAGTCCGCGAACCGTCTTGATGATCTGCGGATCTGCGGGGTTCTCTTCTATCTTGTCGCGAAGTCTCTTTATATAGACAGTAAGTGTGTTGTCGTTCACAAAATCTCCGCTGACATCCCACATATCCTCAAGAAGACTTTTCCTTGAAAGGACAATGCCTCTGTTGTTGCAGAATGCAAGAAGAAGCCTGTATTCAAGAGCTGTGAGTTCGACAGTTTCTTCTTTTCCGGTGTTCGTGTTCAGCTTTCTGACTTTGGCTTCATTTGTGTATATGGTGATGGTGGCGATTTTTACTGTGGTTGATGGATTTGCAGTGTTTAATGAGTCTGCCGCATTTGATGAGATTGCTGTATTCGTGGTGTTTGATGTGTTTGCTGCAAAAGCGCCGTTTTGGGCATTGCCTATTGCAACATTGCCTGTTTGAGCATTGCTTCTTCTTAGCACGACTCTGATCCTAGCCATGAGCTCGTTCACCCTGAACGGCTTGCAAATATAATCATCCGCACCAAGTTCAAGTCCCATAACTACGTTAACTTCAGCATCTGACGCAGTAAGGAATATCACGGGAACATCACTGTCTTTCTTGATCATCTTGCATATATCATATCCGTTTCCATCCGGAAGGTTAATATCAAGAATTGCAAGATCATACTTATCGTGTACCCACTCTTTTTGTGCTTCTTCACACGTTTTCACATGCGTCACCACATAGCTTTGCTTCTCAAGCGAGTACGTAAGCCCCACCCCTATCGCATCATCATCTTCCAATAAAAAAATCCTTGTATTCATGCACACTCCTTGTGCTGCTGTCATCAAATAACTCGACTTATTTGGTGACAGTAGCACTAGTACATCGTTTCTTAAATAACTGGACCAAATTCTTGCCTGCTTACTCGAGAGTACATCTCCAAAAGCCTCGCCGTAGCCCGCTACGACTGCGTTTTTGGAAATGCACTCTCGGGCAAGCATTCTGCGAATTAGACCAGTTATTTTGCGAACGATGTACTAGTTTCATTTCTCCTATCCACTACTTTATCACAATCGCGTTACGTATGTGAATGTGCAGGCGGAAGTTCTTGCTGAAAAGCAGGTGGATGAATGGCTATAGGGGAAGTTTATTAGCCGTTTCGTAAGTTGACATTCAAGGAATAACCAGTATATGGTTTTACATTCTTCGCTCCAAACTCGCGCATAAATGCGCTCAGACAGATGGAGCTAAAGCAGAATGCAAAACCATATACTGGTTATTCTCTTGAATGTAGCAACTTACTCAAAGGCAAATACAATTCCCCTATAGCCATTCATCCTTTTTTCTTGCAAGATTACAATTCGCACTATGCACCGTACGGCTTCTACACAATAATTCTGTGCGGTGCTTGTTTCAGTTTTCACACCGTATAGTTTCTCCGCAATGATTCCGTGCGGTGCTTGGTCTCTTTTTCACACCGTACAGCTTCTACACGATGATTCTGTGTGGTGCATATTCCAGTTTTCGCACCGTACAGCTTCTACGCTATGATCCTGTGCGGTACATGTTCCAGTTTTCGCACCGTACAGCTTCTACATAATGATTCTGTGTGGTGCATGTTCCAGTTTTCGCACCGTACAGCTTCTACATAATGATTCTGTGTGGTGCTTGTTTCAGTTTTCACACCGTACAGCTTCTACACAATGATTCCGTGCGGTGCATGTTCCAGTTTTCACACCGTACAGCTTCTACACAATGATTCCGTGCGGTGCTCGTTACTTGCCAGAGCTTACAACGGATGATGTGCATAATAATTTGCCATGCATGAACCTATCAGGAGCAAAAACGCTATAATTAGCCCAAGTATAGTCTTTGTTCGCGATGACCAGGAATATTTATTGCCTAGAAGAATTATGGGGAGTTCGAGTAACGTAGCTCCAAGAATTATTGAAAATACAAATTTCGCCATACCCTCAAACATGGTTTTTATATTCCAGCCCTCTATTTTGCAATAAATAGCTCCACAACATCCCAATACTACAATTGTTCTTATTACGCACTGTTTCAGATCATATATATTCCCATCTCTGTCGAGCTTCCATCCAAGTCTTGCGGCAAATATTTTCTTCTCTTCATACGCAAGTTCTTTGGCAATATCAAGAAAGGCATTGCCCTTCTTCTCTTCTTCATCAATATAATTCCAATATATTTCCGGATTAAAAGAATCTATCTCAGGCGAATCGTCTTTTATCTTCTTGCAAAGATTTATTGAGCCCTGCAGCTCTTTCATCTGCTCACGGAGATTAACTTTAAGCTGTAAAGAAGGTCTACAGTCAAGATTTTTTCCCTGAAACTTTATAAGAATACTCAAGAAGTCCGATATTTAGGAGCGCGAAAATCATGAGGTATATGGGCATGATTCCGATGCCGATGTACTGCTGGAGGATTCCGAAGACGGTGGGCATGAAAGTACTGCCGACGTATGCTGATGACATCTGAAGTCCGATAACGGCGGCGCTGTACTCTTTACCGAATTTCTCAGGCGCCATGTGCTGTATCGAAGGATAGACAGGGCCCATTCCGGTTCCTATGATAACAAAGCCTGCTGCCGCAAGGATGTATCCGTTTACAGGTAGCATGACAATTATTATTCCGATTATCTCTATGGTGATTCCGATTCTGATAAGTAACTTGTCACCGAGCTTGTCGGACACAAAACCTGATATTAGTCTTCCAAGCATAAGTCCCGCAAATATAAGTGAGCCAAAAGATGCGATCAATCCGTCGGAAAGTCCCTCTTTTGTCCCTGCAAAATAGCTCGATGTCCAGAGAAAGCATGTACACTCACCTGAACAGTAAGCATAGAATGCAATAAGCGTAGGAATCACTCCAGGAACAAATATTGTCTTTCTTATCCCTGCCTGCTGTACTTCCTCTTCATCGGCCTTGTTATTATTCTGCGCCCATAAGGGTAAAGACAATACTACAATGACCAGGATTGCCGTCTGAATATACGCAGTCCATCTATATCCTTCGTTCCACCTCGCGTATTTGAGCGCAAACGCCATGATGTTAGGGCTTATTACCGCACCAACTCCATAGAAACAGTGTAAAAAATTCATCACAGACGACGAGTAATTATTTGCCACATAGTGATTTATCGACGCATCAATCGCACCGGCACCAAGTCCGTACGGCAATGCAAAAAGAAACAGGATTGCATATGACGTCGCATAAGAGAATCCGAGCAATCCCACAATTGACAAAAAGATAGAAAAGACCACGATCTTCTTAGTATGAAATCTACTGATAAATCTTGGGCTGAAAAGAGCTGAGATAATAGTCAAAAAAGAGATCGACATTGATACATATCCCGCATAAGACGAAGGTACGCAAAATGCCACCTGCATCGTAGGCCATCCCGATCCCAGCAAAGAATCGGGAAGTCCCAGACTTACAAAAATCAAATATATTACTGCCAACAGTAAAGAATACATACTTTTTTATACCTGGTCGTCAACGACACTTCCTTTTATATCATTTGGAACAAGAATAAACTTGTTAAGAATGTTGGTAATCTCGGAATTTACAGCTTCCTGTGCTTCATCAAGAGAGGTCGTATCGGAAATCACAGTCTTCTTGGAAATTTCTTCCGTAATAAGCTGCAACTTTTCCATCTTCTCTTCTTTTTTCTTCTCTTCTATCTTCTTTTCAGCAGCCTCTTTAGCTTCCTCTTTGCGCTCCTTCTCCTTTTCATCAATACGATCAACACCATCCTTGTAAAGAAGAGCTATCGCCTCTTTAACAGAAGCATCCATAATAGTCTCTGCTTCATTCTGCGCATCGAGCATATTATTTGATTTTTCACGCTCGATTCTTACCTGTTCATATATCATGACATTTCCAGTCAGCTCATCCTGTAAATCTGCATTTTTTCTCAGTCTATCTGCAATCTTGTATGCAGAATACAATCCCTTACACTGATATTCCGTGAGATTGTGGTATTCCTCCTTAGATAACGGATCTTTATTATTAGCATTGTCCGTTCTGCGATCTCCTCTGGCTATTCCAGGGCCATACCCCATCAGTTTCCTATGTTCTTCGCTGTCAGGATCGACATGTAATTCTTCCTGAAGTTTTTTGAGCGTTTCATAGCTCTCCGCAATTTCACGGTTGTTTTCGCCTATTTCATCCGATATCTTTTGTATATTTTCTTTTATGGCTCTTAGCCTTTCGTCGATCTTCATCTCATTGTCAAAAGCATCCGCGACAACTCTGAAAGCCATTTTTTTTGCAAGCTTTCTGCGCTGAACAATAATACTCTCGCCCGTTAATTCCGTACCTGAAATCGATTTTATCGTTCCCTTATCGCTTCCTTTTGAAGTACCGACATCGTTCTTAGAAATATTATCCTGCTTTTGAACATTAGTAACCTGAACATCCGTGCTCTGCTGAATCTTCATAACATACCTCCTTGTAAGTTATAATCACAAATTGTCTAAAAGTAATATTTCCGAACTCTTTCCTGTTGATAAGCCCACTACCAGTTTTCTATCTTTATATCGGTCAAAATAAAAAAAACTTTAGAAAAACGCTGTTAAAAAACGTTTATCTAAAGTTTTTAGATCATATCCTGAAACTTCCCACACCCCGAATAGCTGTAAGCGCAGTCTTTTTGCTGAACTTACAGCTATCGGAGAAGTGGGAAGTCTTAGCCATATCCTTAATCTTCAAGAAATACCGGTGCCTTTGCACCAAGCATCAGTCTGAATCTCTTAAGTCTGAGGCTGTTCCATGCGCGATAACGCTCTACGCTCTTTTCACATTTTTCAAGCATCTTTGCAAACTCTTCCTCGTCTTCCATCCAGGGATTCACTTCATATCTTGATGTGAATAACTTTTTCAGTGTATCGCCCTCTTAAACGCCGAATTCATCAGCTATTATTTAACTTAATACTGCGGATTTATTGCTCCTACCTCATAGTAGAATATCATTCCGTCGTAAAGTTCCGTGGGAGCCATATTCACACGATAGCTTGAATGGATAAGATAATACATTCCCATAAATCCTTCTCCGAGTGAGCCCATAGAAACCTTTGAATTAACCATTGTATGGAGCTTTGCGTTGTTTTCAGGTGACAGCGAACCAAAATCCAAGAAGAAACGCTTTCCGTCAACATACTTAGCCTGATAAGCTATAGGATCCGCGGTTGTTACGTAGTAGTCTTTGCGCTCATACTCATCGGTAGCCGCGCTGAATACTCTTATATTGGATTTGCCCTTAAAGAAATCCGTTCCGAGGCTATAGTAAGCATCGCCGTACTTTTCCTTTAAAACGCCGCCCATTGTAACCTTCATAAACGCACTCTGGCCCTTCTTTGCAATATGTCCGTCGTGGCCTGCGAGCATTATCTTGCCTGAGCCTATCTCTTTTTCAAGATCAAGGATCCAGCTAACATTATCAGCCATTGAAGCGTCCCTAAAATCGCTCATTTCCTGAGATGCCTGCATTCCATAGTCTATTGTGGTACATACATTGTCAGTTGCCTTAAGAGCACATATTGTATCAAAGTCGCGATTTTCCCCTGCAGCGTCTTCAACAGTTTTCTTTACCTGCGCCATCTCATTTTTTACCTGTGCACGCTGCTCATCTGTCAAAGGCTCTGTTCTGTTTTCATCAACATAATTGTTTGTAGCCGTAAGGTCTGTTCCTGTTATGCCATTCTTTCCAAGATAATCTGTAAGAAACTTTATGCCCTGCTCGGGATTTTGCATATCAAAACCGTAAAATCTAAGTCTTTTATCCTCAGAAACCGAAGAATTGTACTGTCTCATCCACTCAAGAATGTTTGCCATTTCTTCAGTGTGATAGATCACAAAACTCATGTTGTTTACTATCTCTCTTGCATCGCCGTCGCCGCCCTGAACATAAGCATTTGCAGCAAGGCAGTCGCCGAAATCAGCTTCGATCGCGATCGCACGATAGTCTTTCTTTTCCACAAGCATCTTTAATACTTCAAGCTTGGACTGCTGAAACTCTTTGCTTCCGTGGCTTGCTTCTCCAAGTCCCACGATCTGAACATTATCCGGAATCTCTATTTGCTCAAAAGGAACCGCTGCGTCAACAACATCCTTAATCTTGCGACTTGCAAGTACAGTCTTATAATTAAGCCCTATTCCCAGCGCCGCACTGATTATAACTATTATTACCAACAAAACTTTCGCGATTTTCTTTAACACTTTCATTGCTTATTTTCTCCCCATAAACTATGTTGTAATACTGCTTTGATGTAATTCTGTAAACAAGGGCATATACCCCAAGGAACACAAGGCTGACAATTGCAACCGCCATATTAAATGTAAAAGTGTCCACTATAAGGATTGCTGCCATAAAGAGTCTTAAGATATTGCTTGCAAATATTATATGAATGATTGCTGTGCATACAGGTAAAAAGAACATTAGCATTACCTGACTCTTTATTACTCCTCTTGCTTCTTTATCTGAAAGTCCTGCATTTGACAGGATCTCAAATCTCTTTTTATCTTCCACACCCTCAGACATCTGCTTGTAGAAAATGATCATTACCGTTGCGATAAGGAACAATGCCGCAAGGAAGATTCCAACAAAGAATGTTCCGCCGTAAAGGCTGTAGAAAGAGCTTCTTTCTTCCTCTTTGTAACTGAACTTCACGGTTCCAATCTTTCCGCTTAATGTATCTCTTAAAGTCTGAAGCTGCTCATTACTTATATCATCTTTTGCATTGAAGCCGATGTAGAACAGATCTTCACCGAGTTCTTCGCTGTTACAATCTGCAAGCATTGCAGCTTTCTCATTGTTATCCGCAACGACCATAACCTCTTTGCCAAAAAGACTCATGGATGAATCAAAAAACTCTTCAAGACCGCTCTCATCAATACTCTTCTTTACACTGTACTCATTACCGAATATCTTAATCTTATCGCCGTCTTTGACATCATCTGCCGAACTGTAACGATATATCTCGCCGGGCGCAAGGCTCGCCTGCTTTCCTGTATAAAGTTCATACTGCTCTGCTGTAACAATATAGATACTGCGAAGCTTGGTAAAATCAAATGAATCATTTGGATGAACAGAAAGTCCATCATCCGCAACATCACAGACACCCATATAAAAGCTTACCGATGATCTGTCCAGATCAGTGATACCCACTGTCTTAAGTACCTCATCAACCGCATTATCGGCGTCACTTAAAGAACAATTTTCATTTACAACTCCGCGAACCATCACATCTTTTGGGAACATAGAATCAATATTCTGTTCGCCCAGCATCATAAGCGATGTAGAGCAAACAAGGAGTAATATTACAGCCGTTGAAAGAATGCAGATTGAAGCAAGTCCCGCAGCATTGTGTTTCATCCTGAACATAAGGTTTGAAATACTGATAAAATGCTTTGTCTTGTAATAATAGTTCTTGTTCTTTTTTAGCATTTTAAGAACAAAGATAGTTCCCGCAATAAAGAGGGCATATGTTCCCAAAGTTACAAAAATGATAGCGATGAAAAGACTGTTTAATGCCACCATGGTGTTATCTGCAATAACAGCCAGGAAATAACCACACGCAATCGCCAATACTCCGATGATAAGAAGCGGATATTTTACCTTTGGCTCTTTCTCACCTATATTCTCGCTTTTAAGAATTGTGATAGGGTTCCCAAGTCTTACCGTAAGCACATTGTAGATAAAGCATACTGCGTAGATAATCGAAAAGAATACTGCCGTAAGAATCGTTGCTCTGAGAGAAAAATCCATTCCCTTTACCATCGGCTGTCTGATTATCCTGTAAAGCAGAAGAACCATGAGCTTATTAAGAAAAGTTCCTGCGAGTATGCCGCCTACGATAGCAGATGCGCTCATAATAAGGTTCTCGATAAATAGAACAAAAGAAACATCCTTTTTGCTAAGTCCGAGTACTCCGTAAAGTCCGATCTCTTTTTTGCGACCTTTCATAACAAACTGATTGCCGTAAAGGATAAATATTACCGAGAAGATACCAACTGCAATACTTCCGATTCCCATGAAAAGAACTATGTAATCCGCTCCATAAAAAGCAGTTTTTCCGTTATTAACAAGAAACTTACTGTTGATCAGCGACTGTAAGATGTGAAATACCATAACTGTAATGGCACTTACCAAAATATAAGGAAGCACAGCTTTTTTATTATTCTTAAGTCCCGTAAAAGCAAGTTTTGAAAGCAAATTGTTATTCACTGTCCTCTCCTCCTCTCATCAGTACTGTCACTGCATCGCAGATCTTATCAAGCATTTCGCTTCTCTTGAGGTTTCCTCTGTAGATCTGGTGGAACACTTCG
>JAEEGK010003326.1_pt1 | contig 40151 bp, 27 predicted proteins | sample 8958771 | NCBI WGS metagenome assembly JAEEGK01 (sample SAMN16246547, study PRJNA631951) | gut metagenome | biome: gut microbiome; feature: rumen; material: SC-attached | host: Bos | place: Iran: Karaj | collected 2018-10
GTCGTCCTTCTTAAAATCCGCGTTGAACAGTTTTTCGTCGGCTTCTGTGGGCTTTTGTTTGTAAAATTCGTATTTGGCATTTTTGTTTTCGTCCAAAAAAGCGAGCGCAATGGAGGTCTGTTTGTTACAATCTGAGATAACGCGTTTTGACAAAACGCCGCTATCTGCCAAAAAGTCTTTTATAACCCCGCCGATAATGTCGTCGCAAAAGTCGGAGAGAAAAACGGGTTTTAAGCCCAAACGCCCTAACGAAACGGCAGAGTTCAAAACTGAGCCGCCCGGATTACCGTTTTTCGGACGGTTGTTCTGAAAAATAATGTCAAAAACGGTTTCGCCCGTTGAAAAAATTTGTCGTGTCATAACAGTAGTGAAAAAAATTTTTTAAAAATAGTAATTTTTTTTGTCATTAATCAATAAAAAATATAAATTTGTGAAATTATTTTTAACACGTTTTTTAGAAATGGCAAAAATACTCATTATCGACGACGAAAGGCCGATTAGAAATACTTTAAAAGATATTTTATCTTACGAAGACCATGATGTTGACTTGGCTCAGGACGGTTTTGAAGGTTTGGACAAAATCAATAACGGCAAGTACGATATTGTTTTGTGCGACATCAAAATGCCCAAAATGGACGGTCTTGAAGTTCTTGAAAAAATTATGGAGAAAAACCGTGAAATTCCCGTTGTCATGATTTCGGGACACGGCACTGTTGACACCGCTGTTGAGGCGATAAAAAAAGGCGCGTACGATTTTATCGAAAAGCCTTTGGATTTGAACCGTCTTTTGGTCGTTATCAAAAACGCGACCGAGAAAAAAGAACTCATCGCCGAAACAAAAGTCTTGAAACAGAGAATCAACCGCAAATACGAAATGATTGGCGAATCACCCGCAATCCGTCATGTCAAAGAGATGATTGAGAGGGTTGCCCCGACCGAAGCCCGCGTTTTGATTCAGGGCGAAAACGGCACGGGAAAAGAAATCGTTTCGCGCTGGCTTCACGAAAAAAGCAACCGCGCAAACGGTCCTTTCATTGAGGTCAACTGCGCCGCAATTCCGTCAGAACTTATCGAAAGCGAACTTTTCGGACACGAAAAAGGCGCGTTCACTTCGGCAATGAAACAGCAGAAAGGCAAGTTTGAAGCGGCTAACGGCGGTACTATTTTCCTGGACGAAATCGGCGACATGTCTCTTGCTGCTCAGGCAAAAGTGTTGAGGGTTTTGCAGGAAAACAAGATTTCAAGGGTCGGAAGTGACAAGGAGATAAAAATCGACGTGCGTGTTATTGCCGCAACGAACAAAAACCTCAAAGACGAAATCCTTGCAAACCGTTTCCGTGAAGACCTTTATCACAGGCTCAGCGTTATAATTATCCATGTGCCGAGTTTGAACGAAAGACTTGAAGACATTCCGCTTTTGGTGGATTATTTCAACGAGCAGATTTGCGGCGAATATTACACCGCGCCGAAAAAGTTTACAAAAGACGCCGTTGAAGAACTTCAAAAAATAAAATGGACTGGAAATATCCGCGAGTTCCGCAACGTTCTCGAACGCCTTATTATATTATGCGGCAACGAGATTACAGGCAAGGACGTTAACGATTATGTTTCGCCGATAAAATGATAGAAAAATTATCCGAAATTTCCGATTTGAACAACCTTGAATTTGTAGCGGCACACGTTACGGAAGGTTTTATAACGGGCTTGCACAAAAGTCCGTTTCACGGTTTTTCGTCGGAGTTCAACGAGCACAGCCTTTACAACAAGGGCGACAGTACCCGTCATATAGACTGGAAACTGTATGCGCGGACAGAGAAACTTTTCGTCAAACATTACGAAGACGAGTCGAATCTCCGTTGTTATATTCTTCTTGACACTTCGTCGAGTATGAAGTATCCGAAAAGCGGCAAGTTCAACAAGTTGGAATTTTCGGCGGTATGTGCGGCGGCGGTTATCAATCTTTTGAGGAAACAGCGTGATGCGGTTTCTTTGACCTTGTTTGATAAGAACATAGATTTTTCGTCCGAGGCGAAAATCTCGTCAACGCACGCCAAAATGCTGTTTTCAAAACTTCAAGAGACGGTTTCAGACAGGGAAATCAAGCCGGAGCCGCTTTCGGGAAGTATTGCGCAGTGTCTTCACCGGATTGCCGAAAACATTCACAAGCGGAGTATGGTTTTGATTTTTTCGGACATGATGGACAGTTGCGAAAACGAGGAACTTTACGCCGGACTTCAACATTTAAGACACGCGAAACATGACGTTGTTTTGTTTCATGTTCTTGACCGTCCGACGGAACTGAATTTTGATTTTGAAAACCGTCCTTACAAGTTTATTGACATGGAAACGGGCTCTGTTGTTGCGCTCAATCCTTTGGATTATAAAGAGATATACCGAAAACTCTCAGGAGATTTTGCCCAGGAGTTAAAGAATAAATGCTCAATGTTCAACATTGATTACGTTGAGGCGGATGTTTCTAAAACGTTTAAAGAAATTTTAGTGCCGTACTTGCTCAAAAGAGCGGTACTGCATTGAAAAAAAAAGAGGGGTTTTTATGACCCCTCTTTTTTTTAATATTCTGCTTCGAGTTCCACTCTGCGGTTCAAGGCTCTGCCTTTTGTAGTCTTGTTGTCGGCAACGGGGCGCGTGTCGCCGTAACCCTCTGCCGTAAGTCTGTGTCCAGGTACACCGTGAACAATTAAGTATTGTTTAACCGCGTCGGCACGCTCTTTTTAAAGTGTCATGTTTTTCTCCGGGTCGCCCGAACTGTCTGTGTGTCCTGAAATGATAAGTTTGTAATCAGGATTCTCTATCATAACTTTTACCACTTGGTCCAAAACAGGATATGACGAACGCAAAATCGTTGATTTGCCGGATTCAAACTGAATACCGTTCAACGCTTTTTTGAAAATCTGTTTTACTTCCTGCTTGATTTCAGGACAGCCGTTTACAGTGCCGTATGTTTCGGGGCATTTGTCCAAATAATCGGGAACACCGTCTTTGTCGGTATCCAACGGACAGCCGTTTTCATCGGTTTTAGCCTCTTTCGGAGTGTCGGGACAGCGGTCTTTGTAATCGGGAACACCGTCGCCATCAGTGTCTACGGGACAACCGTTTTCGTCAACTGCCACACCGTCAAGAGTTTCGGGACATTGATCTTTGTAATCGGGAACGCCGTCGCCGTCAGAATCCAAAAGACAACCGTCTGAATCAACTGCGGCACCTTCGGGAGTGTCGGGACATTTATCTAAATAATCTGCAACGCCGTCTTTATCGCTGTCAACAGGACAGCCTTTTGAGTCTACTTCTACGCCCTCAGGAGTTGCGGCACACATATCAAGACTATCGGTGATGCCATCGTTGTCGCTGTCAACAAAGACTTTTTCGATCTTGGTTTCAATCGGTTTTTCTTTTTTCTCTTTGCCTTTGATAGTAATGCCCAAGCCGAAGTTAAAACGGAAAAAGTTGGCCTTTGACGGCACTCTTACTCCGTCAACTTTCGCATACTTCAACGAGCAGTTGTCGAAAGCGGCGTAAATGTTGAACACGCCGGCAACTACGTTCATGCCCCAGCCGATATTTGTCCAATGACCGTCAAACATAGAATAGTTGAGAGTTAAAGAAAGTTTTTTGAACGGACGAAAATTGGCGTTTGCAAAAATTTCTTCTTTCGGATTTTTCATGTAAAAAGTTGTTCTTGAAACAAGACCTAAACCGATACGGTCGTCCCACAAAGAATATTCGCCGCCCAAATACATTTTTGGAGTAAGCCCAGAAACATATTTATTTTTACCGGAGAGTCTGTAAACATTTTCAAAATCAGGTAATTCCTCAAAATCTTCTTCGTTGAAATCGTATCTTACACCGTTGAAAACGTAATCTTGTTTGCTCTCAATAATATAAGTGTTTTTCTTTTTCCAACTGATAAAACCGAAGTCTGTAATCGAAGCCGAAAGTTTTAACTGCGGCAGCAACTGATAGTTAGCACCGAGATCAATGGCAAAACCCGGTCTTGCTTGAAGTTTTTTAGCATCTTTATCGTAATCGATTTTCTTGATTCCGTCCTCATCGTTTTCTTCAACAATCATTGCCGGCACGGAAGCGTAAAGACTATAATCGCCTGAAAGTCTCCATTCGTCATCGTCGGCGTATGCTTTCAGATTTTTGAAATTGGTTTTAACGTTGCCGATTCCGGAAAGATATTTCAGATTGACGCCAAGCGAGAGTTTCTCGCCGAAAGGTCTTGAATAACCGACGTTTAACTCGCCCCAAGCCGTTGCGTTAGCGGCTAACTTGTTTAAACCGAGGTCATATCTTTCGCCTTCTTTCATACCGTCAAAGGCAAACGTGAAAACTTTTTCGGGGATATTTACTTGCTCTTCGGCACGGACAGCGTAATTGACTGATAAGTAACCCTCTTTTAATCTGAATCCAAAATCCAAGATGTCAATACGTACGGAAGAAGTTACTCTCTGACCGCCTTTTACGGCTTTTAAGAATTTGTCGATTCCGCCGGGATTGTCTTTGTCGCAAAAAAGAAGAGTCTGTTTTTTCCCGCTGACGTTGACATTTTGAAAAATGTCGCCGAAAACCAAATCCGAAACCCCAGCCTCAACACCGAATGTCGGAATAAGCGGCACAATGCCGATGTGAAATTTTCCGTAATACGTATTCGCGGGGTTGACAAGCCGTGACCTGAAATTATATTTGTCAAAAAACAAAGAATTTGACAACTGAGCCTGTGCCTGACCACCTAAGGCAACCGCAGTCAGAGAACAAAGCGCAAGTTTTTTAAAAATATTCTTCATCGTAAAAAATTTTAGTCAAAATTGTTAATAATAAACTTTCCGTTCAAAGTGCCTTTAATATCAAATTTCAAAGAGTCCGTAGCACGCACTTCCTGAATTTTGTCGTATTTTGAATCAATCGTAAAATCAATTGAAAGCGCGTCGGCAGCCCAAAGAAGGCTCTTGTCAGAATTTACAAAATAAACTGATGCCGTATCCGAAGATTTGGCTTTGATGTCAAAACTCAGTTGCTTGTCGTACCAGCGGCGTTGGATTTCCACGGGCTGCAATTCGTAGGGCAAAGCCGTAGAATGGTCCAAAAGTTTTACGGGACGGAGATAAAATTTGCCCTCAAACGGCCACTCGTTGGTGTAAGAAATTCTGAGTTTGATAACTCCGATAGAATCTATCGCGCCGTTTTCAGGATCAAAAGCGTCGTTTAAGTTGAAACCTTCGATAATGTTGCTCATTTCAATTGTCTGCTCCAAATCGTTGCCCTGACCGTCCTCGTAAATCAGTTTGATAGGCTCTTTGTCAAAATGATACTTTTCGATAAGTTCGTCAAGAGTTGAAGGGTTGAACTTGATTTTTTCGGGTTTGCCGTCAAGTCCCTGAATCGTGATTTCCTTGTCTTCTTTTACGCCAGCAATCGAAAACAAGTCTTTAAAAGCGATTGCAGTGTTCATCAGAGGTCCGTTGACCCCTGTCCTGAGCACGATGTTGTCGGCACTCAGGTCTTCCAAACTGTACTCTCCGTCCTTGCAGGAATTAAAAAACATTCCCGCCGAAAGGAGAATTAACGGAATAATTTTTTTCATAAACATAGTTATTTAATTTGTTAAAAATATCGCGGTAAAATTAACATTTTTAAACTTAAAATTTTTAAAAGACATTTTATTTAATTGTTATTTTTGCCGCCGTAAAAAGAAAATTTTAAAAGAAAAAACAATGAAAAAAATATCAATTTTTTTAGTTTTGGCGGTGCTGCTTTTTTCGTGCAACCGTTCCAAAAAGGCTGATAAACTTTCTGACACGCTTGTTTTTGACTGTGCCGAGTTTGACACCGTGGCTTATCTTTCAGACCAAGAACCGTCGGCAAAATGCGAAATCAAAATCCGCCTTTTCTACGCCAAAGGTCCTAACGCTCACCTTATCAACGATTCGGTCTTAAATTCCGGAATTTTGCCGGAAGAGGAATTGAAACGCGGCGCAAAAAAGACCATACAGAGAGCCGTTGAAATTTTTGCCCGCAACTACATAAAAGCGTACAAAAAGAATTTCAAGCAGGCAAAAAAAGACGACCCTGAATTTATGGTTTCGGAGCAGGAATTTACGCTGAGCAGCAGTTACGGTTACGGCAAAGACAGCATCATCAATTATCAGGCTGACAGTTATTCGTATTCAGGCGGTGCGCACGGAATGACGTTTTCTGTCGCGCTGAATTTTGATGCGAAAACAGGCAGACTTCTTACGATAAAAGACCTTTTGAAGTCCGGCTCCGAGGACGCTCTTTGCGAAAAAATCACCGCAAACATCGCCAAACAATACAACGTTTCCGGGCTTGACGGCTTGAAAGACAACGGCATTTTTGACATGTTTGACCCGTACATTCCCGACAATTACGTTTTCGGAAAAGACACTCTGACTTTTATTTACGAGGCTGACGAAATAGGCCCTCATTCTTACGGTCAGATAAAAGCAAAATTTGCTTACAAAGACATTGCAGAATTATTAAAATAATTTATCTACTTATATTACCGGGGGTTCACACCCCCGTCTATTATGTTTCGTCCTTTCAGGACTCGGTTTCCGATAGTTTACTGTTAACTAACCCCGGAGGGGTGACACATTATAGCCGTGGGTGTAAACCCACGGGAATAAAATGATATAAAAAAAACGGCCGGAAAAAATTTTCCGACCGTTTTTATTTTTTTCTTGGATTAGTCAACTACTTTTACTTTCTTTCCCTTTGTCTTTACAAAGATTTTGTTGTCGTCGAGTTTTTCGCAGATAACTCCCGGCAAATAGAATTCGCCTTTGTAAGCGGCAACGAGCCGTGTTTTGAAAGTTATTTCGCCCTTTGAGTTCAAAGAGAAATACGTGTATTTTCTGTCATCCCTGACATCGGTGTAATTAATCGAATATGAAACCGGACGGTAATAATAATCGTCATCGTCGTCATCGCCTGAACCGCTTTCAAGAACGGAGTTGTCGATTTCCCAACCCGAAGCAAACATTTCGGTAATTACAAGATTGTCAATGTATTCGCCGGAAGGATTCTTAATCGTTACGGCAGCCGTAAACTCTGTTCCCTGTTTCAAGTTGTCGGGCTGGATTGCTCTGCCGTCGTCGTCAAGATACCTTACCTGAGCCGTCAAAACCGAACTTTCAGCCTTTTCGTTGCCCGCCTCAGGAATACCCTGATTGAGGATTTCAACGTAAAGTTGTCCCGAAGATTTGTTTGTAAACGATACTACCTGCTGACCTTCGGCGTTGAATTTCAAGTCGTTGGAAACAAACAGTTTTTCAGAGTTTATGTCCTGGTTTGCGCCTGAGTTAAACGAATAACTGCAAGTGATTTTCGATGCCGGTTTGTATTTGTCGAAATATTTTCCGAGCGCAAACACCGACAGAGCCTCGTAATTAAGCGGTGCGTAGTAATATTCGGAATTGAGTTCTTCCGAAAGTTTTTTAGCAACCTCAAAAGCGGTGTTTTTGTCGTTCAAATCGCAGAGAACCATCAACTTAACGGCTCTGTCATAACCGCCTTTCTTAACAATGGGGTTAAGCAGTTTTGCTCCCGCGTCGGCTTTTGAACTCAGGGCATACGCGCCTGACAAATAGATAATTGCCTCGTCAGAGAGGTTTTTCATTTGTTTCAAACGGTTCATCTGACCCGTCAAAGCCTCGTTGCAAAGTGCCAGAGTATAAAGTCTGTAAGCCTGAGTGCCGTAACTTGAATAATTGTCGGGTGTCCAACTTTCGGCTTTGGTTTTCTGATACTTTTTCCACTTGTCCAAAAAGTCTTTTTTAACGGAGTAACCCGCTTTTTTAGCCTCGCAGATAAAATGTCCTGCGTAACTTGTTATGTAAACGTCGGTGTAATTGTAGTTTCTCCAATAACTGAGTCCGCCGCTTGAAGCCTGATAAGCGTAAATTTTTTCGATTGCCCTCTTGACAATGCTTTCAACCGTGTCTTTGCGTCCTGCTGGCATATCTGACATCTTGCTTGCAAAAAGGAATGCAAAACCCTGACTTACAACGCTGTAAAGCGATTCATACGGGTAATTTTCCACTTCTGCGAGGTGATAGTCGATGTTGAAAGGCAGAATTGCGCCGACGTTGATTTTGCCGGTGTTGGTGTTTTTTCTGCCGATTGCCTCAAACGGAATTTCCACCGTCTGACCTTGCTCAACAAGTTTTGAAATCGTCTGCTGCGATTTTACATTGGGCTGACGGATTTCCACTTTGAGCGTATAATCGGACTTGTAACTGCCGGAGGTTGCTGAAATTTCAACCACGCCAATAGAAGGCAAATCAGAGGTTTCAAGTTCAAAATACGGACACTGCTCGCCTTTGCCGTCAAAGGTCAACTCCTTGACAGTCTCGCCGTTAGCCTTAAAACCGCCGGAGGCTTTTATGCTGAGTTTCACGTCCCTGATTTTGTCCTCGCCGGTGAAAACTGTTACGGGCAGGGAGAATTTTTCCGACGTGCTGAGAAGTCTCGGCGTTGTCGCAAAAATCATAAGCGGTTTGGTAACGGTTGCTGTTTTTTCAGCCGAGCCGAAAGCCGTACTGTTGCCTGCCACAACCATCGCCCTTACAGAGCCGATGTATTTAGGCATTTTTATAGTGTGCGTACGTTTTTGACCGCTGTAAGTAAAGGGTCCCAAGAATTTTACGACCGTTTCAAAATTGTTGGCTTTTGAAGAGTTTGAGCCGCCGTTTTCATCGTCGCCGCCGACAGAGAAAATCTTTTCGATTTTGCCGCCGAACGCGCCGATAACATTGTCGAACATATCAAAAGTCCTGATTTTAAGACTCGGTCTCGAATAGAAAGTCTTCCACGGGTCAGGCGTTTTGAAGTGCGTCAAATCCAAAATACCGTCGTCAACCAAAGCAATAGTGTAAGTCATTGTCTTTGAATCCTTTTCCGAAACCGTGATTTGAACCTCGCTTTCAGCCTCTATCTTGTCGGGCATTGAGATTACGGGTTCGAGTTTTGTCTTCTTGTCCTCAACGTTGACCGGCAAAACACCGTACATTCTTATCGGCAAATCGTTGACGGTCTGACCGTGGGGCTGCAACAAGGTTACAAAAACGTAAACGCCCGGCACCATTTTTTCGTCAACCTTAAATTCAAACTCGGTGTTGCCGGCTTTGGTGTTAATCCACTGGTTTCTGATAACTTTTGAAGCTGTTTCAATTGAAATCAACGCCCTTGAATCCTCCGGTGCGGGAATGTTGACTTTTACCGTTTCGCCTACGTTGTAGACCGTCTTGTCTGACGAAAGTTCCACAACGGTAGAGCCTTGCGAGAGCATCGGGCTTCTGCCGAAACTGTCAGGCCAGTCCATGTAGAAAATCTCCGAAGCGCAAACGCCGCTTGTCATGTCCCTGACCTCAACCATATAACGTCCCCAGTCAGGATACGAAACCTGAAACGTGAACTGCGCCTTGCCGTTAATCATCAGCGTGTCGCCGCACAAAACCTGCGAATTGTAGTCTGAAATATAATTGTCGGAATCATACCAGTACTGCCATTTCAGTTTGAAAAGTCTTACGGCGATTTTGTGGGACTTGGAATCCAACTCGCCTTTGTTGGTAACTGCCACCAAGTCAACGGTATGCGGCTTGTCAACTTCCAAACATCTGCCGTCGGTTTCAGGAAGTTTCAAGCCCAAGTAATACTCGTAGGGGCAGACATCGATGTGGAAACCGTCAACAGAAAACGCGCCGCCTTTTTCAAATACTTTCACCTCGTAGAAAGCCCTCATTTTGTTGGGATACGTGCGCCAGGAGTTGCTCAAAAATTCGTCAGAGATACTTCCCTGACCGTTTTCGTTTAAAACGCCTTCGCCGACCTGCTGCATATAACCGTCAAAATCAGCAGCCTTGACGTTGGAGAAAGTATAGCCTTTGAACTTGTCGAAATTCAGTTCCGCAGGTTTCAAAGAGCGGCTGACATGGTATTTCAAGTTTGCAGCCTTTGCGCCGTGCAGCCATGACGAAGTGATTCTCATAACGTTGCCTTTGCTTGTGAGAGTTCCTTTGTTGAACTCGGCAAAGATTTTCAGTCTGTTAGGTTTGATGTTTTCAACCCTCAGAGTCTTGCGGAAAGATGCGTTTCCGCAGTTGACAACAGCCTCGTAACTGCCAGTTACGGCATCGTCAGCGGTCTTGAAATTAAACACGTAGAAGTTTGACGGATTTTTTGTAACCGTCTCTTTTACAATCTGTTGAGAGAGAGAATTTCTGACTTCCAAAGTTATCGGGAAACCCTGCGGAAGTGATTTGCCGTCCTCTTCTTTCAAAATAAAACTCAAATGTATTGAGTCTCCGGGTCTCCAAACGCCTCTTTCACCGTAGAGAAAGCCTCTCAGACCGTCGGTTACATCCGCACCTGAAACGTCGAATTTGCTCAGCGACAATGAGTTGCCGTCTTCGAGTTTCAAATAGTTGGCTTCTTTGCCGCTTCTTGCAACGGCGATGTAAGCCTTTTTAGCGTCGGCAAAAACAGCCTTGCCTTCGCCGTCGGTTGTAGTTTTTGCCAAAAGTTGCTGCTGATAGCCGTAAAGTTCAACGGTTGCCCCGCTGACAGGTTTGGCGGTTCTGAGGTCGGTCGCAAAAACCGAAACGGAATTGTCAGGACCTTTTTTGGCAATCATTCCGACGTTGGTTGCCAAAATGCACTGCTCGATGAATTTGTCTTTCTGATAGTACATTTTGTAGCACGGATTGTTTTCGTTGCGCCAGTTGTAACCCGCGCTCGAATAATAATAGTCGTCAACGCCGTAATATCTGTCATAATCGTCAAAATCCTTGATGTCAACATCCTGCTCGTCAGCGCAGTTGTCGCCGCCGCCGCAAGTGTCGCAGTCGAAAATCGCGTGGGACTTTCTGAAAGAAATTTTTACGTCGTAAATCGTTCCCGGCTCGGAACTGATGAGTTTTGAAAGTTCAAGATAATATCTGTTCCATTCCTTGATTTTTGAGTCGTCCTCGTCGGCAATGTGAATGGTTTTTCTCAAAACCGGAACGCCGGTTCTTGAAAGATTTTCATTGTTCCAATAGTCGCTGTAATCGCGGATATAACTCAAAATGTTGTTTTCCAAGACTTTGATAATCGTAACGTCCACCGCTTTGAGGTTGACCGCCTCAAAAGGATATACAAGGCCGTTTTCGCTTTCAGGAAGAATTAGACCCGTTTTAACGGTTCTGACCTGAGGCTTCTGCATCTCAAAATCAGCGGTAAAAGTCTTGCTGTCAGAGAGTTTTACGCCAAGCACGTTTTGAATGCCTTCCGAAACCGTAACCTTGACCTCGCCGCGCTGTTTTACCGCCGGAAAAACGTTGACGCAGTTGTCGTCAATTTGAATTTTTATTTCGGTGTTTTCGCCGCTCCTGCTGTCAAAAAACGTTACAAGACCCGCCATGTTCTGATTGTCTTTCAAGGGATCTGAAAACATGATTTTAAGACACTGGTCGGGAGCGTTTACAACTTCGAGCCTGTCAATTCTGAACTCGTTGACGGCGGGAATTTCCACCTGCTTTTCGCCTCTGGAATCCGCGGAAATTTTTGAGCCGTCATATTTTATGGAAAGAATTTCCGTCTTGTCAAAACGCTCAATGCTGTCGATTGAAAAAACAAAATTCTGGCTTTTGTCTTCCAGTTCACGGAAATTGACGTTGATATTTTTGCCGCAATACTGCGCCGAAACTGCGCGTTTTATGTTTTGCAAATCCTCGTAGTCGGCAGTTCTTACAACACCCGTAACGCTCTGAAATTTAAGCGTTTTTTTGTCGGTTGTGGTCTGACTTTCTATCAAAACCTTCATGTCCTGCTTTATGACCGAAAAACCGAAAACAAATTTTTTCAAACGTTTTTCGTCGGTTTTGACAAGTTTTCCGAGGTTGAATTCCGCAACATAGTCCTGCGAATTTTTAAAACCTTTTTCGGGTGTAAATTCGATGGTTCTCTCATCGGTAAATTTGCACGAGCCGCTTACCGACGGATAAAACTTAATCAAATCTCCCGCTTTGGCGTCTTTGTCGATTTTTTGCGCCAAATCGCTGTTTAAAACAACTTTAACGGTACTGTTTTTATTAATCATACCGTTGGTGTAAGCCGAAATATACCTTGCAAACTCCACGTCCAAGGCGTTTATTTCAGGCTTTGAACCCCTTAGCACCGCCCAGAGTATCACTCCTAAGACGACAAGGGACGCTCCTAAAATAATGATTCGTTTTTTCGTCATAATTTAAAATGATTTTTGATTGTTTAAATTATGCAAAGAAAACAAAAAAAATGGTAACAAGCAAATTTTTTGAGGTTAAATTCCGAGTCCGTCGTATACAGCCTGACAAATCTTCTGGCGGATTTTCAACGTGTTGATTTTCTGATTGGAAGACTCAGGATAAACCCTGTTTGAAAGGAAAACAATTACGATTCCGTTTTCCGGGTCGCTCCATGCGCACGTCCCGGTAAAACCCGTATGACCGTAAGTTGAGGCGGATGCGCTCAAAGCGGCGTATTTTGAGGGTGCCATGTCAAAACCGAGAGCCCTGCCCGTGGAAGGCTGGCGCGAGGTAAATTTTTCAACCGTCAACGAATCCAAATATCTTTTGCCGCCGTAAACGCCTTTGTTTAAGAGCATTTGAAACAAGATTCCGAGGTCCTGCGCCGAAGAAAAAAGTCCCGCGTTGCCTGACACTCCGCCTAAAAGCGCAGCCGAAGGGTCATGCACGTCGCCGCAGATATATTTTCCCGTCCAGCCGTTTTTTTCGGTCGGGGCGATTTTGTAATTGTTGAAATACTTGTATGGCGTATAACAGGTGTTTTTCATGCCGAGGGGCGCGTAAAATTTTTCCGCCAAAAAATCGTCTGTTTTGCGTTTCAAAATGTTTTCGCAAGCCATTTGCAGCAGAATCATATTTACGTCGGAATATTTGTACGGTTTTTTGTCAGAGACTTTCAGCCGCATGATGGAATTGTAAATCGTATCGGCGTAATTGTTTCTGAGCCAGAGACTTTCTGAAACACGGATTTCCGCGCTGTCCTTTATAAAATGGTCAGAATAATATTCGTTGAAAATAATCTTCTCCAAATCAGACACGCAAACCGAATCCAAGTTGACGTTGTATTCTCTTACAAAACGTCCTATCGCATACGGAGAATTAGAATAACGGTAAATCGGCACGTTTGGCGAAATGCCGCTTCTGTGCTCCAAAACCGACTGAACGGAAACATCATAGACGGTTTTTTTCGGCACTTTTGCCTCGGAAGTCCAGTCAATGGGCTTGTCAAAATATTTGCCGAGTTTTTCTTTTGTGTCAAGAAGTTTTTCACCGGTCAGATACATTGCCATAACCGTGGTTGCCGAAATTTTGGTAAGCGAGGCAATATCGTAAATGTCGTCGGTGTTGACGGGTTTTGAGTCGAGGTCGTACGTAAAATATCCGAAGGCTTTGTTAACCAGCACTTTGTTGTCTTTGCTGACAAAAATCTGACAGCCGGGAAAACAGCGGTTGAGAATCGCAAAATTGACAATCGAGTCTATCGTGTCGCGGTAATTTTTTTCAAAACTCTCGTCTTGAAGATACTGCAAACGTGTCGGCAAAAGTTTTACGGAAGTGCCTTTTTTGATGTTTTCAAAACCTGAGAGCGGGAATTTTCCTGAGACTTTTACGCCGCCGAAAACCGCTTGTGCCGCTATATCTCCCGCTAAATAGCCGTTGCCGAAAACCTGCAAAACAGATTTTGCGCCCAAGAGTTTCAAGTTGTCCTCATAATTGATGTTTACGACGCACGAATGTCCGCTTTTTAGCACGGGGCGGATAAGATTTATGATTTCTTTGTTGTCCAACTTGCAGTTAATAAGGAAGATGACGTTTTTCTTAAAGTTCTCTTTTATAACGCCTTCTGTTTCCAAAACCGTCGGATTGCAATAGTAATAATTCGGCTTGCAGTACATGGAAGTCCGCGACAAAAATCCCGCCTGACGCAGACCGCCGATTTGGATTATCGTCAAATCCGTCAAATCTTTTACCGGCAGAAATTTTGAATCGTTTTTAACGCAGGTTATTGATTTTAAAGCGGCTAATAGGGCAGCCTCTTTTTTGGAAACATTTTCCTGCAAAACGGGCTCTGAGGAATACTGGTATTTTCCGCGCAAAATACGCAGGACTTTTTCGTCAACAGCATTGACAAGATGTTTTTTCTTGTCGTTTGAGAGCAGTTTTTTTACATCGGCGACAACTTCATCGGGAGAGAGCGTACCCATAGCGAGTCCGTTGTCAGAGAGTAATATTTCTTTCAAATCTTCTGTATTGCTGAAATTTTTTACGGAAAATCCGTTCATGGAGTTAAGCGGCACTTTTTCTGAAAATTTGCCGCAGACCGCATTTACGCCGATGGTTTTGAGAGTGTCGGCAATCAGGACGCAAAAATTTTTCAAAACCGTTTCGTCTTTGCCGGAAGCCAAAACAGCATACGGATTCATATAATTCGGCAAATCAGCCATCGGTTTTGAAATGTCGCAGATATTGAAAAGCGGAACTCCTGATTTTTGCGAAATGAAATCCACGTTGTTTTTTAATTCGTTGAAACTCATTGCATTATAAACAACGCCGGAAGGAATTTTGTCCAACAGAGCGGGATTTTTGTCCCGTGAATCATAAATGTAAAGTTGAAGAATTTTTTCTTCAACACTCATCTTAGAAAAAACGCTGTCTGCCAGCGAAACACTTTGAATATCAGAAATATAGTTATCACTTTCGCTGCTGTGAGCGAAAGTGAAAGCAAATACCGGCAACAATGCTGCCGCGATAACCGCCAAGATGATTGTCCTTTTCATTTATTCCAATTTTTCGACCTTCAAAAAACAACTGTCGCCGTAACTCAAAAATCTGAAATTGTTGTTTAACGCGTAATCGTAAATTTTTTTCCAGTCTTCTCCGACAGCCGCCGCAACAAGCAGCAAAAGAGTGCTTTGCGGCTGGTGAAAATTGGTTATTATATTGTTTACGATTCGGTATTTGTAACCCGGACAAATCATAACCGAGGTTGAGGCTTTGAAACTTTTTTCGCCTTTTTTGTCAATAAAATCAATAATTGCGCGGATTGCGGTTTCAGCGTCAGTATTCGGCTCATTTTCATAACATTCCCATTGCGAGAGTGTTACCGGATTTTCACCTTTCAGAATTTTGATTCCCGACCAATAAAGTGTCTCCAAAGTTCGTACCGAAGTAGTGCCGACGGCGGTAATTTTTGAAGAAAATTTCAAAATTTTTTCAAGCGTATCTCTGCTTACTTCAAAGACTTCCCTGTGCATTTCGTGCCCGCCGATTGTCTCGCTTTTGACGGGCTTGAAAGTACCCGCGCCGACGTGCAAAGTAAGGGCGGCTTTTTCACATTCGAGGTTTTCCAAAAGTTGCGGCGTAAAATGCAGACCGGCTGTCGGCGCAGCAACAGAGCCTTTGAAATGGGAGTAAACAGTCTGATAATCAACGCTGTCTGAGGTTTCAGCCTTGCGGTTGAGATACGGCGGAATCGGGATTTGTCCGGCGATGTCGATTATGTCAGAAAAAGTGTAATCGCCTGACCAAGAAAATTTTACGATGACTTCGCCGCCTAAGACTTCCGTTTTTTCAGCCTCAAAAATTATGTTTTGATTGTTGTAAGAAAATTCGCGTTTGAGGTTAAAATTTTTCCAGCGTTTGAGATTTCCCGCCAAACATTTCCATTGACAAGAATTTTTAGCGGCAAAATTGTTTTCGTAGTCCGCCGGAGAAAAAGGTTCAAGACAAAAAATCTCGATTCTCGCGCCGTTTTCGTTGAAAAATTCCAAACGCGCAGGAATAACTTTTGTGTTGTTGACTACCAAAAGAGAGTCCTTGTCCAAAAGTTCTGTGATGTCGGAAAAAACGCCTTCGGAAATTTCTTTGTCTTTGTAAATCAAGAGTTTGCATTTGTCCCTTTCTTTCAAGGGAAACTTTGCAATTTTTTGTTCGGGCAGATTATATGTATAATCTGCAATTTTTATTGACTGTTGAGGTATCATTTTAATTTTTGAAAAATTCTTTACAAGAAATATTTATATCAATAAATTCAAAATTATGTTCAGGAAGCATGTCATAAACTTTTTTTGCCTCGCTGTCGGCGGAAACAAAATATGCTATATCGCTTTCCGAATGTGCCTGAGCAAACATTTTTATTTTCGTATCCCCTTATTTCTTTAAGCCATTTGTCAGGGTCGCCGACAGACTCCCATCTCGGTGTTGACTTTTCAATCAAACCGTTCAAATATTCTTCGTCATAAACCGGATTGTGTTCAAAAATTTCAACCATTTCAAAACTTTCGGAATCATACTCCCACGTGTCGGTACGCTGACGGTATGAAACAAGAATACCGCAATTTTTATAATCCGGATTCTCTTTTATAATTTTCAATTGTTCCGGTGATACTTTTATCTTGTATGTCAAACCGTTGTCGCAATTCAAGACAACAAATTTCGCGCTTGTTTTTACTATCGTTCCGTAAAAGTTTTTTTCTTCTTTTATCCAGACGACATCTTTTTCTTCGGTTTCTTTTTCCTGAATCATACGCGGCAAAAAACTCACAGCCTCACGCATTTGCCTAAGGTTGAAACTTCTGAAAATTTCAAAAAAGTTTCTCAGTTGCGGGTCTTTGGTTTTGAATTGAACTTTTCTCATAATCCGTATTTTTCCGCAAATATAAAAAAGTTTTTTGAAATAAAATTTATATTTGAACTTTTTTTGTATTTTTCGTTCAAATAACATACATTTGCAAAAAAAAATTAAAGCGATTATGAATTTTAAAACAGGAGATAAAGTTAAGTTTCTTAACGAAAACGATTACGGAACGGTAACGAGAGTTATGAATAACGGTATTGTTATGGTATTGAACAGCGACGATTTTGAAGTTCCCGTTCAAGCCTCGGAACTTATTCTTGACGGTTCACAATCAGAGACTCAGACAAAAGAAATAAAAAAGCCCGCACCGCAACCGCGCATTGCAGAAGTCCAAAAACCGAGGCCCGTAACGATAAACTCCGCGCCGCAAGAAGAACGAGATAGTTACGGCTTTTATTTAGGCTTTGTGCCGGAAGAGGGCAAAAACGCTTTGCAAGCCGATTTGGAAGTTTACCTTATCAACGACAGTTGTTTCAAAGTTTTGTACAATTTTATGCGCCCGGACGAAAAAAACAGAAATCTTTTCAATTCTGTTTCGGGAATTTTGGAGCCTGACACAAAAGAGTACATCGAAACCATAAAAAGGGATAATATCAACGGTTTGTCGGTGGTGAAATTCCAGTTTTTGTATTCTATGGACACTCCGCACACCGTAAGGCAGCCGGAAGAGTTTGACATAAAAATTTCTCCGCAAAAATTTTTCCTTGCAAATTATTACAAACCAAACGACTTTTTTGATATTAACGCCGTCATTATGACCGTCAAGGAAAATTCTCTGATGAGCGACGCGGTGCAGAAAATATCGGATTTTTCAAAGTCAGAGGACAAGGACACCCCGCGTCCGAGGCTCAGAGTTGTAAAAAAACAACAGTCTGAAAAACAGGAAGTTGACCTCCATATCGTGGAACTTCTCGACGACGACCGCGGAATGACTCCCAAAGAAAAACTTGACTACCAAATGAAAGTTTTCAGAGAAAAACTCGACGAATACATAAAAAATCCGCATGTCAAAAAAGTTGTTTTCATACACGGAAAGGGCAATGGTACGCTCAAAACCGAAATCCGCAGATGTCTTGATTTATATTATAAAAGGTATCAATATCAGGACGCTTCGTTTGAAGAATACGGCGGCGGAGCAACTTTGGTGTATGTCAAATAAAAAAAAACTTTGTTTTTTTGAAAAAACGGTGCTATATTTGCGGTAATTATTTTCAAAAACAACGGATAAAATGATATTATCGGCTAAAAAATATTGCGGTTATTTGTTGGCTACGAGCATTTTTTTATCGGCGTGTGCCGGAAATGCCGGTGGCGGCAAAAAAACGGATGTGGATACTTCAAAAAAAGAGCAGACCGCACAACTTGACCCCAACAAATCCGCTATTGTAAAAATTAATAACAGACTTTTCAGCGTTCCGTCGCCTTTGCAACTTGCGGGTTTTTTAAAAGAACTCAACTTGCCTTTCAAGAAAGAACTTTTGAGCGATGCTTCTGCGCGTCAGAATTACACAACGAGTTTCAAGCAGGCTCTTAACACTGGCGTTTATGGTGCGGATTTAGGTTATATCAATGCTTACGATCAACTTCCGGAGGCGGCTGCGTATTTTAGCGCAGTAAGGTTTTTGACATCGGAACTTGGAATTTTGAACTCTTTCAACGAGGAGACTATCAGCAGGATAGAAAAAAACAGCGGCGACAAAGACTCTTTGCTTTATATTGCTTCGCTGATTTATCGCGAGTCCGACTATTACCTTACTAATTCCGACAGAAACGAAATAGGCGCATTGATAATTGCGGGCGGTTGGGCAGAATCGCTTTACCTGATGACAAACGCCGGAATTTCAGGCGGCAACACCAAAAAGTTATGCGAACTCATCTGCGAACAAAAATACCCGCTTAATAATTTGATAGAATTGTTAAGACCCTATTACGGCAAACTGGGCAACGTAAATTATGATACGTTTTTGGAAAATTTGTCGGATTTGGCGGGAATTTTTGACGAAATCAACGTTAAATACACTTTCAGAGACACAAAAACAGACGAAAACAAAAGACTTACTGTTATTAACAGCGAATCAAACGCTGCATTAGAAGACGCACAGATAGAGGTCATTAGAACAAAAATCACAAAACTTAGAAACGAAATAATACAATAAAAATGAAAATACTATTAATTTCGGTAATATTGTCGTTTTTTACAATCTTGAAGGCTGAGGCTCAGGCTGACACGCTTTTGAAATTCTGCGCTGCGCATATTCCTTCAAGTTATATCAGCGACGGACAGGTGTATCAAACCCCCGTATCCGAGGGCGAAACTGCTGAATTTGCCTTAACGTTTTACGGCGGAAGTACTTACAGAATAGCCGCCTGCGCCGGAGTTGAAGACGGAAACCTTACGTTTTCGCTTTACGATAAGGACAGAAATGAACTTTTTTGCAGCACCGACCATAATAATGCCCCGTTTTGGGATTTCAAGTTTACCTCTACCGTAGAGTGTTATTTGGAAGCGCAACTTTCAACGGAGTCCACCGTAAAAAGTGCGTTCGCAATAATTCTGATTGGCTTCAAAAATTAAAAAGCGTAACTAAAACAACCTCGCAACACGATGAGTGACAGCATATTAAAAGCGTTAATGCGATTATTTGCCATAATTGCCGCCTCGAAAGAAAAGTCGGAAGACGGCTCATTGTCTGTTGTGGAAAGTTTTTTGCGCCACGAGGTAAGTCAGCGGCTGATGGAAAAATACATAGAATTTTACAAAGAAAATTATTCTCAGTTGCTTGAAAAACAGGCAATTGCAAAACAGCATCAAAAATTTGTAGCCTCTGTCAGCACCAAAATCCTCGTTATCTGCGAGGCTGTCAACAAAGAACTCGTACAATACCAAAAAGTGCTGGTTTTAGTCCGACTGTTGGAATTTATAAAAAGCGACAACAGCGAAGAAATCAGCCGTTTGGAAAATGACTGGGTGGCTACGGTCGCCCAAAAATTCAACGTTCAGGAAGACGAATACAAACTTCTCTCGGAATATGTTTTCATGTCAAAAAACCGTATTCCCGACTCCGAAAACATTTTGGTTATCAACAGCGACTACTGTTTTCAGCACGAGAGAATAAAACATATTTACAACGAAAATCTAAACGGGCAAATTATTGTTTTGGCGGTAAAGTCTGTCAACATGTATCTCTTTGTAATTCAAGGAGAAAACGAGTTGACAATGAACTCTCAACTGCTGAATCCCGCCCGCGTTCACGTGCTTTCGGCGGGTTCGTCCCTGCGCGGCGGGAAAATCCGCCCCGTATATTACAGCGACATTATCAGCACTTATAATTACGACAAGACAAAATCCAGAATCGTTTTTGAGGTTGACAAACTCGAATACAAGTTTTCAAACGGCGAGACGGGTCTCCATTCGATGTCGTTTATCGAAAAGAGCGGCAACTTGGTCGGCATTATGGGTGCTTCCGGCGCAGGCAAAACCACACTTTTGAACGTTCTTAACGGCAACCTCATGCCAAGCCGGGGACAGGTGCTTGTCAACGGCATAGACCTGCATACAAACGGCGGCGAACTCTCAGGACTCATCGGTTATGTCTCTCAGGACGACCATCTGATGGAAGAACTCACCGTTTTTCAGAATCTCTATTACGCCGCAAAACAGAGTTTCGACAATTATTCGCAGTTCAAGATTTACCGCACGGTTTTAAAACTTTTGAAAAGCCTCGGACTTTACGAAATCCGCAACATGAAAGCGGGTTCTCCGTCGGCGCAGTACATAAGCGGCGGTCAGAGAAAACGTCTCAACATCGCCCTTGAATTAATCCGCGAACCCTCGGTTTTGTTTATTGACGAGCCGACCTCCGGACTCTCGTCCCGCGACTCGGAAAACATTATGGATTTGCTCAAAGACCTGACAATCAAGGGCAAACTCGTTTTTGTTGTCATTCACCAGCCGTCAAGCGATATTTTCAAAATGCTTGACAATCTGATACTTCTTGACAACGGCGGCTATCTTATTTACACCGGCGACCCGGTTGAGGCGATAACGTATTTCAAGTCGAGCGTAAGACAGGCAAATTCCGGCGACTCGCAATGTCCCGAATGCGGCAACGTGAATCCCGAACAGATTTTCAACATCGTAGAAAGCCGGGTTATTGACGAGTTCGGAAACGTTACGCAACAGCGGAAAATCACGCCGAAAGAATGGAACGAACTGCACCTCAAAGAGATAAGAAAGCAAAAAAGACATTCGGTCTTGGTAAAGCACCTGCCGGAGGTCAACTTTAAGATTCCGGGATTTTTCCGTCAGTTTCTGATTTTCTTCAAGAGGGATATTCTCACAAAATTGGGCAACAGTCAGTAAGTGGTGATTAACCTTTTGGAATCGCCACTGATTGCGCTGGTTTTGAGTTTTATCATCAAATACAGAAATCTCGGCAACAATTCAGGCTACACGCTTCTCGGAAACTGTAACCTGCCGATATATCTCTTTATAGCAGTGATAGTTGCGGTTTTTGTGGGACTCACCGTCAGCGCACAGGAAATCATAAAAGACCGCCTGATACGAAAACGGGAAGCGTTTATGAACCTCAGCAAAGGCGCGTATCTGCTCTCAAAAACAATTGACCTGTTGTGCATATCGGCATATCAGTCGTTTATGTTTGTACTGATAGGCAACACGGTTTTGGAAATCGACGAAATGTTTTTTAAGTATTTCATCATTCTGTTTTCGGTCTGGTTCAACGCCAATTTGCTCGGTCTGAACATTTCGGACGGTTTTAAAACCACCGTAACGATTTATATATCAATACCTTTTTTGATAATTCCGCAAATTGCTCTGTCGGGTGTTTTAATCAGTTTTGACAAACTGAATCCGAGCATTTCAAAACCCGGAAACGTGCCTTTTTACGGTGATTTGCTTGTTGCACGCTGGGCGTTTGAGGCTTTGGCGGTGGAACAGTTCAAAAACAATTCTTACGAAAAAGGGCTTTACGAATACGAAAAAACGATGCAAACCTCGCTCGTAAAGAAAGATTTCTGGCTGAAAATTTTGGACAACAAACTCTCTGACATTCAAAACAGCAGAAACGATCTTTCAAAGTCAGAAAGCGTTGAGTCTGACATTCTGACTCTGAAAAACGAACTCACAGCCGAGATTATGAACAACGGAGATGTTGTCGCGGATTTTGACCCGTCAGAACTTTCAATAGAAAATTTTGACGAAAAAACGTTTCAAAACATAAAAGAATATTTTGCCGCTTTGCGTGCGTATTATATCTTGGAATACAAAACCGCTGCCTCGGAAAAAGACGCTTACGTCAGTCAGATGCAGTCAACGCCGGAGGAAAAACAAGCCTACATAAACTTGAAAAAACGCTGCTACAACGAAAGTCTGACGGAGTTTGTAACCAACAAGCACGGGGACGGTCAGATTACGGAATTTGAAAACCGTCTGTACGAAAAAATCAACCCCATATACCGCGACCCTGAGCACCTTGTTTTGGACGCGCATTTTTACGCTCCGCGCAAGAGGTTTTTCTCTGTTTATTTGGAGACTTTCTGGGTAAACGTTGTTGTGATATGGCTGCAAAGTGCGTTCTTTTTCGTGTGTCTGTATTTCGGGGTTTTACGGCGTTGTCTCAACTATTTTGCCTCACTGAAAGAACGTTATCAGACAAAACACGGCAAAAAACAGTTGAACGAAACAGGCAAAGGTTTCATGAAAAAGTTTTCGCTTTCAAAAATACTCAGATGAAAAAATTAATGCTTACATTTTTTCTTGCCGTCATAACCTTTTCAACAGTTTTGTCGCAAGACTTGGAAATTCCCGAAATTATATCCGTCGGTGTTGACACTTTGACGGGTAAACCGCTGATAACGTGGACAATGCAAAATCCCGACGAAGTTGACGGTTACATAATAAAACGCCTTATCACCGACGGAGACGGCGTAATTTCCGGCACTTACAACAACGTCGCAATTATTGAAAACAACAAGGTTTTCTCTTACGTTGACCTTTCAAACTCCTACAACACAGAGGCAAAAGCCGAAAAAAGAAAAGAATATTACAGAATTTCGTCTTTCAAAGTCAGGCAGGACGGACAGACAATTTACTCGCTGATGTCCGACGAGGCGTATACCATGACTTTGAGCGGAGAGTTTGACTACTGCACAAATACGTTCAGTTTCAGTTTTTCGTCTTTTTACGACAGCGGAAAAATCTCCGGCTACTGTCTTCATACCGGCTTTCCGAAGTCCGAAAAACTGATTATAACAAAAGACACAGTCTGTCAGTGGCAGTTCAAGGATTTTTTGCCGTCAAGAAATTTTGCCGTTGAAACCATTCTGACAAACGGAGTTTCGGTGTTTTCGCCGGTAATTTACGTTGACGCTGAGGAAACAGTCGTTCCCGAAAAGTTGGAAATTCAAAACATAACCGCCGGAAATCCGAAGGGATTGGAGTTGAAAATAAAAATTTCGGAAAACTCCTCAACCTCAAAACTGCTGATTACAAGGCGCGATTTAGAAACCGATGAAAATCAAGCCGCCGAATTGGATTTTCATAACAGCAATTTCATTTTTTGCGACACTTCTGCCGATGTTTCAAGACTTTACGCTTTCCGACTGTATGCGCTCAACAACTGCGGAATCGCGATAAAAATCTCTGATTCCACGGCAAACTCAGTATTAAAAGTCTCTTCGTCAGATACGGAAAACAAAAACATTCTGGAATGGAATGAGCCTTTGAACATGGTTTCAGGGGCAATAAAAACGGAAATTTTCCGCAGCATCGACGACGGGGATTTGGAATACGCCGATGTCGTAAATTCCATGTACTCAGACTATCAGGAGAGCCTTTCAAATATTATCGCAAACAAGGAACTCTATGACGGAAAGTTTTGTTACCAAATAAAAATTTATCACAAGAACACCTCCGAAAATGACACGCTCGTAACGGTTTCAAACACGGCGTGCATTGAGAGGGAGCCTGTGATTTTTTTCCCTAACGCTTTGAACCCCAAATCCGTCAACACTGACAACTGGGAATTTAAGCCCAAAGCGGATTTTTTGCGGGATTACAAAATGACAATATACAGCAAAAGAGGCGAAAACCTTTTTGAAACCACCGACCCCGCAAAAGGCTGGGACGGTTATAACAAAAACGGAAAACTCTGCCCGAGAGACAGTTACGTGTACATAGCCACGTTCACAACCTCTCACGGCAAAACCGTTACGAAAAAGGGGTACGTAAATTTAGTTTATTAATTTTTTTCTATTCTTCTTCCTCTTCTTCGTAAGCGGTCGGGTACATTTCAAATTTGAGCCTTGTAATCTCTTCCAAGACTTCGCCGTATTCCTGCATTTCTTCGTCCTCTTCGGCGTAATACCATTTTATTATAACGTCTTTTTTTATCTTGGCGAGTTTTTGGACAATGCCCAGAATGATTTTTGAAGTCGTAGTGTTGAAATATCCCAATCTGAAAGTTACGATACTTTTTTGCAAAGGCTGATCCTGCACAAAAGCGTCAATCCACGCCAAAACGGGCTCATAAAATTTTGCCGCGTCTTCGGGTACGGATTTGCCGGAAAATTCAAACACTTCTTTTTCAATGTCCAAAACAATCTTAGGTGTCTTGACAGTTCCCGTTAAGTTTATCGGTTCGGGATATACCGCAGTAATCACCGGCGAATTTGCGGGGACAAATTTCGGCGACGAAGAAGAAGACTTCTTCGCATTGCCCGTCGGCAGGGCTTTTCCGCAAATGCCGCAATAATTGTCGTCAATATCCACCTTGTGCCAGCAATAAGGGCACAAAAGCAGATAATCGTGAAGGCGGCTGCCGCAGTAGGTACAAAAATTCAAATTGGAATCCGCCTGCCTGCCGCAACTGCTGCACACGATAACATCATCTTCAATATCTCCGTTTCCGATATTCTGATTAGCCATTTATGTAAAAAAAATCTAATGTATTTCTGTTAAATTCCGACATAAACCTTGTATTCCCACGCCGACAAACCGAGTCTCTCCCTGTCGGAGAAAACAGTTTCCTCGCCGGAAAACAGTTCCTTGTATTTTCCTTTGAGAAGTTCGCTTTCGGCAATACATTCTTTTCTGTCGGGACTTGCGTTAAAAATTCCGATTACTTTGTCGCCGCCGTTTATTCTCGCAAAAGCGTAAACGTTGCAGTTGTCAGTTGTCATAATCTTTGAAAAACTTCCGCCGAAACTGCCGTTCCAAAGTGCCTTGTGCTTTGTTTTCAATTCGTTGAGAGCCTTGTAAAAACCCTCCAACGGATAATCTGCCCATTGAATTTCAACTTTTTCAAAAAGCGGCAGCGTCTGGTTGAAAGCCGATTCCTGACCGCTGTAAATAAGCGGCATTCCCGGCAAAAGATAACTCAATACCGCAAACATTTTCGCGCCATCTCCGAAACGGTCAAATTCCGTGCCGTTCCACGCGCTTTCGTCATGGTTTGTGGTAAAATTAAGACGGTAATTTTCCCTTTGGAAACAATTGAGTTCATAATTTCTGTAATGGTCGAAATCATAAACGTTTTTCTGCTTTTTGGCGATTTGTTTCATCAAGTTATGAAGTTCCCATGCGTAAGTCATGTCAAAACCGTCGTGAATTTTCGGGTCTTCCCATTCGGCAAGCCAGAAACACGGTTTTATTTTGTCAACCGCCTCTCTTGCCTTTACCCAAAACCATGTCGGAACAAGCCCCGCCATATCACAGCGGTAACCGTCTATGTCAAAGTCCTTTACCCAGTAACTCAGAGCGTCAATCATCGCGTTTACGGTGTCGGGATTGTCGTAGTTTAAGTGCGCCACGTCAGTCCAGTCGTCGTTCGGGGCAAGAATGTTGCCGTGAGAATCCCTGTAATATCTGTCGGGAGTGTTCTCTATCCACGGATTGTCCCAAGCCGTATGATTGGCAACCCAGTCAAGCACAACGTGCATGCCGAGTTTGTGAATCTCCTTTACAAGAGCCTTGAAATCCGCTTTTGTTCCGTAATCGGGATTTATCTCTTTGTAATCTTTTACGCTGTACGCGCTGCCGAGAGTTCCTTTGCGGTTTTTCTCGCCAATCGGGAAAACCGGCATCAGCCACAAAATGTCAACGCCCATTTTTTTAAGACGCGGCAAGTGAGTGCGGAAAGAGGCAAAATTTCCTTCCTTTGTAAACTGGCGGATATTTACCTCGTAAATATTCGAATTTTTAGTCCATTCAGGTGTTTTAAAAGCCATATTTTTTATATCTTAAAAGTTTTTAATAGGCAGTATCCCTTCCGGAATAATGCAACATTTCTCTAAACGTATTGTTAAGACCGTCAGCCTTTTGCAGTCTGTCCAAATCTATATGGCAACGGTAACGCCAATAGTGGTTGGACTCCGACGGCACGTTGATACGGTCTTCTTTCGGGTCTTTGCTTCTCAGGCTCTCGTCCAGACCGAGAATGTCCTGAATCTGGAACACTGCCCACATAGCCGGAGAATAAAGGTGTTGGAAAAGAATGTCTTTTACGACCCATGTCTCGCAGTAATAAGGCGCGGAACCCGATTTTGAAAGCACGTTGTTGTAGAACCTCTGACTGCGGTCGTGGTTTTCCTCCCACCATGAGCGGATTGAGGACGTGTCGTGAGTGCTCGGCGTTGCAACGGCAAGAAACGGATAACTTGCGGGCTGTCCGAAGTCTGCAAGCGTCTCTTTGGGCATGCGCTGAATTTCAAGACTCAGAATATTGAGTTTTCTCATCACCTCAGGAACGCAGGCGGGTATCATGCCGAGGTCTTCGCCGCATACAAGCATATTTGTCGCGCTTGTTAAGGCGGGAAGTTTTATTTCAGCCTGATTCTTCCAAAGTTCCTCGTTTCTGCGGTAGAAATAATCGTTGTAAAGGTCGTCAACAATATATTTTGCCTGCTGATCCAACTCGTTGTAAGAATTGGTCTTAAAGAGCGAGTGTCTCGGATGATAGCAGTTTTCTTTTTCCTTGTCCTTAAAGAAAAGCACTTCCGAAACAAGATACAGCAAGCCTTGTTTTATCAGTTGCATTCTCAGCATTTCCTCAGGCGACGGACAGCCGGTCTGACGGAAACTCTCCTCGATTTTGCTTTGCGTGTCGTATTCGGGTTTGAGATAGAAAACATCTTCGTCCTTTTCCGACTGATCCAAAAACGAGTGTTTTACATAACCCGCCTGCTCGCCGAAAATCTGTTCAAGAATGTGCTTTCTGATGTACGGCTTGCAAAAACGCTCCTCGTCAAATTTCAAACCGCGTTTTTCAAACTCGTCTTTTGAAATCGGAATAGCCGGGTCAAAAACTCCCATCAAGCCTTTTGTCTGTGTCGTGGGAATAGACCAGATTCTGAAAAATCCCAAAATGTGGTCGAGCCTGTATGCGTCAAAATATTCCTGCATTTTGGTAAGGCGGTGTTTCCACCACGAAAAACCGTCTTTTGCCATTTCCTGCCAGTTGTAAGTCGGGAAGCCCCAGTTCTGACCGTCGTCAGAAAAATCATCAGGCGGCGCACCCGCTTGACAGTCAAGGTTGTACAACTTAGGATTGACCCACGCGTCAACGCTGAACCTGCCGATTCCGATAGGAATGTCGCCTTTCAAAACTATGCCGTTTTCGCGGGCGTATTTCGAGACTTCCGAAAGTTGCAAGTGCAGATGGTATTGTATAAAAAAGTGTATTGCAACATCGTCAAAATCGGGATTGTTCTCATTACAGAGCGCGTCTACTTTTTCCTTGTCGTAAACCGCATAATTGCCCCAGTGCGAAAAATCCGCCGTCGAATACAAATCCCTCAGATATGAGAAAACTGCATACGGATTCAGCCAGTCGGAGTTCTTTTTATAAAATTCCTGATATTCGGGCTCTTTCAAAAAGCCTCTGCGGTTTTCGTCGTAAATCATCTTGTAATACCTTGATTTCAGACGCATAACCTCCTCGTAATCAATCTGACTCAGGGAATTGAGTTCTTCTTTTCTTGTCGATAAGATCTCCCTTGCGGTTTCGGAAAGGTTTTTGCCCATGTCCTCAATCCTAAGATACAGCGGATGAAGTGCAAACACCGAAACACATCTGTACGGATAAGAATCCTTGAAAGTGTGGGTTGCAACGGTATCGTTGACGGGAAGAAGTTGTATCATTCTTACACCTAAACTTTTAGCCCAGTCGATAAAGGGAATCAAATCTTTGAATTCTCCCACACCGCAGCCCGCGTTGCTTCTCAAAGAAAATACCGGAACAGACACTCCGACACCTTTCCACGGATAACGCGGAAACTTGAAATCCTCGTCGTTGAGCACGTAGAAATCATAGTCGTCCTCCGGCGTAAAATATCTTGTTACATACTCCTCCAAAACTACCCTCGAAGTGCTTTTTTCGCAGATACAGTATTTGTATTCGGCGTAACGCTGTGGCTTGTCTATTACAAATTCAGCCCTCCACTTCGGAAAATTATCGTCGGAGAGTTTTATAATAACATCGTTTTCGGGCAGCGACCCTAAAAATTTGACCGCCGCATAATGCTCCTTTTTCACCCTCGCAAAAGCGATTGAGGCTCTTATGCAGACTTTTTTTGCAGGCTTTTCGTCTTCGTCATAATCCGAAAAGTCGTTGTCGGGTTTTTCTTTGAGCGGAACAAAAGGAGTCTTGTTTTCACGCTTAAAAACCACGTCTTTAAAAGCCGACGAGTACATCACGTTGCTCGGTGATACAAGCGGTTTCCAAAAATCACGTACCAATATTTCTCCGCTTTCCATCACGGGCGGATAAAACTTTCTCTTGTCAAATTCATAAAGCACCTGTTTTGTATTGTTGTCTCTCATCAGATACTTATACTCAAACTCTTTTGCTGCAAGAGTATCCAAGTCTACGGTCAAAAACCAGTCGCCGTTGTTTTTAGGAGTCATTAACGCCTGACCTTGTCCGGGAATCCCTTCGATTAACAGTTGCTGCCCGTAACAAGTGCGGTAATTTATTTTAAATGTAACTTTCATAGTTGTATGCTAAAAGTCAAACCAAATGACACCATAAAATTATATAAATATTTTTATATCCGCTACAATAATAGAAGATTTTTTTTATTTTTTTTAAAACTTTTTTTTTCGTAACTGATAATCAACTATTTAGAAAAGCATAAAAAAGTTAAAAAAATCTAAAAACAAAAAAGCGGAACCTAAATTCCGCTCTTTTGCCACTACTAATTTTTTAACCTAAACCTAATATTATGAAAAGACAATTTTTAATTTCTAATTCCCTTTGTTTTACGCTGCAAAGATAAAGTGTTTTTTTTACAATTACTTTAAAAGAAAATTAAGCAATTCTGAAATAATTTTATAACAAACGCTGTTTCAAACCGTTTCAAGGTTTAGTAAGTGTTAATGTTTATTTTTTGTGAACAATTTAACGAAAATTATGTTTGGATTACAAGAAAAATTTATAATTTTGCTTTCTAAAATAGAAAAAAATAAAGTACAAAAAACGGAAGTCATAATGGAAAATCTATCAGAGACCAAAACAACAAAAATTAAAATAATAGCAACAGGCGACGTCCACGGTGCCATTTTTCCATACGACTTTATCGAAAACGAACCGTTAAACACTTCTTTGGCGCAGGTATACACTTATATAAAAGAGCAGCGCGCCGTAAAAAGTCAGGACGTAATTTTGCTTGACAACGGCGACTTCCTTCAAGGCCAACCCGTTGTATACTACTCAAACTACGAAAAATACGACGGCGAGCATATCTGCTCCGACGTTATGAATTTTATGGGTTACGACGCGGCGAGCATCGGCAACCACGACCTTGAAACAGGACACGAAGTATACGACAGGCTTGTCAAAGAGTTTAATTTTCCATGGCTTGCGGCCAACGCCGTAAGAAAATCGGACGGCAAACCGTATTTTGAGCCGTACACCGTAATCGAAAAACGCGGGGTAAAAATTGCGGTTTTGGGACTTATAACGCCGTCAATTCCGACATGGCTGCCCGAAAAAATCTGGGAAGGCATAGAGTTCCGCGACATGGTGGAAACCGCACAGTATTGGATGAAGATTATCCGCGAAAAAGAAAACCCCGACATCGTAATAGGTCTTTTCCATTCGGGAATCGACAGCACCTACAACAACCGCTGCAACGAAGACTTTATGAACGAAAACGCTTCGGCACTTGTGGCGCACAAAGTTCCGGGTTTTGACCTCATAATCGCCGGACACGACCACCAGGAGTGCAACATGGTTATCAAAAACGTTGAAGGTCAGAGGGTTATAATTCTTGACTCCAAAAACTGCGCACGTCTTGCAGCCGTTGCCTCAATTCAGGTGAAAAAATGCGGAGACAGGCTCATCGACAAAAAAATCACGGGTCTGATTATGGAAATGAACTCCTGCGAACCCGACACCGAGATGATGAAGCGTTACGGCGGATATATCAACATGATAAAAAAATACGTCTCAAAACCGATTGCGAAGTTTACGCGGACGGTCTCCTCACGCGACGCGATGTTTGGCAATTCGGCGTTTGTAGACCTGATACATTCGGTTCAGCTGGAGGAGACGGGGGCTGACATTTCGTTTGCCGCGCCGCTTACTTTCGACTCCAAAATCAAAAAAGGCGTTGTCTGCATAAGGGACATGTTCAAACTCTACAAGTTTGAAAACCTGCTCTACACTTTGAAGTTGACAGGTCAGGAAGTTCTTGACTATTTGGAATATTCCTACGGCTGGTGGTTCAACATGATGAGCGACAAGAAAGACCATCTCGTACTCTTTGAACTCGACGAAAAAGGCAACAACCGCACGGCGGGAAAATTCTACAATTATTCCTCCGCTTCGGGCATAAACTACACCGTAGACCTTTGCAAGCCTGCGGGCGAAAAAATCAAAATTCTCGGTTTTACCGACGGACGGCCTTTTTCCCTTGACGGTGTTTACAAGGTTGCGGTAAACTCTTACCGGGGCAACGGCGGCGGCGGACACCTGACCGAAGGCGCGCACATAGTCCACGAAGAACTTTTGAACCGCATTATCTCGGCAACCGACAAAGATTTGCGCTATATTATAATGCGCAACATCGAAGAAAAGCAGATAATCTCGCCCAAAGCCTCCGGCAACTGGAAAGCCGTTCCTCAGGAATTTTGGATCAAGGGACGCAAAAAAGACTATCAAGTGATGTATGACAATTAATACCCGCAAAAAATGTTGGAAATAGGAACTCATAACAAATCGAAAGGCAAAAAAGCACTTCTTCTTGGCTCCGGTGAGTTAGGGAAAGAAGTCGCAATAGAACTTCAACGGCTCGGCGTTTATGTCATAGCCGTTGACAAATACGAAAATGCCCCTGCAATGCAGGTTGCTCACAAAAGTTACGTTTTTTCGATGCTTGACGGGGACAAAATCCGTGAGACAATCGAAAAAGAAAAACCTGATTTTATAATTCCCGAAGTGGAAGCCATTGCGACAAAAACGCTCGTGGAATTGGAAAAAGAGGGTTACAATGTTATCCCGACGGCTAACGCTACATTTCTTACCATGAACCGCGAAGGTATACGCCGTCTTGCTGCTGAAAAATTAGGAATCAAAACTTCGCCTTACCGTTTTGCTTCCACAAAAGACGAATTTTTTAAGGCGGTAGAAGAAATAGGCATACCGTGCGTTGTTAAACCCATAATGTCTTCTTCGGGACACGGACAATCGGTTATCAAAAGTGAAGACGGAATCGAAAAGTCTTGGCAAATTGCTCAGGAGGGCGGAAGAGCAGGCGCGGGGAAAGTCATTGTAGAAGGATTTGTAAAATTCGATTATGAAATTACTCTTTTGACAGTCCGTCATATCGGCGGCACAAGTTTTCTTGAACCCGTCGGACATTATCAAAAAGACGGCGATTATCAGGAGTCTTGGCAGCCGCAGCCGATGAAACCCGAAACAATTAAAAAAGCCGAAGAAATTGCCGAAAAAATCACGACTGTACTCGGCGGCAGAGGAATTTTCGGCGTTGAAATGTTCGTCAAAGGCGACGAGGTGATTTTCAGCGAAGTTTCGCCAAGACCTCACGACACGGGAATGGTTACGATGATTTCGCAGGATTTGTCGGAATTTGCCCTGCACGCAAGGGCGGTTTTGGGTCTGCCTATTCCGAACATCGCTTTTCACGGACCGTCAGCCTCAAAAGCCGTTGTCGTTGAAGGCGAAAGTCAGAATATCGTTTTTTCGGGACTTGAAGACGCACTATCGATTCCCGATACGTCAATAAGGATTTTCGGAAAGCCGGAAGTAAGCGGACACCGGAGAATGGCGGTGCTTTTGGCACGCGGCAACTCTGTTGAAGAAGCGCGGCAAAAGGTTCAGGACATGGCAAAAAAAATAAAAGTAGAGATATAAAAAAAAGCCCTGTTTTTCAGGGCTTTTTTTTATTGGTTTGTTTAGAATCTTGCCGTGGTGCTTTCGCCAATCCAGCCGCCTACCGTAACGGAAGTGCCGGGAGTGATTGAGTGCATGAAAGCCTCTTCTTTTTTCGGACATGAACCCGAAAATCTGTTAATCAAAGTCTGAGCCTCGGAAGCAACTGACGGGTCAACGGCTTTTGCTTTTTGAAGTTTGTCGATAACAACCCAGAAAGTTTTTGATCTTTCAAAAGCGTCCTCGCCGACAGGATTTGCGCCGTACATAATCGCAATCAGAATATAAGGCAAACCGTAGTTTGATTTCTGTGAAATCGCTTTGAGAGCATACGATTTTGCAGTTGAAAACTGTTTTTTGTCGTTATAAATTTTGGCGATGTTGTAGTTGTAAATTGCCTTCATGGTGTCAACCTCTGAAAAACCTACCGCCTGCTCCAAATACTTCAAAGCATCGTCGTCCTTGCCTTTTTTCAACAGCATTTTTGCAAAGTTGTAGCATGCAAGTTCAGAAGGTTTGCTTTCGATAAGTTTTGCGGTTGCGTTTTCATAAAGCGGAAGGTCGGTGCAGCCTTTCGAGTCAAAAATCTTGACGATTTTTTCAGCCATTTCCACGTCGTTGGGATTTGCGTTGAATCTCGGTTCAAAGGCCTTGTTCAACGCGCCGCATTCTGCCGCCTTGCTCGTAGAAAACATCTGGTCGATTGCGCCCTGAACCTGTTTTGCGGTTGCGAGTTTTGACTCGGCGTCTTTTGCAGCCTTGTCGTTTGCAGGATTTTCAAGTTGTTTTGAAAAATCGGTTTTTTGAGCGTCCAAAATGTCGTTCAACTGCAAATATTTGTCAACAACCACCGAAGCGTCGATTTTTTCCGACTCAAACATTCCGAGGGTTGCCTGCATTGCGGTCTGAACCACTGCAAGTTCGGTTGATTTGCCACCCAAATCCACAGCCTTCGACAAAATGTTGTAAGGCTCCTCTATCGGGCTTTTGCGGTATTTAAGAAGGTCAACGCCTTTGCGTCCCAAGAGATAAGCCTCGCCGTAGTTTTTGCTCGTTGCGGCAAAATACTTGATTCTCTGGTCGTAAACCATCATCAAAGTGTCAATCCAAAGTTCCTGCTCTTTGCGGTTTGCCGCCTTAGACATCTTGAATTTCACGATAGAAACACCATTAGAATAGATGTTTTGAGTACTTTTAGGATATTCCTTAAAAAGTACAGTCCAAGAAGTATAAGCATCGGCGTAATTCTGCTGTTTTGCGTATTCCTGAAACATCGAAATCATACGCATACAATCGGCAGAGTCTGCGCCGTATTTTTCTTCCCTCATAAGATTTGCGATTTTGTGTCTTTCGCTTAATACTGCTGATTTCAAATCGGCAAGTGTTCCCGCTTTTTGCATATCTTTAAGGGTCTTAATGTCAAAAATTTCCAACACTTCCGCCTCTGCGCCGCCGTGCTCGAATTTTTCGATTTCAGAGAGACCCGTGTTCATTTTTGCGTAAAGATCACGGTACTTTGATTTTAATGTCGGTTGATAAACAGTTGAAGTGCTGATTGCAAGTTCGCCTGTTGTTTCGGGAAATTTCATGGAGATTACATCTCCGGCACTCTGCGACATTGCAGCAGATCCCGAAAGCAACAATGCTGACAATGAAAGTGCGAAACGTTTAAATCTGTTCTTTATCATAACATTTTTAAATTTTAAGATTTTAAAATTAGTATTAATTCTATTGAAATTTACGTTTCACGAACCAAATGTCGTGAGCGGTAACGTTAAAATGCATTAAAAAGTACTTTTCCTTGTACAAACCTTTGTCAGTAGTCCCGCGTGTGCCGAGGTCGCAACTTACGTTCAGCAGCAGCGTCCTGACAGGAAATCCGAGACCGAAACTGATTCCTTTCTCCTGAATATCACAACCGTTCAACTTTAAATACGTCTCTGTCTTATGGATTCCAAATCTATAGTTGATAGTTTTGTAATATCTTGAAGAATATTTTGAATTTACATACTGGATACCGAGTCCGTAATATTTGTTTTCCTTAAAATTGGAAACGTTTTCCTGTCTGGGCATCACAAAATTTGACCAGTCCTGGCTTCTGTAATCAAAATTTACTCTCAACTGCTCAAAAAATTCCGCTGAAAAGCCCACGCCGAAACTCTTCGGAACGGTGATTTTTCCGTCATAAAGCGTATCGTTTGCGATTGTGTCCGTAGAGCCGACAAGCGAATTTCTTGAAACCATCAGCAACTGGCTTCTTGTGTTGAGTTTCGCGTCGCCCGAAAAATAAATTCCGGCTGCAAGTTTCAAGAATTTTTTCGACGAATCTTTTTTTGAGGTGAAACTTTTCTGCGCCAAAAAGCCCAAATCCGAAGTAAAACCTCTTATGATTTCCTCGTTCTTGAAAACCGATTTTGAAGAATAATCCGAGACAAAAGTGCTCAAAGAGTCTTCTCTTACGATGTCGCCGAAAACGTATTTTCCTTTTATTCCGACAGAAAACATTTTCAAGAATTTGAACGCTGTACCGAGGCTGACTTCCGAAAGTCCGCCCTTGCCTTGAAACGCTTCAACGTATTTCCTTTCATAACCGCCTGCACTGACGGTCATAGTGTCTTTGCAATAATAACCTACCGCGCTGTAAGGCGATACGCCGAAAGTAAAACTCCACCAAGGTTTTACGGCAAAACCTCCTGCAAAATATCTGAAAGTGGCGGTGCTGTTTTTCTGGTTTTGAACCGCCGATTCTGTTTTGGCATATTTTACGTCAAAACCCACGTCAAAAACAAAACGCTGCAAAAGCAAATCTGTGTTCGCTGCGGGATTCACCGTGTTCAGAAAATAAGGCGTGCTTTCGGCAATGCCTGCGCCTCCCATGGCAATATTGTGCCCCGTTGCGCCTGAAAAAATATCGCCTATTCCGTAACGCGAATACGGCGAAGTGGTAAACCGCTGCGCTTTCAACTCACTGAAAGACAGAAGAATAATTAAAATTAAAAATTTAAAAACTCTTAGATACATTGTAATTTAAAATTCTGTTAAGTCCAAATGCTACTAAATTTGGCGCTGCAAATATCGTATTTTTTAAGTTCTTAGCCAAAAAAATTGTGTCCCCTCCCGTTAAAATTATTTTTCCGTCGGGGTTATCCCTCTCAAAATCACGTATATAACCGTCAATTTCAAATTTTATGCCGTTTAAGACACCTTTCATCACCGCAGAGACGGTATCGCAGCCGAAACCCTCTGCCCAGTCATACTCCTTAATCAAGGGAAGTTTGGCGGTATGCTCGTTCAAAGCCTTGAATCTCAGAGCAATACCCGGTGAAATATTTCCGCCCAAAAATTCGTTTCCGTCTTTTAAATAGTCAAAAGTTACCGCCGTTCCCGCGTCAATTATAAGGCATGATTTTCCTTCCGAGATGACCGACGCGCCGATTGCCGCCGCCAAACGGTCAAGCCCTAAGGTCTCTGGGGTGGAATAACTGTTTTTTACCGGAATAAAAGTAGAGCGGGAAAACTCCAAAAACTTTACGCCGAGGGCTTCAAAACGCGCGTTCAATCCCTCAACGCGGGTGTTAACAGAGGAAAAAATTGCGTAATTTATCTTGTATTTTGCAAAAATCTGGTCTGCCGCCTCAAAAATGTTTTCCGTTTCTGCTTTTACTATCTGCTTAAAAATCAACTCGTTATCATCAAAAACACACAACTTGCAAAACGTGTTTCCAATATCTAAAATTAAATTCATTTTTTTTAACAAAAAAATTAAAATTTTCGGCTGCAATTTACTAAATTTGCAACATAAAACAGCACAAAAAAAACTAAAAATGGCAAAAAAAATTTTAATCGTTGAAGATGACAAAATGCTCTGTACGATATTTCAGATGTTCGTTCAGGAACTTAACTATGAACTCGTCGGAACAGTGCATAACGGCGCGGACGCGCTCTCTGCGGTAGAAAAAGACGGCGACATAGACGTAATTTTGATGGACATACATCTTGACGGCAGACTCAGCGGAATAGAAACGGCAGCCTTTTTGGAAAAAAACGGTTACGAAATCCCCGTTGTGTTCATCACCGGCGACGACAATGCTGATTTGATAGAAGAAGCCACGTTACCAAATGTTTACGGTTTTATAATAAAGCCTGTTTATATGCGCAACCTTGGTGTCGCAATAGAGTTTGCATGTGCTAAATTTGCCAAAATAAACGGCAAAAAAAGATAAAAAAAGAAAGGGATTTATTTTTTATAAAAATTCATTTCGTCAAGATATTCGAAGGTTTTTTCGGGCATAAAAAACCTCACGTCTTTCCCCTCGCGGATAGACTGTCTTATAAATGTGCTTGAAATTTCGATTATAGGAGTCTCAACAAGCGTAACTTTTGGGTGGCTGACAAGTTTTCCTCCGTCAGAGCCGTTTCTCGGAAAAACCAAAACGTTATGATATTCAAGTATTTGTTCGTAATTTTTCCAACGGTCGAGCCTTTCGAGATTGTCAGTCCCCATGATTAAATAAAATTCGCGATCGGGGTATTTTTCTTTCAGGTAGGTTAGTGTGTCAATAGTATAAGAAGGTTTGGGCATACGAAACTCTACATCGCATGCCCAAAACTTTTTGTAGCCTTCAATCGCCCGTTTTAGAAGTTCAAGACGGTGATAATCAGGCAATAAACTTTCCTTTTGTTTGAAAGGGTTTTGCGGTGAAACCACAAACCAAAGGCAGTCTAATGCTGAATATTCAGTTAAGAAATTTGCCAACATCAGATGCCCGTTATGAACGGGATTGAAAGATCCGAAATACAGCCCCGTTTTCATTTCCCTTTTTATTCGTTCAATCTGTAAATTGCTTTTGCTTCCTCAGCCTGAGTGTAATCCCAGAAAGGTCCTATCGAAAGTCTCTGGAACGAAAGTCCCTCAAAAAGTGCGTCGGCAAATTCGTTTGCAGAGCCGGAAGACACAGCCGCGGGGCTTCTTGTGAACTCGTAAGAGCCCATACGTCTCAACTCCGTAAACGCGCATTGAAACCAGTGCATCGTACTCGGAGCGGTAGGCTGCGGAAGTTCGTTAATTTTTTCCTTCGACTTTTTGTAATAAATCTTTGCGTTAATCGCCTCTACTTCCGAATAGAAAGGTCCTATCGTAACTTGACGGTGAGCGATTCCCCACCATACGGCTTTTGAAAAACTTTTGAGCGAACCCATCATTACTTTTGCTCCGCCGCCAAGGATTTCGATTTCCTTGCGTTTGCTGTCGATTTTCATACGGATATAAAACCAGTAAACATCGGGCGTAGGTTCTTTATCTTCAATGCCTTCGGGGGATTCCGAAGTTACTTTCAAGGTCTTTTCGGGGTCAACAGCCGATGCCTTGAAACTGCCGCCGAATAGTGTCAATGCGGCAAAGAGCAACAATATTTTTGTAATTTTTTTCATCTTTACTAAAAAGTTATTTGTTAAGTTTTATTGTACAAAGATCAAAACAAAATTCATACCATTAAATTTTTTTTGATTTACTCTAATAATCTGTAAATCGCTTTTGATTCCTCAGACTCAGTGTAGTCCCAAAAAGGTCCTACTGTAAACCTTTGGTATTGAATACCTTCAAACAAATCTTTAACAAATTCATAATCAGAGCCTGAGGATACTGCGGCAGGACATCTCATAAACTTGTATGCCCCGGAGTGCTTCTCTGTCAACGCGCATTGAAACCAATGCATCATCTTTGGCGCGGCAGACTGCGGATGTTCTTTGATTTCGTTTCTGGATTTTTTGTAATAACTCTTTGCGTAATTTGCTTCATCCTCCGAAAGAAAAGGTCCTACCACAAACTGACGGTGTGCAATTCCCTTTTTAGCGGTTTTTGAAAAAATTTTATACGAACCCTTAACAACTTGTGTATCACAGCCTAAAATTTCAATATCCTGACGTTTGTAGTCAATTCTGATACTGACAGAAAACCAGTAAACATCGGGCTTTGGTTCTTTGTCAAGAATGCCTTCGGGGGATTCAGAAGTTGTTTTCATTGTCTTTTCGGGGTCAGCCGCCGATGCCTTGAAAATGCCGCCGAAGAATATCAGCGCGGCAAAAAGCAACAATATTTTTGTAATTTTTTTCATCTTTACTAAAAAGTTATTTGTGAAATTTTATTTTACAAAGATAAAAACAAAATTCTTACCGTTAAAATTTTTTTTGATTTACAGAGAAATATTTTTTAATTTTGCCCGAACGTAATTTTAAAATTGTCAAAAAAATGAAAGCAAATTTACTTTTAACGGTTTGTTGTTCATTGTTGTTTATGACGGGCTGCATGGAAAACGGCTCTCAAAAGTCCGACGCAAAAAGCAACACCGAAAACAACACTACAACCACCACAACAGACGACGGCAAGACCGACAACGGCGGCTCTACGACCGATGATAGTAAGAAGAACGAAACCAAAAATTCGTTTCAATCAGCAAACGGCAAGTTTTCGATAAACTTTCCCGCGCCTCCTGCCGGACCGGAAAGCAGCATTGAGCAAAACAAAGCGGGTTTGATGCAAATTTTCACCTACACTTTGACTGTTTCTGAGTCTGCGGGTTACTTTGCATATTACAAAGATTATCATTCGGGCGTTATAACGGATTCCAACACGGAAACGATGTTGAAAAAAGAGGCTGATAATTTTATGAAAAACATCGGTTCTTCTGTTGCTAAATCTTCGTCTGAGCGTCTTGACGGCAACAAAGGTCTCTCGTTTTCCGGCACTTTGAACGACACAATCGCAATTAACATGCGTGCGTTTTTTGTCGGAAGACGTTATTATCAATTCGGCACGATAGCCTCAAACTCAGAAATTTCAGAAAAGGATTCAAAAAAATTCATCAACTCGTTTGAAATTATAAAGTAAGAAAATTTTACAAAAAAAAAATTGAATTATGAAAAACTCATAATTCAATTTTTTTTATTATTATTTTTTCCTGTTTAGAAATCCGGAAAGCGTATTCATTAGAATTTTTATTTCAATCGGCTTGGTTATGTAATAGTTGCAACCGGCGGCTATGGTTTTTTCTTTTTCGCCGGTGAGCGCGTAAGCGGTTTGAGCAATTATGATAACATCTTTGTTGAACTCGCGGATTTTCTTTGTCGCCGTATAGCCGTCCATAACAGGCATTTTGATGTCCATTAAAATCAAATCTATATTGGAATTTTCTTTCGCTATTTTAACGGCTTCTTCTCCGTTTCGAGCCCAAAGTACGTTGGCTTTGGTTTCTGCAAGAACTTCTTCCATATAGATAATGTTCATGTCTTCGTCTTCGGCAACAAGAATTGTTTTGCCTTCCAATGTGCCTTGACCGCCGTTTGTGGTAGAGGCGCCGTATTCGTCAGCAACGTTGAGTTCGGGATTGTAAGGCAGTGTGAAATAGAAGGTTGAGCCTTCGCCTTCAACTGATTCTACCCACATTTCGCCGCCCAAAAGTTCGGTAAGTTTCTTTGAAATCGTAAGGCCTAAACCAGTGCCGCTCTGATTCTTGTTGTCTTTCTGCTCTATTTGTCCGAAACGTTTGAAAATCAAGTCCAACTTGTCTGCCGGCATGCCTACGCCCGTGTCTTTTACATAGAAGAGCAGTTGCTCCGGCGTGTTGAATTTGTAACCGAACTCAATATAGCCTCTGTCAATAAACTTCATGGCGTTGCCGATGAGGTTGTTAAGAATCTGTTTGAGCCTGAAAACGTCGGTTTCAATCGTAAAGTCTTCCGAGTCAACTGCTTTTTTCATTCTCAGTTCAAACGGCTTGTTGGTCATGTCGTTGATTTGGTTTTGCGACATAAAAATCTCGTTCATAACAGGGTTGAGCAGAATTTTCTGTGTTTTTACTTTCAACTGTCCTGCTTCTATTTTCGAGATGTCAATGATGTCGTTGATAAGGTTCAAGAGGCTTTTACCGCTGCTGCTGATGATTTGCAGGTATTTTTCTTTGTGCTTGTCAAAGTTTCCGGGTTTTGACAAAAGTTCCGAAAAGCCGATAATCGCATTCA
>JAEEGK010003327.1_pt1 | contig 40147 bp, 29 predicted proteins | sample 8958771 | NCBI WGS metagenome assembly JAEEGK01 (sample SAMN16246547, study PRJNA631951) | gut metagenome | biome: gut microbiome; feature: rumen; material: SC-attached | host: Bos | place: Iran: Karaj | collected 2018-10
ATCCCCAATCCCCAATCCCCAATCCCCAATCCCCATTTGGAAAACTAATTATTTCAAAAATTAAAATAAATTATTAATTTAAAAAAATTTTTATTAAAATAAAACTAAAAGAAACTTATAATTTTCAAAATAAAATTAAAAAAATAAAAAAGTATATACCATTTATTGAATTCTTAAAATTTCAGCCTGATTTCCATCAATAATACCAATCCAATTTTGAGTTACATCTCCCCAAGCAACATTTTCTATTTCATTTTCAGCATCATATTTCATAATAAATTCCTCCGGTTGTTCACTATCACAATAAATATCCCACAATAAAGCACTTTTATCATCAGAAACACTTATCAAATTAGTGTTAGATTGTGGGGCCCAAATAGCATTATTTACAACATTAGTATGAACTTTTAATATAGCATAAGGAGAAGCTAATTTTCTTTGATCTAAAATATATATTTCATTTTTATCAACAATTACTGTTAAAATAAAATTAGGATTAACTAAATTCCATTTAAGTCTAGTCATAGGGGATTCATCTCTAGTTTCAAAAATAATACTAGAAGAATTTGCTTGACGGGAATCAAATAAACGAACACTTCCATCAGCACCTGTACTCATAAAAGTAAATTCATCTTGTCCTAAAGATATATCATATACTTCTTTATCATGAGCTATAATCATATATTTCACTTCATATTTATTTAAATCTAATATTGCACAAGTAGTATCTACACTGCATACCCCTAATATAGAATTATTTGCCCGAGACCAATCACAAGCAGTTAAAGGTCCGCAATAATCTTTTCTTCTTTTTTGAAAAGCAACTTTTAATGATAAATTTTCATTTTCATTATCATATGAATATAAGCGCAAAATATCACTTGTCGATACTAATAAATTTTTATTTTGTTCATGTGGGCTAAATAATATACTAGATACAGGAAACTCACATTGAATTTGAGATTTAAGAGCTATTTGGTTGTTGTTTATGACATTTGTATTGTTTATATTATCATCTTCATTTATAATATCCTCTTGAGAAAAGGATAATATACTTATATTATTATTTGTATTCATATTTAATGATGATACTGCAACATTAATTAAATTATTATCATTTGAACTTTGAAAAGTAATTCCATATAGTCTTGAATCATCGCTTTTATATTTTTTTATATATTTATTCTTTTCTTTATCATCTTCTTCTTCTTCTATTTTACTATGACTTCCCTTAGTACTTATTATTTTATTTTCATTCTCTTTGGATAAAGATTCAGTCAATTTATTTTTTTTATCATTATTAGCAGTTAAATTTAATGTTTCTAATATTTTTATATCATCATCTGATAAGTTAATATTTGATTTTATGCTTTCTTTTTCATTTATTTCATTTCCAACAGAAAACATAATTAAATTAATTTATTTTTTAATTTATAAAAAATAATAATAAAAACAATATTTTTATAAAATTAAAAAATGGAAACAGAAATTGAAAAAAAAAACATTTCAAACTTAAACGAATCAACCAACAACATATTAAATAACCAAATCACAAAATCAAACAACATAAAATCATATTCAGATTATAACAACAACAACAGCAACAACAAAAGACAAAACAACAACGAATCTCATTTCATACAAAACAATTCAACAAACGCAAACAGCAACAACCAAAAAACAACCACATTAAATTTAAGTAAAATTCAATACAAAGATGGTTTCATTTTAAAAGATGCTTCAAATAGCAATCCAGGATTTGCATTATGGTCAATAAAAAACGAAAATAATAATAATTTAAATAAAAAAATAGAAGAAAAAACAAAAATTGAAGAAAAAACAATAGAAAATTACAATGAAATAACAAATTCAACAGATAAAAAATTAATTGATGAACTTAAATTTAAATGTAATGATTTAGAAAAAAAACTTCAAAATGCTTTGTATCAATATTATGAAAAAGAAAATTATGTTAGAAATTCAGAAAAATTAAAAGAAGAATATGAACAAATTGTTCATAAAAACATTGAAGAAAAAAATTTTTTAGTAGAAGAAAAAAAAAATTTAGAAATGAATTTAACACATTATTCAAATGCTTTATCAAATGCGAAAAATGAAATTGAAAGATTGAATAAAATTATTATTGAACAAAAAAAATATATTTTAAATAAAAAAGAAAAATTTAATGAAATTATTAATAATGAAAAAAAATTACAAGAAGAACTTAAAAATAATATTAAAAAATTAGAAAATAAAATTAATGAAATGGAAAAAAATAATAATAATTTTAAAATACAAAAAAAAAAATTTAAACATTTAAATTTATTTGGAAATTTTGTTAATGATTTTAATGAAGAAGATTCTGAAAATAAAATTGAATTTCAAATAAACAAAATGAAAAAAATTATTTTAGATTCTCAAATTGAAATTTTAGAACTAAAAAATAAATTAAAAAAACTTGAAAATGAAAAAAATACAATGAAAGAAATTATTAATTTCAAAAATAAAAAAAATCTTTTTCAAAAAAATAATTTATTAAATTTAAATCAAATCATTGAAAATCAAAATCAAAAACAAATTTTTAATAATTATTTATTAAAAATTAAAAATAAAGAATTAAAAAATCTTAGAAATAAAAGCACTGATAATATTAGAAATGCTTTTAATAATTTTAATTCTAATCTTAATTTAAGCGCAAGTTCAACGAAAATTATTGAAAATAATTATTTTAATAAAAATTAATTCAATTTTTGTTTATAAATCTTAATTATATTTTTTAATTAATTTATTATTATTATTATTATTATATTTTATTGTAATTCTACAATTCTAATTCTTTTATTATTTCTTCGTCTGATTTAAAATTATTATTATTATTTTCATTATTATTATTATTTTCATTATTATTATTATTATTTTCATTATTTTCATTATTATTTTCATTATTATTATTATTATTATTTTCATTATTATTATTATTTTCATTATTATTATTTTCATTATTATTATTATTATTATTTTCAATATTATTATTTTCATTGTTATTATTTTCATTATTATTATTATTATTTTCATTGTTATTATTTTCATTATTATTATTTTCATTATTAATATTTTTATTTTCATCTTCTTCATTAATAGCATTATTTTTAATCCCAACTTCATTTTCTTCTTTATTATTTTCATTATCATTATTACTATTATTATCATTATTATCATCATTATTATTATTATCATTATTTTCATCATTTTTATTCTCCTCATCATTTTTATTCTCATCATTTTTTTTTTGTTCTTCTTCTTCTTTTTTTTTTCTCGACAATTCTCTAATTTTATTTCTTTCAAAACTTGCTTCTAACAAATAATCACTCAAATACTCAACAGGATCATTAGGTAAATTAATACAAATATCATAAATTCCTTTAGATAAAAGTGGCAAAACATTTTCAGCTAAATATCTTCTAATAACTTCAGATTTTCTTTCCAAAAATTTATAATCATTATCAGTTTGAATATAACTAGGTATTTTTTCATTTTCTGATACATATGATTTATTTAATTTAGATTCTTCATCTTCTAAATTATGTTCCATTTTTTCTAAAAGTTTTTCTTGTTTAAAATATTGAGAATCACTGTCATTAATTATTTCTTTTAATTTTTTATTCATTGCTGTGATTGATGAAATTTTACTTTCATTTTTTTCATCTTCTTTAATATTATTTTCTTTATTTTCATTATTTTCTTTATTTTCTTTAATTTCTTTATTTTCATTATTTTCATTATTATTTTCTTCTAATTCTTTTTGTTTTTCTTCTTCTTCTTTTTGAATTCGAATTTTTTCTTTTTCTTCTTGAACATAATCAAATAATAAATCTTCTTTATTAAATATATTCAAAATTTTATTTTTAATTCCATTATTATTTTTGATAATAAAATTTTGTATTTCTTCAATATTTTCTAACAAATCTTTTTTTATATCAACTCTTAAAATATTAAATTTACTTTCATTTTCAATTAAAAAATCATTTATACTTTTGAATCCTTCTTTTTTTTCATTTTCTTTAATTTTATCTAATCTTCGATTAACTCTTTCTAACAAAACAGGAATTTCAGGCGATTTTGGATCTTTAGGAAATTCCTCAGAATTTTTTATTCTATTAATAATAAAATCATCATTTTCATCTTCTAAATAAATAATAGAATTTGGTTTTAATTCACTTTCATTTGAATTATCATTATTCGTATCTAAATGAATAAAATCTTCAAATAAATCATTAATATCTTCATATGTTTTTGGATAGCCATCTAAAATATAACCAAATAAATTAAAATTATTTTCTTGAATGATTCGTTTGAAAATTCTATTTAAAATTTCTGAATTATATCGTAAAAAATTTTCTGGATCAAAAGGAGGATCATTTTTCTTTTTTGTTTTATTATAATTATCTTCTATTTCTTTAATATTATCATTAAAATCTTTTATAAATTTTTGAATGTCTCTTATTAAATCAGATTCAATTGAATTTCTTTTATCTTCATTGTTATCATTTGAATTATTGTTTCGAATATCAATTTCGTTGTTTATTAATTTTTTTGAATAATTTACTAAATCTTTAATGTTTAAAATAGGTAAATAAAATATTTTTGATAAAATGTTTGAAATTGTTGTTTTTCCTGTGTAAGGTTTATTACTAATTATCATAATTTTATTTTGTGTAATGTTTCTATATTTTATAAATTCTTTTCTTACACTTTTTGTATTTGAAATTAAACCATTTTGACAATGCCATTTAAATAATGATGAAGGTGTGTTAATTATTGTTTTTGTTTTTGGAAAATCATCTTCTGATAGTTGATTTTCTGGGGATTTGTTTAATACAAAATCTGATGAACGAATTTTTAAATCTAATTTTAAAAGTTCAGGTGGAAAATTTTCGGGTAATTCTATTGGAATATTTTTTTCTTTTTTAATTTCGTTTTGTTCTTCTTTATTTTCTTCATTTTCATTATTATTTTCTTCATTTTCATTTTGATTTTCATCTTCTTTTTTTTCATCTTTTTTTTCATCTTTTTTTTCATCTTTTTTTTCTTCTTTTTTTTCATCTTTTTTATCATCTTTTTTTTCATCTTCAATTTCTTCATTTTCTTTCTCTTCATTTTCCTCTTTTTTTTCTTCTTCTTTTTCAAAAGTATTTTCTCTATTTCCAACACAAGTATAAATATTTTTTAACAAATCTTTTAAAGTTTTATTTTTACAACTATCAACAGCAATAATATATTTACTTTCAGGTTTTTTTTCGACAATTTTTTTAATAATATTAATAATATCTTTCATATGAATCGTAGGAATAACATTATTTTCTTTTTGCAAAACAATTCTATTCAAAGGAACATTTAAAATGGCGTTTTTAAACAAAGAATAAAAATATGGCTCTCCATAACCATAAATTAATCCTGGGCAAAGAACATATGATTTAATTTTTGGATTTTTATTTAATTTTATAGCCAAATTTTCAATATAAATAAATCTTTTATATTTATTTAAAGGTTTTCTTTTCATATAATCTTTTTCAGTGAAATATAAAATATTTGTTTTTTCACCTTTTAAATTTTCTTCTTCTTCTTCTTCTTTTTCTTCTTCTTCATTTTCATCTTGTTTTATTTCTTCTGTTTCATTTTGTTCATTTTCTTTTTGTTCTTCTTTTTTATTTTTTTTGTTGTTTTGAGCATTTAATTCAATTTGAGCTAAACGTTCTTTTTCAAGACGTTCTTTTTCTTCTTTTTCTTTGCGTTTTTTTTCTCGAATTTCATCATCATCAATGGGTTTATAATAAAAGTCATATTCGTTTTTATTTTCATTTTCGGAATTTTCATTAATATCACAAAATTTTGTTTTCGTATTTGCCCATGTAAAAATGTTACTAATAAAAATACATATTTTTTCATTTTCTATTTTCAATGTATTTAATCCTTTAATTATATATTCTGCTTCTTTTAAAGAGCCATTGTTTAAATTGTAAATAATAATATCATTTTGAAAAATTTCGTTATTAAATGCTTTGTTGAAGTCAAAAGAAATAATTTTAGGTTCAAAATATAAAGGAATATGTTCATTTTGATTATTGATATTTTGACTACACATGATTTCATATTTAATTCTTGCTTCAGGTAAATGATCAGTTCGAAATGTTTCTATAATAAAATTCGCAAACCAAGATTCTAAATTATTTATAAATAATTTTCTTAATTTTGGTTGTTTTTTTGGAGAATTTGTTTTTGAGGAAGTTATAGACATATTATTTAAAAGTTATTAAAAAATATAATTATATAATATTTAATTTTAATATTTAATATAATATTTATTTATAATATTTAATTATTCTTTATTTATAATATTTATATAAAATACTTTTTAAATACTAATGAAATGAAAATATTTTTTTTTTTATTTAAATTTAAGTTTTTTATTCAAATTTGGAATTGTATTTTCTATTAATAATAATAAAGAAAAATAAGGAATATTATTAATATTATTTACATCATCGTTGTTTAAATTATTAAAATAATTTGATAAAAATTTTGAATATTTGTTTAAAATATTGTTACATAATTTTGATTTTTCGAATAAATTTTTATTTTCTCTTGGTTTAAAATCATAAATATTTTTTATTGAATTAATATCTTTATATAATTGACAAAATCTAATAATATAATTTTTATTTTCATTCATTTCAATACTTTTTAATTTTTTTAAATTATTAATATATTTTTTATTAATATTTTCATATGTTTTTTTATAATTAAAATTTTCTTTTTTTTCCATTTTCATTTGATTTAAAATATTTAAAATATTATTATTTTTTTCTATTTTGTTATTGATTTTTTTTTTTTTTATTTTTAAATTATTTTTTTTTTTTGGTTTTTTAAAAAAAAAAACATAATTATTTTTTCTGATTTTTTTTTCTTTTATTGAAATGAGATTTTAAAATATCTCTTTTTATATTTTTTATTGAATCTATTCTTTTTTTAAATTGTTTATTAAAGTTATCTGATTTAAATTCAAGGTTTTGTAATTGATTTTCTTCTATTTCTTCACTTTCTTCTTTATTTTCTTCTTCATTTTCTGCTTCATATTCTTCTTCTTCATTTATTTCATTTTTATCATCTTCGATTTCTTTATTAATTTCTATTTCACTTTTTTTTTCTTCTTCAATTTCTTCTTTATTTAAATGATCATTAATATTTCCTATTTCTAAATCTATTGCTTTTTCAAAATGTCCAAATTGTTCTATTAATTTTTTATTTCTATCAAAATCCACAATGATACTACCAAATTTTATTGAAACAATATCTTTATTTCTTCCTTCATCTTTTGTTTTAATATTACCCATTTTAAATATTTTTAAGTAATTTTCTTTATTTTTTAATTGTTAAATTAATTTAGATTTTTTTACAATAATTTAAAATTTAATTATTCAAAAAGAATTAAATGAATTATTATACTTCAAATATAAATAAACATTATAATTCTTTTCGGCATAATAAAATACTTTTGAATATACCAAATAATAATAATATTCAACAAAATAATTTTTTGTCATATTATTCTTCTTCTGCAGAAAGAAATAATGATTTAATAAAAGGAAAATTTAATAATAACAATCATTATTTAACGATAAATAATAATTCAACAGAATCAAAAAATATGTTTAACTATCAAAGAAATAATACTTTTGAAAATTATTACGAAGACCCAACAATCACAAATATTAAATTTCACTTTAAAAATTTAAACGGAAAAATAAATAAAATAAAAGAAGTTGTTTCAACTTCAAATCCAAAAGCTAGTTCAAATTTTGTAAAATATAATTTAAAAAAAAGCAGAAATGTTTTTCCAATAGAACAAATAAAATACGAAACAACTTCTCAATTTAATAATTATCACACAAAAGATAATTTAACACAAATTAATATTGAAGGTTCAAATTGTAAAAATGAGAAATATAAAAATAATAAAAGAACTATTAATAGAAGTTTAAATAATGAATGTTATAATAGAAAAGAATATCTTAATTCATTTGATTCAGGGGATAAAAATAATAAAAAAAATAGTAATTTAAAAGAAGTTAATGTTGCTAAAATTTCTTTTACTCCGAATTTTAAAGAAACTTCAATTAATGAATCAAATATTGGAAAAGTTTCTATTGAAATTACTGGAAATAAAAGTATTAAAAAAGATCCTTCTGATAATAATTTAAATTTAAGTGAACTTGCCAATGATTTAGTTAAAACTTTTAATTTAGATAATAATAAAAAGAAAAATAAAAAGAAAGAAGTTAAAAGTGAAAAAAAATATATTTTTCAAGTATCTAAATATAATTTAAAAACAGATTTTTTTAATAAAGAAAAAGAATTATATAAAAGTAAAGCTAATAATATAAAAGATATTGAAAAAAATAATGATGAAAATGATGATAAAAAACACAATAATAAAAATAAACATTTAGATAATCATTTAATGTTTACACCTCAAAAAAAAATAGATAAAGATAAAATAATTAATTTTAAAAAGTTAAAAAATGAAAATATAAAAAAAAATAATTTGAATGATAACGGAAAAGAAAATATGAATATTAATCATCAAGAAGAAAATAAAAACTTAGAAGTAAAAGGTAAAATTGAATCAGAAAATAATGATAATAATAATTTAAATGAAGAAAGTGAAGAAGATATAATTTTAAAAGAAATAATAGAAACAGTATATAATCAAAATAGAAAAAATGAAAGAAAATCAAGACATATTTCATTTAATTTTGGTGAAATTACAAAAAAAAAAGTTCAAGAAAAAGAAAAACAAATATCAGATTCAAATTTATATCAAATTTTAATGAATAAAATAATTAAACAAAAAGGAAATCTTTTACCTTTTAAAAAAGAAGAAATAATAATAGATAATAATTATGTATCAGCAGAATTAAAAGATGAATATGAATTATTTAAAAGAAAAAAAAAAGAGAACGTAAAAGAAAAAGAACCAAAAAATTAAAAAAAAAAATTTCTATAAATATTATATCATTTATAATATCTTCTATTAAAAACATTGAAATATAAAATAATATAAATTAATATAAAAGAAAAATTAATTAGCTTTCAAAAGAAATAAAAAAATTATAAAAATGGATTCTCCAAATGAATTAAACTACATGAAAAATCCAAATATAAATTCAAATTCCCATTTTCATTACAAAGATATAACATCATATAATTTTGAACACAGAATAAAATTAAATCCAGAAAATGAGAAAAAAATAGATTTAAGAGATCAAATTCCAACACATCATTTGACTCAAAGAATAATAAAAGAATTTCCAATAGAAAATGAATTAAATGCATATAAAAAAGCAGATATAGAATCAGATATAACAAAACAAGTTTTAAATCATAAATATCAAATATTACTTCAAAAGGAAAAAAATTTAATTGATATTTGCAATGATAAAAATAGAGAAATTAAAAAAGAATTTAATGAAAATAAAGAAAGATTAAAAAATGAATTAACAAAATTAATAAAAGACACTTTAATTTTTAGTCAAAAAAATAATCCAATGTCATCAATGTTACCTAATTCAATAAATGAAATAATAAGTAAAATAAAAGAAGATAAAGCAGCAAATATATCAATAAGTAGTTTAAGCAATGTTTCAAGAACTTCAGGAAGTTCAATTAAAAGATATGAATCTAATGAATTTTTAAAAATGTTAGGTATTGATTTAACTAATTTAAATCCTAATAATGTTAAAGTTGATATTGATAAAGCTTGGAATTTTATTATGAGATGGAAAACTAATAGAAATATTGATGAAGTGATTAGATATAAAGTTGTTAATGAAATTATGAGTGTTGCAGAAAAAAAAGCTAGTGAAAAAGTTGCTAAATTAAATACTAAAATTAATAAATATAAAGAACAAAAAAAAGAAGAAGAAGAAAAAAAAAAAAAAGAAGAAGAAGAATTGAAAAAATTAGATGAAGCTAAAACTGATAAATTACAAAAAATGAGACAAAAAATGAAAAATAGTCTTATGAAAAAAAATGATTTTAAAAATATGGAAAAAAATGAGAAGAAAAAGAAATATAATAAAGCTGTAACTGCTAAAGATTTAAGAGAAGAAAAAAAGAAAAAAATGGAAATGAGAAAAAAAAGTAAAATGATGGAAGAAAATAGACCTAAACAAGTTATTAAATTAAATGCTTATAGACATGTTGATAAAATTTTAAATTTTATTGATAATTCTGAAAATTTAAGTAAAAATGAAGCAATTCTTAATCATTTTATGAATATTAAATATAAAAAAAAAATGGATGAAATGAATAGAAGAATAATTAATAAAAATAAAATTGAACCTATTGTTGATACTGAGAATAAATCCTTTTAATTTTAATCATATTTTTATTTAATTTTTTGTTTTTTTTTTAAAAATTTGGTGAACTATTTTTTAAAATATTTTTTTTATTGAATTTTAAATATGTTAAAAATAAAAAAAAAAGGTTTGTTTATATTTAAATGTAAAATATTTTAAAATTTGATTAATTGATTGGATAAGGTACAATTACTCTAACATTTCCATTTAAATATCCTTCATCAGCTCCTTTTCTTGTTACAGTTGTTTTATTTTTAATTGCTTCTTCTTTAAAATTTTGCTCAAAATAATTGGTTTTATCATAAAATAAATCATCACCAGGTTTTAAAACTTTATGCTAATTTATTTATTTAAATTATATACAATTTTTTTAAATTTATAAACTCCTCTTGATGTTTCTATTTCATCTTCTATATCTTCTTTAGGTAAACATTTACAAGAATATTCATTTCCCATTTTTTTTTAAATTGATAAATATAAAATTATAAATATAGAAATTAAATGGAAGAAAATTATTTTAATTTTGATAATATTCTAAGATGTCCTGAATGTAATTTAATATCTTCTTTAAAATTAAAATATAAAAATGATAATCAAATAATTATTTATTGTTGTGAAAATGGACATGAAGGAAATATATTATTAAAAGATTATATAAATCAAATAAATAAATATTCTTTATCAAAAGAAAAATGTAGTGAATGTGGGAAAAGTCAAAATGAAATTAATAATGAATTATTATATTGTGCAAAATGTCAAAAATTTATATGTTATTTATGTGGAATTAATCATAAAAATAACAAAAATGAAAAACATGTAAAAATAGATTATCAAAAATATGATTCATTATGTAAAATTCATTATAATTCTTTTGTTTGGTATTGTGTAGAATGTAGAAAAAATTTATGCGCTTTTTGTAAAATTGACCATGAGAGTCATAATAAAATAGAATTACATAAAATAACTTATCCAGAAGAATCAATCAATAAATTAAGAAATGAAATTAATGAATTAGAAAATAAAATTAAAAGTTTAGAAAATATAAAAACAGAAATAAATGTATTAATTGATCAATATATAAAATTAAGTGAATTAGATATTAAATTTCTTAAATACTTATATTATTCTTATGAATATGAAGTGAATCAAAATAATAATTTAAATTACAATCTGATAAATAATTTAAGAACAATAAGTACAAATATAATAAAAAATTATGAAACAATATCAAATGAAGGAACAAAATTTATTTCATATTTTAATAAAATAAAAAATGAACAATCATATTCATTATCAAATAATTTTAAAACAATAAGAGTGAATACAGGATATATAAATCATTTAGATATTTTAAAAGATGGAAGATTAGCTTCTTGTTCAGATGATTATACTTTAAAAATATATTCGAAAAATTCAATAAATGTAGAAATATCAATAAAAGTACATTCAAAAAGAATAAATTCATTTACACAATTAAAAGATGGAAGAATAGTTTCATGTTCTGCAGATAATACAATGAAAATAATAAAATTAACAGATGAAAATAAATTTATAATAGAACAAACTTTAATTGGTCATTCAAGTGATGTTTATAAAGTAATTGAAGTTAGAGAAAATGAATTAATTTCAATATCAAAAGATAAAACAATGAAAATTTGGAAACAGACAAATGAAAATAAATACCAATTAATAACTAGTATAATGTTTCAAAACCAAAATTCAAATTGTAACATTTTAAAATTAACAAATAATGAATTTGTAACATCATCACAAGATGATAAATGTTTAAAATTTTGGAATAATAATAATTATGAATTAATATATTTATTAAATGAAATAAGAGTTCCTTGGACATTAAAAAATTTATGTTTAATTGAAAATGATATTTTATGCGTTGGAGGAGGACAATCAAAAGGTTTTTATTTAATTAAAATATCAAATCATCAAATTATAAAAAATATTATTGGACCAAAAATAATTTGGAGTATTAATAAATGCTTTGATGGATTATTTTTATGTTCTATTGTCGATGAAAATAATAATAATTCTATTGTTAAATATATGTTTAAAGACAATAACTTTATTAAAATTTATGAAAAAGAAAAAGCACATGAAGATTTTATTTTTTCTTGTGTTGAATTAAAAGATGTAAGTGTTGCTTCAGGTGGAAAAGATAAAATCATTAAATTATGGAATGATTAAAAAGATGTTTTTTTTTAATAATAATATTATTTAGATTTTTTAAATTAATTTTTTTAAAAACAAATAAAAAATGTCCATGGAAAAAAAATCTTCTGGAAAATTTCCAGAATTAAAATTAAAATCCAATGCACAGAAAACAGAAGAATCAAGTCCATTTAAACCAATAGACAGTAATCCAATTTTTATTCCATTGGCAGAAGAATCAAATAATAAAAATATTAAAGTTGTTCAATCAATTAATTCAAGTGGAAATGAAACAACATCAAGAACAATTAAACCAAATACTATTCCCGTTTTAAAACAAAGAGAAAAAAAACCTGAAATTTTAAATCCGAATATTAAAGTAATTACAAAAGCTGATCATAAAAAAAATAAAAGATTTGATAGACATGGAGTTGAAATTAATCATAGAAATAAAAAAAATGTTAAAATTACTTTTAAAGATGAAATAGAAGGAGAAAATTTTTGTGAATTTGTAGATATTGAAAATTTAAAAGAATATATGAAAGGTAATTATGGTAAAGTTGATAGAAAAGATCATTATGTTAAAAATAATACTTGTGTAAATTGTACTTGCAATATTTTATAAGAATTATCTTTTTTAATTTCTCAGACGAAAAGATAAATTGATAATATTTGAAAATTAAAATTTTTTATTTATAGGTAATCTTTGTTAAGTTCATAATATATTATAATATTATTATTTTTAATATAAAGATAATTGCTTTTGATTCGATTATGATTTAAATATTAAAAAATAATTTAATTTTTTTTTTGATAATTGGTTTATGAACAAAAAAATTACTTAATAATTACTTGACAAGTCAAAAACTAAAGGTAATCTTCCATTTTCATTTATATTAGCATAATTGTCTCCAATATCTCTAAAAGGACATTCTTTAAAATAAACTTCAGTTTCAAAAATAAAGTCACAAAAATAATAAGTATTAGTTAAAAAATTAAATTTGAAAGAATTTTTCATAATGTTATTTCCTTTTTTTCCACCGAGAAACAATAATTCATTATCTCTTTCAATTAATCCACAACAATAAACCCGATTATCAATATTATCAGGATTTAAATAAGAAACATATTCCCATTTACCTCTATTATTTCTTAAATTAATTCTTTCAATTGTAGATAAAATATTATTTTTATTAAATCCACCAAAAGAATATAAATAATTATTATAAATATATAACATTGGTAATTGAACTTCTTTTTCATTTAAATCTGGCATTGATTCCCATTTAATATTATTATATTTTTCACATTTATTAGAATTTATTCCTCCAATTGCATAAATCATATTATTATATCCTATCATTGAATGATTTGCTCTTTTATTTATTAAACGACTATTTAAGTTTAAAGTTTTTGATAATGGATCGTATTTTAAAAATATATTTGAATATGTATTATTTTTTTCTATTCCTCCTGAAATATATAATTTATTATCATAATTGCAAAAAGCACATTTATCTAAAAATGATGTTAAATTTCCTATTGAAGGAAAGTTAACAGTTCTTTCTTCACAACCTTCATTATTTTCAACAAGAATAGTATTTGTTAATATAATTGGATATATAAACATATCTCCTTTAAATAAAGAATTTCTATAATTAGTATTTCCAGGTGTGTTAATATTTTGTGATGAAGAATTTATTCCTTTACTCAAATTATCCAAAAAATTCGGTTGAGTAAAAGAAAAGATTTTTGTATTATTTGAACTATTATCAGAAATATTTTGATTAAGATTAGTATAATTTGTAAATTGAGTTTGATAATTTATATTACTTTGATTTTCAATATTTTTTTTATTTGAACTTATATGTTGTGTATTATCAATATCTTTTTGATTTAAACTTTTTCTAGCAACTTTAATATTAGAAAACATTTTTTCCATTATATCATTTTTTACTATTGGTTTTACATAATATCTACTAACATTATTTTTTATTTCAGTATATGTATTTAAGTTCAACATATTATTTAAACAATTAAATATTTCAGTATATATATATTCAACTAATTCTTTTATCTTTTCAAAATTATTATTTATTTCAATATATTTAATTACATTATCCTTTAATAAACTTTTACTTTTTTCAATTTCTTTTATTTTTTCATCTAAAGTTAAAAAAATATCATCATTAATAATAATTCTATTAGTATTAATATCAGCTTTTAAAGCCTTATAAGCATCAATAGAAAAATCTTTTAATCTGAAAAAATTTTCATTAGTATTTTCTTTAGTTTGAACAACATAATTATTAAAATGATCAATAACATCATTTATTTTATAAATAATTTGATCTAATATTCTTTTTAATTGTTCAAATATAACTTTATTTAATCTTTCTTTTAATTCATAAGCAAAGAAAGTTTTATCTAGCTTATCATCAGCAATATATTCTGTATTATTAGAAAATATTTTATTAATTAACATTTTAGTAGGAGCTAAATAATCATATTTTTCTTTAACATTATGATTTTTGTGACTTTCATCAAAGCAATTTTTACAAATTGATTTTTTACATGTATAACAATAAAAAATTAAAAATTTTTCTTGATGTAAAGGACAAGGTAATTGAGAATTAATTTTAATTGAAAAATCTTCTTCTTCTTCAAAATCATTTATTTTTATTAAAGTGAAATATATTTTTTGCTCATCAGGAAATAAAGTTAATAAATTTTGGTCTTCATAATTATAAGTACAATCAATGCCGTTATGATAAATTCTAAATGAATTTTTTCTTAAATGAGCAGCATTACATAATATTCTTTTTAATTCTTGAAAATTAGTTGTTTCATCTACATCAAAAGTATAATATTTGTCCTTTGAGACTTCAAAAATTGTTTGACGAATGATTTTTGTTGTGTTCGGAATTTTTATTTCTGCCATTTTTCTGTTTAAAAATTTAAATTTAATTTATAATTTTTTAGACATTTAAAGTTTAAATATTATAAATTTTCTTTTTTAAAAAATGATTTTATTAGATTTTTTAGATTTCTTATATTTTTCATCAACATTTAGTATGTTAATTATGACTATTGTTGTTGTAAATTTATTTTTTTTTAATTATAGTTTACTGAAATAGATGAATATCAATCATATGATGAATTATTAGAAAAAACAAGAAAAAATATTAAAAATGTATATTTAATAATTAATTGAATATAATTTTTTTTAGTATTTCAGATATGAAATTTATTTTAATTTTTTGTGCATTTTTTTAGCATTCATTTGTAATAATTGGATATTTCTTTTATTGGCATGTATAAGTTTAATTAATAATTTTTACTCTTATTATACCAAAAATTTTCATTTTGAGTTAATCATTGCAGATAGTAAAGAAAACATAAAAAAAACAAGTAAAATCAGCTTTTATTATAAAGTTAAATTTATTTACTATATTATTGTGACAATTATTACATTAACATTTATAATGACAAAGATATTAAAAATAATAGATAAAAATACATTGAAAAAAATAAAAATATATAAGATTAAATATTGATTATTTATTTTCAAACTTATTAAATCAACAAATTTATTTTAAAACAATATAATTTAAATTGAAAAAAATAATTTGATTCTAACTTCATCAACTGAAAAAACTTTGGGGGTTTAAAAAAAAATATTTTTTAATTATTTTATTTTAATTAATTAATTAAATAAATTATCAAAAGAATCTAAAATAAATATATAATTTCCCAAAAATGAAAGGAAAGAAAGAAGTAACGACAGAAAAAAGAATAAGAAAATCAATAATAGGAAAGCCTCCAAGATTATATGTAAAAGCAGTATTTTCAGGATTTAGAAGAGGAAAAAGAACACAAGATGAAAATCATGCTTTAGTTCATATAGAAGGATTAAATAGTAGAAAAGAAGCTCAATATTATTTAGGAAAGAGAATTGTATATGTTTACAGAACAAAAAATGGATATAAAAGTATTTGGGGAAGAATTTGTTCTCAACATGGAAATAATGGAACTTGTAAAGCTAAATTTTTAAGAAATTTACCTCCTAAAGCAATTGGTTCTACTCTTAGAGTTATGCTTTATCCACAAAGAGCCACACATTAAATTTCCTTTGTTTAAATTATTTAAATTAAATCAACTTTTTTTAAGAAATTTTACACACAAATTATTTTTATTATTTAATAATTTATTTTATTTTTTAAAAAAAGACAATTAAATTAAATAATTATATTAATGAAAATAATTATTATATTTTTTTTTATTTAAATGGGATTATCATGTTTTTGTAGTAGATTATTATTTGCGTTAGTTCTTTCATTAGTATCTATAAAAGGATTCTATGATATTGATTCAAATAAAGGATTTGTTTCTCAAAATATAAGATTATTATCAGAAAAATTACAAAAATATAATATTAATATAATTCAATATAGAAAATATAGTGCCTTAGTAATATTAATAGAAAATTACTTATTATTAATTTCTGCAATAAGTACAATTGTTTCTTTTAATCCAGGAAAATATTTTGCATTTATAGCATTAATTATAGATATTCTTTTAGTTCATAATCCATATTTTTATGGTGAACCTGCAATTAAATTAATTACTTGTGAATTTATTGGATTATTTGGAGCAATTTTAAATAGTTATTAAATATAATATTTAAATTTAAAAAAAAAGAATTTTTAAAGTTTATTATAAAAACAAAAAATTAATTTGAAAAAATAAATTAAAAAAAAATTAAAAAACCTTATTCCAAATTTAAATGTAAACTTTCCTCTCCATTTTTATTATTTGGATCTTCTTCTTCAATATTATTATTTTCTTCTTGTATATAAGGAACATTTTCTTCTTCATCATCATCATCATCACCACCATTAAAATCATTATCTTCAGCATTTATTTTTTTTAAGCTATTAATAAATTCATTATTTAAATCTAATTTTTTTGAAGTTTTAGGTTTACTAGCTTTTCTTTTTCTTTCTCTTAATTCAGCATCGTATTCTTCTTTTAATAAGACTAGAACATTAGCACCATTAGTTAAACAAGAAGCAATAGTATCATTTAAATTACATAAATCTCCATTTTCATTTTTTAATCCATATGCAATTCCACAATTTCTTTTTTTATTTCCTCCATTTTCATATTTAAATATTGCACAATCTGTTAACCATCTTATTTTCTGATGACCGTCTCCACAATATTGTCTAAATTTCTTTCCTCTAATTAATATATTTACAAAAAATGTCTCTCTTTCTTCATCTAGCATTCCTGGATTTACATAATCTTGTTTTATTGTTTTTTTACGAAGTTCTTTTACTACTTCTAATTTACTCATTTTTTTTTTATTTGTAAAAAGGATTTAAAAATTTTGTTTATTTTAATTTTTTTTTTTTTAAGTTTTTTAATATTTATTGAATTAATTAAATATTATATTTTCAGTTATTATCTTAATTTTATTCATTTCCCGCTTTTATCATATTGAATATTTTTCTTAAGAAAAATTTGAAAATTATTAAAGTAATATAACCAATGAAAAAAAATTCTAATAAAGTAAAAGAATCATATTTTTCTAATTCATAAAAAATCTGATATACTTTAGGAACAACAACACTAAAAATTTTATTAAAATTAAAAGCAACTTTAGGTTTAATAATATAATAGTAATTTTTAATAGGATGTAATATATTATTAAAGAAAATTGCAATTGCTTCAAAATCAATTTTTTTAAGTTGGTTAATTGCATAATTTGAATTTTTAGATTTACTTAATAAAAGAGCTGCTGTTGAAAAAGAACCAATTAAACTTCCTAAGAGAAAATGTTTTGTTGAATTTATTTTTTGTTCTTTTTTATTTAAGTATGAATTATCCACTTTCAATTCCTTTCTCTTTGGAATTTTAGTAAAAATATTTTTACTGATATTATTTTCAACTGAAGTTTTTTCAGAAAATAAAGGGATTTTTTCACTTGTTTCTTCATCTTCTAAAAATTTTTTCATTTTTAAGTTTTTTCTATTTGAAAAATCCTTTTTTATTTCTTCTAACTTTGTATTATTTATTTCTTTATCTTCTTCAATTTCTTTCTTAATTTTTTCTAAATTTTCAGGATTTTGAATTGCTAAATTATATTCTTCATTTAATGATAATTTAGCATTTTTATTTTTATCAGAATTTTTTTTATTTGGGTCTATTCCCATTAATTGTAATCTTTTTCTTATTTCAGATTTTGATAATATATTTCCAGTTGAAAATCCAGGTTGAAGTGAATTAAACATTTTTATTTAATTTATTTTTTATCATAATTTATTTTATAAATAGTTTTCAGAAAATAATAACAAAATAAAAATAATTTATTAAACTTTAATTACGATTAATTATATTTAAATAATTATTTTTTCAAAATTAATATTTATACTATTCAAAAATTATTTGAATTTATATTTCATAATTTATAAAAATATTCAAAGAAATTTAAATTTAAATAATCAAAATTGATTTGAATTAACTTTTTCCCTTTTGAAAATTTCTCCAAGAATACTATAAGGTTTTTGAAAAATAATAGGATTTAATTTAATAATATCAATAATTCTAATTGGTTTTCCTAAAGGAATTAAATGTTCTTTTCTAAATTTTTTAAAAACAAAAGATTTTTCTTTATGACTTTCATCAAAATAAGAAGTAAAAAAATGATTATTATTATTCGAATTTGCTCTAATATTAGAATCAGATAAATAAGAAAGACATCTTCGATTATTAGATTCAGTTGTTTCATTTCTTTCACTTCTTTTATCTAAAGTAAAAATTGTATTCTGATTAAAATCTTGACTTCCTAAAGTTATTTTTTTTTTCGTTATTTTACTTACATAAAATCTTTTTTCTTTATTTGTATTTCTACTTCTATTTTTTCTAACTATTTGAATTTTATTAAAATCATTTATTTCTCTATTACTTTGAATATTTGAAGTTAACATATGTCTATCAATTCTTATTTTTTTTATTTTTATTTTTCCTTCTTCTTCATTTTTTTTTTCTTCTTCTTCAACTTTTTTCAAAGTGTCTTCTTTTTTAATTGTAATTTTTCTTAACTTTTTATTATATTTAAAATTACTTAAAGTTAAATTTTTTAATCGAGATGTATCAATAGTCTTTTTATATTTATGAAAATTTTGATTAGTATGAAATAATCGATTTTTTTTTTTTGATTCAATTAATTTTCTTTGTTCTAAATAATTCCTATCATTACTATCTAAAATATCTGCTAAGTCATTTAAATACTTTTTATCATATAAATTTAATTTTTTATTAAAAAAAAGATTATACTGTTTCACTATGTCATTAAATCTCATTTTTTTTTCCATATTATCTAATATTTGTTCTCTTGTCTTTTTCATGTCAATCACATCTTTTCTATTTCCATGAACTAATTTAAATCCTATTTCATCTCCTTGTAAACTTATTATTCTTCTTTTTTGATATTCTTGATCTTTTTCACTCATATATAAATTTTGTGTGGACATTTTTTTATTTTTAATAATTATTTTTTTTATTATTTCTTTTGTTTTTTTAACTGAATAAAAAATAAGTAATTTATTTATACATAATTATTATGATGATTATTTATAATATTATAAAAAATATTTTTAATCATTTTAATAAATTATAATTTTTCTTTTTAAAATTAGTAAAAGTATTTGATTTCATTTGAGGATTATTTCTAGAGTTTTCATTTAATTTATTAACAATTGGTTCATCAGCTTTTTTAGTATCATAATTAATTGTACTTAATCTACTTTGTTTACTAACATCATTTTTATTATTTGAAAAATTTTTAATTGGAGAAATTTTTCTATATATTTTTCCATTAATGTAATTTCTGTTTTGGTAAAATATTAAATCTTGATAAATTAAAAATTGACATTTTTTTATTTCTTCTCTTTCATCATCTGATATTGGAACTTTTCTAATAAAAGAATCATTATTATTATTAATATCACTAGCCTTAATTAAAAAAGGAGAATTATCATTATAAATATTAAAAAAAAATTTAATATATCCATCTTTAATAAAATGCAATTCATCTTTCATTTTAATTAAATAATTCCTATCAAAACAAAATCTTTTTTCTAATCTATTAATATTAAATTTTCCTTCAAGAGAAAAGTGATTGAATTCTTTTCTAAAATTAATAAATGAATTAACAATATTAATAGTATATCTTCTTAATTTTTGAATTTCTTCAGAAATATTTTCTAAAATTTCTTCATTTGATTCTGGAGATTTATTTTTTAAAATATTTGATAATTGAATATTTAAAGTTTTTAATTGAGAAATACAATCAACTCTTTCTTTAATATATTTTGTTAATTCAAGCAATTCAAATTTAAAAAAATTAATTGAATCAATTTCACATTGATAAAATTCTATTTTTTGATTTGTATCTAATTGAGATGATATTACTTCAAAAAGTTCTTTATATGATTCTAAGACACATAAATCATCCCAAATAATTATTACTTCTTTCTTTAATTTTATTATCTTTTCATTTTCTATATTTTTTATATATTTTTCAGAAAGTATTGAATTACTTTTTATTGATTGTCTTTTTAAACTAAAACTTGAAGATGTTGAATTCAAATTATTATTATTTATATTATATGTTGAAAATGAATTTGAAAAAATTTTTTTGCTTATTTTGTCGATTTTTCTGTTTCTCAAATTCTTAAAAATTCTTTCAGAGAAAGGATTATGATTTTCATTGTTATTATTAAATCTATTATCCCATTTTTTTTCTTTCATTGTTGTTTCATGAGTATTTAATCCAGGTAAACTTGAACTTTTTTCTAATTTTCGTTCTTTTTTTTTTATTGTTTTTAATATCAAATTTTTCATATTTTAAATAAATTCAATTTATTTATTAATTAAAATCTAAACTTTTCTTAAAATAAAATAATATTTTTGTTATCTTCTTAATTAAATTTATAAAAATCATAAAATAAAATTTATAATTATTATTTAAAGTGTAATGTTCTTGAACATGAGAATGAATTAAACAAGTCCATAAATATTTATATCGATAATATAATAATTAAATATATTAAATTATAAAAATGAAATTTAAAAATTTAAAAGTCTAAGTTAAAAAAAAAATTAAATTTTTTATTTCATATTTAAAATTTAAATCATTTTAAAGTTTCCCTTATAAAAAATTTTAAATCAAAAAAAAAAAATAAAATCACTAAAAAGAAGTCCAAAATTAATTTGTTTTAATTTGAGAAATAGTATTACCTTTAGTTCCCATCATAGTACTTTGACTCATCATTTGATTTTTATCATTTAAGCTTTTTCCAATATTTCCACTTTGATTAAGGAAAGCTTTTAAATTACTTAAAGAATTTTCAATAATTTGTGCATTTTGTTCAACAACACATCTTAATTTTTCATTTCTTCTTAAATTTTGTAATAATCTCATATCTCTATCTAAAACACATTCTAATTCTTTTGCAAGTTTTTCATTTTGTTCTGTTAAAACTAAAATATGTCTTTTATAACCTTCTAATTCATTTCCTAATTTAATTTTATCATTACCTAATTTTTCTAAAGTCATTTGAATTGAATCATTTTCATTTTGTAATTTCTTAATTTCTTCATTTCTTTCATTAATTAAATTTTCTAACTTTTGATTATTTTCTTCTACTTGGTTTCTAATTGAATTTTCTTTTGCTAAAGCATTATTTAAATTTGAATTATCTGTTTTATTTTTATTATATTCATCATTTAAAATATTAAAATCACTTTCTAATTTATCAATTTGTCTATTTGCTAATTCTAATTGATTTTGTGCTTTATATAATGCATCTTCTCTTGATTTTAATTTACCTAATAAATTATTATTCTCAAATTTCTGTTGTTCTAAATTCTTTAAAATTTCTTGATTTTGTAAATTTTTTTCATTTAATAATTTATTTTGATCATTTGCTTGTTGACTTAAATGTTCAATTTGATCATTTAAATTTTGAATATTATTTGTATTCACTTGTCTTGTTTGATTTAATTGCATAATTTGTCTTTCAATATTACATTTATCTTCACTTAATTTTGATAAAATATTTTCTTGTTCACAAACTTGATCTTTTAATCCTTGATTTTCTGCTGTTTTACTTTCTAAATTTCTAAATAAATTATTATTATCATTATATAATTTCTTATTCATTGCAATTTTTTCATTCAATTCATTCAATAAATTTTCATTTTGATTTTTTAAATCGGAAATTGCTTTATTTCCAGAATCTGTTTTTGATCTTAATTCATATTCTAAATGAAGTTTTGCTTCTGATAATAATTGAAGTTCATTTTGTAAATTGCGGTATTTTGATTGAAGTTGACAAAAATCTTTTTGATTTTGCTCTTTCTCAAATATTTCTGCCTTTAATTGAGATATCATTCTATCTTGATCTAAGTTTCCATTGTTATTTATTTCGTAGGTTTGGTTGTATCCACTCATTTAATTTATATCAATATTTATAATTATTTTTCTTATTTTTTTATATTTTTCAAAGGAGTTATTTTTTTTTTGTATAATAGATAAATGAATTTTTTATTTTTTGATCATTTAAAATTAATAAAATAAAAAATAAAAAAAAAATGAAATTTTATTTATTATTTTCATCAAGTAAATTAATATTATTTTTATATTCTTCAGGAACAATGCTATTTTTATATTCCATTAGAACATTATAAGCATTACTAATAGTATTTTCAGTAGTACCAACATTTTTGGAAATAAATTTTTTATTAACATCCTTTAAATTTAATAACTTAGCTCCAATTAAAATGCAAGCAGCAGCAATAGTATTAGGATTTCTCCCAGCAATTAATTCATATTTACAAACATTATTTCCAATTTCAACAGAAATATTTTTTAAAGTAGAATTATCTTTATTAATTAATTTATCACAATAATTATTGATTAATCCAGAAACAGTTTGAGGAATTTGATTTTTATTTTCTTCAATAGTATCTTTAATTAAATTATAACATTTATTTACTCCTTTCTTATCTAATTCTAATTGAGATGATATTTCTTGCATTGTTTTTGGCTCTTCTGCATTTCTACATGCTATAAATATTACTGATGCTATTGTATTATCAAATAATTTCTGCTTTAATTTTTTCTCATCTATTACTTTCAATGAAAGTGTTTTCACTTTCTCTATTATTTCGGTTGATAAATTCATTTTTTTCCCAAAATGTTCCACTTTTTCATTTATTTTATTTTGGGAAGTATTTGTCTCTTTTTTATTTCCTTTTGATTTATGTGATTTTTGATTTGAAGATATTTCTTCTTCAATATTTAATTTTTCTTTATTTATTTCTTCATTTGATTTCATATTTGTTTTTTTTTATAATTTGAAAATTATTTCCCAACATTAAAAATTATTATTATATTGTATTATTATTTTAATAATTAATTATTTCAAAAAAATTATTTTGTTTTTATTAAAAACATCTTAAATGATCCTTTTATTTTATCTAAAACAAATTTTTTGACTTTTAATTCATCATATTAATTTTATTATATTTAAAACTTTAAAAGATTTTTTAACTATTTATTTTTTATTTTAAACAGTAAAAAATTAAAAAATTTTTATTCCCATTTATATTTAATATATTAACTTCATTATTTATTTAATAAATTGAAAACTTTTGAATTCTTTCTTTCTTTGAATTACAATATCAAAAAGATTTTCATTATTTATAATTTTATATTCAAAATAAGTTCTTTTCCTGTTATTTTTTTTAATAAATTAATTTGTTTCAATCTTTTTTCAATAGAACTAATTATAAAAATAAATCAAAAGAAGGAGACATCTATTCTTTATATAAGTAATCTAAAATTAAATTATTTTCTCTATCAAATAAATAATTCAATCCTGAAACACAACTTATTATTAGAGGATTAAAAGGATAATTTTTAGGAAAAATTATACTTTTAACTTCATTCATAAATTTAACATAGATTATAAAATATTCTTTTTCTTCTTCAAAATGTTATGAAATTATTATAAATTTATTATTTTTCATTTTGATAATTTTTAAAATCTCCTAAATCTTTTTTATTATTTAATCTGCCATTGAAATAATATTTATTCTTTTTTTACATAAAATTTTTAAGAATTTTCATTTTCAATTTCCATTTTTAATTAATTTAAATAATTAAAAAGATTTATAAACCAATTAATTTTTATTAAATATATCTATAATATTATTTAACAGCAATAATTAGACGAATGTCTTCCTCCACATTTATAGCAAAAAATAATATTATATATTTCTTCATTATTAACATCAGGAAAAATTTTATAATTTAATAGTTTTTTTTTTTTTTTAATTTCTCTTTGAAAGAATAATAAAATTGAATAAAAATCATTATTTATAATATTATTATTTGAGTAATCATGATTTAATTGTTTTTCAATTTCTTCAAATGATAAAATATCATCATCAGAATCATAATCATATATAATAAAAGGAGGTTTTTTCATTGGGCAAATAAAGTGATTATTACTTCCACAAAAAAGACATTTTATATCATTTTGATCAATATTTAATGTTGGATTTACTAAACAGTTTTCACTTGAATGATTAAAATTATTGCAATTATCACATTTTGTAATAATTGCATTCTCTTTAAATGTAATTGTAGTTTGGTTTTTTTTTTTTGATATTATTTATTTTGAAATTTTGATTTTTTGTTTTGTTATTTTTTTTTGATTTGTTTCTTTTTTTATTTTTACTTTTTAATCTTTTGTTTTGAAAACTTTTCATCTTTTTATTTTTAAAGTTTTAAAATCTATTTATATTTAAATTAAGAAAGATAAATTTTGAAATTCACTTAATATGAAATAAATTATATTTCAGTTAACAAAAAAAATTTTATAATTTATTCTTTGATCCAAATTTTAAATATTTTTCATCTAAAATAGAAGAAATCTAATTAAAATAAATTTTCTTAGATGTCATTATTTCCATTTTCATAAATATTACTTTGTAGATATTTTTTTCATTATTCATATATTTATATTATTACATATTTTCAATATTATATTTAATATTATTATTTAATTAATTTGTTTATTTTATATTATTTTATATTATTATTATTACATTAATTCTCTATTTAAAAATATTTATATATAACATTTGCTTTTTAGAAGTTCATATTTTCTCAAAACTTATTCATTTATGTATATTTCAAAAATAAAGGTTTTAAAAAAATCTATGAATAGGTTAATTTATATATTTATATTTATTTTGAATTTGTTCAAAATTTTTTATAGCAAGAGAATGTACAATTATATTTTCTTCACTAATAAATTTTTTATACGTATCATAAATATAAGAAATATTTTTTGATTTTTTAACTTTTGATTGTTTACAACAAATCATCCATTTAATGAAAAAACAAACATTAATATCTTTATAAAAAATATATTGTTGTTTAATTTCAATTTGAGGAATTTTGAATAAATTCATATTATTTTTATTTGAATTTTTATCTTGATTATCGGAAAGTTCATTACATCTAATTCTTCTATTATTTCTATTCTTATTATTATTATTTAAATTTAAATTAATTAAAGATTTTGAATTATTTCCTAAATCAAAAATTAAATTACTTGAAAAATGAAGTTCATTTGAATTATTATTATTTTTATTATTTTTTAATTGAATAGAATTTTGTAAAAGTGTATTGATATCTTTTAATAAGTTAAATTTATAAAAAAACCAATTTAACCCTGAAGCAATAATATAAATTGCTTGAGTAGTTCCTCCAAAATCAGCTAAAATATTCGGAATTTTTTTATAACTTCTTTCATATATTATACCATTATTTTGCATCCAAAAATAATAAGATCCTAAAATACCTACTGAAGATTCCCAAATTTCTTTTTCATTTTTTTCAAATTTATGTGCACTTTTTTCATTCATTGAATCAAAAATTAATCCATTATCAGTTTTAACTTTTAAAGGTTCAAAATTTAAATTATTTGCTGCAAAATTTAATTGAGAATATCCTTGAGTGACAGAAATAAGAGTTAATTTTAAAGGATTTTTATAATTTTGAATATCAACATTAAAAGAAAAAAAACGAAAATCAAATGCCATTCCATAAAGTTTTTTATCAATATTTTCAGGAGTATCACATGAATAATTATTTAAACTTGAATTAACACATTTTTGAGCAATAATTCCATAATAAGTAAAATTTGGATTAGACATTCCATGTTTAATTGAAGGATAAGAGAAATTTAATTCATTATATTTAGTAATTATTCCTGTTGTTGAATTATAAAAACTTTCAACACAAAATGTATTATTAAGAAACTCATCATCATCTATTGTTGATAAAACACTCTCATTAAAATGATTTTTCATATCTTCACTACAAAAAGAATAAATATAATGATCATAATTTTCTCTTTTTCCATCTAATGAATATTGTTCTAAAGGAATTAATGTAAATCCAAAAATTTGAATTATTCTTGGATCAGCAATTATATATAATAACTTGAAATAATGAAATAATGAAGAAGTATTTAAAAAATATATTCCTGCATCTTCAATTACTTTATTATAAAAATAGGAAGAGACCCCTCCATGAATAATAATATCTGAACTAAAATATAAAAATAGTATTATATATAACAAATAGGTTATTATAGTTAATATTCCATTTATATGACTTGAATGAGAACTTTGACCATAGAAATGTAATGTTAATTTGGGGGATAAAAAGTCAAATTGTTTTAAAGACATTTTTTTTATTTTTAAAATATTTTTATTCATTTTTTTAAAAGGATTATTTCATTGTCTTTTTTACTATAAAGTCCAAATTTTAAAATTCTAAAATTAAGAAAAATGTATTCCATTATTTATATTATTTATATTATTTATAACATTTATAACATTTATAAATTTTTTTAGAGATTTTATTTTCAATTTTTTGTAAGTATATACATAACCAGAATCAATAAATAATATAAATAAAAACTAGCATAAAAACAATTAAAAATGTCTTTAAAATATTTTTTAAATAATAAAAAAAAAATTAAAAAAAAAAATCTTATTTCCTATTCGAAGTATACTTCAACATATTAAGATTCTTTTGAGTATCAAATTTCCAATTAGAAAACTTTTCTCTAATATCAGTGATCATTTGTTTAAGTGAAGTAAAGAACCATTTAACAGAATTATTAATAGTTCTCAAATTATAATCCATTAAATCATTTTGTCCAGAAACTAAATTTGAATTTCTAACTCTTTCTTCATAATCTCTGAATAATTCATTAACACTTTTTTCTAAAGATTGAATTTCTTCAAAACTTCTTCCAACCATCCAAAGAACTCCTTGATTATATTGAGCATGACTTCCAGAATATTGTTCATCTTTATCTGCTAATTTTTGCTTTAAATTTGAAATTTCATTTTCATAAATTTTTTTTGTATTATGAAAATTGGATGCTACTTTAAATGCATTATCTATTAAATCCATTCCTTCAGGATTTGTTCTTAGTTTATTATTTAATACTATATTATCTCTTAAATCATCTCTTGTTTTTTTTATTTCTTTTTTTAATTTTGATATTTGACTCTTTGCAGTATATTCATCATATCCACTTTTCATTGCTAATTTTCTTCTTAAACTCATAATTTCTGTTTGATATTTATTTTTGGTTCTGTTAATTTCTTTCTGTTCTCTTTCTCTCCAAATTCTATTTAAAGAAGATAATAATTCATTAATTAAATTTTCACTTAAATCAACATTGTATTTTTTTTTAAATTGAACAGCAAAATCATAAGCTTCACTTGGAACCCAATTTTGATTATCTTTTAAAATTTCTTGACTTTTAGGAACATATCCTTTTTCTTTTAATTTAGTATTAGTAGCAGCAGAAATAGCTTTTCTTTTATTTCCAGTATCTCTAATAAATCTAACTCCTCCTGGAATAGTTTCACTTAAATATGCAAAGTCTTTAAATTCATCTGTTGATTTTAACATTTGTAATAATCTTTGATTATCATCTTTTAAATGCTCTATTTCTAACATCATTGTACCTTCACTTTGCTTTTGAAGATACAATTGATCTATTTTTCTTTCTAAATCTGATATCTTCTCTGCTTGCTTTTGATTTAATTTTTTCTCATTTGTTAATTCTTCTTTTATTTCATTTGCATTCTTTTGAGATGCTTCTTTATTTACTGTAAAATTTTTTATTGTTTCATCTCTTGATTTTAATTTCTGAGTTAAATTCTCTAATTGTTTTTGTTTATCTTCTAATTCTTTATTTATACTTTCAAATTTATCTCTTGCTTTATCATTTAATGCTTTATTTGATGTTTTTAATTCTGCAATTTGCCTTTCATATTTTTCTTTATCTGTATTTAATTGTCTATTACTATTATTTTGCTTTGTTATTTGTTCTTTTAATGTTTCATTTTCATCTTCTGTGTTTTTTAATTTGGATACTAATTTATATTTTTGTTCTCCCATTGTTTTTAAACGAGATTCTAAAATGTCTATTTTTTCTAATAGTTCTTGAATTTTTCTCTCATATTCATGTGCATCCATTCTTTTTATTCCGAAAGATTGGGTTTCTTCTTGATTTGGATTGAATTTTGAAGAACCTTGTAAATCAGCTTCATTTGGATTCTTGTAATTCATTGGATCTTCCATTTTTGATTATGTAATTTTTTAATTTTTTCTTAGTTACATTTCATTAAATTATAATAATATAAAAAATTAATAGGAATAAATGTATTTTCAAATATATCTAAATTTCAAACATTAATTTTTTTATTATTTAAAAAAATTAAAATCCAAATTTAAAAATTAATTTAAATGTATCTCTTGACATAATAAATTCTAGAATTCTTTAAAATAAAATATTTAAAGAAAAAAATGTTAGGTCAAGTCCCAATAATAGTCCTAAATGTAAATACCAAAAGAGAAACAGGTCGTAAAGCTCAACTCTCTAACATAAAAGCAGGAAAAGCAGTTTCAGACATAGTTCGTAGTACCCTTGGTCCAAAAGCTATGTTAAAAATGCTTCTTGATCCAATGGGAGGTATAGTAATGACAAATGATGGGAATGCAATTCTTCGTGAGATTGATGTAGTTCATCCAGCTGCAAAGTCTATGATCGAACTTTCACGTGCTCAAGATGAGGAAGTAGGAGATGGAACAACTAGTGTTATTATATTAGCAGGAGAAATGCTTTCTGTCTCAGAACAATTTTTCCAAAAAGAAATTCACCCTTCTGTTGTTGTAGCTGGTTATTATAAAGCTTTGGATGATGCTCTTAAAATTGCAGAGGAAGTTGCTACTCCAGTTGATATTAATAATAAGGAAGAAGTTAGTAATATTGTTAAATGTTGTTTAGCTACTAAATTTTCTTCTAAATGGGATAATTTAATCAGTGATTTAGCGCTTAAAGCAGTTAATACTGTTTATAATAAAGATTCTAAAGTATTTGATTGTGATATTAAAAAATATGCTAAAGTAGAAAAAATTCCTGGTGGACAATTAAGTGAATGTGAAGTACTTGATGGAGTTATGATTAATAAAGATGTAATACATCCTCAAATGAGGAGAAGAATTGAAAAACCAAGAGTTGTTTTACTTGATTGTCCCCTTGAATATAAAAAAGGAGAATCACAAACAAATGTAGAATTTACAAAAGAAACAGATTTCCAAGCAGCATTAGAAGAAGAGAGAAAAGAAGTAAAAAGAGTATGTGATCAAATAATAAGATTAAAACCAGATGTGGTAATAACTGAAAAAGGAGTGAGTGACCTTGCAGCATACTTCCTTCAAAAAGCAAACATTTCCACAATTCGTCGTTTGAGAAAAACAGATAATAACCGTGTAGCAAAAGTAACAGGAGCAGTGATAGTAAATGTTCCTGAAGAGCTTCAGGAATCAGATGTAGGAACAAAATGCGGTCTTTTTGAAATAAGAAAAATAGGAGATGAATACTATGCATACTTCATAAAATGTGAAAATCCAAAAGCATGTTCAATAGTTCTTAGAGGAGCATCAAAAGATGTACTTCATGAAATGCAAAGAAACTTAGATGATGCAATGTGTGTTGCAAGAAATATTCTCCATGAGCCAAAATTAGTTCCTGGAGGAGGAGCATTTGAAATGGAAGTTTCAGCTCAATTAATGGAGAAAGCAAAGAGTATAGAAGGTTTAGTTCAATTACCATATATAGCAATAGCAAAGGCATTAGAAGTAATTCCTAGAACATTGACAATGAATTGTGGAGCTGATGTTGTTAGAATATTAACTGATTTAAGAGCTAAACATGCTAATATGGAAGATAAGGAAAAATTATATTGGGGAATTGATGGAAATAAAGGTAAAGTTAGTAATATGAAAGAATTAAATATTTGGGACACTCTTGCTGTTAAGAAACAAACTCTTAAAACTAGTGTTGAAAGCTCTTGTATGATTTTAAGAATTGATGATATTGTAAGTGGATTAAAGAAAAAAGAAAAAGAAAAAAGTTCTGCTGCACAACAACAAGAACAAGTTGATCAAGAAACTTTCGGTGATACTAGAGATGGATAAAAAGTCATTTTTGGGATTTTTTCGTTTAGTTTTTTTATGTTTTATAAAATTTTAATAAAATATATTTTTTAATTTAATTATTTTACTTTTATGTTATGTTTTTTAATAGATTAAAATGTTGTTTGATATATTTTACTAAAGTTTCTTTTTAAAAATATTTAATTTTTTATAAATACTTATTGTTACAAATAAGGGAATATTATATTTTTTTTATAATCATTCATGAATTTATATGTATGTAAGATTTAGACAATCCTATATAAAACAATTACATAATACATTCCCTCATAATTAGAATTTTTTTTATTTACAAACAATATAAAAAAATTCCTAAAAAATATGGCAATTACACGCTATTGAATCTTTAGAAGAGAAACTTCTTGAAGTATTTAAATAATTATATTTTTTAAAACTTTCAATTTCAATTACTGTTATCATATATTTTTCAATGAAATTTACTTTTTTCTTATTTTTTCTTTTTTCCAAAATGCTACTTAATTTAATTTTTCCTTTAACATTATTACTTGAAATAGAATATTTTTCTTTTTCTATTTTAATTTTTTCTGCTTCGTTATTTTGATTTAAATTTTCATTTTTTTTTTCTAAATCATTATTGAAACTGTTAGTTTTTCTTATGGAAGAATTTATAGGTCTTTTTCTTTCTCTTATTTTTCTTTGGTTAATATTTTCGAATTCATCACTTTTAATTTTTTTTTTAGCATTTTCTCTTGGACTTTTTGACATATTATATATATTTAAAAAAATATCAAAATACTTTAATTAAATATTATTACAACCAATTAAAATTAAAGTTCTACTTTTTAATGTGAATTTATAATTAAATCTTATTCTTACCTTTTAATTAGAATTAATGAATTAAAAATTAAATATAATAAATAAAATAATTTTGTAATTTTAAGTTAAAAAAAATTAAATAAAATATCGTTTTTTTAATAATTCAAATCGTTTTGCATATTTGCACCTTGTTCATTATTCATTAAAGGACCATGTTCAATTTCACTACTATTTTTTTTTCTACAAGCTCTAATAATTAAACAAATTACGATTAATAACAAAACTCCTCCTAAAGCAGAAGCTCCTATAATTAATTTTTTCATATAATCTCTTTGTTTAGGAGAAATACCTTTCATCCACAATTTCCAATCTTCATAATAATCAATTTTATTTCCTCCAATAAATCCTACTTGTTGATTTTCAGCATCATAAGCCATAATATAACTATTAACAAAAGGAACTCCAAAAGAAAAAATATTATCATTTTGTTTAACAAATCTTAAAACACATTCTAATTTATTTGCATATAATGGTTTAAACAGTTCTTTCTTACTTAAAACATAACCAAAACCTCCAATGACAAAAGTAATATTAGCATTATCTAATTTTTCATCATTTTCACAAATAAAATAAATTTCTCTTTTAGCTCTCATTTCAATACAACTTTCATTTAAAACTCCTTCAAAATAATGTTTTTTAAATAGATCTAAATTTCTTCTAGGAATACCAATATATTGATAAGCACTGTCAAAAATAACTCTAGCATTAGCAGTTTCAACTCCATCTTCTAAATATTTTAAAGGTTCATAAAAAAACGCATGAGTTAACTCACAAACCCAACCTGCTCTATAATCATCATCTAAATCATGAGTTTCAGTTAAATTACAAAAAGAATAAGTATAATTACTATATTCAGAAGTAAAATTCCCAATAACTAATTTTTCTTTTTCAGGATCAATAGTATAAATTTCATTATCAATTAAATTATCTTCTTTTAACATTTTTATGAAATTAAATTCATCACCATGATCTTGTTTATAACCTAAACCTAATTTTCCTTTTGGATAATCTTTAAAATCACTTGGGTAATTTATAATAGAAACAAAACCAAAATTTTCTAAGGAATAATTTCCTATTTGAATTAAATCATGAGTTGCTTTTCCACTCACATCTCCATCTTCATCAAATATTTCCATTGTTTTATTTGTTATATTTGATGATGAACTTAATGAATTATTAAATTTTGGAGATACTTTATATGTTGTATTTATTGAAGGAACCCATGTTTCACTTGTTGTTGTATCTACTTGTACTTCAAATATTTGACTTCCTGTTGGACTGCCTATTGATATTGGAACTGTAAAAAAATTGTTTTTAGGATTTTTTTCTAACGGAATTGATATTGATACTGGCTTTAAATTCGTTAATGTTAATAACGAGAGGAAAAGCAAAGTTTTTGACATTATTATTTTAAAGTTTTTTTAAATTTTTTTTTTTATATCTCAAAAAACATTTAATTTTTTAAATTTTAAAATAATTGATACCAAATCACTATTCTTACAAATAAAACTTTATTCCTTTTCATTGATAAAAAAATAATATAAAATAATATTTTCATAACCAAAAAAACAAAAAAAAAAAATAAAAATATAAAAAAATGGCATTTGTGTTTAAATCAGAAAAAGGAACAAACAAATTAAAAAATACAACACGTGATATAGGACCAGGAGAATACCTTCCTCAGACAGATATAAAGTTAATAAAATTAAATAAAGAACCATTTTTAAGTTCAGTAAAAAGAGACATAATTCATGCTAATGATGTTCCTGGTCCAGGAGCATATTATCAAGACGAAACTTTAATAAATTATTTAAAAAATATTCAAAATGAAAAAATTTCAGAACAAAATGATAAAGTTCACCTTTTAGCAAAAGGGAATAATATTGAATTACAAGCTAATTCAGAAAAATTAGGTTTTTTAATGAAAGAAAGAAGATTCAAAATAGAAGGAACTAATAATTTTCCTGGACCAGGATTTTATTTTCCGAAAATATCTCAGAAAAAAAATTTTTCAATAAAGAAAATAGACAATCCAATAGAAATAAATAATAAATTAGAAAAAATACGAAGACAAGAATTTTCCTTAATTCCAACAATACCTTCTAAAAAGCAAACACATGGTTTTGAAATAACAGATAATGGTGATTTAATACAAAAACAAGATCCTGATATGTATAAAACATTCACAGGTGAAAAAGGAGATACAGTAGGTCCTGGTAGTTATGAAATAGAAAAGCCAAATCATTGGTTAAGAACAGGAACAGAATGGAGTAAATTTAGAACAACAAGAGATTCAAAAGGGAAAAAAAGAGAAAATGAAAAAAATATGGGTGATGGTTTATCTATGACTACTACTCGATATAGTGATTCTCTTGGAAAAACTGGATTTAGTGTTGGAAAAAATTTAAGTGAGATTAATGAAGGAATGTCAAAAACTATGTATAATTATAATGTTAAAGATAAAAATCAAGGAATTGGAGATAATAATAAAAAGAAAAATATGAATAAAAATATTATGAATTGTAGAATTATTAATGTTAAGGAAAATAATAGGAAAAAACCTGTTGTTAAAGAAACCTTTGAAACTGTTATTAAAAAAAATTCACCTGGACCTGGTTATTATTATAATCAAAATACTTTTTCTGGATTTTCAAAGAAACAAGTTCCTGAATATAAACAATTTTTTGGTTCAAAATTAGAAAGATTTATAAAAATAAAAGAAAATTCACCTTTAGGTCCAGGTACTTATTTCCAAACAAAACCCGAATTTATTAATAAAAATAATGATAATAATGATAATACAAATAACCAAGAAATATTACCATTTAAAGAAAGAATGGCATGTACAATGGAACATTTTGCTCCATTTAATTTACGTGGAGAAAGATTTCAAAAAAGACATGGAGCAAAACACTTTGAAGTTCCTGGTCCTGGTCAATATACTATAAGAGGAGCATTTAGTGCAACAAAAGATAAAAATAAGAAATTTTATAAAACTTTCACTAAATTTGGTTCTTCAGAAAGGAGATTCGCAGATAGAGGAAATTCAAAATGGCAATATGATACTCCAGGACCAGGTTCTTATTTAAATCAAGATACAAATTCAAAAATTGGAAAATTAACTTCTTATATTAATTTAAATAATATATATCGAGGACATGTATATAATCCAAATATAAATAATATTAATCATAATGGAAATATTATAATAAATAAAAAGAAAGGTGATATTGTTCCTCCTGTTGGTTTATATCATCCAGAAATGATTTATACTATAGATTATAATAATAGGAAAAAAGTTGTTGAAAATAATAATATTGAAGGAGTTGCTTTTGATAGTGGAATTTCGAAAAGAAATATTGATAAGAAAAGTACTACTGGAGTTAATTTGGGTCCTGGTTATTATTATAAGGAAAAAGTTATTAAAGGTTCTCAGAAATTTCCTCCATTTAGTCAATCTAGTAAAAAATGGCCTGATTCTTCTACTGAAGATATGATTAATGGTCCTGGACAATATAATTTAGATTCTTACTTTGATTGGAATAAAAAGACATTTAATGTTAATTTTGTATAATTAAACATGATATTTTTTTCTCTTTATTTTATGGAAAATTTTTTCTGATTTTTAAAAAAAATTTAAGTTATATTTTATTTATTCACTAATTTTATAATAATAATTAAATTCCCATAAAAATTATTAATATAAAAAAAATAATGGCTAAATAAATATTAATTACAAAAATAATTTTATATTTTATCAGAAAAAATCATATGAATTTGTATTTAATTATTAATCTCTTACCTTATCTTCTAATTGGATAAAATCAAGTCTTTTATTTTCATCAATTTCTAACATCATCAACAAAATATTAATAAATTCATAAGAGTATTTAGCAATTAAATACTTAACTAAAATATTTTTTAATTTATCCATATCATTAACTTCTCTAATTTCACATAAAGTTTTAAAATTTAAAGAAGCTCCAAGAGCCATACACATTCCTAAAGAAAAAACATCAGATTTAAAACTATTATGATAAACTTCATTTTTTTTTTGTTTAAGAGCATTAAATAATATTGGACTCATATAAAGTTCAGTTCCTCTTAAAGTATGCATTTCACTTTTATTATTTTGTATTATTTTTGCTTCACCAAAATCACAAATTTTATAATCATTATCAATAACTAAAACATTTTGAGGTTTAATATCTCTATGAGAAATACCATTTTTTTGTAATTCAGAAAATGTTCTTATTAATCTTTTTGCAATTGTTAATAATTCTCCTTCAATATAAAAATTTTTGGCTTTTCCTCTTTTTTTTATTTCTTTTTCCCAATCTGTATTTGCTAATTCCATTAAAACATAAAAATAATAATTTCCATCTTTTTTTTTCTGACTTTGAGCACCATATACTTTTATTATTCCTGAACATTTAGTTTTTTTATAGAAATTTAACATTAAATCATATTCATTTCTTATTTGATTTATTTCTTCTGTTGAATGAGATATTAATTCTTTTAAAGCATATGTTAAATTATTTTTATTCCATGTTGCACAATATATTTTTCCAAAAGTTCCTTCACCAATTAATTTATTTCTTTTAAAATCTTCATCATTGAAATTTTCATTTGGTTCAATCAGAGTTTTTGCTTTTTTTATAAAAATATCTTGTACTTGTTTGTGATTAGATTTATTATTATTTTTGTAAATATTATTAATATTTATATTTACATTTACATTAAAATTAACATTTTTTTTAACATCATCAAAAAGATTAGTAGGACATTTTCTTATATGAGAGTAATTTTCATTTGTTTTATAATGAGTTTGATTTGGTTTAAATTCTTGAATAATATAATCAGGTAAATTTTGTTTATGATTAATACTATTAATATGTTTAATCCCTGAATTATAATTTTTTTCAAATTTATCAACACTTCCAAGAGTATTAACATGTTTAATATAATTATTTCTATTATCACTCATAGGAATACTTGAATCATATTTCATATGTTTTTTAAAAGAATCAAATTCCATTATTTTATAATCATTCGCAGAATTCTTTTTTTTAGTATTTACTTTTTTATTCCTGTGATTTTCACTCATAGGCCTAATTATTTTTCTTTGATTACAATTAAAATTTTCTCCACAATGAGGACAATACCATTCCATTTTATTATAATCATAAGTTTCTTTACATTTTGAACAAATAATAATTTTTTTTGAAAAACTTGTTCCTAAATATAATAAACCATCACAATTTGGATTATGTGTAAATTCTACATTTCTTATATCTATATTACAACAAGGAAGAAAATTTGGTTTTGCAGGAATTTTATTTATTAATGTTTTAAGATATAAAATTTTATCTGGTTTATTTTCAAATTTTATATAACTTGTAACACCAGAATAAAAATCTTTATTACATAACATACAATTCCAAACCATAGTTTTAATTTTATTTTCCCAATTACACTTTAAACATTTATATATTCTTTTTTTTGGACTAAAAAAAATACCTTCATTACATTTTGGACATCTCATATCTTCTGGAAAAAAATTTTTGCAATGATATTTATCCCAAGTTGCTCTAATAAAATCTTCTTTTTTTTCTTCTTTAATATAAATATCAGAAAAATAATCCTCATTGCATTCTTTACATAATAAATGAATTTGATCTTCATAAAATATCATTTTGCAATTTAAACAAATTATAAAATTTAAGGCTTTTGGATATAATAATTCATTTCCACATACATGATAACATTTTGAAGTTTTACTACAATGAGGAATTATATCTGATTTTTTTAAAGGAGGAAATCTACTTGAATTATTTTTTGAAGATAATATTATTTCTCTGATTTGTTTTATTGCTATTAAATCTTGCATGTAATATTGAGATTTTATATATGATTGAATTTTAGCTAAAGATAATTTAGAGTAAGAATTTAAATTATTTTCACCTAATAAAGTTGTTACATTTAATATTATTAAATCAAAAATTGCTCTTTCTGACATATTTAATATATTAGGAAATATATCGTTATATTCTTCAAAAAATATATTGAAAAGTTCTTGTTCTCTTGGAGTAAATTTTATATTTGATTTTCCTGCAATTAACGCTATTGAATTTAAAGACATTTTTATAATGAACTTATTGGTTATTCTTTATTATATAATTTAATATATTTTAAAAATAATTCTTTAATTTGTATTAAAAAAAAATTCACAAAATAATTAAGTAATATTTTATTTTAAATATTAAATAAATCATTTGTTAAAGATAAGTTTTTAAATATTAATAAAAATTAAATAACCCAAAAATTAAATATTTAAACTCATTACTTTTATTTTTTAACAATATTGATGAAAAGTAAACAAATTCAATAATCCTTCTTTTTTCATATCTTTCCAAGTTTTCCAAACAGCAATAAAAAAAGAAGCAACAAGAAAATATTCCATAATAATAATAAGAATACTACTTCTTCCAGTTCTTTTAATATATTGTAAAATAAAAAAGCATCCAACAAAAGCAGCCAAACCACAAGGAATACCAATACAAATAGTAAAACTCCAATTTAATTGCCCAGCAAAAGAAAACAAAAACGTAGAAGCAACAGCAGTAGTAATAATTAAGAAATTACTTGTGGAAGAACTTTCCTTTGGGTCAAGTCCTAAAGAAGAAAATATTGGATTCGTTATCATTCCACCTCCAATTCCTAAAGAAGAAGAAACTATTCCTGCAAAAATTGCCATTGCTATTATAAAATTCATATTTTTTTGAACATTATCCATTATTTCTGAATTTATATTTGGTATTAATTCTTTCTTTTTTATTACATGTTCTTTTACTTTTTTTATTGCTAATAATATGAAAAGATATGATATTAAAACATACATTGAAAATGCAATCCAATACCAAAGAGAACATTTTACTATTCCTAAAAATGATGGTAATTTAGCATTTCCTTCTATAAATTGATCAATTACTACTATTAATTCTAATATTAATATAAAATTTATTCTATCCCAATTTAATGGGTCATCATTTTCTTTTAGTATTTTTTTTTCTTCTTCTGTCAATTCTCTATTTGGAATATTTGATAATAAAGTTTCAGTTTCTGGATTTGGATTTTCATTTAATAAAGGAGTATCAGATTCAGAAGTGACATTTTTATTTTTATTTAATAATTTTTCTTCTCTGGCTTTAGCTTTTAAGATATTATCATAATTTTTCTTTGTCGTAAAAATAAGGAGAATAACTAAACCAAACAGAAGTAATAAACTAGAGCACATTTTATTAATAATAGTCCCAAATTTTGCACCTAATAACATAGAAGGAGCAAAGATAATAGCAATATCATATTCAACAAAAGTATTTTTTGGATGTTCATATTTATCTAAAACACAAGAAACATAAGTAACAAAACCACATATTAAAATTAAACAATTTGAAATTGGAAAAGCTTCACTTGGTTCAAATTCTTGGACACCTAATATTATTGATGAATAAACTGTTCCTCCTCCAATTCCACATGATGTTGCTAAAGCTGATGAAATCATCATTGCACATAATTCTATTAATTCTAAAGGATAAATTGGAAAAAATCCTTTATATACGCATTTTTTCTTTATTGGATCACAGTTATAGTAATATTTACAACCATGTGGACAAAATTGTTGAAGTTCTTTTGGTACTGGAAATTCAAAAGTAACTGATATAAGAATTATAAGAAAAAGGATTATCAAATTTTTTCGGTACATTTTAAAGTATTATTAATTATATCTTTAAATTAAAAATTATTTCATTTTTTTTCTGGGAATTTGATTTAAAATAATCTTATTGTTTTAATAAAATTTGATGATATGAATAAATATTTTTTTAATTTATTTATTATTTAATTATCTTATGTAATGTCATTTTTAAATAATTATTATGATAATTTAAATATATTAAAATTCTAAATTTTTAATAAAGAAAAATAAAAAAAAGGAAATGAAAAAAAAATATGATTGGGGATTGGGGATTGGGGATTGGGGATTGGGGATTGG
>JAEEGK010003328.1_pt1 | contig 40145 bp, 37 predicted proteins | sample 8958771 | NCBI WGS metagenome assembly JAEEGK01 (sample SAMN16246547, study PRJNA631951) | gut metagenome | biome: gut microbiome; feature: rumen; material: SC-attached | host: Bos | place: Iran: Karaj | collected 2018-10
AAAGTGGATCTATGTCAAGTAGTTCGTTGCTATTTATTGAAGTATGAATTGTTACATTATTCTTGTCCGTCTTGATGTAAATGGGTTTTGTATCTTTTGAATACATATATGCGACAAGCGATGCAGGGAAAGAACTGTTGAACTGATTCTTACCCCAACACTCCGCTTTTGTGTAATCGCGACTTGAATGTTTCTGCCCGAATAATCCGGGTTTTATTTCTTCGTTTGTCATAATCATTAGTTTTGTGTACAAAGATATGTTATTTTTGCGAATCTTACAAATAAATATTCGAATGCTTTTTTGACGGAAATGAAAAAAATGTTACTTTTGCAGCATTTACAAAAAACTCTCATATTATGGATTTAATTTTTGCTACAAACAATACAGGAAAACTGTCGGAGGCTCAGGGGATTATCGTTAATCATAAAATCCTTTCCCTTGCCGACATTGATTGTCACGACGACCTCCCCGAGACGCACGAGACCATCAGCGAAAACGCCGAGGAGAAGGCTCTCTATTTGTGGAACAAGTATCACCGCAATTGTTTTTCTGACGACACGGGACTCGAAGTGGAAGCTCTTGGCGGTGCGCCCGGCGTCTATTCGGCGCGTTATGCCGGCCCTCAGAAAAACCCCGCCGACAATATGGCGAAACTCCTCGCCGCCCTCGATGGTAACGTCAACCGCCGCGCACGCTTCCATACCGAAGTCGTATTGGTGATAGACGGCGTTGTGCATCATTTTGAGGGTTATGTCAATGGCATAATCACTACCGAAAAGCACGGCGACGGCGGCTTCGGCTACGACCCGATTTTTCAGCCCGACGGATTCGATAAGACGATGGCGGAGATGTCGGCGGAGGAGAAAAACAGGATTTCGCATCGCGGAATGGCGTTGAGGAAGATGGGGGAGTGGATCAATATTACGTTTTCCACGGATTTGCACTAAGTTATTCACTTAATACAACTTAAAGCGTTTGCAGGGCGGGATTCTTACGATTATCTTTGTGTGAAATTAAATGGTTTTTATTATGGACAGTTTGATCACACAAAGGGACAGCGTGAACAGTTGGATGTTCCGCTATGGAGTAAGATTCGGCATCTACAAGAACGGCGAGTTCAAGGAACAGATATTCCCGTTTGACGCCATCGCACGGAAGATTTCGGGACGCGAATGGCAGTACCTCGAACGCGGCCTCATTCAGCGCGTAAATGCCCTCAACCTCTTCCTGCGCGACATTTACGGCAAAAAGAGCATCATCGCCGATGGCGTGGTCCCCGAGGAATTTGTATATTCGTCGTCGGGCTACCTGCCTTATTGCGAGGGCATAGTGCCGCCGCAGGGCGTTTGGTCGCACATCTCGGGCATCGACCTCGTACACGGCAAGGACGACGAGTGGTATATCTTGGAAGACAACCTCCGAATCCCGTCGGGCGCGTCGTACCCATTGATTGCAAGGGAGATAACGCGCAACATCTCGCCCGAAACTTTTGAAAACAACGCAGTCTGCGACAACCGCAACTACGCCGAGTTGCTCAAAAATATGATGGATTACGTCAAGAAAGACGGCATCAGCGTCATCCTCACCCCCGGACGCTACAATTCGGCATATTTTGAGCACTCGTATTTGGCGGAGAAGACGGGCGCGGTGTTGGCTACGGGTCAGGATCTCCACGTGGATGGCGACAGCCTCTACTACAAGGTCATCGGCGGCGAAAAACAGCGCGTCGGCGTGGTCTATCGCCGTATTTCCGACGAATACCTCGACCCGATGGTCTTCAATTCGGAGTCGTTGATTGGCGTCCCCAACATTATGCAGGTCTATAAGTCGGGCAATGTAGCCATCGTCAACGCCCCCGGCAACGGCGTGGCTGACGACAAGGGCATCTATTATTTTGTCCCGAAAATGATAAAATACTACCTCGGCGAAGAACCAATCCTGAAAAATGCGCCCACCTATCTGCCTTATTACGAGGAAGATAGAAAATACGTCGTGGAACACCTGCGCCGTCTTGTAATCAAGGACGTGGCGGAGGCGGGCGGCTATGGCGTCATCTTCTGCGAAAAACTCTCCGAGGAGAAGTTCAATTCCATCAAAAACCTCGTAATCACCCAACCCCGCCGTTGGATTGCTCAGGAAGTGGTTGACTTCAAGGATCTTCCGGTTTTTGAGGGCGACAAAATCGTCGAGCGCAAGGCTGACCTCCGCGCATACGTCATCACGGGCGAGGAGACCAAGGTTTGGAAGTGCGGCTTGACAAGGTTTTCGCGCAACCCCGATTCGTTCATCGTCAATTCGTCGCAAGGCGGAGGATTCAAGGACACGTGGGTGATGGACAATTAGAGGAGAGAGGAAAGAGGAGAGAGGAAAGATTAAAGAGGAGAGATTAAAGAGGAGAGATTAAAGAGGAGAGATTAAAGAGGAATGAGTGTAATCTCTCAATCGAAAATCTTTAAATCATCAAATCTCTAAATCTCCAAATCTCCAAATCATCAAATCTCCAAATCTCTAAAATCTCCAAATCATCAAATCAATAAATCAAAAAATCATAATTGAAAATGAACAGTCCAATTTCTTTGACAAAGGCAAACCGCTTGTTTTGGCTTGCAAGGTATGTCGAGAGAGTCTTTATATGCCTCAACGCGGTCAAGAAGTACGTCGATTCTGATATTGACGGCAATTATGGCGCGTACCGTGAATATTGCGAAAGGCTCGCGATCCCTGACGTGTATGAGAGCGCGAAGGATTTTCGCAAGAGGTATCTCTACGACAAGACGAGCGGCGTGAGCGTTTACCGGATGTTGGTGAACGCCTTCGACAACGCCATCGAACTCCGCGAGGATATCACCTCGGAATCGTTGTCGTACATACACCTCGCGTTGGAGGTGATGGAGCAATGCGCCAAGTCCAACGCAAGGCTCAGCGAATTGCAGGCGGTGGCGGATTATATGATGTCGTTTTGGGGCAGCATCGACGAGAATGTCTTTGAACTCCGCAAAATGAACATCCTCCGACTCGGCAGGCGTTTGGAGAGTCTCGATATGAACGTCCGCCTGCGCACCGATTGGGACAAAATCAACGAAATCCTCAAAGGCGGTGTGCTGACCAATGCGGAGATGCTTGCGAGCGTCACCGACAAGGACAAGGTGCAGAGGCTCAAAGAGTTGATAGAAAGTCATTCGGGGGAAAACCACGGCGAGGACGTCAATGAAATCATCGGCTGCATCAACAGACTTTTTAATACTTGGCTATGATTTTGAAGTATGAATATAGGAGCACATCCCAATTCTCTTCATCAGTAAACAGCCACGCCTTCCTCCTGCGTTGCAAACCGTATGAATCTCTGTGTCAGCGCATTGTGGAATGCGATTTGGAGATTGACGGCTGCGGCGGTTGGACGGAGCAAAGGGACGGTTTTGGCAACAGCATCATCTTCGGTAGCATCGACTCCCCGCACGACAGGTTTTGCGTCAGGTCGTGCGGCGCGGTGGAAGTGTCGGAATGTCAGCAAGTTGCCGATGTATGCAATCCTGTCTTTTGCTATCCATCGCCGCTCGTCTTTTGGAACGGTGCGATAGCGGATTTTGCGTCGCATTTTCGTTGCAGCGACCCCGCAAAGACCGTCCTGAGCCTCTGCAACGCCGTCCACGACCGCATCGAGTACAAGAGCGGCATTACCGACAATAGCACCGACTCCGTCACCGTTTTTAATCAGCAATTCGGCGTGTGTCAGGACTTTTCGCACGTCCTGATAGCGATGTTCCGCTCCCTGAAAATCCCTGCGCGTTACGTTGCGGGCTACGTCCGCGGCCTCCAACTGAGTCACGCTTGGACGGAGGTCTATTACGACGGCTCTTGGCACGGCGTTGACGCCACCGAAAACATCACTGCCTTGGACGGTTACATCAAAATCGCCCACGGCAGGGATGCGTCAGATTGTCCGCTGAATCGGGGGATTTTTTGCGGAAGTGTGGTGGAGGAGAGTAGGATAGAGATAACGGTGGGGGAGTGAGAATTTGCTGACAATCAGCATACTATAACTTTTTTGCTAATTTTTTGCAAAAAGATTTTTCCGTTTAGTTGATTTTTCGCTAAATTAGCGGCTGTTAAAGAAACAAAAATGAAAGAGCGTTTGCTTGGACTGACTTCCTGAAAATACGTCCAAAAATTATCAGTAATTGTTGTCAGTTCCTTGCAGATGCTCGCATCCACATAAAGGGTGCGGGCTTACTTTGTAGTAACAATAGGGCTTTGGACGGCCTTTCAGGAAACTATGGAGTGGCGCGTACCCTTTCTTTTTTGTGTTCGGCTGACAAGAAAATAATGTCAAACCAAATTCCAATAATAACAAACAATATATGTTTGGAAGAATTGATATTATTGAAAGATTTTTTAATCAATCCAAAACGAATATGGCAAATAATAATCAAACAACACCGCCACCGCCATCAACAGAAATGGTGACCAAAGAGAAAATCAAGGAAATCCTGAACCGTGGTTTTCAGTTTGACAAAATTGCATCTGAAAATCAAGATGTGGCAGTTGCAAATCTGACAAATGCAATTTGGGATTACTTCCAAAAGAATTCCAACTCCCAACTTGAACAAAGATTGGAGATCTATTGGAAGTTCGAGGAACACTATCTGAAAGTGTTGAAAGACTACAAAGAAGAGTTGAAATTCGTTGCCTCTATGCAGGAAGATTTGCGCAAAGAACGTGCAAAGTTCTTTGGTGAAACACTCAAAATCGTTTCCAACACTCTCAAAGAGACACAAGTTCCCGCTGAAACTCAGAGCAAATGGATTGCAGAGCTTGTTTCAAGTTATACGCAGAGCCTAAATCTCTCCGACAACTTGATTCAGGAGAAAACCGCACAGTCGTTGGAGAACATCAAGAAGGAAGCTGAACAAAACGTCAAAAACTCGCAGGAATAATGGGAATCTTGGACATTGTAAGCGGTGTCGGCAATTTGTTGTCGGCACCCGTCAATGCTATTAGCGGTTGGCTTGAAGAACCGTTGAAAATCATTGAAGCAAACCGCGAACGCAAGAACGAAGACAAGCGCGTAAAGCGCGAAATAGAAAAGGAAACCGCCCTGTCCGAATTGCGCAGGGCGGAGGATGCCGCCAAATTGGACAATCAGATAAAAGCGGAGACCGAAAAGGAAAAAATCCGTTCCGAAATTGTCCTCAATGAAGAAAAGACACGTATGCAAAACGAGGTCAACAAAGCGCGAGAATTGGCTGAAATTGCTCAGGCAGAACGTGAGCACCAAACTGATATGCAGATTAAGATGCAGACAGAGGTAACCCGTATCAATGTCGAAATCGAAGAAATGCAAAAAGATAGACAGATTGAGCGAGGCAAGGAGGTTTTGGATGCTATTTTCTCATATCAGAAAAAGATGGCAGAATTTGAAACATTCATAATGAATGCTGTCGGCACGATGTCTATTGACTTGCAAAATCGTGTGATTTCGATGGAACACGAGTGGAAACAAAGATTTGCAGAATATCGTGATACGCAACTCACTTCTATCCGACAATACATAAAAGATACCAAAGAGATGTTTGGAGACGACCCTGATTTGTTGAAACAAATGAACTCTGAATGTTTTGGTATGTTGTCGGAGACAATCAAGTCTTGTAATGCTGATATTGCAGATTTGCGTTGCAGAATAGAGGCTTTGTCAAACAATTTGAACCATATTAGTTCTGAAACTCACAAGGCTTTGATGGATCAAGTCAGCAATTTGAAACAGATTTCCGTAATCCAACAAAATGCAATTACAACAAACACAACAAATATCCTCAGTAGAGAATAACAATGCAATAACCATTGCACTTGAAATTCTAAAAGAATGTCGGGAGAATAATCTGAGCGTAATTACTTGCAATTATTCTCCCGAACATTATTCTATGCTCCGCAGTATTATAGATTACTCCAATAGCACTTTTATGACGAACAGCTATATGGCGTATCTAAGAGGTGTTTTTGCGATGAGGCATTTTGAAATTTTGGACAGGAAAATGATTGACAACAGGTTAAAGGTAATTGTGTCACAAAAAATGGCCAACTTACTTTTGAAAATTAAAATTCCTATTTCAAACGAATATGCCGCTAAAATTGCAAGCCAAAACACAGAGATATTCGAGATGTTTGCAAAAGAAGATTTCGACTTGAAATTGAAAATGGAAAAAAGAGGATTCGAGGTTGCCAAAAGGAAACAAGCGTTTGAACAAATGAGACAAGATTTTTTAAAAGGAAAAATCAATAATAATCAGTAACCAAATACATTTACAATTATGAAACAAAGAATAATGCAATTTGCGACCGCATTGTTGATAATATTGGTGTCGTTAGTTTCTTGTGGAGGTCAGAGGGTTGCAAAAAATCCCAACGCAATTGCACACGAAGCCAATTTTGATTTGCCTGACTACACTGTCGTTAGTCAAAGCGACAATATGGAAAGGGAGGCAAGTGCGTGGTCTTCGTATGCTTGGACGTTAAAGTTGAAAGATTCATTGTCAGAGAAAGACATTGAAAAACTTAATGAATTGGTCAAAAAAGATAGTAATTGGTCATACGATTCGGAAAAGCATATTTACAAATACAATTACGACAAGCCCGAAAGCAAATATTTCTTCATAGAAATCCATATTGATACGGGAGTTGTTAATATGGAGTACAATTGGTATGATATTTTTGCGTAGTTTGCGTTTGAAGTTTTTTTCACTTGTTTTTGCAGATTTTGGCGTAAACCTAACCTAAATTCAAACTAAAAAAAACTATCTCCACCACATTTGCCCAAATGACCGCCGCTGTTCCGCCCGAAATCCGTCAGGAAATCGATTTGGAATTTGCTGTTTCAAACCGTATTGAGGAACTGATGAAAAAATACGGTTTTACAAAATTGCAGTTAGCCCAAAAACTCGGCAAACGTCCGAGCGAAATAACCAAATGGCTCAGCGGTCAGCATAATTTCACGCTGCGAACCATCGCACAACTCTCCGCTTTTTTCGGCGAGCCGTTGGTTTTGACAAAATAATCGGAAAAAATCTTCAAAAACTCTTGCACATAGTTCACTAATTATTTACTTTTACAGCGTAAAAAAACAATAGTTATGAGTACAGTAGAATTGAAGACATCGGCAAAGAATATGATAGATTCGTTGGATTTGACGGACAGGCGCAGTATGGATATGCTCGTGTCGGTTTTTAAAATCCTTAGCGTATTCTTGCGCAATGATGCACAGCCGAAAACCGTCAAAAAGGAAACATCCGAAATCAAATTTAAACGCCGTCCGCTTTCGCAGAGGGTGAAAAATATGAGCATAAAAATAGACCTGCCAACTGATTATGACGAAAAGGAATTGTATCACAAGTATTTAGCCACCAAATACAAATGAAACTTTTTTTAGACACCAACATAATAGTTGACTTTCTCACCGAGAGAGATGGTTTTTACGACCTTGCCGCCCAAGTAGTTAATTTGGCCGACAGTGGTGAGGCTGAATTGTGCTGTTCCGCATTGTCTTTTGCAACGATTTTTTATTTGGTTCGTCCCGTAAAAGGTAAGGAAGCCACTTTGAAAATGCTCAGGGAGTTTTCCAAAATTTGTGAGGTGTCATCAGTAGATTCCGGCATAGTTGATGCAGCATTATATTCGACATTCAAGGATTTTGAAGATGCTATTCAATATTTTTGCGCACTTAATGCGGGTGCTGACATAATTGTTACACGCAATATTAAAGATTTCAAAGATGCGACTATCCCTGTAAAGACGCCTGTTGATTTGTTCGAGTAATTGTGACATCCCATCCCCCCTTCGTATTTCCACTTATTCCCCTTTAAGTATTTTCCTTATTTGCAATAGGTTGCAGAGCGGCAGATGAATTTTTGATGTACTTTTGCGTGGATAATAAATTTTTTAAGCAAATGATTAAGACTGTATTTTCGGCGGAGTTGCCCGTCGATGAAAAGTTTGTGATACATAAGAATGAAATCCACGGCAGGAGGGGAGGGCAGAGGCTCTGCGTCGTTACGGGTACGCACGGCGACGAACTCGAAGGGCAGTATGTGTGCTACCTCCTGACGGATTTTTTGCAGCGCAACAGGGACAAGATTTGCGGCGAGGTGGACGTCTATCCGGCGTTGAACCCCCTCGGCATCGACAGCATTACGCGCGGTTTTCCGGGTTTTGACTTGGATATGAACCGCATTTTCCCGGGCGGCAAGGACAAGTCGCTCTCCGACTGCGCCGCATACGAAATCATCGAAGACATCAAGACGGCGGATTTTGCAATTGACATCCATTCGAGCAACATTTTTCTGCGCGAACTCCCTCAGGCGCGTGTCAACGTCAATACGGCGGATTATTTGGTGCAATACGCCGAAATGCTCAACATCGATTTGGTGTGGGTGCATCCTGCCGCCACGGTGTTGGAATCTACATTGGCGCATACGCTCAATTCGCTCGGTGTCAAGACGATAGTAGTTGAGATGGGCGTCGGGATGAGGATAACACCTTCGTATGGCGAAAGGCTCTTCCACGGCATCCTCAACCTGATGAAAAACATCGGTATGTACACGGGCGACATTGACGCAGAGATCTCAAAACCTATATTGGTGAGCGGCGACGGCGTCGATTTTGTCAACGCGGAAAAGTCGGGTGTCTTCCTTCCCGAACAGACGTATGGAGCAATGCTTCACAAGGGCGATGTTATCGGCAAGATAGTCAGCGCGTTGACGGGCGAGGTGCTTTCTGTGGCTACGGCGCGTGAAGACGGCCTCCTGATGACCATCCGCGCTTACCCGATAGTCTATGAAGGGTCGCTCTTGGCAAGGATTGTTGTAAATGCATAAATTGAAAATTGACAATTGAAAGTTGACAGTTGACAATTGACAATTAATTGACAATCGAAAATCAACAAATCAAAAAATCGTAAATGAAAAAGGTAAAGATATTTTCGATGAAGTCGCCTTACAGGGAGGCGTTTCACATCAATGGATATGTGTTTGGCGGCGGCGAGAAGTCGGTGGCGATAGTCGGCGCGATGCGTGGCGACGAGGTTCAGCAACAATTCGTTTGCAGTCAGTTGGTGAGGATATTGACCGACTTGGAGGAGCGCGGCCTTATGGCGCAGGACAGGGAGATACTTGTGATACCGTCCGCCAACCATTTTTCGATGAACATCGGCAAGCGTTTTTGGCCTATGGACAATACCGACATCAATAGGATGTTCCCGGGGTACGATTCGGGCGAGACTACGCAGCGCATCGCCTCGGCGTTGTTTGAGAAGTTGAAGGAGTACAAGACGGGCATACAGTTGGCGAGTTTCCATTTTGCGGGCGAATTTGTGCCGCACGTGCGCGTCATCAAGACCGCCGTTGACATTTCGCACGGTGCCAAGGTGTTTGGATTGCCGTATGTATATCTCAAAACTCCCGAGCCTTTTGATACCGTGATGCTCAATTACAATTGGCAGATTTGGGACACCGCCGCCTATTCTATATATGCGGGCACCACCGATGTCATCGAAAAGAATTCAGCTAAACAGACTTGGCTGTCGATAATCCGTTTCTTGTGTCAGGGCGGGTACGTGAGCCGCGATGTTTTTCCGGGTTACAATAGCAAAATACTTGAAGATAAGGATTTTACGACGTTGACAGCGCCTTGTGCGGGATTCTTTTACAAGTTGAAATCCTCGGGCAGCGAAGTCCGCAAGTCGGAGGTCATCGCCAAAATCCTCGACCCCTACGACGGCAGCGTCCGCGCCCAAATAGCCTCGCCAAAGGACGGCGTGATATTTTTCGCACATTCCAAGGCGTTGATAATGGAAAAGACGGCGGCGTTTCAGGTGGTGTAGGGGGCGCACACGCGGGTTTGCCCATACATCTTGCGCAAAACGCTACGCCTTTTGCAATTGTTGTACGTTTAACACGTCTTTTGGTTACGTTTTACGCTTAATGGCGGCATAGACGCTTGCACACCCCAAAAATCACCCTTACATTTGCATCGTAAAACAATTACTAACTAAAAAATAGGGATATGAAAAATTTTGGAATTATGATTGCGGCGGCGATGGTTGCGCTGACCGCAATGAGTGCAAGAGCACAGGAAGCGGAGGGCGACGGCAGCCCATTGACTTTCGACCTCGGTGTCGCCACCAACGATATTTGGCGCGGCGGCAATTGTGCCGGTCTTTCTTTTATGGGTGACGCCGAGTTTGCTGCGGGCGGATTCAGCGCGGGCATTGCGGGCATCTCCGCCATCGGCAAGGACGACTACACCGAAATCGACTTGTACGCAAGTTACTCGGTGGGCGGCGCGTTCCTCTCGTTGACAGACTACACGTGGACGCAGGACAAGTTTGAGTTTTTCGGACCGTACAAGACCTACCACTACCTCGAACTTGGCGTGGGCTACGACTTTTCGGAGAAGACTGACCTCCCGCTCTCAATCTCCTACAACGTGATGCTCGCGGGCGCCAACCGCAAGGCTGACGACAGCCAAGGCCACTCTTCCTACATCGAGATTTGTTACGCTCCGTCGTTGGAATGCGGTCTCGACTTGGGATTCACCGTAGGTGCGGCTATCGAAAACGAGGAGTCATTGATGTACACGAGGAAAGACGGCTTCAACTTCGCCGAATTGAAGTTTGAGATGTCCAAGACCTACAATCTCAAAAACTTCTGCACCGTGACCCCGTCGGCGGCTGTCATCTGCAACCCGACAGGCTTGGGCGAGCACGGAGAGGTTTACTTCGTGGGCGGAGTTAGTTTCGGTTTCTGATTTTTTTTAGTCAGAAATGTAAAGAACTAATTAAAATTAGTAAAATACGTAATACGCGTAAACGACATAAGTAAAATTCGTAACAAAATGAAAAGGATTGAAGCAATTATCAGGAAGACCAAGTTTGACGAGGTGAAGGAGGCCTTGTTGAGTTCCGACATCGATTGGTTTGAGTACCACGATGTGCACGGCATTGGTCAGTCGCGTCAAGAGCGCATCTACCGTGGTGTCGCTTACAACACCGACATCATCGAGCGTGTGGCAATCACAATCGTCTGCCGCGACGTCATCGTTGAAAACACTATCAACGTCCTCCTCAAAATCGCCCACACAGGCAACATCGGCGACGGCCGCATCTTCCTCAGCGACGTCATCGACTGTTGGTCCATCCGCACAGGCGAGCACGGCGACACGGTATTGAGGGACAAGAAGTAATGCTCAATGCATAATGCATAATTCATAATGCATAATTCACAATGCATAATTCATAATGCATAATGCATAATGAGCAATCAAAAAATCGAAAATCAATAAATCGAAAAATATTATGGCAGGCATATTATTAGACATTCCTCCGGTAGTGGAGGAGGCAAAAGATTTTGTGAACGGATTGGACACCCTGTGGGTGCTCTTGGGCGCGATGCTGGTATTCTGGATGCAACCTGGATTCGCCTTGGTGGAGGCTGGCCTCACCCGCGCCAAAAACACCGCCAACATCCTTATGAAAAACTTCTGCGACTTTATGTGCGGCTCGGTGCTGTACTGGATCGCCGGTTTTTCGATAATGTACGGCGTCGGCAATGGTTTCATCGGCTGGGACGGCTTCTTCTTCATCGGAAGTGATTCCAACGTGCCCGCCGAGGCGACGTTCATCTTTCAGACGGTATTCTGCGCCACCGCCGCGACGATAGTATCGGGCGCAATGGCTGAACGTACCAAATTCTCGATGTACTTTGTCTATTCGATGGTTATCTCGTTGATAATCTATCCGATAGAAGGACACTGGTCGTGGGGCGGCGGTTGGCTCAGCGAGTTGGGCTTCCACGATTTTGCAGGTTCTACTGTGGTTCACCTCTGCGGCGGCGTGCTCGCACTTGCTGGCGCTATTGTACTCGGCCCGAGGGTTGGCAAGTACGACAAGAACGGCAAGTCGAAGGCCATCCCCGGACACAGCCTTACACTCTGCGCTTTGGGCGTGTTCTGCCTCTGGGTGGGCTGGTTTGGTTTCAACCCCTGTTCCACCGTGGCTGCAACGGGTTACGCAAACGCCACAAGTATGTCGCACGTATTTGTAACCACCAATATGGCGGCAGCCACCGGCGGTCTCGCGGCATTGGTTTACACTTGGCTGATTGACGGCAAACCGTCGCTCTCTATGGTTTGCAACGGTATTTTGGCAGGCTTGGTGGGCATCACGGCAGGTTGTGACTGCGTTTCGATCTGGGCTGCGGCTGTCATCGGCGTTGTTACCTCTGCGGTAATGTGCTTCTCTGTATCGTTCCTCGACAAGAAGTGCCACATCGACGACCCTGTTGGTGCTGTTTCGGTGCACGGCGTCGGCGGCATCATCGGTACTGTACTCACGGGCGTGTTCTGCGATTCTGCAATCAACGGTACTGAGGCTTCGGTAGGCGTTCAGACCTTGGGCGCACTTACAGTGGCTGCATTTGCATTCGTGCTTGGTCTCGGAGTATTTATGCTCATCAAGAAGACCCACGGCCTCCGCGTTGAGCGTCGCATCGAGGAAGAAGGTCTCGACGTTTACGAACACGGCGAGGCTTGCTACAACTAAAATATTTCCATGTCCGCTTTATTCATACTAAAAACGCAGGGAAGAAGAAATTCTCCCTGCGTTTTTTGTTGTTGTTTTGAGGAAAAAGATGGAGAGTAACTATAACCCGCCATTCTTTTATTTTTGTTTGTTTAATGCTGCCTGTGCGTTATTTGCGATGGCGTCGGCGAGTTTTTCGATGGCTTGCATGACGCCAGCCTCGACGGTCTTGTAATCGACTATTTCCTTTGACTTATAGACTATCCCGAAGTCGAGACGGATGTTGGCCTCACTGACGGCGGCGAGTAGGGTCTCCTTGTTGAGGCGGTATGCCTCGCGGACGAGACGCTTGACCCTGTTGCGGTGCACGGCGTGCTTGAAGTAATGCTTGCCAACTGATACAAGCATCCTGCACGCCGATCCGCCCTCGTCATTATAGATACGGTAATGCACGCTGAACGGATACGCCCAAAACAGACGTCCGCCAGTGAAAAGCTTTTCGATGCTTGATACACTTTTGAGCTTTTCCTGCCTCGTTAAACCGTATTTTTTAGCCAAGGTGATTGATATTATTTTTTCTTGTTGTTAGTCGTGATGAATTTTTCGAGCGCGCTTGTCATACTCTTGCATTCCTCGGTGGGCGCCTCGATGTCCAGGCGGTAGCCGAGTTTCTTCACTTCCTCGTGCGTGGAGGGTCCGAAGGCGGCGATTTTCACATCGCCCTGCTCCCAGTCGGGGAAATTCTCCTTGAGGCTGCGGATGCCCGCCGGGGTGAAAAATACAAGCACCTGGTACGAGCCAAACTCCTCCTTCAGGTCGGAGAGGTCGGCGCTCACAGTCTTGTAGAGCACTACCTCGGTGTGCTTCACCTTGAGCTTGTCAAGGAACTTGGGAATCTCGTCGCTCGACACGTCGCTGTGCACCACGAGCGTATTTTCGCCGATGTGCCTTTTGATGGGGTCGGTGAGTTCGAGGACAGACTTTTCGCCGTAGAAAATCTTGCGCTTGCGGAAGGTGATGTACTTCTGCAGATAGTTGGCGACCGCCTCGGTGGAGCAATAATAGAGCAAGTCCTCGGGAACCTTGAATTTGACCTCCTTTGCAAACTTGAAATACGTGTCGATGCCAACCTTGCTCGTGAATACTACCGCCTTGAAGTCAGGCAGATTGACATGCTGCGCCCTGAACTCCTTGGACGACACGCCCTCAACCTTGATAAACTGCCTGAAACCCACGTTGAGTTTCATTTTTTCCGCCAACGCCACGTAAGGATTTCCATCCACGGTAGGCTTCGGCTGCGATACCAATAGACTCGAAATTTTCAAAATAATGCGTTTTTTAGTAAAAGTTATCTCTCTCTATCCTCCCTCTCGGATTTTTACCTCGCTCATTATCAACGGGATAGCATTTTGATAACGACAAAAACAGGCAAAAATTCCACGGCGCAAAGGTACAAAAATAAATAGAAAATAGAAAAATGTTTCTCGATAATAATTTTAAATAGACGAATTATTTTTAAAAACTCCGCTACAGCCATTCCAGACACGGTTGCCCAGAAGATAAAATCGTGCGCCCACTGTATGTTGACGTACAGATTGCCGACATTGGCGCACAGCAAAAACACGCCCGCGCAGTGCATCAGGTACGATAGGTTTTTATAATGCAATTCATACACATCGTCGCAGCCAAACAGTTGCGACATCAGGTAGCTCACCATCCTTTTGGCGAGATAGATGCATATCAGCAGCACCAGCAGCGATGAGAACGACGCCAGGAATCCGGTGCCGAAGATATAATTGTACCTGTATAAAGCCACCATCGCAAACAGAGCCGCATTGATCAGATAATTGCTCATAAGCAGATAACCCGCTCGGTCGGCGTTGACGTTCCTCTCCCGGACATTGCTCATGAAGGCGTTGTGGTAGAATACAATCAAAAACAGCTGCGAGATGTACCCCGGCATGAAAAACCTTGCGAGCAGCACCAGCACCACGCTCACCATCAGCGGCACTATCGATTCCCACGGATAATGCTCGTGTATCGGGCTGCGATTGAGGTCAATGTGAAAATATTGCTTGGTGGGCACCTTGTACTCGATGTACTTGGCGCGGATGCCGAATTGCTTCACGGTGTAGTCGTTGAGGTTGCGGGTGGACAGCGGCAAAAACATCAACACCGAGTCCTGGTGGCACAATTCGTCGAGATCCTTGGTCTGGTAGATGATGGACGTGGAGTCGCATGGCACTGTCGGATAACCGATTGCGGACGCCATGCCGCAAAGAGCCATCAACATCAATAATATAGCCACAAGTCTCCTCATCATTTCTTTGTTTTCCAACTGCAAATATAGGACATTTTACAATATCCGCAAACAATAAATCCAAGCCGTTGAAAAAAAAGTTTTGACGGTTTCAAATATTTACCTTAATTTTGGAAGTTTTTAAAAAAATAGCAACGCTTTATAACAGCCAAAATTTATGGTAAACACGGACAACAACAATTATTGCATCATTATGGCGGGCGGCATCGGCAGCCGATTCTGGCCCAAGAGCCGCGTGGCTTGCCCCAAGCAGTTTCTCGACATCCTCGGGACAGGGCGCACATTTTTGCAGCAGACTTTCGACAGGTTCACGAAGATCTGCAGCCCCAAAAACATATATATCGTGACGGGCAGCGCATACGCCGCGCTCGTCAAGGAACAATTGCCCGAATTGGACGACGGCAACATCCTCACCGAGCCCCTGCGCCGCAACACCGCCCCGTGCATCGCATACGCTTGTTACAAGATCAAGTCTGTCAACCCCAATGCCAACATCGTCGTATCGCCCGCCGACCACTACATCGGCGACGAGCGCGGTTTTGTGGAGACCATCAACAGGGGTTTGCAGTTCACGCAGTTTAGCAACGCGCTGCTCACCATCGGCATCGCGCCCACGCGCCCAGAGACGGGATACGGATACATACAGATCGACAGCCATTCTGACGACAATCCCCTTGCCATCCACGAGGTGACGAGGGTGAAGCTCTTCACCGAAAAGCCCAACCTCGAGATGGCGAAGACTTTCCTCGAGAGCCGTGAGTTTTTCTGGAACTCGGGCATCTTCCTTTGGAATGTCAATGCAATCACACAGGCGTTTGAGAAATATCAGCCCGAAATCCACTCGCTATTCTTGCAGGGTATGGGTGTTTATAATACCGACCGCGAGACAGAGTTCATCAATTCCATCTACCCCGAGTGCCCCAACATCAGCATCGACTACGGCATTATGGAAAATCACGACGAGGTGTACGTGATACCCGCCCTCTTCCCATGGAGCGACCTCGGCACGTGGGGTTCGCTGTATGAAAACTCCAACAAGGATTCCGATGGCAACGTCGTAGTCTGCGACAAGGCTATTATCCACGACACCACCGGCTCCATCGTCAATTGTGATTCCAAGCTCGTTGTAATTCAAGGTCTCAAAGACTACATCGTTGCAGAAAGCGACGGCCTCCTCCTCGTAGTACCGAAAGCCGACGAACAAAACATCAAGAACCTCGTCAATTCCGTGAAACTGAAATACGGGGACGAATTTGTATAGAGACGCACGGCCGTGCGTCTCTATACAACCGTCAATACTCAGCCAAATCTACCCTAAAAAACATAGATTTGGCTGAGTATTTTGCAAAAATCGCCATTTTTGCGCCGATACTCAGCCAAATCTATATAAAAATTTGCAGATTTGGCTGAGTATTGTTATATTTGCGAGGTAATAAAACACTTTATTGATATGGCAGTAACAACAGACCCAAATACAGTTTACATATCCTACAGCGGGATAGGCAACGAGACTGTAAAGAAGTTCATAGCAATGCTTGACGAAAAGCGTATTCCTCATCGAGACTCCGAGAGTGAGTTCATTCAGGATGAGTTGACCGATTTTGAAGAAAAAATCGGCATGGCTAATATTATTGTTATTTTTTATAGCCCGGATTATTTCAAAAAAGAGCATTGCATGAACGAATATGCAAATATTCGAAAGTGTGAAAATAAAGAACGCAAAGCGGCTACCTATTATGTAAAGTGTGAAAATTTTACATTTGCCGACATATTGAAAGAGCTGAAAAGAGAGTGGGGAGGCAACTTTGCTGAATGGAAAGATGAAAAACATGAAAATTTAAAACCTATTACTCAACTTTCTATGGCTAACGGATGCTATATTGACGAAAACACACCTTATTGTGTTCAGAAATTAGACAATTATTTCAGCAAAAAAATCCGTTTTACAGAAAGTAACTTGCAAGATCTTGTTGAATTGATAGAAAAAAAATACTGCAAACTATCAAGCAAAAAAACTCCTGTAATACAGGAAATTCCAATAGTTTCCGCCCCGCATTTCACACTTTCCGTCCCTGACGGACTTATGCAGCGCGAAGACGAGGAAGAAAACCTTTTCAATTTGATTTCAAAAAATAGAATCTTTAACCTTGTCGGCGTGGGAGGCAGCGGAAAATCATCGCTCGCGTACTTATGCTTGAACAGGCACAAAAACGATTTCAACGAAATATCATTCGTCGTGGTCAACAATAATATAAAGGATGATATTGTTGACCAACTAAACAAGACGTTGAAATTGGAGTTTGAAGAAGATGCATATACGGAAATCATAACGTTTTTGCAGGAAAACTACCAATCTGATAAACCGAATCTCCTCGTCTTGGACATCAACGAAACTGCCGACAAGGACAAAACCACCGAGTATATCAACGAGATTCTGCAAGACACCGCATATCTCGCAGGATGGAAAATCTTGATACTTTCGCGGGAAAATGTTGACACTCGCAACAGAATAAAAACGCATAACATCAACGACAAGGAGGATTTTGACTTTTTGAAAAAATTGTTTTTGGCAAAGGCAGGGGCTCGGTACAGTAATTTTAGCGATTTTGTGGGTCTGTTCAACGTGATATATTATAATCCGCTTTTGGCGGAGCAACTTGGCTGGTATCTGAATAGTTACCCCAAGACTGTAACCTTGGACGACATAAAAAAGATTCTTTATGGATCGCTTGGGGAACAGGAAATGCAGGGGATGTCGGCGGCACAGCGGCACGACGAGAATGTAAATACATTCTTGAAAAATCTTATTGTCTATGACAATTTGGAGGAAAACGAACAAAAACTACTCCGCCATTTCGTATTATGGCAATCAGAATACATTGAATACGATGTAATTGCCGATTTGCTAAAAGGCGTTTTTGAATCAGAAGACGAATTGATAAATACCCTCACATCATTGTCTAAACGTTCAATCTTGACTACCAACAACGAAGAAACCCTCTCCTACAAACTCCACGGCTTGTTGGCGGATTCTTTGCGCGAACAGATTGATATTGAGAATGAAGATTACGATGAATATTTGTGGAATATTTATAGGATAATCGAGTACGGCTACTATAAGTTCGTCCCTTTTGTTGATTGCATTGGCAATAGTTTGTGCGAATATGATATTACAAATAATAATGCAACATTACACAGTGTTGCGCTGAAATATTATAATAGTTGGAAAGCCAATTATTCAGAAAAATTATACAATAAAGCAATAAAAATATGTTTGAAAAAACTGACATCAGATAAAGACAACGCTACATATCAAAACGATTTGGCAAGTGCGTACAACTGCCTTGCTATTTTGCAGAAAAACCATTTGAGAGATTACGACTCTGCAAAAGCAAACTATGAAAAAGCAATAGCAATCAGAAAACAATTGCCGAAAGACAATCCTCAATATCAAAACGATTTGGCAAACACGTACAACAACCTTGCTAATTTGCAAAAAGACAATTTGGGAGAGTACGAATTGTCAAAATCAAACTATGAAAAAGCAATAACAATTAGAGTACAATTGCCGAAAGACAATCCTGAATATCAAAACGATTTGGCAAACACGTACAACGACCTTGCTATTTTGCAACGAAAACATTTGGGAGATTACGACTCTGCAAAAGCAAACTATGAAAAAGCAATAGCAATCCAAGAACAATTGCCGAAAGACAATCCTGAATATCAAAACGATTTGGCAAACGCATACAACAACCTTGCTATTTTGCTAAATAAACAAAAAAAATATGAGTCCGCAGAAATGAATATAAACTCAGCAATAGCTATTCACCAACGGCTATCGGATTTAAACCCTAAGTTTTTGATTGATTTTTTGAATAGCAAATATTTACTTGCTTCTATATATGTATCACGCCGCAAAACGAACACATTGCTTAAAGCCCACGAAATTTTGGATGAAATAAAACCATTGGCAGAAAAATGTCTTTCCGACAACCCTAACGATAGTAGGGCTCAAACTTTAAATAAGAACATAAACAATCTTTCGGATCTTCGCGTCAAAGCAGAAAGAATATATAAAGGCTGCATAATCTTTCTAGTCATTGCGATTATTCTCACAGCAATCCTTTGGTATGTATTGCGCTAACACATTGCGGACGCCTGAAACTCCGCTGAATTTGACATTAGACAATTGAATAATGCCGCACCACGCATCGTAGAGACGCACGGCCGTGCGTCTCTACAAATTGTGATGGACGATTTGTTTGCAGAATTAAAAAATGTTAATTTTTTTTTGTTGATATAGTTTTTTGATATTTTTGCAGAAAATAAATAAACAACACACATTCTAATATGGCAACAACAGAGCTCAACATAAACCAGTCGCTCAACCTCGACAGCAAGGTGGAGCATGGCGTTTTGGAAACAAAAGCAAACTTAGAAAAAGAAATAGAACTCGGAGAACAATTGCCGAAAGACAATCCTAAAAATCTTCACGATTTGGCAATGGCGTACAACAACCTTGCTATTTTGCAATATATCTCTTTAGGAGATTACGACTCTGCGAACTTAAACTATAGAAAATCAATAGAAATCAGTGAACAACTGCCAAAAGACAACACCGGATATCAATTTACGTTGGCAGGCGCATACACAAACCTTGCTAATTTGCAAGAGAACCATTTGGGAGACTACGGCTCTGCAAAATCAAACTATGAAAAAGCAATAGCAATCGGAGAACAGTTGCCAAAAGACAACACCGAATATCAAGACACGTTGGCAAGCGCATACACAAACCTTGCTGATTTGCAACAATTCAATTTAGGAGACTTCAACTCTGCGAACTTAAACTATAGAAAAGCAATAGAGATCAGAGAACAATTGCCGAAAGACAATCATGAAAATCTTAACAAATTGGCAAAGGCTTACACTGTCTTTGCTAATTTGCAAAAAGACTATTTGGGTAATTACGACTCGGCGAAAGTTAACTATGAAAAAGCTATAAAATTCGGAGAACAATTGCCGAAAGACAATCCTGAATATCAAAACAATTTGGCATACGCTTTCTATTTCTATGCATCTTTACAAGTCATACAAAAAAAATACGAGGCAGCAGAAGCGAATGTTAAATCTGGAATAACCATATTCCAACACCTGGCTGATTCGAACCCTAAGTTTTTGGGGGATTTGTTAATATGTAATTGTCTGCTTGGTGATACATACACAGGTCGCAATAAATTGAAAGAAGCCAAAGAAACATTGGATGGAATAAAGTCATTGGCAGCAAAATACGACAATCCTAACGATAGCAAAGTTCAACAGGTAAATGATTATATCAAGAACCTATCAGATTATCTCAATGAAGAAAAACGAATAAAACGCAGAAACAATATAATCTTTGCAACAATTGCTGTCCTTGTACTCATTCACTTATGCTACAAGTTCTTTACGCAACCATTTCAAATACTTGACGTGTGTATAGTCATCGTAATTGTTATTGTCATAGGCATTAGAATATGGATGCGCTCTTGACACAATCAATTATTCCTCCTCCACATCCATATACAGCAAATCATCATACGGATACCGTTCCGTATGAATCCTGCGAGCCTCGACGTACACTTTTTCTTTGAGTTCGTCGAGGTTTGTTTTGTTTTTGGCGGAGATAAAGATGCAGGGCGCGGTGGAGGCGTATTTCATACGGATGTAGTCTTCCATCTGTTGGAGGTCGTAGTTGCGGACGGTGCGCTCGGTGAGGTCGTCGTCGTCCTTGCGGTCGTAGGTGTAGTTGTCAATCTTGTTGAAGACGTAAAACACCGACTTCTTCTCCTTGGTGATTTCGGCGATGGTGTCATTGACGGTCTGCAACTGCTCCTCAAAATTCGGATGGCTGATGTCGTTGACGATTACGAGAATGTCAGCCTCCGTAACCTCGTCGAGGGTGGATTTGAAACTCTCAAACAAGTTTTTGGGCAGCTGACGGATAAAACCAACTGTATCAGACAGCAAGAACGGCAGATTCTTGACCACAACTTTGCGCACTGTGGTGTCGAGGGTGGCAAACAGCTTGTTTTCGGCGAACACCTCCGAATGGCTCCATAGGTTCATCAATGTAGATTTACCGACATTGGTGTAGCCTACAAGGGCGACGCGGACGAGTTTGCCACGGTTTTTGCGCTGCACATTCTTTTGATTGTCAATCCTTTGCAACTCCTCTTTGAGGCGGGCGATGCGGTCGCGGACGATGCGGCGGTCGGTCTCAATCTCCTTTTCACCCGGTCCACGCATACCAATGCCGCCTTTCTGACGCTCCAAGTGTGTCCACATACCGGCAAGACGCGGCAGAAGATACTGATATTGAGCGAGTTCCACCTGCGTCTTTGAGTGGGCGGTCTGTGCGCGCTTGGCAAAGATGTCGAGGATAAGGTTTGAACGGTCTATAATCTTACATTTGAAGATTTTGGAGATGTTGCGGTACTGCGACGGACTTAATTCATCGTCGAAGATGGCGGCATCTATCTCATTGTCCTCTATGTATTTGGCTATCTCGTCAATTTTGCCTTGACCGAGGTAAATGCTCGAATTTGGATGCTCCAAACGCTGCGTAAAACGTTTCACGCATTCCACGTCGGCGGTCTTTGCAAGAAATTCGAGTTCGTCGAGGTATTCCGCGCTCTTTTCGGGCGTTATTTCTTGTGTGATGATGCCGATGAGGATTGCCTTTTCAGTTTCGGTCTTTGTCTCGTATAATTGTGGTTTTGCCATAGTCTTATTGTATTGTTGATGGTTTTTCGTTGAGTATTTGTTGCCACTTCTCGTTGTCGTTGAGAATGTCGATGGCGGCTTTGATGTCGGGGTCGCCGTCGTTGGCGTACATCGTGCTCATATTGTCGTCGCCCGCTATGTGGTATGCCCTCTCTTTGAGCAAGGTCATTGCGGCGTGGAAGGCTTCTGCAATTTCTTTCTTGTGCTTGCGGGTGTCGATATTGATGCCGTGGCGTATTGCGAATGTAATCAATTCTTCGTATGTCTGCTCCTCGTCGTCGAATAGTGCGTGCAGGAATCGCTGAGGGTCTTTGTCGCCGATGATATTGTATTTCTCTATGGCGAATCGCTCTGTCGTGTACGCGGAATCGAGTTTGTAGGCGATGTAGGGTAGGGGAGCCCCACCCATCGGGACGAAGACGTCGGGCATCACCCCGCTTTTGGAATATACCACGCGGCCTTTCTTGGTGAAATATTTGGTGGTGTCGGAGGGGTGGAACGCCGCCGCGCTGTCCAATTCGCCGTTCTTGAACCTATTGGCGAGGTCGTTGTCGTAGTTTTTGTAATCTTTTTGCAGGGAGCGTCCCGACGACATATAGTATCGAGCAGTTGTGAGCCTTATCTGGCTGCCGTCTTGCATTTGTATCGGCGTCTGTACGAGGCCTTTGCCAAAAGTCCTCCGCCCCACGATGATGCCTTTGTCGTTGTCCTGTATCGCAGCCGAGAGGATTTCTGCCGCCGATGCCGATTGACAGTCCACAAGGCATACCACGGTCATATCCTGGCAGATGCCGTTGTCGATGGTGTTGGTGTAGAGTTCTTCGATTTCGTCTTCGCGCCCAATGGTGAACGTGATTGTGTCGCCGGGAGCAAGTATTTCGCTTGCAATCAGCCTTGCCTGCTCCAATCGTCCGCCGAGGTTGTCGCGCAGGTCGATGATTAGCCTTGTCGCGCCGTCGTCTTTCAGCCGTATTACGTCTTTGGCAAATTGGATGTACGAATTGTCGCCGAAGTTGTCCAATTTGATGTATGCCGTGGTGCTGTCTATGATGTACGATGCCGATGATGACAGCACGGGGACAATGCCGCGCCGTATTTTTGTGGTCAGAATTGAATCTACGCCGTGCCTTTTGATGCGAAGTATGGCTTCCGTGTCGCGTTCGCCCCGCATCGCAGCCGAAATCTTTTCTTTGGACTTGCGCCCTGTGACGTCGGTGCTGTCCACGGTGATTATCTTGTCGCCGGGCAATATGTCGGCGTTGGTCGCCGGGCTGCCGGGGACTACGCTCACTACGGTCACTGTGTCGTTGAATGTGGAGTGCTCGATGCCAATGCCGTAAAAGTAGCCCACAATTTTCTTCTCGCTTTCGTTGAGGCGTTTGGCGGGGATGTAAGATGTGTGGGGGTCGAGGCGCGAGAGGATGTCGGGGATTACGAGTTCGTTGAGGCTGTCGATGTTCACTTGGTCCACGTACTTATTGTCGATGATGTTGATGATGGCTTGCAGCTTGGAGAGCTTGCCGTTGAACAACGACAATTCCACCTTCTCCTTCGATGTGCCGAAGCAGAATTTGCCGAGCAGCAGCCCAACCAGGCAGGCGGCGAATAATTGCAGGGGGAGAAGGTTGCGTGGTTTCATTTAGTCGGATTCGTGGTTGTTGATGTCGATGAAGACTGTCTCGATGTTGGCGCGGTGCAGGAGGTCGAGCCCGTCGGTCAGGCGGTACATTTCGCTATATACAACGCGCTTGATGCCGCTCTGGATAATCAGTTTGGCGCACTCCATACAGGGCGAGGCTGTCACGTAGAGGGTTGCGCCGAGGGAGTTGTTGTTGCTCTTGGCTACTTTGGTGATGGCGTTGGCCTCGGCGTGGAGCACGTAAGGCTTTGTGGTGCCGTCTTCGAGTTCGCACACGTTTTCAAACCCCGACGGAGTGCCATTGTAGCCGTCGGAGATAATCATCTTGTCCTTGACGATAAGCGCGCCCACTTGCCGGCGCGTGCAGTACGAATTTTCCGCCCAAATCCTCGCCATACGCAGGTAGCGGCGGTCGAGTGCCTCTTGCTTGTCCATAATCGATTGCAAATATACCTAATTGTGTGGTCTTTGCAAAATAATTTTGAACATTTTGTTGGCGCACCTTATCTAATTTGTTCTTTTGGTATCAGATTGTAATCAAACATCACCTCCGAATGATTGTCCCAATTGAGCTGTCGGTCGATTACCTTGCCCGATTCGCGGTCGATGGTCTCGCGGTAAATCTTTGATATTCTGTAATATTTGCCGTTGTCCTCTTTGTGAAAATGATGGTCGTCTTCCGTGAGGCGGTAAGTGGTGGGGTAGGGGACAGTGGTGCGGAGTTCGGCGTGGAGATTGTCGCCCTCGCACCACGTGCAGAGCTGTACGGGCTGCTGTGTGTCGTTGCGGAAGCGATAATCGATGAAATTGTAATTGACCGACGTGCCCGCGCTGTAAGGCACGTGGACGTTGTTGGGGTCGGGCGCAAGTGCGTCGGAATGATGGTGCAGCTCGGTGATGGTCATCGGGCTGTGGAGTATCAGGAGATTAATTGTATTTGCGAGGTTGCAGAGACCGCCGCCCACGCCCGCCACGAGTTTGCCATTCACCAAGATGCGTCCGTCTGCAAAGCCGTTGCGCTTGGACGTCTTGCCCACCTGCCGCCAAAAGGAGAAGGTCTCGCCGGGCTTTATAATTATGCCGTTGATTTTGCTGCACGCAAGGCGGATGTTGTCGGCTTTGTTGGCCTGCAATACGGGGTCGATGCCGGGGCCGCGCTTTATCATATCGCCTTCGTGAGAACTAATCACGACAGGCATTTTTGAGTCTGTAACTAATTCCTTGGCGTAGTGTTCGTTGCCTATCAGGTTTTTAAGGTGTCGTTTAAGTTTTTCTTTCTGCAACGAGATGTAATAAGTGGTCGGGTTGATTTCGCAAAATAGTCTTTTCTTCTTCTCCATAGTCGAGTGTTATGATGGGTTCTGTTCGATAAATTCGCATACGCGGTCAATTTGTTCGGGGAACGATTCGCCAAATTTTTTCTCAAAAAACGCGCTGCCGATGGTGAATGTCCACGGCGACAGCTCCTTGACCTCCTGCAACCGTTGCATACTGTCGATGCTGCCAGCCAAGCATATTGGCGCGTTGACGGCGTTGATGAGTTGTCGGCTCAATTCCACCGCGTCGCCGGTGTAGCGGAATGCCAATAGGTCGATGCCAAACGCACCTTTGCTTACATATTCGCGGGCTTCGGCTATCATACCGTCGATGCTGCCGCTCAGGATGGACGGACGCCCCTCGATGTTGCCCACGAAAGGCATATATTTGAGGTTGTGATTTTTGCAATAATTATTGATTGAATCGTGAAAACAAGTGCCCATCAATATGTCGCAGCCACATTCTGCCGCCATCTTCGCGCCATTGAGGCCTTCCTCCTCGGTGTATGCGACGACTTCGAGGAAGGTGGTCTTGCCGCAGGATTTCATTGCGGAGTACAATTGCTTCATCTGTGGCAGAGGCAACGGATGCTCCTTGAACCCCCAACATTTGGCACGCGAACCCTTGCACCGCTCGAAGATGTCGGCGGCGTCCATCACGGTGAAGTCGTTGTGGGTGAGCATAACGATAAGCGTGGGTTTTTGATTGTCGAGTTGTTCCAAAAAAGATTGTCGAGTCATTCTTTGAAAATTTTTGCAAAGATGAGGATTTTTCAGCCAATTACAAAATAAAATCATATCTTTGTAGCCAAATACACAAAACCCTTACGACAATGAAAAATTTTTTAAGCGTTATCTTGTCAAGTAATGATTTTTAGGCAGTACTGTTTGGGGTATTTTTAAACCTGATTATTAAAACTGTATCTAAAAATCATAATCAATAACCTTTATATTAGTATTATGAAAAGACAAACCTTAATCGCCCTGTCCGCCGCCGTGATTTTGGCGGGCTGCGGTGGCTCTACGACCAACCAAAATGGTCAACAGACATCTGTAAGCACCGTTCAACAGGACAATGCTCCTTCACAACCTTCCAACTACGCCGATCCCCTGCCGCGCCAACTTGACAACGGCAAGATAAAGGCCGCCGCCGACAAGCTTTTTGCCGATGCCGACACGATGCAAAACGTTACTCTCCAAAGCGTTATGATTCTCAAAGGCGGCAAGGTGGTGTATCAACATTGGGCTAACGGTGGCGACCCCAACACGCCGCACGTGATGCACTCGGTGAGCAAGTCGTTCTGCGCCACGGCAGTCGGTATGGCTGTTGACGAGGGCAAAATCAAGGTTACGGACAAGCTCGTTGATTTTTTCCCCGACAAGTTGCCCTCAAAACTAACTCCCAATCTCAAAGCAATCACCATCAAAGACCTCCTGACAATGAACTGCGGCCACGAGACCGAGGTGCAGATTGAGCGCAATGGCGGCAAACCTGCCGATTGGGTTGAGGCGTTTCTCGCGCATCCCGTCACCAAAAAGCCCGGCACGTGGTATTGTTACAATTCGATGGGCACGTATATGCTTTCGGCTATTGTCCAGAAGGTATCGGGCGAAAAGGTGCTCGACTACCTGATGCCGCGCCTTTTTGAGCCGCTTGGCATCGAAAAGCCCAAATGGGAGGAAAGTCCGCAACACGTCAACTGCGGCGGCTGGGGTCTCTACCTCAAAACCGAGGATATGGCTAAGTTTGGACAATTGTTCCTGCAAAAAGGTGTCTGGAAGGGCAAACAGCTTGTCAGCGAGGCTTGGGTCAACGAGGCGTCCAAATATCAAGTACCTTCCGTACCTGCCGGTACACGTCCCGACGAAATCGAGAAGAAGGGTCTCACAACCGACAACTGTGCCTGGCTTCTTGGCTACGGCTATCAGATGTGGCGTTGTCCCGAAAATTCCTACCGTGCCGACGGCGCACGTGGTCAGTACATCATCGTCTGCCCCGACAAGGACGCCGTAATCGCCGTCACCGCCGACTCGCCCGATTTGCAGAAGGAATTGTCGAACGTGTACAAATATCTGTTCCCGGTGCTGTAAAAATGTTGGAAAAGTGCTGATACCTCCGCCCTAAGTACCTAAAAAAATATAGTTAGGGCGGAACAATCAGCGATACCTCCGCCCTAAGTACCAAAAAAATTATAGTTAGGGCGGAGTTATCGCTTGTTTTTTGAGAAAATAATGCTAACTTTGCGGGTGAAAACTAATGGATCTTATTATGGCAACAAACAGTATAATAGGTCGCAAAGACGAGCAAAGCATATTTCAATCGTATATCGATAGTCCCAAAGCCGAGTTGATAGCGGTGTACGGCAGACGCAGGGTGGGAAAAACTTACCTTATCAAGAGTTTTTTCGACAATAAATTCGACTTTGCGTTTTCGGGAATGTACAACACCTCCAAGTCGGTACAACTTGCACAGTTTCAAGCGCATTTAGAAAAATATTCAGGCAAGGCGTACAAGCGTTTCAAGGATTGGTTTGATGCGTTTGGCGAATTGCAATCATACTTAGATACGCTCCAAAAAGACCGCATTATAGTGTTTTTGGACGAAATTCCGTGGTTAGATACGCCAAAAAGCAATTTTTTGGCGGCGTTCAGTCAGTTTTGGAACGAATGGGCGTCGATGAAAAACAATTTCAAACTCTTTGTCTGCGGTTCTGCAACCACGTGGATGCTTTCAAAATTCATCGGCGACAAGGGTGGATTGTACGGTCGTGTAAGCCGTTCTATTTGGCTCCGTCCATTCAATCTTGGCGAAACCGAACAATTCCTTAGTGATGTCAAGGGTATCAAACTCAGTTGCTATCAGATACTTAAAGCATATATGGTGCTTGGCGGCATACCTTATTATCTTGATATGTTGGACAAGCGGCTTCCGTTAGAAACCAATATCGACCGCCTATTTTTTGCGGCAAATGCGCCGTTGCAACACGAGTTTGATTTCCTTTTCCGCACACTTTTCAACGAATCCGTAATTCATCAAAAGACCGTGGAACTTTTGGCAACAAAACTCAAAGGAATGACTCGTCAGGAAATACTTTCGGCGTTGAAAATCAAGAATGGCGGCTCGCTTACCGAAGTACTCGACAATCTTATCAAATGCGATTTCATACGCAAATACACCGCCATCGGCAAGACGGAACGCGAGGCTGTTTATCAGTTAACAGACTTGTTTTCATTGTTTTACCTAAGATTCTCTACCGACAATAGCGGACGTGACGAAGAATATTTCACCAACAACGTTGGCAAAGGTCCACTATCGGCGTGGAGCGGCTACGCTTTTGAGATAGTATGCCTTCACCACCTCGCCCAAATCAAAAGGGCGTTGAGCATTGGCGGCGTAATAAGTAGTTGTCATTCTTGGAGTTGCCGTCCGTTTACCGACAATAACGGCACACAGTGGAAGGGCGGACAGATCGACCTCTTAATAGACCGTTCCGACGATGTAATCAATATTTGTGAAATCAAATACACCAACGACGAATACGAAATCACCGCCGATTACGAAGAAAAACTGCGCCGCCGTGCAACCCTCTTTGCCAACACCACCAAAACCAAAAAAGCCCTTCACCACACATTCATAACTGTATACGGTGTGATGCAAAACATCCACAGCGGCATAGTTCAATCGCAAGTAAAAGCAGAGGAATTGTTTTCTATATAAATATTGGAAAAGTCCCAAAAACACACTACTTTTTTGTTGGAAAAGTCCCAAAAATGACCACTTTTAGTGTTGGAAAAGTGAGTTAATAAATGTTAATTACATTGATTATCAATTAATTAAACAAGGATTATGCTTTGCAGAAAAAATGAGGATATTTTCAGAAAAATTTAGCCATGACAAAAATCAAAAACGAAATACAATACCGTGCTGCATTGCAGAGGATTGACGAGTTGTTGAAGGTTGTTAACAACGAAACGCCTGCCGACGATAAGAATTTTATCGAACTCGATTTGATTTCGGATTTGGTGGCGGATTTCGAAGAAATTCATTATCCGATAAAGTCGTAATATTCAATTATATAACCAAAATTTTTCCGTCAGAAACTGTCGAAATCTACCTAAAAAAACATAGATTTCGACGCTTTCTGACGGATTTTTTTGAATACAAACACATATATATATCCCCATCCCCTTTCTGTTAAATTGTGTTAACTGCCCAAAATATATTTTGTAATCCGAAACTTCCCCTTTAAATTTGCCGTATAAGCAAATGTCGATTTCCCGCATTGAGGCATCGGCAAAAAAAGACATAATGACTATAATCGCACTCAAGAAATAAGCCTAGGAAACTCATTTCTCGAAAGCAAGATTTTAGAGACTCACGGAATGTCTGTAATAAGGATGTTTCCGTACATTACCCGTATTGGTTACTGCCCTCGGCGTAACCTTATCTATGGGTAATGGCGGATTTTTTCCTAGGCTTTCCGTGAGTGCGAATAGAAAGGTTTACGCCTTTTTTGTTTCCCTTCTTTTTTCGCGGGCGCGATTAGCAAATACAAAGCAAGGTAAGATTATGAAACTGATTGTACTGTATGGAGATGGAAACACTGGCAAAACCATTACATTGAAAATGGTTTATGAGAGGTTGAAGAAACACAACCTCTTGGATGTCAATTGTTTCAGATATTATGACAGAGAGTGTCATCACTATGACTTCTGCGATGTGCTTGTTTTTAAGAAAGACCAAAACTTTGCAATCGAAGAGTCAAATGCTGGTTTAGCCGAAGTTCAGACAATCAAAGAAGATGCAAACTTTGAGGATCTCCGCAAGCATTTTCCTGAAATTGATGATGAGGATGTTATTTCCAAGATTTCGGGTAAGTCATGCGAGATTGGTTCTGATGAACCAGTTGATCAAGAAGAATCAAATGAAGAACTTGAAGTTGACGATGTTCCTTTTAACCTTCAAGACGCCGAACAATCTGAAAACAGTGAAAAACTTGTAAAACCGAATCTTGAACAGATTATCGAAAAGATAAAGAGCTTAAAAGTTGAAGAGTTGCAGCTTATTGGTCTTTCCTTGGAAGGAGATTATGGCTTCACCCATAAAATTTCGCCTAAAAGTCCATCAACAATGCACACAAGGTCTTTGTATAAGAACCTGGAAGAATTGTCGTTTTGTGATACAATTATTTGTGCATGCTCTAAGGTTGACAAAACTCTATCTCCTACATGCAAACCTGCTAATTGCATTGCTTGGTTTTTCAAGAAATATGCTAAATCCAAAGCAATTACCATGTATGTGGTTGAGACCAAACATTGTTGCAGAAGTTGGAGTCCGCGTAAGAATGCCAATGAAAAAAATGCAAACGCGATTCTGAGTGTTGTATAAAGACAAGGAGGTGAGATATGAACGATTCAACCACAATTTTCGGCAAGAAAATCAAACATCTTGGCAAGGCTGTCAAATCAATTCAGGAATTCTTTGACATTATCGACGACGAATTGCCTGAAAGCGATGGCTATTGTTATTTCTACCGAGGCGAGACACAAGACTATGGAAAGACTGCCATACTCCCTCAGTTGTTTAGAAAACCTGAATGGGTGGCTAATGAACATAACATGATAAATGAGTTTGTGGCAAAGTTTCCCAACGACTTTCCAAAAGGCACAAGCACATTCGACATAATAATCAATGCCGACCACTTTGGTCTGCCGTCAAGAGTGTTAGATATTTCGTACTCGGCATTCACAGGAATATTTATGGCTTGTTACAATTTCAGTTCTTCAAGTCAAGTCGATGCGTCAAAAGATGGCTTTGTGTACATCTTCAAAGTGCCGAAGAAAGACATAAAGAATTGGAACAGTGATTCGGTAACATTGCTTTCCAATCTTGCGCGGATGTCGCCTGAATTCCCATTCAACAACAACTGGATGAAGAGCATCAATGTCCTAATGCACACAATCAAAGACGAAAGACCTGACTTCTACAAAATGCACGGCGACCACGAAATCTATAAATACAAAAAGGATTTCAACAAAATTGTATGTGTAGAATCCAAGATGCTAAATCCACGAATTACCAATCAAAAGGGATTGTTTTTCCTTTTTGGCATCAATGGCAAGAAGTCAAACTTCTCCAAAATGGAGTTTGGGAACGGTGTCGAAATTTTTGCCATAAAAATCAATGGCAATCATAAAGAGCGCATACTTGCACAATTGGCAATGTGCGGATGCGATATGATGACAATGTTTCCTGACATGGGTAATGTTTGCAAAAACATCAAAGACAATTATTAGACTAACAAAAAAACAATATTGCTATGAAAAAACTACTAACACTCCTATTCGCATTGATTGCGATGGCAAGCACAGCGTTTGCTGCCCCTGATGCTGTGCCTGACTATCTTTGCTTTGATGTACAGGCAAGAACAACTGTTTCATTAAAAAAGGTTGGCAAAGCAAATCCAAATATCCAATACTCTTTGGATAAGACTACATGGAATGATTTTACAGAGTTGACTGTAAAGAAGGATTGTCGCATATACTTCAGAGGTGTAAATCCTAATGGATTTAGTACATCTCGTGACGATTATTCTTCTTTTAGTATATCATCATATAATCCTGAGTTTAGATGTAGTGGCAATGTGATGTCTCTCATTGATGGGGTAGGAGAAACGACGGTAATACCAAGTTCATATTGTTTTTTCCGTTTATTTAATGATTGTCGGTTGACCACCGCGCCCAAACTTCCTGCGACAACTTTGACTGAATATTGTTATGAACAGATGTTTTATGGTGCATCATGGTTCACCACTGTGCCAGAACTTCCAGCGACAACTATGGCCCAAGGTTGTTATTCCGGAATGTTTTCTGGTTGCAGAAGTTTAACCCAAGCGCCAAAACTTCCAGCGACAACTTTGGCTGAACATTGTTATTACGGAATGTTTTCTGATTGCACAAATTTAACCGATGCGCCAAAACTTCCAGTGACAACTTTGGCTGAACATTGTTATGAACAGATGTTTTATGGTTGCAGAAGTTTAACCCAAGCGCCAAAACTTCCAGCGACAACTTTGTCCTCAAACTGTTATTACCAAATGTTTTCTGGTTGCACAAGTTTAACCCAAGCGCCAAAACTTCCAGCGACAACTTTGTCCTCAAACTGTTATTACCAAATGTTTTCTGGTTGCACAAGTTTAACCGATGCGCCAGAACTTCCAGCGACAACTTTGGCTGAACATTGTTATGAACAGATGTTTTCTCGTTGCAGAAGTTTAACCCAAGCGCCAGAACTTCCAGCAACAACTTTATCCAAATACTGCTATGATAGTATGTTTCAAGATTGCACAAGTTTAACCACTGCACCAAAACTTCCAGCTACGACTTTGGTTTCGTGTTGTTATGGTTCAATGTTTTCTGGTTGCACAAGTTTAACCGCCGCGCCAAACCTTCCAGCGACAACTTTGGCTTCGTATTGTTATGCCTGTATGTTTTCTGGTTGCACAAGTTTAACCACCGCGCCAGAACTCCCTGCGACAACTTTGGCTGAACATTGTTATGGCCACATGTTTATGGATTGCACAAGTTTAATCACTGCGCCTGAACTCCCAGCGACAACTTTGGCTGAAAGGTGTTATTGGTGTATGTTTCGTAATTGCACAAATTTAACTACTGCGCCAGAACTTCCAGCAGCTATTATATGGGATAAATTGGATTGTTATATAGAGATGTTTTCGGGTTGTGAACAATTGAATAGTATTTGTGTAAACTTTAATAAGTGGCCAACAAGGACATGGGTAACAGACCCGGATGGCAATATTAATTGGGTAGCAAATGTGAGTGAAACAGGAACTTTTGTTTGTCCTAATAATTTAGAGATAAAATATGGTGATTGTTATATTCCAAAAGGATGGACTGTAATAACTAAGGAACCTGTAACATATACAATCTTATGCACCGATGCCAACATCACCGCAGATAAGACAACCGCCACAATTGATGACAAGGTAAATCTCACCATCAAAGACCGCACGTCCGAGGGTTACAAACTCGACAAAGTTTTGGTTAATTCCACCGAAATAGCGGTACAGGATTACACAGCCTCTTTTGATATGAAAGACTATTTGAAAGACGTTACAATTACGGCGCAATACTCCAAAATCCCCTACACCATCACCACCGACGAATATTCGCAAGTTGCCAATACCACTGCGAATATGGGTGATGCAATTAATGTAACATTCAAACAACGTGAAGGTTACACTCTAACATCCGCGACATACAACGGCAATGCATTGAGCATCAGCGATTACAAATCGTCGTTCACGATGCCCGCCGCAAATGTTGAAATCAAAACGGTCTATAACCCTATTGCCTACGCCGTTTCTTGTTTTGATGTCAATATCACCGTTGACAAGACAACCGCCACAATTGATGACAAGGTAAATCTCACCATCAAAGACCGCACATCCGAGGGTTACAAACTTGACAAAGTTTTGGTGAATTCTACCGAAATCGCGGTACAGGATTTCAAAGCGAATTTCGATATGAAAGACTATCTGCAAAACGTTACAATTACGGCGCAATACTCCAAAATCCCATACGTCATCTCCTCCGACGAATATTCGCAAGTTGCCAATCCCACTGCAAATATGGGTGATGCAGTCAATGTTTCTTTCAAGCAACGCGATGGTTATAATTTGACATCTGCAACATACAACGGCACTGCATTGACTGTAAGTAATTACAAATCGTCGTTCACAATGCCTGCCGCAAATGTTGAGATAAAGACAGTCTATGCCCCCATAGCTTACGCAATATCTTGCACCGATGCCAACATCACCGCCGACAAGACGACTGCAACGATAGAAGACAAGGTAAATCTCACTATCAAAGACCGCACGTCTGAGGGATACAAGCTCGACAAGGTTTTGGTTAATTCTACTGAAATCGCGGTAAAAGATTTCAAAGCGTCTTTCGATATGAAAGACTATCTGAAAGACGTAACCATCTCCGCACAATACTCCAAAATCGCCTACACCATCTCCACCGACGAATTTTCACAAGTCGCCAATACCACTGCAACAGTGTACGATGCAATCACCGTTACCTTCAAGCAACGCGATGGATTTGATTTGACATCGGCGACCTGCAATGGCAATCCGTTGAATATCAAGGATTATAAGGCTACGTTTACGATGCCGGCGCAAGATGTGGAAATCAAAACCGTATATACCGAAAAGGTGTATGAAATCGAAAAGCCGACGGAAGGTGTGTCGGTATCGCAGCCGTCGGCAAAGGCGGGCGACGAGATTACAATTTCTGTCAATCCAAAGGACGGCTATACTATGCATCTGTATGTGAACGGCGCGGAAGTAGCGTTAAGCGGCAATTCGGCGGTATATACAATGCCGTCGGGCAAGATAGAGATTACTGTGAAGTATGTCGTGGAGGAAAAAACTCCCGTTTCTGAAATCGAGTTGGACAATTGCGCCGTGAGCGTGTTCCCGAATCCCGCCAAATCGGGCGAGGAAATCACGTTTAAGGTCGGCGGCAAATTTGATATGAACAACGCCAAGATATATCTTTACAATGCCTCCGGCTCGCTCGTGATGCAGATAGACAACGTGAAGGAGTATAATCAACTGACGCTCAGGTCGGGCGTTTATGTTGGTGTGCTCGTTGCCAAGGGCGGCAAAAAGACGTTCAGGGTGGCGGTGAAATAATATCAATTCTCCACCTTCCGATACACCTTGTCCCCCCTTCGTACCACCGTCGGCACGGGCATCGAGAACACATCCCCCTTCTTGACGCCTTGCACCGGCGAAAGGTCGAGCCTCAATTCTGATACTGTGACCTCCAACGCTCCTGTTGTCTGTCCGATGAAAATAACCGTGTCGCCTACGTTCAACGCGCCGGTGTTGAGATAGACCTCCGCAACCGAAAGGCGCGTGTAGAAATTGTTGACCGTGCCGATGAACTCCTTGTGGAATTTGGCGCGGTTGCCGGGATGATTGGTCCATTCGCCGAGACGTTGACCGAGGTAGTAACCATTCCAAAAATCGCGGTTGAAAACCTCGCGCAGGCGTTCCTTGTCGGCGGCGGCCTTTTCGGGCGTGTAAGTCTTGGCGAGGATTTCGTTGACGGCGTTGCGGTAAATCTGGGTGGTGAGCGTCACGTACTCCGGCGGACGGGCGCGGCCTTCTATCTTCAAAACTTCAACTCCGGCATCGAGGATTTGGTCGAGGAACTCAATGGTACACAAGTCTTTGGGCGACATAATGTACTCGTTTTCGATGGCGAGTTTTTCGCCGGTTTCGAGGTCAGTGACTTCGTATCCACGACGGCAAATTTGAAGACACGAACCACGGTTTGCGCTACTGTTCATCTGATGCAACGAAAGATAACATTTGCCCGACGTAGCCACGCACAACGCGCCGTGTACAAACATCTCCAATCTAACGAGTTCGCCTTTGGGTCCGCGAATGTTTTGGGCAACGATTTCTTCGTGTATGCGGCGCACCTTGTCGAGGCTGCACTCACGCGCCAAAACCACCACGTCGCAAAACTGCGCATAAAACTTGACCGCTTCTATATTGCTGATATTTAATTGAGTAGATGCGTGTATTTCAACCCCTTGACTAAGCGCGTATTGCAACACCGACGCATCGGACGCAATGATTGCCGTAACGCCGTGCTGCTTCGCCAAATCGACAAGGCGGCGCATCGTCTCTAAATCCTCGTCAAACATCACCGTATTGATGGCAAGGTACGACCTTACGCCGTGCTCCTTGCACGTCGCAACTATATTGTCCAAATCTTCTTCGGTGAAATTGACGGTGGATTTTGCCCTCATATTGAGGATTCCCAATCCAAAATACACCGACTGCGCCCCGGCATTAATCGCCGCCGCAAGCGTCTCAAAACTCCCCACCGGGGACATTACTTCTATCATTTCGTTTAAAAACTTAATACATCATCCATAGCCACACCAGCACCGCCGTGAAGATGGCGCAGCGGACAAAGAGTCCTATGGTGCGTTCTTTTACCTTCATCTTGAATCTCAATAGCAACAACGCCACAAACGACAATCCCAAGAACACGAGAGTCGCGATGATGAGTTTGTGGACGTCCACTTCCTCGTCAAAACTGAATACCGACATTGTGGTAAGGCAGCCCAATACAAACGAGATATAGACCACGCGCCTAACTACTATTTTCAGCCCCGCCACTTTGCCCTCGAAGGGGCGCAATGCCATCAGAAAGTACAGCAATGCCAATAGTATCAGCGAGCCTTGTATGCATTTGATGGAGTAGGGGATGGTGTTGATCATCAATATCGTTGATACAAGGAACACCAGTATTAGTATCGTTTCCAATATGTCGAACTTGTTTTCGACGAATGTGATAAGTTTTGACTTGTACATTTGCGTTTAAGGTTTTGAGGTTGGTTAGAATGTTAATGACGTCAAAAATCAAAATAAAAATTCTGCGGGCAAATCGCCATGCCGATTACGAGCATATTGTTGTCGTAGTCATAATTGGGAAATTCCACCTTGCGGCTCATCATCGTCGCGTAGATGTTCCATTTGGTCTTGCGGTTGAGCATATAACGGAGCGTCAATGATTTGCGGTCGCTGAATTGAGTGTGTTGCCACAAGCCTTCCACGGCTACGCGCTTGTATTCGAGTTCGGCGGCGATGTAGATTTCGTCGATGTCGCCACGCACAACATTGAGGGTCGTGAGCGGGTAGCCATAATTCCAAAAATCGGAACTCAACCTGCCGTCGGAGATGATGGAACTCGTGTACTCCATCTGCAAATGGCTTTTCAACCCGTTGACGTTGCCAAATGTCATATCAAACCAATGCAGACCCAATTGGTATCCGCGAAAATCCTTGGTGCTGACGGCTCTGTTTTTGCCCTGATAATTGTACTGCCCGTAAAGTTTGATGTATTTTATGGGTGTATAGTTGACATCAAAGCCAATCTGCACACGGTTGTCGTCATTGAAGCCATACGATGCAAGCGGCAATCCAATCACCGGCACAAACATCATCGCGTTAGGGCCATATTTGTAAACATTGTCCTTGTTGGTGTTTTTCCACATAACGCCCTCTACGACAGAGAGTTCGAGTTTGTTGTTGGGTTTCCATCCCGCCACGTGGTAACTTGCATATTTATAATGACTTTCGCCGGTTTCGTGCGTGGAGAAATAACTCCAATGGTCTGACTGCATATAGCCCCACAGCACGTAATAATAGAATTTGCCGAAGTTCAAGTCGGTGCGCAGGAAGGGATAATTGAAACTCAAATCGCTCAATATCACCGACCTGTAACCCGAACCAATGGAGTTTTTGCCGTTACCGAGGGTGATGGTGAGATGCTTATTGACATTGACGGAAAGATGACCGAACACTATCGCCCAGTCCTTGCCGTCGTCCTTGAAAGCCTTGCCGAAGCCCTGACCCGGTATGCCGCGCATTACGTTGATGATGCTGTCTTCATAACGGGTGTAGCGCGCCTGGTTTTCGTAAAACTCTGTATTGAAGTAAATCTTCTTTCCAAGCCGTCCAAATGCCTCAAAACCACGGGTGTTGAGGAAGTAAAACTTGTCGCCGTCATTGTCGGCTTTTGGGTATTTGCGCTTGAAATACGCAAGCTCCGTCTCCTTGTCGTTGCGGAGGTAGGTGCGTTGGAAGTGGAAGATTGGATTGACGGTGATGGCGTGCACGTCGCTCGAAAACTGCAAAAAGTCGTCGTCGAAGAAATGACGTTTGAGCCATTGAGCGGTCGAGAGTTCTGGTTTTGCAATCGGCAACGGCTCGTCTGTCGGCACCAATACGGGTTTCATAGCCGTAAATAGCACCCTGTCTGCCGTATCCTGCGCCACTGACGCCTGCATATCGAGGTCGTACATACGACCCAACGGCGTGAAATACCGCTCCTGCGCGGTTGCGGTCATCGTTGCCAAGAGCATCAGCCCAGCCGTTATTATCTTAGTAATTTTCATATCGTTACCTTGTTGTCTATCAGTCGGCAAAGGTAAGCAAAATAATTGAAACAGTAAAATTTACTTTTCAGAACTTGCCGCTGCCGCCGCCGAAGGAGCGTCCACTCGACGAACGGTGACTGCTGCCGCTGCTGCTACGAAAACTCGAATTGCTGCTACCGCTGCTAATATGGTGCGTCGATGCCGGAGGATGGTACTGTGAGGTAGTCTTAGTATCTATGAGTTCGTCCACATTCTTTGTCAAATAGAACGAGCCGGGCACCACGTATTGTGCGGCAGATATGGGTTGGTGATTGAGCTTGTACCGTTTGAGTTCTTTTATATACAATAAAATAGCTATAATCAAAGCATACGTAATGCATTTGTTCCATGGAAATGCACTTTCGATTTGGTAGTCTTTTTCATACTCGTCAATGAAAGTGTTAATCGCTTCAGTGTATGCCTTGTTTTCCATTGGGGATTCCAGCATATTAACGTATTTCTTGTGTTGTTTTTCTGCAACTCCATATTCGCCGCCCCAGTGTCCTGCGTCGATAATCGCAAAAGCGCGGTTTTGCCTATCTATCGCCAATATCACTCCGTCGTAGCCTTTGTAAGCCTGTTTCCTCGTGCCAAAGTCGTTGTAGTCGTAAAAATCCATGGCGAAGATTTCGGTGGCGTCTTTGCAATTGTCGGGCTTAGTATTGTTGCGGCTGACGGTTACAATTACCATGTCTATTCCATTCTTGTCGATAAAACGCTTGACGCGCTCTTGCAGGTCGGCGATTTCTTGGTCGGTAAAGAGTCCGGCAGCGTCATAAACCTTGATTGAAGGGTCCACGTATGGTGTAGCGAGGGCGTGCTGCTGTTGTTTCTGGGTGAGTTGGTCTTTCAAGTGCAACTTGTTGACCTTCAAGTCGCTTTCCGAACGCTCCGCAATGATGTACTTGTCCCACTTGTTTTCTGGCAGCGAATTGATGTATTCGATTTCGGCGAGGTATTGGTCGATTGCTTCTTTGTAGTCGGCTGCATACATATCTATAAACATGGTGAATGCCTCATAGTATTCTTTGGCTGTAAGATACGGCGCCATATTGTTGATGTACTTTCCAGCGTTTATTATTCCGATGTGCCATCTGTCGTTTGGCTCGCCAACGTCGAGAATCGAAAAATCACGGTTTTGCATATCCACCAATAATATCACTCCGTCGTAGCCACCTTCTTCCTGTTTGCCTTTGCCGAAGTCGTTGTATTCGTAAAAATCCATTGCATATTTTTCGGCGGCGATGTTGTCGTAGTCTGACTCCCGGTTGTTTTGATTGATGGTGACAATCACCAGGTCGATATTGTACGTGTCAACAAAAGTGTGTGCCTTTCGTTGCAACTTTTTGTACTCGTCAGCATTAAGGAGTCTGGCGGCGTCATAAATCTTTGCAGCGGTGTCCACGTATGGCGTTTCGAGGGCGAGGCGTAGCTGTTCGTCGGTCAATTGCCCCTCCAAAAACGACTTGTGGACTTTTGGGTCAGACACCGAGCGTTTCGCCTTTACGAACTTTTCCCAATGGTTGACGGGATAGTTGTCCTTGTCGTCAATCGTCTGTGCGGCGGCGGTAAGCGATATTATCAACGCCAGTATTATGATGCAGATTTTTTTCATTTTGGTTAGCATTTTTGGGTTTTACATAACAAATATGTACGCCAATGCGCAGAGCGCAGCCATTGCTATCAGGAATCTGATTGCAAAATACCTCAATACCTTGACATAACTGATTGGTATGTTGCCAATGATGCGTCCTGTCTGACCGTTCATGGCGTAGGTGTAGGTCTTGCCGTTGATTATGGTATTGAGCATCCACACAGGCAGGAGTGCATATTTCGCGTTGTGGAATACCGCCGTTTTGTCTTCTTCTATGTTGATGAGCGTACCGTGTATTGTCTTGTAGATTTCGTTCATAAATGCTTTTGCCATACGACGTTTGGCGCGTTCTTGGTTTTCTTCATCGGTGACGTCGTATTTCTCGGCAAGGAAGCCTGATAGGTACGAATAGTTGAACGGCTGCAACTCGCTGAAATTGAATGGCTCCAAGCAGTCCATAAGAGTGTCGTCAAACTTTTTGCTACCGTCGGCGGGCACCCTTTGGAAACTCATGTTGCCGGCGCGCTCCACGTGATAGGTGTTGCGCGTTGTGTAAGTGTAGTTGCCGCTCGTCCAGGAGGTCGATTCTGTCCGCGTGCCGGATACATGCGCCTGCAGACTGCCGTCGTACAACCAGAATGGAACATACACACCACTAAGTTTTTCGATGTGCTGGGGGTCGCCAAATTCGTCTGGGGCGAGATACCTGCCTGCGCGGAGCTTGTTGTACTCGTCTATGGCGTCCTGTCTGCTCATTTTGAATGGGATTATCAGGTCGGGGCGGTATTTGCCCTCCAATCGGCTTTTCATAATGCCGGCATTGCCACAATATACGCAGAATGTGGCGGTGGTGTTTTCGTCCGTCACCATCTCCGCACCACAGCTCTGACAGCGGAATAGGTTCAGTTCCGG
>JAEEGK010003329.1_pt1 | contig 40143 bp, 30 predicted proteins | sample 8958771 | NCBI WGS metagenome assembly JAEEGK01 (sample SAMN16246547, study PRJNA631951) | gut metagenome | biome: gut microbiome; feature: rumen; material: SC-attached | host: Bos | place: Iran: Karaj | collected 2018-10
CTCGACACTGCAGCAATGGATAAAAGAACACTTACCCGAGACGAGGCACTCGAGCTCGTCCGAAGATACAAGCGAGTCATAAGTCCCCGCTTTGAAGTGGAGCCCCGCGTCATGATGTTCGGTTCCTACTCCAAGGGCTATGCCACTCCCGACAGCGACATTGACGTGGCTGTCATCGTGCCCACCTATGGCGACCGTAAGTTTGAGATTTCCAAACTGCTCTGGCGCGATGTCGACAAGGTGAGCCTCCTCATCGAGCCTGTCCTTATGGCAGACGACCGCCAGTCACCACTCTACCATGATGTGATGCGGACAGGGGTGGCGGTGTAGTTTCAAAAGTATGACAGGGGAAAGTTCCTGTCATAATCACATAAAAACCAAACAACAATATGAAAAAACTATTTTTCTTTTTCACCCTGCTGCTGCCGATGATGGCGAGCGCGCATGACATTGAGGTGGCAAACGCAGATGGAGTCACCATCTATTACGTTTTCACGAACGACAACACAGAGTTGGCTGTGAGTTTTCGAGGTGATAATCGTACCGACTTTACCGACGAATACGCTGGCAATGTGAATATTCCTGTGTCGGTCACTTATGAGGGAACCGACTACCCCGTGACGAGCATCGCCGATTTTGCTTTTTACAACTGCTCTGGCCTGAAGGGGTTCACCGTCCCCGGCTCCGTGACGAGCATCGGCATGTATGCATTCAATGGCTGCACCAGCCTGACGAGCGTCATCATCCCCAGCTCCGTGACGAGCATCAGCGTTGGATTGTTCAAGCAATGCTCCGGCCTGACGAGCATCACCATCCCCGGCTCCGTGACGAGCATCAGCAATTTAGCGTTCCAGCTCTGCACAGCCCTGACTGATGTTTATTGCTATGCAGATAGCGTGCCGACGACAGCTCGTAGAGCCTTCGACAGCTCATCTTATAACACCGCCACGCTGCATGTGCCTGAATCCTCTATCGACAGTTACAAGTCGGCTACGCCCTGGAGCGACTTCGGTGACTTTGTGGCACTTGTTTACAAGTGTGCCATTCCCACCATCACCTTTGCCCATGGAGAGTTTACATTCGACAGCGAGACGGAGGGAGTTGAATTCCACTACGCCCTATCGCTCATTGGTGAGACCGAAGGTGCGGGCAGCAAAATCCCGGCAGCATCCTCCTACCGCATCTGTGTCTACGCTACGAAAGACGGCTATGAGGATTCTGATGTCGCCTCGATGGATATCGACCTCAGCACTACGGGCGACGTCAACGGCGACGGCCTGATCACCATCTCCGATGCTGTCGCCATCGTGAACATCATCCTGGGTAACAATAGCGCCAGCTCGCAACCATGAAACCAGCTCAGATCTTTCGACAGTATATTTGGGTCATCAATGCGCTCAAGACGCGGGGAGGGATGACCTTTGAGGAGTTGAACCAGAGGTGGCAGGATGATAAGGTGGCCGACGGCAACCCGTTGCAGCGGTCGTCGTTCAACCGCCATCGCGATGCCATCCTCAGCATGTTCGGCATCGTGATCGAGTGCGACAAGAAGACCTACCGCTACTACATCAGCAACCCAGAGGCACTGGGCGACGACTCGATAGAGCGGTGGATCTTCTCCACGCTCAACGTACACGGGGTGCTGGCCGACAGCGCTGCGGTGAAGGACCGCGTGGTGCTGGAGGGGGTGCCTATGGGGCTGGAGTATCTGGAAACCATCATTCAGGCCGTCAAGACCAACCGCCGCCTGCGCCTGGGCTACCGGAAGTTCGGCACCGAGGGCTATGTGAAGACGGTCTCTCCCTACGCCCTGAAGCTGTTTCACCAGCGCTGGTACCTGCTGGCCTGCAACGACGAGGAGCAGATGCGCGTCTATGCCCTCGACCGCATGACGAAGGCGGAGATGACCGACGAGACGTTTGCGATGCCCGCCGGCTTCTCGCCGCAGGAGTACTTCGCCGAGTACTATGGCGTGCTGACCATCGACACGCCGATGGCCCATGTGGTGGTGCGCACCTACGGCCGGACGCCCGACTACCTGCGCACGCTGCCCCTGCACCACTCGCAGCGCGAGGTGGCATCGACCGCCGACCATACCGACTTCTCGTTCGACCTGCGCCCCACCCCCGACTTCCTCGGCCAGCTGCTCACCCATGCCGACGGCATCGAGGTGCTCGAACCTCAGGAATTGCGCCAGAAAATGCGGCAGATGATAGAAAATATGCTCAGAAGATATTAACAACTGTAAAATACATACCCAAAAACGCTAATTGATGTTAAACTTTCATGGGGTGTCCCTACTTTTTGGGACACCCCATGTTGTATCTTTGCATCGATAATTGATTTATTAACTAAAAAATGCAAGATGATGGATGGTATATTTTTTGTTGTATGTATTTTCGGTCTTGACGGCTGCTGCGCTTGGTTTCTTTGAAGAGAACCATGTTGACTAGCCACTATTGGCTTAACTTCGCATCCGAAATACCGTTTTTTCTATTTTTTTAATTATCACCAAGGATTATGAGTTACGAACAGAAATTGGAAGTTGGCGAACTGAATGAGATTCTTTCCCAACTGGAAGAGCAGGGCTGGGAGCCGATGCTGTGTGACACACCTGTCGACGTGTATGAAAACCCTGTCAACTGTGGCTTACCGCAGGACGTGGGTGATGTTACTAAAACCATTGAGTGGTATCCCCACGAATTGATGCCCCCCAATAGGATTTTCATGGTGCCTGCAAAGGGCGACTCGATGCGTGACGCAGGTATTGAAGCCGGCGACATGCTGACCATCGAAACCGACACCCGGATCATGGACGACGACATGGTGCTGGCACATCTCGATGGCGATTTCACCGTCAAGGCGTATTATGAAGGTGAGGACGGAACGAAGTGGCTTGTGCCATTCAACGAGAAGTATGAGCCTATCCGCCTGAGCGTGGAGAGCGAAGTGTCTATCGTGGGCAAGGTGATCGAGGTGACGAGGCGCTATCCAAGGGTGAGTCATAGTGAAGCCCACCGGATAGTCAGGGGCACGAAGGAGCACCAGCAGGTGAACATGCAGCTGACGAAGGAAGAGATAACCGATATCATCAGGACGGTTGCCCCGTCGGTGGAGATTGGCAGGCAATGGTTCTCGGTCTACTGCCCATTGGCGCATCGCAAGCAGATAGAGAAGGGCAACTATGCATACTTCTGCAGCTTGGTGGCCGAGACGGTGCCTGCCCACAAGAAGCTGCCCGTTGCGCTGGAGTTGCAGCGCTTGGACGTGCTGAGCTTTTCGAGGCCTGTGGCCATGTGGGACGAGTCGAATGCCCCTGTCAGGGGAAAGCGCTTCAGGCAATACAAGGTGATAGCCGACAAGACGATTGCCTTGTTGAACTCCTAAGCCGAAAAACTCTCGGAAAACTCTCAAAACTCTCTCGATTTCGAGTCAAAACTCTCTTGAAATAGCGCTAAACTGGCAAAACTCTCAAAGAAACTCTCGCAAACTAGTCAGCGACGGAAGATTTCTTCCGCCGCTATTTTTTTATACCTACCTTTGCCGACGTAAACCTCTGCGGGGGAGAAAGACCGGTCCTCTGGCCGCGAGGTGATTAACCACAAAAAATAAAAAAGAAAGGAATAATAAAATGAAAGAGATTCAGATTTTCCATCATGAGATGTTCGGCGATATCCGGACGATGACCAACGAGCAGGGCGAGACCTTCTTCGTGGGCAAGGACGTGGCAGAGGCGCTGGGATACAAGAATGCACCCGATGCCCTTAGCAAACATGTAGATGACGAAGATAAGGGCACCATCGCGATTCGCGATTCTGCCTACGAAACACGAGCCATCATCATCAACGAGAGCGGCCTCTACTCCTTGGTACTCTCTTCGAAGCTGCCGCAGGCGAAGGTGTTCAAGCACTGGGTGACCTCGGAGGTGCTGCCCCAGATCCGACGGACGGGCGGCTATATCCCGACGAAGGATGCCGACGGGCGACTGCTGAGCGACTTCGAGATTGTGTGCCTGGCGGTGAAGATACAGCAGCGCACCATCGAGGAGCAGAAGAAGCTGATCGGCGAGATGGCGCCCAAGGCCGAGTATGCCGACGTGGTGCTCGACTCGGTCGACTGCTTCACCACGACGCAGATAGCCAAGGAGCTCGGCATGACGGTCTTCGACCTGACGCGCCTGCTGCTCAGCCGGAAGGTGATGTACCGCCAGTCGGGGCAGTATCTGCTCTATGCCGAGTATGCCCGCAAGGGTTATGCCCGCAGCCGCACGCACACCAGCTACGACAGCGAGGGCGGCCTCCACACGCGCACCTATCTGGTATGGACGGAGCGCGGACGAAGGTTCGTCCACCGTCTTTGCAAGACGGAAGAGGTGATGATACCGTTTTTCGAACCCGACAATTCAAACTTCAACCTTTAACCTTCAAACTTCAAACTTAATAGAAAGGAGATTATCAACTATGCAACAGATTTTCAAGATTGATACCATCTGCGAGCCGCGGATGATCGATGTGACTAAGTTGAACGGCCAGTCGGCACAGATGCTGTGCATTGGCCTGGTGCTGGTGGCAGCAGGGCAGAGCCTGTTTGCCGAGATGTTTGGCGAGATGGCCGAGGATTTTGCGCGGGAGGAGTGTGACAAGGGCACGCTGATCCAGGCCGAGATCGACTTCAAGGTGCGCAGCTGGCAGAACGCTGGCGGCACCACGTCGTACGGCACGAACGCGAAGATTCGTAACTACAGTATTATTCGTAAAGAGGAGAAAGGGTTTTAACTATGAGAAAGATTAAGGAGATCATTATTCACTGCTCGGATACGCAGGAAGGCGTGAACGTGACGGCGGCCGACATCCGCCGCTGGCACACCACGCCCAGAGAAAAGGGCGGACGCGGATGGCGCGACATAGGCTATCACTACGTCATCCGCCTCGACGGCACGATAGAGGTGGGCAGGACCATTGAAAGGGTTGGGGCGCATTGCATCGGACGTAATGGCGAAGACCACAACTCGCACTCCATCGGCATCTGCTACATCGGCGGGCGCCACATGAAGGAGGACGGCACCTGGGTGTGGGCCGACACGCGCACCGCGAAGCAGAAGGACTCAATGGCAAAGCTGGTCAGGATGCTGCTGGCGCTGCTGCCCCAGGCCACCGTGCATGGGCACAATGAATTTGCAGCCAGGGCCTGCCCGTGCTTCGACGTGCAGCAATGGCTGAGAGAGGAGAAAATTATTTGACATGATTTATTGACTATTGACTATTGACTATTGACATTTAAGGTGGCATACTGACGTTATATTAAATATATATTATAAATAATATATATTAATATAAAAGTTGTCATAGGTCGTTGGAGAGAAAAATGCATCGAAAATGGCGGTTAAATGTCAATAGTAAATAGTCAATAGTCAGCAGGAAAGGGACAAGCGAAATGGAAGCTAACGAACAGAAAACCAAGACGTTGAAGGGCTCGATGAAGTTCTTCAAGGACGACCGCCTGGAGTTCACGCCCTACGGGCAGGGAGAGCCTATGTATGCCGAGATCAGGAAGGCCGGCGATGGCTCGCTCATGAGGACTACAGGCGAGAAGCGGCAAAGTCTGGTGGCACGGCTGAAGGTGGATGCCAATGCTGCCGACCCTGCCGCCGACCTGCGCGACCAGCTCGAAAAAGTGCTGAAAGGCCTGCCGGAATCCCAGCGGAAGCCTCGTCTGAGAGGCCGTTTCCTGAAGAACTCGGACGAGCTGAAGGTGCGTCTGGATGAGCGCGACGGCACGATAAGCGTGCTGATGACGCTGGATGTGAGAAGTAAAAATTACGTACAAAAATTTAATTTGTTGTCTATGGAGGTAAATAAATGTTTGGACTACAACGAAGATTCTATGAAGAAACTTGCGCGTGCACTCGCGACCGCTTCTACGAAGTAGTGCGCTCGCAGGAAGTGACTGACACCGTCGACCGCTGCCGCCAGCTCGTGGCAGCGGGCGATACCAAGGCCTACGATGCCGAGAAGAAGAAGCTGCCGGGCTTCATCTTCATGTCGACCATGATGCCGAACAAGGGGAAGAACGGCCAGAATCCCGAAGGGGCATGGCGGCTGCAGTCGGCTGCCAGGCTCAACGGACTGATCATGCACGACTTCGACAAGCTGTCGGGGCAGGGACTCACTCCGCAGGAGGTTTTCACGGCCATCCCCCGCCACTGGTTTGCCGACGATGCCCGCTTCTCGATCCGGCTGGCTCACGTCACCGTGGGCGGCGACGGGCTCAGGCTGGTGTCGACGGCCGACCCCAGGCTCAACATCGAGGACAACCAGCAGGCCCTGGCCACTGCCCTGGCCGCTGCGCTGGGCAAGCCGCTGAAGGCCGACAAGAGCGTGATCAATGCCGACCGCACGTCGTTCGCGGTGAAGGAGAGCGACATATTGTATATCAACGAAAACATCTTCAATTATGAAAACCCTGAATATGACAGGGCTTATGGTGATCTATACCGCAATGGTCATCACCGCAAGAAGACCCCGCCCCCATCCCCTCCCCTAGAGGGGCGGGGAGTATCTGCCGGGCAAGGTAATCCCACCCCTCCCTCACAGGGAGGGGCCGGGGGTGGGTCTCTTCCCTCACAGGGAGGGGCCGGGGGTGGCTCTTCTTACCGCGGCGTAGCGCTGCAGGCCATCGTCGACGAATGGCTGAGACGGAAGGGCGCACCACAGCCGGGCGAGCGGCATGTCACCATGCTGCGCCTGGCGGGCGACCTGCGCTACATCTGCGACAACGACCCCGGACGCCTGAGAGAGGCGGTGAGGCTGGCGCCGTTCGTGCGCGACATCGAGAAGGAGCGAGGCGGTGAGGAGATCGACAATGCCTGCGATGACGCCTGCGAGCGAAAGATGTACATGAGCATACCGCGCGCATTCCGCGAGGTGCTGGCGGCCGTGAAGGCCGAGGGCTATGCCGACAGGAAGGAGGAGGGGGCGGACTACTCGGTCTACGACACCTTCTGGAAGCGGCTGCAGCCGCTGATGGCTGCTCCCTACACGGCCTGCTGCGACGGGCAGGACGACCGCAACAAGCTGGGCATCGTCTTCGTGGCGGGCACGATGTACTGCACCCTGCTGACCCGCTGCTGGTACCGGCACTTCGACGGCGACATCGCCCGCATGAACCCGCAGGCCTACCTCATCGGCATGCCCGCCAGCGGAAAGTCGGTCGCCGACAAGCTTGACGAGCAGATCATGGCTCCCATGCGCTCGGCCGACCGCCGCGGACGCGAGGCCGAAGCCGAGTACAAGCGTCAGCAGAAGGAGCGCTCCACCTCGAGCAAGGCGCAGAAGGGCGAAGCCCTGAAGCGGCCTGAGATCATGATCCGCTATCTGCCCTCGAAGACGTCGAACGCCGTGTTCTATCGCCGACTGAAGAATGCCCATGAGGAGGTGGACGGCGAGGAGATGAACCTGCACCTGTACACCTTCGACTCGGAGCTCGACTCGAATACGGTGGCTCAGTCGTCGGGCTCATGGATAGGCAAGCACGACATCGAGCTGAAGGCCTTCCACAACGAGAGCACGGGTGTGGACTTCGCCAACTCGGACTCGGTCAACGACATCCTGCCAGTGTACTTCAACCAGGTCGAGACGGGCACGCCCCTCTCCCTCTCCAGGAAAATCAACATGCGGAACGTCAACGACGGCCTGTGCTCGCGTCTGGCCATCTTCCCCATGATAAGCGACTCGTATAAGATGGTGGCCAAGGGCAATCCCAGGCGGAACCACGAGAAGTACTGCGAGCAGCGCCTGTGGGCCTATGAGTTCGACACGCTGAAGGGTGAGCTGAAGATCGACCGCCTCGTGGACCACGTCTACGACCTCTGCGAGCAGTCGGCATGGGAGGCTGAAGCCTCGTCCGACATGGTGCTCGACTACCTCAGGAAGCGCGCCGTGTTCTATGCCACGTGGTTCACCGTCCCCCGCATCGTGGCACGTGCCGTCGAGGCCAGGAAGAAGAGCGGCGCGAAGGTGGACGATGCGCTGGAGCTGGTCACGGTGGAGGACTCCGACCTGCAGTTTGCCACGCTCATCTACGACGCCATCATCTACTGGCAGGACCATTTCTTCGGCAAGATGCTGGAGGACAGCTGGCAGAATGCCGCCAACGAGACGCAGCCGCGAAAGAAACGCAGGTCGAAGTACGACGAGATCCTGGACATGCTGCCTGAAGTGTTCACCACCGACGACCTGATGGCTGCCGCCGGTTGTGCCAGAAACGCAGCACAGACACAGGCGACGCGATGGCTTAAAAGGGCGGCCATCACGAGAGTGGGCAACGAGAGGTCGGAGACGTTTCAGAAGACGTGCGGGGGAAAGGATAGCTGCAATGGCTGATGCTGCAAAAGCCAGGAGAAGAGAGTGGATCAGCAGATGCTATCTGGAGAAGCTGCCCAAGTACGATCCTGAACTGTACGTGATCGTGCGGATGTCGAGCAACACTGCCCACCTGCGGTTTGAGACGGCGTTCAACATGCTGCTCTTTCTCAACCAGGTGGTATGTCATAGCATCTACGACGGCGTGGCATGGGACAGTATGACCATCAGCCTGCTGCCCAACGGCAAAACGTTGCTTTCGATCACGGTGCACAGCCGTGCAAGGGAAAACAGGATGAATGTGACTTTCAAGTCAGTCAGCTGACTGCTTACTATTGACTATTGACATTTAACTGGCATTCTGAGGGTATCAAAAACACTTGAAATCTCTCAGAATGCCTGTATTTATACCATGAGCACGTGTAGTTGTGGGGCATTCATGCGTGCCTTGCCTGTTTTTGTGATTTCCGAGCGGAATAAGATAAATAACGTTAAATCAGGGGATGTTTATTTGCTTTATAATAAGATTATAATTATCTTTGCATAAAGTTTGAAACATCCTGTAAACGAACATGCTATGACAGTTGCAAATCCATTCATCACTAGCGGATACCTCTCTCCCCACTATTTCTGCGACCGGGTGGAAGAGACGGGACTGCTTACGCGCCTCATCACTAACGGCAATCATGTGGCACTCATCTCACCTCGACGCTTAGGCAAGACTGGGTTGATACGCCACTGCTTCGGACAAGAGGAAATAAAAGACCGTTACTACACCTTCGTCGTAGATATCTATGCCACCAAGAACATGCAGGAGTTTGTCTACGAACTGGGCAAGGTTATTCTGGGGGTACTGAAATCCAGGGGTCGTAAGGCGTGGGAAATGTTTCTCAATACACTCGGGTCGCTGCGGAGCAACATTTCGTTCGACATCAACGGGAATCCGGAGTGGGGACTTGGAGTTGGCGACATCAAGGTACCCGAGTTTACGCTTGACGAGATTTTCTCCTATCTTGAGCAGGCAGACAAACCTTGTATCGTGGCCATTGACGAGTTTCAAGTGGTGGCTGACTATCCAGAAAAGAAGGCAGAGGCCGAACTCCGTACGAGAATCCAGCAATGCAGGAATGTGGGGTTCATCTTTGCCGGCTCTCAGCGCCACATGATGTCAGAGATCTTTGTCTCGCCCTCCCGTCCCTTTTATCAAAGCACGAGCCTGATGTCCATAGGCCCTATCGCCCGTGATCAGTATGTGGTTTTTGCCCAACGCCTGTTCAGGGAATACCGAAAGGAGATTACCGCAGAGGCTGTAGTAGCCACCTACCAACGCTATGAAGGTGTCACGTGGTATGTGCAGTCGGTGCTGAATGCATTGTTTATTCTTACTGAGACAGACGGCACTTGCACGGAGGAGATGATCGAGCCTGCCATTCAGCAAATCATTGCTCAGCAGAGTTTCGCTTACAGCGCTCTGCTCTTCCTGCTGCCGACCAAACAGAAAGAGGTGTTGAAAGCCCTATGCAAGGAGGGCAAAGCCACGAACGTGACTTCGCGTCCGTTCCTGCAGCGCCATCACCTTACGGCCAGTACGGTGCAGGCAGCGGTCAAGGGACTCTTGGAGAAGGACTTCGTCACCCACGACTTAGGGACCTACTACGTCTACGACCAGTTCTTCGCGCAGTGGCTGTTGCAGCAATAGCCCTCGCATCCACAAAGAGCAGACAGCATATAAAAAATTCCCGGCACTTCACAGTGGCGGGAACTTCATAACATAACGTATTTATATTAGTCAGTAGTTGTTTTTCAACGTGAAAATGGTCATCGGGGAAGGTTGAAGGCACGCGTCATCTCAGCCATCTGAGCATCGCTCATGCCCTCGGGCTCGAAGCCCATGCAACGGGCGTCGATATAGATCTTGGCACTCTTCGACAGGACATCGATCTGGTCGAAGGCATCCATCACATCCTTGCCCTTGGCAAAGACGCCATGCTTCTCCCACATCACCACATCGTAGTCCTCCAGCTCCTTGAGCGTGGCCTCAGCCAGCTCGTTCGAGCCGGGAAGGGTGTAGGGGACGATGCCCAGTCCCAGCGGACAGAAGGCCTTCGTCTCGGGAATCATCGACCACAGGATGCGTGTGAGCACGTCCTTGCCCAGGAACTCGCGCTTGTGACTCATGGCCACCAGCTCGATGGGATGGGTATGCACGGTAGCCTTATAGCCTGAGCCTGTCTCTATCTGACGGGCATGGACGATGAGATGGCTGGGCAGCTCGCTGGTGGGCTGCACGGCATTGTCGGCAATGATGACATAGGAAGCGCAGTCGTCGAGGATGCGTATGACGGAGCCGTTGTCCATGGGCCACCGTGCCAGATCGCGCATGCGCTTGCCCGTACCCTTGCAATAGAAATAGCAGCCCTTCAGCGCCGGCAGGGTGATGCCTATCTGCTTGACCTCGCTGATGGCGGGCAGACGGTGCATGTCGTCGTCGGCATATTCGGTGATGTTGACTGTGATGTTTCCTCCGTTGCGCTCGGCCCACCCGTTCTGCCACAGGTAGCCAGCCACCTCTGCGATCTTGTCGATCTCAGCCTTCAGCGCCGGACGTCCTTCTAAGATGCTCTTCATTGTCTTGCTTTTTTACTGCGGTTAGTCGTTATTTTCAAACACGCTGCAAAGGTAGGTCATTTATTCGGCACGGAGCATCATTATTTGATTTTTCTCCCCCGAAATATGACCTTTCCCGAAAAAAGGCAAAGAGCGATGTGCTTAGCGCCGGATATTGGGCAGCTGGAGGCCATAGCCTTTGCGCTTGTCGACATAGCGCATGGCAAGTGCGACGGCAACGGCACCCAGGGCGGTGAAGCCGAAGATGAGCATCGAGGTGGTATAGGAAGGATCGACCTCGTTGGCACGTCCCACGAGCATGGGAATGACGGCACGCCCGAAGTTCTGGATGAAGAAGATCATGCTGTAGGCGGTGCCCAGACACTTCAGGGGAATGATCTTAGGCACACAGGGCCATAGTGCCGCCGGAGCCAGCGAGTAGCCTATGCTGAGCACTACCATCAGCGCGATGGCCGTGGCGGCTCCATGAATGGGCAGCGAGAAGCCGAAATGGACGAAGGTGAGCATGGCTGCACCCACGATGACGAAGGTGACGCCACGCCCATAGCGGTCGTAGAGATAGCCGAAGAGGGGCGTGAGGAGGATGGTGCCGAAGGGTGCTATCGACGAGAAGGCTCCTGCCAGGTCGGGGTCGACGCCATACTTCATCACCATGAGCTTGGTGGAGAACTTGAGGAAGGGCGACACGGCAGAGTAGAACAGCACGCAGAAGAGGGTGATGAGCCAGAAGCCCGGCGAGCGCAGCGTCTGTGCTATGTCGCGCCAGCGGAACTCGTCACCGGCCTTGTCATCGACGTCGACGCGGCTTTCCGCATCCTTGGCAGGAAGACTCTGATCGAGACGGCGGTCCATGACACAGAAGACGAGGAACGCCAGCAGGCCGATGATGAGGAAGGCGAGGGCCAGGAGCAGCGGCGTGGAGAGCTGGAAATGACGTGCCAGAGGAGCAGAGACACTGAGTGCTGCCGCCGTGCCCAGACGTGCCATAGCCAGCTGCAGGCCCATGGCGAGTGCCAGCTCATGACCCGTGAACCATCGCACCATGGCCTTCGACACGGTGATGCCTGTCATCTCATAGCCCACGCCGAACACGGCAAAGCCCAGCGATGCCAGCGCCACGGAGGGCGGCAGCGAGAAACTGGTGACGACGAGGGGGATATGGATGGGCTCAGTGCTCAGCGGCGCTGTCACGGCATAGAACTTGATGAGCGTGCCGACGACCATCAGCGAACAGGCCAGGATGCCCGTGAAGCGGATGCCCATCTTGTCGAGGATGATGCCCGAGAAGAAGAGCATGAGCAGGAAGACATTGATGAGTCCGCTGGAGCCGGAGAAGAAGCCATAGTCGGCGGAGGTCCACCCCAGCCCACCCTGCGACGGCGGTGCCTCGAGCATGGTCTCGAGGGGTGACATCACATCGTTGACGAAATAGCCCATCATCATGGCCGTGGCTACGATGAAGAGCACCGTCCAGCGTGCCAGTGGGGAATCGTTGAGTCGTTGTCGGATTACGGTAGTCATAGTTCAGTTGAATCGGATATCGGAAATCACCTGGGCACCCACATGCGCATTGAGGCGCTGCACGAACTCCTGTCGCCGCATGCTGAGGTCGGCACGGAGGGCGGGGACACTGAGGCGGACGAAGAGCGTCTGGTTGCGGATGACGGCGCTGGTGGTATAGCGTGCAATGGCCTCGCCAGCCACTTCGGGCCATGCCTCGACGAGCCGCTTCTGCAGCAGCGGTGTCTCGAGTCCGAGGGCGCGCAGATTGCGCAGCACCAGATCGCCTATGTGTTGTTCTCTTCTCTTAAACACTTGTTGTCATGGATTTACGGCTGACGGGGTGATGACCCCATCGGCCACATGGAAAAGCTTATAGTCGAAAGCACCGTGGGAGAGGATCTGGTCGAGATGGTCGCGGTTGGTGTCGGTAATGAAGATCTGCCCGAACTGCCGACTGGCCACCAGATGGATGATCTGCTCGACTCGCGTGGCGTCGAGCTTGTCGAAGATATCGTCGAGCAGCAGCAGCGGCAGGCCCTGGGCGGGACTGTTGGCTGCGAGAAACTCGTACTGGGCGAGCTTCAGTGCGATGACGAAAGTCTTGAGCTGACCCTGGCTGCCCTCACGCCGCATGGGGTGACCGTCGAGGAGAATCTCAAGGTCGTCGCGATGCACGCCATGAAGGGAATAGCCCACGGCACGGTCCTTCATCCTGTCGCGACGGATGACATCGAGCAGCGGCCCGCGCTGACAGTGGGACACATAGCCGAGCGACACCTGCTCGCGTCCACCTGAGACAGTGGCATAGAACTGTGCGAAGAGCGGGACGAGGGTCTGGACGAAGGCACTGCGACGCTGTGCCACCAGCTCGCCATGACGGGCCATCTCCTCCTCGAGGAGCTCCATCAGCTGGATGTCGGGCTCGTGATCCTCGTCGCGCAGCATGGCATTGCGCTGCTGGAGGGCTTTGTTATAGCGCGTGAGGGCATCCAGATAGAGACGGTCCTGCTGGGCAATGGTCTGGTCCATGAGCCGCCGGCGCTCCTCGCTGCCTCCTTCTATTAATAATGTGTCGGAAGGCGAGACCATCACCAGGGGTATGAGCCCTATGTGCTCCGACAGTCGCTTGTATTCCTTCTTGTCGCGCTTGAAGTGCTTCTTCGACCCACGCTTCATGCCGCAGAAGATGCTGAGGGCATCATCGGCAGACGGGGCCTGGCGATAGTCGCCCTCGAGGACGAAGAACTCCTGGTCGTGACGCAGCACAAGGGAGTCCTGGACGGTGGTGGAGGAATGACAGAAGGAGAGGAAATAAACGGCATCGAGCACATTGGTCTTTCCCGCCCCGTTGTCGCCAATGAAGCAGTTGACATTCGGCGAGAAGTGCATGGAAGCCTCACCGATATTCTTGTAGTTTACGATGGAAAGTTGCTCGAGAATCATCCGCTGAAGTCGAATTTTGGTGCAAAATTACTGCTTTTCAACGTTAAAAACAAAAAAAGTACGAAATAAATTTCAATATCTGCAAGATTTTCAGTAATTTTGCGCCCGCAAATGAAGTGCGAACGAAAAAACGAAGAACAATAAAATAAGAAATGGCAAAAAAAATCGCAACTCAGAGTGCTCCTGAGAACCAGCCTGCACTCAACAAGCACGAGGACTTTATCCTCAAGTACAAGAACATCCTCATCGGTGTCGTCGTGGCACTCGTGGTTATCATTGTAGGCATCGTCTACTTCAACAACCACCGCTCGAGCCAGCTGAAGGAGGCTCAGGCTGCCATGCAGGCGCCCGAGCTCTCGATGGAGCAGGCCATGAGCCAGCTGAACATGTCGGCCCAGAGCTTCGGCGAGCAGAACTTCAACGTGGCATTGAACGGCGACAGCACTGGCCACAAGGGATTCCTGAAGATTGCTGATGAATACTCATCGACGAAGGCCGGTAACCTGGCCAACCTCTATGCTGGACTGTGCTATGCACACATGGACCAGTGGGAGAATGCCGTGAAGTATCTGGAGAAGTACGACGCCGACGATGACATCCTCATCGCTCCTGCTCACCTGGGTGCCCTGGGCAATGCCTACGCTCACCTGAACCAGGCCGACAAGGCCGTGAGCACCCTGAAGAAGGCTGCCGAGAAGGCCGACAACGTCCTCCTCTCGCCCATGTACTACATCCAGGCCGGTGAGATCCTGGAGAGCCAGGGCAAGAAAGCCGAGGCTCTTGAGCTCTACAAGAAGGTGAAGCAGTATGACCGCCAGAAGAACATCCCTGGTGTCAACACACAGTCGTCACCCTATGTGGACATGATCGACGAGTACATCCAGCGTGTCAGCCAATAAGCTAGCATGGCCACAAAGAACCTTTCGAACTACGACGCCAGTCACGTGCCCGATGCCTCGAACATGATCTTCGGCATCGTCGTGGCCGACTGGAATCCCGACATCACCGGAGCGATGCTCGAAGGCTGTGTCAGCACCCTCGAGAAGCATGGTGCACTGCCCGAGAACATTCACGTGAAGACCGTGCCCGGCAGCTTTGAGCTGATCTATGGTGCCCACCAGATGACCCTCAACGACGGCTATGACGCCGTGATCATCCTGGGCAGCGTCATCAGGGGCGAGACTCCTCACTTCGACTACATCTGTCAGGGCGTGACGGCAGGCATCGCACGGCTGAATGCCACCAGCAGCATTCCCGTGGTATTCGGTCTGCTCACCACCAACGACCGGCAGCAGGCGCTGGACAGGGCCGGCGGACGACTAGGCAACAAAGGCGACGAGTGCGCCGTGGTAGCCATCAAGATGGCAAAGTTCTAGAAATTAAAAGAGGTGCTCCAATCGGGCACCTCTTTTAGTTTCTATTGTTTTCTTGTATTACACATAAGTCTCAAGCAGCCTGACGGTGCCCTCGATCTTCACCTCGTCAGTAGTGGCGGGCAGAAGGATGGTCTCGCCGGCTCGCAGTGTCATGGTCTCACCATCGGAGGCAGTGACCCTACCCTCGCCTTTCACCCCTATGAGAATGACGAAGGAGTCGAGCTCGGAATAGTCGAGCACCATCGGCTCAGTGAGGTCGTAGACAGCCGTCGTGAAGAAAGGACAGCTAATCACCTGCTGGGGCTCGTTTTCCTCCAAGTCATACAGCGTGCGGTAGTCGGGCTGCACACGATAGTCGATGGCCTGCGCCGCCTCACGAGTATGCAACTCACGCAGATGACCATCCTTGTCGCGTCGGTTGAAGTCGAAGATACGATAGGTCACGTCGCTCGTCTCCTGGATCTCAGCCACCATGCAGCCAGTGCCTATGCTATGGATGCGTCCGGCAGGGATAAAGAACACGTCGCCTTCGTGCACCTCATAGGATGCCAGAGCCTCGGTAATGCTGCCCTCGGCTACCAGCTCTTGATACTCCTCAGAGGTGATGGGGCGCTTCAGTCCGCAATACAGGCGTGACCCTGGCTCAGAGTGCAGACAATACCACATCTCGGTCTTACCGCGCTCATGACCCAGGCGATGAGCCACTTCGTCATTAGGGTGTACTTGAATAGAGAGGTCGCGACAGGCATCAATAAACTTCACCAGCAGCGGGAATTCATTGCCATAGCGCTGGTAGTTATCACGGCCCACCAGCGACTCACGCTCGGCTGCTACAAGCTCATTGAGGGTCATGCCTGCCCTTGGTCCGCTGGCCACGACCGTCTCACAGCCCTTCACCCCGGATATCTCCCAGCTCTCACCGACATTGTCAAGATGAGTGTCGAGCTGTTTGAAGGCAATGATCTTGTCGCCTCCCCACAGCGTCTGCTTTAAAAGAGGTTTGAACTTATACATCTTTTTTTCTATTTCTTGCTTTTGGACGTGCAAAGGTACGAATAATTTTCGAATACTGCTGTCCTATTGTCACCAAAAAACAGAAAAAACCGTTCAAAAGGTGATCTTAATCCGTTCAAGAGGCGCTCTCAAGCCGTTCAAAAAGCCCTTTTGAGCCGTTCAAGAAAAAGGGGAAGCACTGCGATGAGCGCTCCCCCAATAATGTGTATGTACCGTAAAAGCTACTGCTACTTGAACGGCAGATACCAGTTCTGCTCGTTGGTGAGGTCAACCACAGGATGCTTGTAGGCAAGCTTTTGTGCCAGCCACTGGCCGCCGTAGTTGGAACCATATTGACCAGCCTGGTTCTTGTGACGTGCTATGCGGGTGAGGTCGCCGAAGCGGTTGCCCTCGAAAGCAAGCTCAAGAGCCATCTCGTCGCAGATAATGTCCTCGACAGCATCGATGGTGTCAGCCATAGTGAAGTTGGCGGTGTTGAGCCGTGCCAGCTTCTTGGCAATCTCAGTGTCATACTGATAGGGCGAGAAGGAGCCCTGCGTATAGTAAGTACCACGTGAGTGAATGCCCCAGTTCTCTTCGAATATCATCTGGTTCTCCTCGGAGAGGAACGGCAGCGTGCCGGTTAGCAGCTGGGCCGTCTGCGGACGTATGTAGCGGTGTGCCTCGAGGTCAGTGCTGTCGCCACGCAGCTCGTAGGTGAGCAGCTCCGGGTTGATACCGTCCTTGAGGATGGCGAAGGCAGCATCGGGATAACCCATGCGGTTGATGGCCTCAGCCAAGCGCAGATAGACAGTGGCAGTGCGATAGATAGGAATATTGGCACTGTTGAACTTGATCATGACAGAGTAGACCGAGTCGTCCTTGGCCACCTGGCGCATGGTCAGCAGTCGGCGCAGGTCGCCCAGCTCAGCGGTGCGCACAATGGTAGAACCTCCTGTGGCTGCCGTGGGCGTATAGTAATACTCCTGTGCATCAGACAAAGCAATGTAGGACGGCGATGCATCAACCTGTCGCTCGAGCAGGTAACGCTCGTTGCTGCTGGCCGATCCTCCCGTGGTGCTGTAGAAGTCATAGCCGAAGTAGCGTGGCAGCTCTGTGACAGCTCCTCGCAGGATATTGGCAGCCATGGGGATGTAGGTGATGATGTCGTTGCTGTTGGTGATGTTAAAGATGCTGCTCCACGTGAAGGCCTCGCCCGTGACGTTGAAGGACATGGACGACGGAATCTTATCCTCTAAGATAAGCGTGAGGTAGGAGTCGATGTCGATGTATGCCTGACGGATGACCCACTCGTTGGTGCGGAGGAAATTGAAGTAGTACTTCGCTGCCTGCTCATACTGGTGAGTCTCAAGGAAGAGGTCGGCAAGGACGAGGTCGACAGGGAGCATGGCACGCTCGGAGTTGACAGTCTTCTCCTGTGGGTTGTCGCTGTCGCTGCTGTTGAGCACACCAGCCGAGATATTGCCGTAGGAGGGTACGCGTGTGCCACTGAAACGCATGAGTTCAGGAGCCAGCGCATCGCAGACGCCCTGCAGGTCCTTCCAGTCCTTCTGGCTGTCGGCATCGCCGATGCTGACGAGAGGATTGGTGAAGAAAGGCACGGAGCCGTAGGTCTTACACAGCTGCATGTAGGCCCATGCCCTCACGGCCAGTGCCTCGGCATATTCTGGCAGGGCGACCTGCTGGCTACCGGTGCGGAGGGACGTGTCGCGGTGGGCGATGTAGTAGTTGCAGTTGTTGATGATGCGGTAGTAGACGTAGGCCGAGTCGTACTTATTGGTCGTGGTAGCTGAGAAGTTGGCCAGCTGCCGCAGGTCGGTCTCGGTATACTGGTTGGTGGCCACAAGGTCGCCTCGCATCTCTCCCTGCATCACATACTGGTCGGCAGCGAGCTGCAGTCCCTTGAGTATGCCCAGAGTATAGAACATCGAGTCGGTCTTCTGGTCGAGTGCCGGATCGAAGATCTGACGGTTGCTGTCCGTATCGAACATATCTTCGCAGGAAGCAGTTCCAATAACCAATAAACAATAACCAATAACCGTTATTACGTTGGTTATCTTGCGTATAATTGATAGCTTTTTCATCTTCTTCAATGTTTATTATTTCACGTTTATTGTTTATTGCCTTTTACAAGTTGATTCTCATGCCGAGGGTGAAGGTGCGTCCCAGAGCCACATTGCCAGAGTCAATGCCTTGGTAGAGCACGGCGTTGGCGACGCTGGTCTCAGGATCGTTGCCCAGATAATGAGTGAGGGTGAAGAGGTTGTTGGCCTCAGCCCATACACTGAGCCCCTGCAGCCAGGTCCATGATCCGGGCACGGGCACGCGGTAGGTGAGGTTGACAGTCTTCAGACGGAGGTAGCTGCCATCCTCTATCCAGCGGTCGCTGAAGCGTGAGTTGCCCATAGGATCGTTGTAGCTGACACGTGGGATATCGGTCTGCTGTCCCTCGGCGCGCCAGCGGTTGGTCATGGCAGTCGTCTGGTTGTAGAAGTTGAATCCTCCCTCGAGAATACTACGCTGGTAATTGTAGATGTCGTTGCCCAGCGAGTAGTTGAATCCTACGTGCAGGGTGAGGTCCTTCCAAACGAGCGAAGCGAAGATATTGCCGTAGATGTCGGGATTGGGATTGCCGATGATGGTCTTGTCGGCCTCGCTTATCTCTCCGTCACCGTTGATGTCGACGAAGTGCATGTCACCGGCATGGAAGTTCTGGTGTGCACCCGTGGCATCTGTGAGGTAGAGGAAGGTACCCTTGCCTGCTGCGGCAGCCTCGGCATCAGTGGCGAAGACGCCCTCAGTCTTGTAGCCATAGAACACACCTACCGGCTGTCCTACGATGGTGGCGATGTTGTCGGTGCCATAAAGGCTGGAAGTATATCCCTGTGCACTACGCTGTCCGTCCACATAGAGACGACTGTCGTTGGGCAGGCTCTTCACCTTATTGGAATAATGGCCAAGGCTGGCACCAAGTTCGAGACTCAGGTTTTTCGTGACAAGGGGTTTGCCGGTGATAGTAGCCTCAAAGCCCTGGTTGTCAAGCGAGCCGCCATTGCTCCAGTAGTTATTGATACCTGCCACAGGATTCTCGAACGACTTCAGCGTGAGAAGGTTACTGGTGTGGTGGCGGTAATAGTCGAAGTCGACACCCAGACGATTGCTGAGGAAGTATGCCTTGAAGCCAAGGTTCAGCTTCGAGGTCTTCTCCCAGGCGATGCTCTCATTGCCGATGTTGTCGAGCATGGCAGCGGTAGAGCGGTAGAGATACTTCGTGACACCGAAGGAGGTGCGGGCAGCATAGTTGTTGATGTCGTCATTACCGCTAATGTCATAGCCGGCCTTCAGGAGAAGGTAGTTGACGGCATTGCTCTTGGGGAACCACTCCTCGTTGGTGAGTGCCCATCCCAGCTGGACGCTGGGGAAGAGTCCCCAACTGACTCCACCAAGCTTCAGGCCGTCAGCCTCCTTACCAAAGCGGCTGCAGCTCTCCATCGACAGCGTGAGCTGTGCGAAGTAGCGGTTGCGGTAGTTATAGTCGGCATTGGCATACCAGGTGAGACTGCGCCAAGCATCATCAGTACCCGTAGCATCGACGAAGTCCATATTGGTGGAGATGTTGGGCGTCTTGTCGTTACCGGCGGAAGCATACTGTCCCTGCGGCTCATTGTCGTCGAAAGCGAAGGAGGCATAGCGCACTCCGCCATAAACGCTGAGGAAGTGCTCACGCAGCTGACGCGACCACTCCAGACGTGTGTCGCTCTGGACGCTGGTCTCCTTGGAGAACATCGACATGGCCATGTTCTGCACACGTCCGATGCCATCAATCAGGAAGGAGGGCATGCCACCCTTCGGACGATAGTAGCGCTGCGACACGCGGTCGAGGGTGTAGCTGAACACCTCTGTGAGTGCCAGCGAGCGGCTGAACTCATAGCGTGGAGCAATGACGGTGTTGAAATGTGTGGTCTCGACACGGTTCTTATTGATGGCATCACCATTAGCCAGCAAGGCCGTGGGGTTACCCAGTGTAAGATCCTGATCGAGCACTGTGAGATAGTCGTCAGCGTCGGAAAGGGTCGACGACAGCTTACGCGTCACATTATTAAATGTATAAGGATTGAGGAACGGCGACTTGATAAGTGCCAGGAATGTGGGCGAGGAAACAGTACCGGTGAGCAGGCTCTCGGGCGCTCCGTTATCAAACACGTCGCGGTTGATCTTCGTATAGCTCATGTCGAAGCGCGTGGTCAGGTTACGGATGACGTTGATATCGGTGTTGAAGCGCACGTTGAGGCGGTTGAAACCGTTGTTCTGAGCTGTCGACTGTCCGTCGGTATAACCCAGCGAGAGGTTGTACATACCTACATCGTCACCACCCTGCACATTGATATTGTAGTTCTGGTTGAGGGCGGTGTGGTAGACTTCCTTCGACCAATCGGTGTTGTTGTGGTACTTGGCATAGTAGTACTTCGACGGGTCATCGACAAGGAACTTGAACGTTGCAGGGTCGGTGAACTTCGAGATGTCGGGATAGGTGCCCAGCATCTCAGAAGCATAGAGGCGGTACTGCCCTGCATCCATCACCTCAGGCTTGCGGGGCTGCAGGGTGACACCCACGCCGATATTGGCATCGATGCGGGTGGCCATGCTGTGTCCGCGCTTCGTCTCGATGAGGATGACGCCATTGCCGCCCTTGGCACCGTAGAGCGCCGTAGCATTCTTGAGAATGGTGACTCGCTCGATGTCCTCAGGGTTGATGTTGAGCAGCAGGTTGGTATAATCGCCATAGTGCAGCGTGGAACGTGTCTGCTGCAGGTCCTGCACCACACCGTCGATGACGAAGAGGGGCTGAGCATTGGCCGTCAGTGAGTTGAGGCCTCGCACAAACATGGCTGCTCCATAACCGGGACCGCCTGAGCGGGTGATGCTGCGCACATCGGCTCCGAGCTGGTTCTCGATGTCGGTCTCGATGGTCTGCGACGTAGTGTTGCGCATCTGTGCGGTGGTGGAAGCACCGATGTGCGTCGTCTTGTCATACATGGGCAGGAACTTGTCGGCAAGCATCTCAATGCTGAGAGCTTCATTGCCCTTGCCCAGTCCCACGTGCTGACTGAGATACTCAGGAGCGTGGACATAGAGGGCAGTAGCGAAGGTGGGGACATTGATGGTGAACTCACCGTTCTCGCCGGTCATGGCGGTATAGTTATTGTCGCCCAGTGCCTGAATCATGATACCTGGCAGCGGTTGCTTGGTGACGGCGTCGACACACACACCGCGCACCGCCATGGTGGGGTATGTGGGTTTCTTCACCACTTGCTTCTTTGGAGTGACAACGGTCACTTCTTCTTCGAAGGTTTCGTCATCCTGTGCAAAGACAGCAGGTGAGATAAAGATGTTCAGAAGCGAGAATAATAATATGCTGAATCGTTTCATACTCGTAGTGTCTCTTTAAATTCGTTCGTCATTTCAGTTCAAAAGTCGCCATCATCATACTTATAGTCGGGATGCTCCTTGAGGAAATCATCGAGTTCCTTCGGACGGAGTATCAGACAGTCGATGCGCATGGTGCGGTCGTAGTCATTACGCTCCCTCGACGAGATGGTGCTGTTCACACGCAGGTAAGGATAGTAGTTGCCCGTGCCCTCATAAGCCATGGGGAAGGTGAAGTCACCCAGATAAATGGTGTCAACACGAGCGGTGTCGGATACGAAGTTGCTCTCGGTCACCCAGTCGCGCAGACGGTCCTGGTTGGTACCCGTCTCATCGACACAGCCCATGGTCACAGAGAACTTGTAGGGCTTCACCTCACGCAGCGAGCTGACGATGTTGGCAGGCACCATCACCAGATACAGGCTGTAGGTGGTGGAGCGGACACCAGGCAAGTAGAACACCACACCGGGGTTGGTGCTGGCACTGATGGGCTGCACCTCGACGTAGCTGTTCATCGAGATATGTCCGGGCACAGCCGGGTTCTGAGTACCAGGAGCGACATAGATGCGCTCGGGTGTGCCTGCTACATTGACAGAACTTGCCAAAGTCTGTGTGTTCTCTCCCTGGATGATGATCTCCGGATTCCACGTCGTCCAGCTGCGCATACGTAAGCTATCAGTAATCCAGATAATGCCGTTGCTCTTGTCAACGCGCTGAGCGCCCTCCAGGAGTCGACGTGCATCGTCGGAATAGATCTTCGACTGTGTGGTGCTATAGAGCGAATCGACCTGTAGCGGCTGTCCTGTCTGCAGATTATTCAGCTTACGGTTGTCGTAGAGATTGTTGTTGTAGAAGAGATCGTTGAGCAGCATCCCGTTGACAATGGAGTCTTGCAGATACTTTACATCCTTGATGGTGACCTTTTCCTTCTTCTGGTCGCTGCCGGTGGAAGTATTCTCCATAAACTCGAAAGTAGGAATATAATGGAAGTACTTCTGCACCTGCTGGCGGGCTTTGTGCCAAGCCTCGTTGGTAGGCATGATCATCGTGTAGTTGCTGTCCTCACGCTGGATGAAGGCTGCGAAGCGGGTAAAGAGATCGTTGTGCTCGTCGAAGACAGAGTCAAGGTAGGTGATCTCTCCGTCGAGCATCGGTCCCTGTACGCTCTTCTGCTCGTTGAGTTTCTTCACGTCGTAGCTATGGAAAAACTCGGAGATAGAGTCCAGAGGATACTCGTTGTTGTTGAGCGACTCATAGATGTTAGCCCTGAAGGGAATCTTCCCGTCGAGCATGTGCAGGGTGCCGTTACGACTGGAGATGTTGGGCTGGGAAAGGCCGACGCCCTGAATGGCATAGGGCATCGAGCCATCGAAGAACATCAGCTTCTCGTTGAGGGTGTAGACACGCTCATCGACGGTGCCCGAGGCGGGATAGTTGTTACGGGCGATATGGTTCATGACGAACTCGCGCTGCACGCGTGCATCGCTCATCGATGAGAGGGCATCGTAGTCAAAGCTGCCGTTCTGTGGTGCCCAGACCGTATAAGTCTGTGTGGCGCTGAGCACCTGGTCGTATCCGGTCTTCTTCAGCAGCGCGGCAAACTGCGACAGCTGCCCATTGCTGGAGATGTTCTCCCAAAGCGTAGACTGCTGCGAGCTCAGAATCGAGGAGTCGGCCTCATAGTGGTCGTCCCAGTCGGAGCAGGCCACCAGCATTGCGCTAAATGATAACTGACAAATGATAAATGAAAAACCTATCAGCTGTCGTCTGTTTATCTTACTATTCATAATCTTCAATGTTCAATGGTCAATGTTCAACGATCAATACATGTCCTCCACATAGCGGGTGTTGTTGTACACATTCTCCGGGCAGAACTCGATGTAGTCGAGGTGGAACTCACCTTGTGGATTCTCGATAACGCTCTTGCAGCGCAGCCAGTAGTCGCCCTGCTTGAACTCCTGCTTGGTGATGATTCGGCGCAGGTCCTGAGGATGGCTGCGGGCAGGATTGCTGCGGAAGGTGTAGAATAGCGGTCCACGCATATAACCCAGGTTACGCATGTTGGCATCGCTCTCGACGCCCTTGTCATCAAGACGTGTCCAGTCGCACCATCCAGTGACGACGTCGGGCGTCAGGTTAGCATTGTTGGCAGGGATGATACGCATGTCGACAGGAATGTCGAGAGCCTTCATGGACGACAGCTCCGAGCTGCTGCCCAGATAGAATTGGAGCATGCCTCGCACAGTCTCTGTCGTGTATCCGATGCGCAACTCATAAGTTCCGTCGGGCACAGGCGGCAGACGGAAGGCGAAGTCGTAGTTACCCATGCAGTTGAACTCATCCCACTGGTAGTTGCTCCATCCGTCGTCGGTGTGAGCGAAATAGTAGAAACGGGTGTCATCGCCGTTGTAGATAGCCATGTTCTTGAAGTAGCGCGGCGGGATGCGGATATAGTCGCAGCCGGCATGACGGCCGTCGGTACCGCTCTTTCCTCCGTTGAGTGCCTTCACCTGTGCCGTGGTGATGCCGCGGAACGAGTTCGACATCATCTCTCCGAAGAGCACGGTGTCGTCCATACGAATGCGCTCGTAGAGCACACCCTGCGGCACATCCTGATTGTAGACCAGCATGCCCTTGATGGGGTGAATGTATCCGTTGATAGCGGCTACCTGACCCTTGAAGCCCTCCAGTTCAATACCGTCAAGCTTCACAGTGTGCATGGCGGCTGTTCCAAGCTCTGCCACCATATCGGTGAGCGAGGTGTTGGCCACCCATCGGTTGATCCTGAACTTGTTGCTGTTGCGCGTGATCTTCAGCAGCGTGTAGGGCAGCATGGTCTCGTAGAACTCTACGGCAGTGACCTTGCTCACCTCGTTGCATTTGCGCACCAGGTTGTTGTAAGCCACTTTGTACTCGAGGATATGATAGCGCAAGTACATGCTCAGCGTGTTCCAGGGGTTTTTGTAGTCGTTGCCTGTGCTGATGGTGATGTTGTGATTGCGTGCATAGTCATACCATCCCGTGCCGGGCTCAGCGCATTTGCCATAGACCTCGTCGGCGTATGCCTTGAGGTCGGTAATGCTATGGATACCGTTCTCGGCCAGCACATCATCGGTTTCGGCGAAGATGGTGTATCCCATCTCGCACTTCTCAGGGATGTAGAAGCCCTTGCCGTTGTCCACTTTATCGAAGTCGGTATGGCTGATGTTGGAGAGCGAGTCGGCCAGACCTGTAAGCTTCAGTGCCTGTGTGAAGATGGTATAGCCCGACGGCTGATTCTCCATCTCACCTGCAATCAGCATGTTCGAACGTGTGATCACATGGTCAATCTCGTGCAGCACACCATTCTCCAGCTCATTGTCCATACTGGTCACTTTTGCCCCGCGGCTCACGAGCAGTGCTCCTGACACAGAGTCGATCGAGGTATTGATGTCACGTCCCAGCATGGTCTTGATGGTCATACCGTTACCCATGTTCACACCCATAATCTTGGTGTTGAGCAGGTGATAGAGGGCGATGTCACGGCACAGAGAGTCAGACTTGGGATTGTCGGGGCCCAGTCCTTCGATGCCAGGTGCTGTCAGTCCGTTGTGCGGCACGTTGATATTGACGGTGTCGTTATACAGGCTGTCCAGATATTCTGCCACCGACTCATTGTTAGGTGCAAAGCAGGTATAGGTGCCGTAGGCAGAGAGGATCTTGTCATAGTCTATCCTGGAGAGGATATAGTTGAAGCTGCTGAACTGGTCGCTTCTGTTCAAGAGATAGTCCTCGATAGTCTCTCCGGTGAAGGTATAGAGGTTCGATTCGTCGATGTCCTCCTTACAGGAAGTGACGAAGGGCACGGCCACTGCAGCAATGCCGCAGGCAAGCAGGCCTTTGACGAGGTGATTTTTTATATTCTTGGTCATCATAATACTCATTTCGTATTTATCTGTTTCAAATCTCAATTCTCAATTCTCAAATCTCAATTCTTAAATCTCAATTCTCAAATCTCAATTCTCAATTCTTAGAAGTCGTCTTCTCCTGTATGAAGACAGGATTCTGCTTCAAGAGACTGTTGACCTTTGTCTCACTCTCCTCAATAGGCCAGTAGAGATACGGTTCACTCTTCATCTTATAGGATACGGCATCGCCTTCTCCACCGCCACCGCTGTACTTTCTGATGATCATCTTCAGCATGGGCTGGTAGAGCTCAGGCCAGGCACCCTGGTCGGCCATTCTCTGGCGGATGTCCACTCCCTCCATGTGACGATAGCAGTAGCGCATGAGATCGAAATAGCGTTTGCCTTCGAAGCACAGCTCACGCTCACGCTCGGCCAGCACCAGGAGCTCCATCTCTTCCTTCGATTTGAACGACTCGAATTTCAGGGTGTCGTTGGCAGTCTTCAGCATCGAGCGCTTGTTCACGGCCTGCACCAGGTCGAAGGCCTGCTTCAGCACTACCTGATCGCTGTCGTTGGCAGCAGTCTCTACGAGTGCCTCGGCCTTCATCAGCATGACATCAGTCAGGCGATAGACAATCCAGTTCTGCCTGAACTCACGGAATCCGCGGCTGTTGCTTTTAGCCTCGCCGACGGTACCGGTCAGTCCTACTGTCGTTCCCGAGGCATCCACCATCTTGCGGATGCTGAGCTGAAGAGCTTCCTCATTGTTGGCATTGTAGACGTTGTTCCAGAAGCGGTAGTCGTTCTTCGAGAGATAGATCTTCTGTCCCTGGTCGTTATTGGCGTTCTGGTCGACGGTGGTGAAGATCTGCGAAGCCATGAGGATACTGGTCTGACGGTAGCTGTTCTCGTTGCCCGACTGGTAGTAGTAGTTCTGCAGGGCCACGTTCGAATTGTCGCGTCCGTTGTACTGCCATTCCAGGATGCTCTCGTGCGAGTTGCCCTGATTGGTATTGAAGATGGTGTACATGGCCAGGTCGCCTTTCTCCAGGTGATAGATGTCTTTCTCCTGTTCGGTGATGTCATACTCTTTGTAGAACTCGTAGAAAGCATGCTTGGAGTTGATGACGGAGTCGGCACACACGATAGCCTGCTGATAGTCGCTGCTGCTGTGACTCATAGCGGCGCGCCACAGATAGATGTCGGCCATGAGTGCATCGACGGCATCGCGGGTGAAATAGCCCTTGTTGCGCCAGTCGTAACGACCGTAGGCTCCGCTGCGCATGATGTACCGGCGTGCTTCCTGCAGGTCGTCGAGACAGTGCTGCAGCACCACCTCCGGCGTGCTCTGCTCGTGCATCTCCACCTGGCTGTCGTCCTCATAGGAGTGGTTGGTGTAGGGCACGTCGCGGAAGGCACGCACCAGGTAGAAGTAGCACAGCGAGCGCAGTGCCAGCATCTGTGCACGCACCACCTGATAGTCGCCCTGAGTGAACTCAGGATCCTCGGCCATCACATCCTCGGCGTGGTTCAGCACGATGTTGCAGTTGTTGATCACTCTATAGAATGCATCCCATTTGCTGTAACGGTTCGTAGGCAGGATGTTCACGGCTGCGATATTGTCGAGGGTGTTGTCATTATAGTCGGTCAGCTTCACCAGCTCGTCGCTGCGGAATGCTCCCCACATGATAGCCCGCTCCTGGATGTCGTAGCTGATCATACTCTGATAGCATCCGTCCACCATCTGGTCGACATCGGCTTTGGTCTTCCAGAATTCCGAACCCACGATGCGGTCGGTGGGATAGATGGTAAGGAAGTCATTGCAGGCCGTCAGGGCAGCAATGGTGCCGCAGCACAACAGACCATTTACGATATATGTCTTAATCTTGGTAATCATAATTGCTAATATCTAATTACTCATTATTCATTCTATTAGAATCCTACCATCAGGTTCAGTGTCACTGACTTCGATCGAGGCGTCTGCGAGTTGTCGTAGGCGATGCCCCACGAACCGGGCGAGTGCTCAGGATCCGTTCCGCTGTACTTGCTCCAGCAGAAGAGGTTCTGGCCGGAGAGGCTCATCTGCAGTCGGCGCAAGCCCAGAGACTTGAGCAGCTTGCGGTTGAAGTTGTACGACACCTGTACGTAGCTCATACGCACGAAGGATGCATCCTCCACGTAGCGGTCGCTGCCCAGCCAGTTGTAGCCGGTGTTGAACATAGCACGTGGAATCTCAGTCTGGTCGCCGTTCTTGCGCCAGCGCCAGTTCACGGCCGAGCTCTGGTTGTTGGCATTGAACATCTCCTCAAGTCCCATCTTGGCCTGGTTGACGATCTTGATGCCCTGACGATAGCTGAAGCTCGTCTTCAGCGACCAGTCTCCATACTGCATGTTGAAGCCGAAGCCACCATTCAGATGGGGGTTGGAGTTGCCCAGATAGACGATGTCCAGCGAGTTGATCTGTCCGTCGTTGTTGATGTCCTCATAGATGGCATCACCGCCCTGGAACTCATAGGTGGGGCTGCCGTCGTAGAAGTTATAGACCTGGCGAATGGGCAGTCCCTTCGAGTCCATCATCACCTTGCCGTTTGCGTCGACGGCGACAGGTGCTGTCTTGCCCTGAGCCAGGAACTCATTATTAATATAGTCGCGCAGCTCGTCGCCAGTCCAGCCCTGCCTCGTCTTCATGTTGGTGAGGTACTCGTAGGTGTACTGGTAGACGCCCTTGTAGCGGAGGCCGTAGATCGAGCCCAGAGGATTGCCCTTCTGGATGCGGTTGAGGTATTTACCGCGACTGCTGCTGTCCCACTCGCCGTTGATGCTCTCGAGCACGCTCTCGTCCATTTCAACGATCTCGTTAAAGTTCTGAGAGATGTTGAAGTTGACACTCAACGAGAACTTGCCCGCCTGCACGAACTTGTTGGCCGAGAGGTTCAACTCCCAACCCTTGTTGGTCATCTCACCCACGTTAGCCCATGAGAGTGAGCTGAAACCGTTTGACGAGGGGATGCGCACACCGCCCATGAGCAGGTCCTTGGTGCGCTTGAAGTAGTAGTTGAAGTCACCGGTGATGCGGTCGTTCCAGAATCCGAAGTCACCACCGAGGTTATACTGCGTAGTGCGCTCCCATTTCAGCTCATCCAGGCGCAGACCCTCCAGCGTGGTCACGCTGTGCTTGTCGCTGATGCTTCCGTATACACCTGCTGTGCTGTACTTGGCATACTGCAGGTACTGTCCGTCAGGCTGTCGGCCCACGATACCCCATGAGGGACGGAAGCTGAGCATGGAGAGCCATTTCTTCGACCACTGCATGAACTTCTCGTCGCTGATGTTCCATCGTGCCGAGACGCCGGGGAAGTAGCCCCACTTCTTCTCGTCGCCGAACTTGGTGGTACCGTCGGCACGCAGCGAGAAGTCGACGCTGTAGAGACCACCCTTGTACGAGAGGTGTCCGGAGTAGATGCCCGACATCGAGCGCCACTGGCCGTTACCGGTGCTCATGCTCTCGATGGCCGTGTCGACGGTGGGCGACGTAGTGCCGTTAGGAGCATTGCGGTTCACCACGGTCTGGCTGTTGTCGTTGCCTGAGGTCATCTCCCATCTCACCAGCATCGTCGACGACCAGTCCTCGTTGTTGAAATGAGGAGTGAAGGTGAAGGTGTGGCGGGTAGTGAATGCCAGCGAGTTGTAGTCATACACCTGGCTGCGGTTGTAGTCGCTGTCGTTCCATCCTCGTGTCGACAGCGAGCCGGGCCAGTACTTAGGCTCGCTCTTCGAGAAGATGTCCATGTAGACCAGACCCGTGTAGTTGAGCATGGTGGCATTGTTGTCCTTGCCCAGCAGGTAGTAGTCCAGACGGAACTCAGGCGAGATACGGTAGGTCTTCTCGTCGCGCCAGGCCAGGTTGGCGATGGCGACGGGGTTACCCATGTTGCGGATATCATTCAGCTGCGGCGACGATGTTCCGGCTATCGACGAACCGATGTCGTTGCTGGAGCCTTCGGGCAGCATGATGTAGAATTCAGAGGTATTGTTGCCCTGTGCGTCCTGCCTGTACACCGACATGTTGGGCGCCAGCTTCTGGGCACGTCCCAGGATATTGTCATCGTAGTTACGATGGTTGGCGGTGTAGGTCAGGGGGAAGGTAGTGCGGAAGGTGATGCGGTCGCTGACGAAGTAGTCGAGGGCAAGCTTCGTGGTGAAGCGGTCGAGCGTCTGCTTGATGATGGTACCGTTCTGGTGGTCGTAGCCGGCCGAGACACGGAAGTTGGCCTTCTCACCACCACCGGTGATCGTGAGGTAGTGATACTGGCTCAGAGCCGTCTGCTGCACCTCATCCACCCAGTCGGTATTGTTGTTCCAGTTCTCGAACTCCGCCCACGAGCGGTTGTAGTTGATCTCATTGATGTTCGTCGTGGCCATAGCGCTCTGGGCAGGATTGTAGTACATCTCCTTCAGCATCATGGTGTAGTCGTCACCATTCAGCAGGTTGTAGCCCTTGGGCTGCCAGCTGGCCTGCACGCGCAGCGAGTAGTCCACCTTCGTGGAGCCGCGTGCACCGCGCTTGGTGCGAATCTGAATCACACCGTTGGCACCTCTCGAACCCCAGATGGCCGTAGCGGCAGCATCCTTCAGCACCTGAATGTCTTCGATGTCCGAAGGGTTCACCGAGAGCAGCGAGGCATAGGTCTCCTCGTTGGCGTTCTGGAAGTCGAAGTTGGCATCGGGATTGTCGAAGATGTTTCCGTCGACGACGATGAGCGGCTCGGCCGAACCGTTGATAGAGGTCACACCACGGAGGCGCATCGACGTTCCGGCACCGAGGTTACCTGAGTTAGCCACGATGTCGAGACCGGCAATCTGTCCCTGGAGGGCCTCGTCGGCACTGGTAAATGCCAGACCCTCGACCTCACTCATGTTGAAGGTCTGAGCGGCCACCGACACCTCTCGCTCGGGAATGGCCAGACCACCCGAGTTGAACTTCTTCTTGGCGACGACGGTCAGTTCCTTGATCTGCGTGGCATCCTGCAGGGTGATGTCGAAACGCGTACGTGTTCCGATGGCCAGGGTCACCGTCTTGTAACCTACGTATGATATCTTCAGCTTGTTCTTCGTGTTTTTTACTGCCATCGAGAAGTTACCGTTCATATCGGTCTGGGCGAAGGAGATGTTACGGTTGTTGGCATCCACCTCCACCACATTACACATCATGATAGGCCCCATGGCATCGCTGACGGTACCCGAGATGCGGGCTTCCTGAGCCATCACGTACAACGGACAGACCAGTAGGAGCAGTGTTAGTATAATGATGTTCTTTCGTCTCATAACTTTTTAACTCTTTAACGTTTTAACTCTTTAACGTTCTCACTCTTACTCCGCGTACCTCTTATATAAATAAGATTCATACTGCCTACGGAAGGCCTTCAGGCGTTCTCTTGATCCGGCGCCCTGCCAGGCATCGTCATAGCGGTCGGTGTCGGGGTGCGAGTTCAGCGGTGTGCTGATCTGATGCACCACGGCGAACGACGACGTGCTGATGGTACGGTTGCGGCCAGTACCGGCGAGAACGTAGTCGCGGGCCATCTGGTTGGTCAGCTTCGTCGTATTGGTAGCGTCAACCTCGATCTGCTGTCCGCGCTTGTCCTGCACGGTCATGCGGTTGCCGCCTCCGGTGATGGTCAGCTTCTCGCGGATACCCAGCGTATCAGAGCATGCCGTGGGATAGATGCCTTCGTCGATGGTGTTGTCCACATATACGGAGTTGTCCTGGAAGTGATAGCGGATGAAGGCATTGATCTCCTCGACCATGGCCAGCGCCTTGTCGCGCGCTGCCTGCACCTCCTCGCTGATTCTTCCACCTTCCTTCTCCTGCTCCAGCCGTTCGTTGTACTGGTCGTAGATCACCTTGATGTCGCTCCAGGTGGGCAGGCCCTTCTCGTAGGCCTTACGCATGGCCTCGTTGTCGGGAGCAAACACGGTGTAGTTATAGGAGTTGAAGTAGTTCACGTTGTCGGTCAGTCCTCCCTTGGCGGCGAAGGTATGGTAGGCGTCCATACGCCTTTTCTTCGTCACGGTGTTGACCTCCATCAGCTTGTCGCTGGCAAACTCCATCACGCTGTCCATCTCGAAGCTGGTGCAGAGCTCTAGGAACTCCGAGAAGCGCGGGTCGCTTTGCAGCACGTCGAGCACCGAGCGATGAGGAGGCTGGATGACGTGGTCGATGGCGTAGGCCATACCGTTGGCCTGGTTGTACACCTGCGTCACCTGCGACACGGGTGCCGTGCCGTCGATCTGTGCGCCGCTCTTCACGGTGTTGTTCTCGAACAAGATTGCGCCACCGTGCTTGGTCTTGTAGTATTTGTTGCCTCCCAGCGTCTCGCCGTCACCCAGCACCACGGTGTTGTAGTTCAGGATATCCACGAACTGCGTGCGGAACTGGTCGGTCGACACACGGCCGATGGAGTCGGCAGGCGTGGTGCCTATGATGCCCGTCGTGGGGTCATATTTCCATGCCGAGCAATACACATACGGGCTCTTGTTCTGATAGTAGAACTTCAGGGCTCGCGGCTGGTCGGTGTTCAGGTATGCCGGGTCGATGTAGTAGCGCTCAAAGGCATCGTCGGTAGGAATGAAGAATGCGTAGTTGGCGCTCATGGCGAGCAGGTAGGCATAGTAGTTGAGGTTCAGGGCCAGCGTGGTGCGGCTCTTACCGTCGTTCACGGCCTCGTTCATGATGCGCATGTTGCTGCTCAGCGTCACAGGAGCCGAGACGGCGATGAGCGAGGGAGGTGCGAAGACCGTGTTGAGCATGTAGGCCACGCCGTTGTTGGCTATCTTCACGTCGTACGAGCCGTTGCTGTTCTTGTTGAGCACGTCCAGCGAGAGGCCCATCGGGTCGTTGGCCTCGTCCATCACGCGCCCGAACTTCGAGGGCACCGTTGCCACGAACGAGCTCTTCATCAGGTTGCCGATGAGCTGCTGCACGTTCTGCAGGGGGATGGAGTCCACGTTCTCGGCCAGGTTCTCCAGCGTGTTGGGCTTCTTGCCGAAGGCGTTGATCAGGAACTCACCTCCGCCGCCAGGCAGGAAGAACTGCTGCAGGGCCTCGTCCGTGGGCACAAACATAGCCGCGATGTCCTTGCTGGCATCCTCGCCGGCAGCACCCGTGCTGTAGTTGTTCCAACCCGGGTCGAAGGGCAGCACGTAGGCAGCCTGGTTGTTGTTGGGGTCGCGTGTCAGCGTGCCGCCCTGCGAGCGGTCGCTGAGGTATCTCTTCTGGAAGATGGAGTCTATCTCAGGCAGTCCGTTGGCCACGGCATAGTCGTTGTAGTTCTTCGTCGTGACGGCATCGTAGAAGGGAGCGCTGAAGCGGTCGAGCATACGGCTGAAGAGATTGCTCTCGCCGTTCGTGCGGATCACCTCTGCCAGGTTGCCCGGCGGCACGAGCACGTCCTGCATCTGGTGGATATATCCGTTCTTGCAGGTCACGTCCGAGCTGATGATCTTGTTGCGGAAGATGTAGGCCGAACGCTCCACAGCATCGTAGGGAGTGCCGGTGACCACCTCGAAGTCGCTGCCGTCACCATGAGTGGTGATGTTGTTCGAGGTCATCTGCTCCTCGGTGAAGTGCACCATCATAGGTCTGGTGGCATCCATCACCATGTAGATGCCGCGGTCGTAGTACCGCTCCCAGTAGCTGTTGTTGGCAGGCATCTCCGCCTTGTTCCTCAGATGGGTGATGGTGTCGATGACGTTAGCGCCCGTAGTGTGCTTCAGGGCCTGTCCCTGCATGACGGACGTAGAACCGTCGGAGATGTTCGACAGCATCTCCACCAGCACGGCGTTGTCGAGCATCGAGGCGTAGAGCAGCTGACGCTTCATGGCGTCGGTGAGGTCCTCATAGCGCTTCACGCCCCAGGCATTGCTGGCATAGAAGCGGTCGAAGGCCTCGTCATTAGCCGGGAAAACTGTTTTCGAGCCTGTCTTGGCCAGGGTCTCGGCATAACCCAGGTCATCAATCAGCCGGATGTAGTTGTTGAAAGTGCCTTTCAGCACGTTGCCCTGCCCGGCAGACAGGTTTTCAGGATGCTTCATGGCATCATAGATGCTACCACCCAGCCACGACGGATAGTTATCCGGGTCGTCGAGTTTGTAGTCGTCAGTACATGCAATGAAACCTCCGCAAACCACAGCCAGAGCCATGCCTCCTAGGACACGTCTGGCCATTTGTGCAATTTGGTTATTCATACATTAGTTAGTATTTATTATATGTTACGATCGGTTAGCCATTATTTGCCCGCAAAGGTACAAAGAAAAAACGAGACTCATGCAAAAAATCGCAAAAAATTGTTCAGAAAGTGATTCGCGGCATCTTCAGCCGCCTTTCCCTGGCCATTTCCGAATTGTCACAATTGTCACAATTGTCACATTTTGTTTTTTTGTTTTTGTTATGTTTTTTCTCAAAACCCCAGTAAAATACGTGGAAGTCAGCGATTATGGCATAACAAATGCATAACAAATAGTCCCCTCTTCGCCCCACCGTCGCTTTGCTCCCCAATCGCTCCCTCCTCGCGATTGCCTACAAGGGAGGGGAGCTGCTGCGCCTGAGGTAACCCACCTCCCCTCCCTTCGGGAGGGGTCGGGGGTGGGCTTTAGAAGAGGGGGCCGTGGCCCATGCAGGACGTAGTGGTCAATGCAGTGATGAAGGCCGTGAGTGCAGCAATCAGAGCTTCAGCCAGGCGGTTCTTCAGTCGTTGTGAGATTTTCATTGTGTTTTCCTCCTTTTGTTTTTGAATTTAGAATTTAGACTTTAGATTTTAGAAGTATCGCCTTCGGCGAGTAGGATTTGAGATGTAAGAATTATCTTTTTGCTTTGCTCTGGGAAAACTCTAAACTCCTACTTCATACTCGCCCAGAGGGCGACACATCTAAATTCTAAATTCTTAACTCTTAATTCCCTTTAGGGTCTCGGCTCGTCGTCGCCTCCGCTTCCGCCTTCATCACCTCCGTCAGCCAGACCGTAGTCGGCGAGGGGGGTGTAGTTGCGCAGGCGGCGCTTGACGACGGTGTTGCCGCTCACGGGGTCGGTGTCCTCCACGTTGGTGAGCTCGATGACGTTGTCGAGGCGCAGGGCGCACTTCTTCTTGAACACCTTGCGGGTGAGGTCGCGCAGATCCTCGCTCTCAGGGATGAAGCGGATGCGGATGCCGTCGACGAGGTTGTTGGCTCCCATCTGACTGGCCTCCTCCACGCTGGCTGCGCCGCCGGGCACGCTCTTGGCATAGGGACGGAAGATGCCCAGGCCGTCGAGCTTCACGGGGATGCCCTGTGCGAGCAGTTCGGGTACGCACTTGACGAGCTGACCCAGTACCAGGCGGAGGATCTCCTCGCTGACGAGGCTCCCGTGGTCGGCCATGTGCTTGGCCAGTCCATAGGTGCTCAGGGTCTGCCTGCAGTGTACCTCGGGGAAGTAGTGCCCATAGACCTTGCTCAGGGCGTTGCGGTTCTGTTTGATGTCGATAGGCATCACGATAGTGTTACTTGGCATAGTGTTTGTGTTGTGTTTTAAGTGTTAAAGGATGTTAATCCCTAGCGCGTTTGCAGTGCATCCCGTGGTTCTCGCGGTGGCCACTTCGCTTGCCTCCGGTTGCGCACCGTGGGGTCTTCGGTTTGTACCTTAAATCCCGTTGGTGCTTACTGCTCGTTTGCTGGTGCAAAGTTACGAAAAAATCCTGAGACTACCATGGATTTGCTCATTTTTAGTGGGCATTTCGCGTCATTTTTTTAAAAAAGACAACTTAGACAACTAAGACAACTCTTTTTTCGCTTGCGGTCATTTTGCCCATCCACAATCCACCATCCTCCATCCTCCATCCCCCCTCCAGTTGGAGGGGGTCAGGGGGAGGCCCTAAATATACTTCAGCTTTTTGGCATATTTCTCGAAGAGCTCCCACCCTACGAGGATCTCGTCGATGTCGAAGTCTTGGTCGCGTCCGTTCTCGACATGCGCCATGGCGAGTGCCATGTCGATCCAGAAACCTGCGTCGTTCTTGGGATGCGGCACGAGCTGACGTGGCTTATAGCCCAGCCGGTCGCACACCTCACGGATGTAGGCACGGGTGTTGTTGCCGTCGGAGGGCGGCGCCCATCGCATGATGATGTCCTCGATGGTGTTGATGCCTCGCACGATGTAGTAGTTGACGCACAGGTTGATGAAAGCCGCGCGCCATCCGTAGCGCATCTGGCGGAACTGGCAGAAGTACTCGTCGTACTCCTTTGAGCTGAGGTCGTTTCGTGTCAGCAGGCCAACCCATTGTGAGTTGGTCCTGCGCAGGTTGAGGGGGTTGTTGTTGCGAATGCCCCTAGGTGTTGTGTGTTTACGCATAATGTTTTTGTTTTTTGTGTTTTTGTGTGTGTTCTTGATTTGGGGAGCGGGTCTCACACCCTTTCCACTTTTTTCTTGTACCCGTTATCAGTTTTTTCTACCAGCCCTTTCTCCAGCCACCTTGCGATCTTTACCCGTGCGCTGTTGGCATCCTTGGCAAGGTTCATCTCGATGAGGGTCTGGGCGGTGAAATCTGCGGGCAGGCTGTTGTAGCACTGGCGCGTGGCTGCATGCATCTTCGCAGGTGCGAAGACGCCCCTGGCCTTCTCGTCGGCCTCTACGAACATCTGCCCGAACATAAAGAGCTGCATCTCCAGGCACCAGTCGCCAATGAGGCGGGCATACTCCAGGTCGCTGTCCTCGACTTCGAGCGGCTCTCCGCGGCGTGCCTTGTCGAGCTGCCTGAGCACGATCCTGACCAGCGCATGGCGCATCATGATCAGGGGTATGCGCTTGCGGAAGTGGTCGAGCACGCTGTCGTCGAGTGCGTCGCCCCTGACGGTGAGCTCGCGCTCGTAGTCGTAGCAGAAGTCCACCAGTCGCGGCACCACGAGCTCGCCCCTGACCTCCTCTAGCTTGTAGCCCAGCGAGCGCAGGTAGCACTCGCGGTCGGGGTCGCGGTGGTAGCGGCGTCGCTCTATCATCTGGTGGCGTGCCTCGGGCATGAGGAAGAGCGAGAGTCGTGTGACGAGTCCGTCGAGCACGTTCGTGGGCTTGATCTTGCGGCTGAGCGACTCGGGCGTTCCTGATATGACCTGGTTCCAGTTCACCTGCAGGGGTCCGTTGGTCGAGTCGCTGTTGGCGAAGTCCACTCCCGCGAACTCGTTCTGGAAGGCCTTCAGCTCGAGGTCGTTCTTGCCTGCCCAGCTGCCCACCTGCGCGCGCAGTGCCGTTGCCAGCTCGCTCTCGATGGTGATGAGGTGCAGGTGGATGGGCTCGCCCGTGTAGGGATCCTCCAGCGACTCATCCACGGCGTCGCGCAGGCGGCGGTAGAGGATGGCGTTCGAGGTCGACGACGGGCAGTAGCGTATGACGGGATGCGGCATCTCGGGCAGCTTCTCGTTGGCCTTGCGGCGGCGCTGCTCCTCCTTGTACTGCTGCTCGGCGGCACGTCCCACGCGGTCGGCCACGAGCATCGGCGCCATCAGCAGGCGGTCGAGCTCGGTCAGGAAGCTCTTGCCGCTGGCAGGCCCTCCGATGATGTAGGTGAGGAATGACAGTCGGTAGAGCCGTCCGTCGAAGTGCTCCCACCAGCATCGGGTGAGGTAAGTGCCAAGCATGGCTGTTGCCGCAAGAACTCCTCCAAGCTTAAGTCTGTCGGGGATGTCGGCCACAGCCTCTCTGAGCCCCGGTGAGTCACCAAGAAGAGGCAGAAGCCGCTGGGCATATCCGTCATAGTCTGGCGCAGCCAGTCCATGAGGTTCAGCGTCAGCCTTCGCGTCAGGCTGCTGTACACCAGCAGCCTTGAGGGCCTCCACAAGTCGCTTCGGCAGTGACGCGTACGTCTGCCTCTGGCATACACTATCTGCAATAGCGGTGAGGTCGCGGGGGTCTTCGTCGTAGTACGCCTTGCAAAGAGGATGCTCCTGAAGCGCCCTGAGCAGAAACGCAGGGTTGTTGTCCGTAATATAGCGCAGTGCTCCAGCCAGCTGGAGCAGCCTCTGATGACGGCTTCCAACGCCCGGCTCTCCTCCGCCAGCCTCAAAGTATCGCGCGATGATGTCACGGTAGCTGACTCCATTGAAGAGCAGGCCCCCTTGGCCCCCTCCTGCCTCCCCCAACTGGGGGAGGTTGCTGGGCAGTTGTTGGGTGGTTTTAGAGCCTCCCCCAGTTGGGGGAGGTTGGAGGGGGCCTTGTCCAAATTTCTTGTCGTATTCAGGGTTGTCATAGTTGAAAATGTCTTGGTTTAAATAGAGGATGTCTTCGAATCCGGGGCAGAACGAACGGCGGGCCGCATCGTGGCAGGCCTCGTCGCTCGTAACGCCGAGAAGAGAGGAAAGGCGCTTCTGATTCCAGGCGATGTCACCGTCCATCGATGCCACCGCCACCACGCGCAGTCCGTGCTGGCTGGACGTGACGGCCACGTGCTTGATGCCCAGCGGGTCGGCCCAGCGGCGCAGTATCTCGCCGTCGGCATGGTAGCCGCCGTCGGCCAGCAGCTCCTGCCTGACAGGCTCCACCCACTGCCGGAACAGCCCGCGCGGGTCGTCCACATCGTCGATGTCGAGCATGAAGAGGCCGTTGAGATGAGCCGTCTCGTTCTTCACCCACGTGCCCATGCCCTTGCGCTCGCTCATCGAGGGGTCGAAGCGCGCCACCTGCCAGATGATGGCAGGCAGGGCGCGCTTGGCTCCGGCGATGGCCTTCTTGCCGCCCGAGGCATAGAGCTCGCTGATCCTGCGGAGCTGGGCAAGCAGCCCATCGTCGATGATGAGCTGCGCGAAGATGTCGGAAGTCAGTTCTTGTGCCTTTTCAAAAATGGTGCGTTGGTATGTAAGCATACATTCACGGCCTGCATCCTTGCAATGAGCGCCTTTTCAGCGTTGGGAGTGGCGTTGAGGTCGATGCGCAGGCGAACATCAATCTGGCCGCTCTTCTTGTTGTAGACCACCGAAGTCATGTCGTCCTTCATCAGGAAACGTCCCGGCAGGGCGCGCAGGGGCTTCAGCGTGATGCTCTTCAGCAGCTGCGCCAGCTCGTCGTGGAGGGCGGCGGCGCGGTCGGGCACTTCGTTGAGCGTAGAGAGATGGGCCACCAGCTGCGGGTGCTTCTCGGCGGTGGTCATGTAGAGCTTCGAGTTCCTGGTCTTGGCAATCACGACCTGCGAGCTGGTTCCTGTTTCGCGCTGTGCGCGGATCTCCATGTCGTGATGCTCGTTGAGCACCTTCACCTTGGCTCGGAAGCTGATGGGCTTGAAGCCCGATTTCTCATCCTCTCCTTTGGAGGAGCTTGTGGGGAGGCCCTTAATCGGGGTAGCCGAAAGGCCTTCACTCTTGTCTGTAGTCATTGTCGTTGTGTGTGGTTGAGGGTTCATCTTCTTCTTCAGAAGTCCAGAGGCTACATTTGTAGCGAGGTCCATCGAACTGTGACAGGGCATTCAGGATCACCGTAGCCATGTCGAGTTCGCATTCAACATTCAAGTGGAACAGGGTACGTTTCATAACATTTCATCTTAATCTCCCCTCCCCTCGGGAGGGGCAGGGGGTGGGTTTCATAACACTGCAATCTTATTAATGTACATGCGCGTGCCGTAGCGTTCCTGGCCGTCCTTGTCGGTCCATTTCTCGGCTTTCGCCGAGAGGTCGGCCTTGTAGTAGAAGTCCTGAGAGTACGTGATGCCGTCGGTGGCCACGCGTCGGGCTTGGTCGCCCGTGATCTCGGCATAGAGAGTGTCCGTGCCGCTGGCGAGGGACAGCCCCACGCCCACGAAGGTCTGCTGCTGCCCGTTACGATCAGTATACGAGCGCTGCTGCATCGGATGCTGCTTGATGATTCTGCAAATAATTTCCATAATGTATTAATGTTTAATTGGTTTATGAAGACAACTTTGACAACTTAAACCGCTCGAGCTCTGCTCGCTTGCAAGGCAAGAACTCTTTTTCTGTTTTAAATGTTGTCCCAGTTGTTCTAGTTGTCTTCCATTTTTTAAAGACAACTTTAAACAACTCAGACAATTCTTTTTTGTGTTTTAATTGTTGTCTTAGTTGTCTCTGTTGTCTTCCATTCTTTACCGGCTGAGCGCGCATAACAAAAAAAACAAAAAAACAAAAACAAATGACCGACTTTGCAAATCACGTAAATAAAGTCGTATGACATTTACAACTTTTAACATAGTTTGAATATGGTTCTAATATAATATATATTATAATATATATTATATTAGAGGGATAAATATCCCCTTTTTGTTATTTTGTTTTTGTTTTTTTGTTATGCCACGTAACTTACGTATTTTTACGACAGTTACGCTTAAAAACGCAAGTTCAAGTTGAATTAGCTCCTCCTGTGATTGAGTCTCAGGCGGTGTCTCGATCAGACGATGTATGCTCCTTTCATCGACGCAAATCTGCATCCGTTGACCTTTCATCCATGCAGGCTTGGAAACCACCGTCGCGAATTGCGAC